>WNGR01002214.1_pt1 | contig 21500 bp, 16 predicted proteins | sample 5407581 | NCBI WGS metagenome assembly WNGR01 (sample SAMN13153383, study PRJNA577476) | soil metagenome | isolation source: 80 cm soil or saprolite under Garry oak tree replicate 2 | place: USA:California | collected 2016-06-15
CTCTATTTGGTTTACTGACTATCCTATTGGGCGCATGCGCTATAGTCGATACCTCCACTCCCACTAACCTTCCAACGGTGCATATGGGCGGATCCACCTTTCTTCAGCCGTCGATTACTATTCACAAAGGTGATATGCTCAACCTCGTAGATGACGCAGCATCAACACATATTATTGCGAACGGCACCTGGGATGGCACCACACCAAAACCTGCCACTGAAAGTGGCGCTCCCACGGTCAACAAAACCTACATCGGCAACGATAGCGGAACTATCGGTCCATTTAATACAGCAGGGACCTTTAAACTGTATTGTACCGTCCATCCTGGTATGAACTTGACCGTCAACGTCCAGTAACAAATCGTTCTTGTCCAAGAACAGCAATATATGCCATGTGTGGCAGGACATCCAATGGCTGCCTGCCACACATGGCATGTTACTCTGATCTCCGTTATCGTTTACTTCATAAAAGAACAGACTATAGTACTTTCATGGCAGGCAATGCGTAAAATATACAACCTGCAAATACTCCGTGCTATACTAACCGAAAAAATAAGATCAGCTGAAGGTAACTTCGGGTATATGCGGCTACAATTATGGAAACAATGGAAGAAGAATGCCCCTCTATCGCTGTATCTCAATTGCGGCGCGATACTTCTCCTCTTTCTGTTCAGCGTGCTCATCGTTGCCTGTGGCAGTACCCCTACCAATGCAAACCTGGGTCAAACCGACGTCACGGTTACCATCAATCTCGGTCAGAACGATAGCTCACCAACTCCGCCATTACCCGAATATACCTGCTCTGCCTGGGTCACCAATACCACCCCTGGCATTGGCTCCTCAACCATCGGTGTCTATGCAAAATTTGTCCATAATGTCAATGGCAACCCTGAGGGGGTATACCCTGCTCAAGGCACGGCTACCGTTCTCTGGCCCGATGGCAGCGTGAATGTCACGGCAAATACAACTTCTGACGGACTGGCCATTTTCCCCGTCTCAGTCGCCAATAAATCCGCGGATCTCTACAAAATAATATTGGTCACTGTGGCATTTCAGGGGCCGCAGGGCGTTCCACCTTGCGACGTCACAGCTGATCGTGCGGCTTTCTTCACCCTGGTGAAATCCTTACCGGCTGCATCAGCAACTGCTGGTGCATCTCCAACGGCTATTTCAACAGCAACTGCCACTGCCACGAATTCACCTACACCTACTCCGACACCTAAGCCTTGTCCGACGGTGAACCCAAAGAGGACACCGACACCTTGCCCCTAAAACTACCCTCTTTGAGTGGGCATGGAGGCATAAAAGCACACTAATACATTATGAAGCATTCTGATGCACCTTGTTACCGCAAAAAACATCCCGAGGGCTTGCATCTTTGCGTATTACTGTGCATAATAGCAACAGGAGAGAGAAGCACTTGATTGATATACAGGCACTATCATGCAGCATGCCGCTTGCTTCATGCCATGGTGATGGCGTTTTTGTACTCAGTCGCTGACCGCAAGATAGAAACAATGCGAGGGAACATACCATGCTTTCTTCGGATGATACCACCCAGACCACCGGGGCCATCGAAAAAATATCACGGCCGCATAACCATCGAGATTATGTATCCGAAAGGCGGCAGCAAATCTTGCAGCAGAAACAAACTGAAGACCTTCCACATATCAGTAGCCAGGAAACGCAGGGGAGAATTGTCTGGCGGCAATACATACAATTACGAGAAGAAAACAAGCGCCTGCGCTCAGAAATAGCCAGATACGTAGACGAAACTGATACTATGCTGAACGCTCATCAACAAGACGTCGCCCTCTATGAGAGCCATCTAGATACAATCACGGCACAATTAAACCGCACAATGCAAGATCATCTCGACTTAGAAAGGCGTTACGAGGAGCTCTACCACTCGTTCCAGAGCGCCGTGGAGGAAGAGGCACATAATATGCTCGCGGAGGCGACGCGGACCCTCGAACTTCACCTCGAAAACAGGTCGACAACGGACGCCCTGAAAACAGTGGAACTGCACGTCAAGCAGATTGAAGAACAACATACTGCCGAGACGCTCTATCTAATACGACAGGCGCAGAAAAAAGCCTATCAACTTGAAGATGAGCTTGCCCAGGAACGACAACAAATGGCCGTCGAACGCGAGAATATGCAGAACCAACAAAATAGCTGGCGTGAACAGGCAGGACTGCGAATACATTTGGAGGAAGAACGATTGCGCGCAAAGTTCTTCGCGACGATCACGTTAATCGCCACTATACTGGTGATATTGCTGGTAATATCTCAACTCCTTTTTCTCTCGTGGCTACACGCCCCGTTCGCTGTAGCGCTACTCGTGCCTGGCTTTTTATTCGCGTTGATTGCCGGTTTATTGGCCTATATACGTTCAAACGCACGATCGCTCTTTAGCATCGCACCTCCCAAAAGCGCCGACCAGAAGTCATCTTGAATCCCTGGGAAGGCGAAAGCATGCGCCTTCCTTTCCCTCGTCTAGCCACGCACGCTCAGCACCGTCCGCACAAGCTTGCGATTGCCGGCAAGAGCCTCGCCCTCGAGATACGCCTCGAAAACTGCCTGCTGGATACCAGTATTCATTGTAGGATAGGCATGAATCGTGGCCAGGATATCGTTCAAGGTCAGGTTATGCTGCATTGCTAATGCCATTTCGCCCAATATTTCGCCCGAATGCGCCCCTACCATGTGTGCCCCTACAATTTCATCTTTCTTGCCCGCCAGCACGAGCTTAATAAAACCCGTTGTTGCGCCCTCTGCCTGGGCGCGGTCGATATCGGCCCACGGGAATTTGACAATCCGTACCTGCTTGTATTGCTTTTCCGCATCTTCGGGTGTCAGACCTACACGTGCGGCCTCTGGGTCCGTAAAAGTACACCAGGGCACAATACGGTAATCGACCTTTTTCTTCGCGAATGGCACCAGCGCATTCCGTACTGCCACGCCAGCCTGGTATGCAGCAACGTGCGTAAACAGGTGCCCACCAATTACATCGCCAATTGCGAGAATGTTCGATGCCGATGTCTGCAAGTGTTCATTGACCTTGATGCCTTTAGCATCATATTTGACGCCGGCAGCTTCCAGGTTCAATCCGCCAACATTGGGCTGGCGTCCTGATGCCAGAAGTATCTCGTCAGCTTCAAAGGTCAACAGTTGGTCACCCTGCCTGGCTGTGACCACCTTCTTATCACCATTGCGGCTGGCTTTAACAAAACGAGCATTGGTAACGATCTTGATTCCTTCGGAGACCAGGACGCCAGCAACAGTTTCCGAGACTTCCGGATCTTCCCTGGGCAAAATGCGTCCCGGTCCCTGGATAATGGTCACCTTCGAGCCGAGGCGTTCAAAAGCCTGCCCCAGTTCGACACCAATTGGACCGCCGCCTACCACAACAAGGGAGACAGGCAGCCGTGTAAGATCAAAAACGCCCTCATTGGTCAAATAACCGGTCTCTTCCAGGCCTTCCACCCCTGGTACCAAAGGACGTGATCCGGTTGCGATGAGGGTATTGCGGCTGCTGATAAGCTCACCATTCAAAGATAGTTCGGTCACTGACTTGAATGCTATCTGACCAAACTTTACTGTGACGCCCTCGGTATATATATGTTCGACCTCACCGACACGCTCTATCACCCCTTGAATATATTCAGAAACCTTCCCCATATCCACCCCAAAATCGGCAGACATCAGCCCTACCTTAGCAGCCTCCCTGGTCTGCCGTACTACCTTAGCCACGTGGATCATACTCTTACTGGGCACACAACCGTAATGTAAACAATCCCCTCCCAATTTCTCTTTATCGATCAATAAGACGCTTGCGCCCAATGCTGCCGCAGTGCGCGCAGCAGTCAGACCACCAGAACCCCCACCGATTATCGTCATATCATATTTCGCCATCTTATCCTCCCTGTTATTGCTACACACAAACCATCACATCTAGTTTGTCTCCAACCATAGATTGCTGAACGCTCCCTTGTAAGTTTTCTCAGCAACAACCCTGCTCATTGTAAGAAAATCTTGAAGAGAGAAAAAGCATATTGTGGCGCCACAATATGCTTTTTCTCTCTTCAGACGGATTTCTACTGCATCAAGTCTTCCATTTGTGACAGGTGTGACTCAAAAAGCTGTAAGGCCTGCCGCACCGGCTGCGGGGAGGTCATGTCTACTCCTGCCTTCTTCAACAGCTCAATACTGTAATCGGAAGAGCCACTGCTGAGAAACTTCAGATAACGTTCCACCGCTGGTTTTCCTTCGTGCAGGATCTGTTGTACGAGAGCGGATGCTGCGGAGATACCGGTGGAATACTGATAGACATAGAAACTGCTATAGAAGTGCGGTATACGCGCCCACTCAATATCAATCAGTTCATCAATGAATGTCTCTCCCCCATAATACTTTTCGTTGAGGGCGTGAAAGAGCGCGCTCAGTGTATTCGCCGTTAATGGTTCGCCTTGTTCCGCCCGGCTATGAATTTGCTGTTCAAACTCCGCGAACATCGTCTGGCGGAAGAGTGTGCCACGGAATCCCTCCAGGGAGTGGTTCAGAATAGCCAGCCGCAAAGCCCGGTCAGAGGTCGTCTTCAACAGGTGCTCTGTCAGCAGTCCCTCGTTCAGCGTAGAGGCAACTTCGGCCACAAAGATAGTATAGTCACCATATTGGTAGGGCTGATACTTGCGTGTATAGTACGAGTGCATGGAGTGTCCCAGTTCATGCGCCAATGTATACATGCTATCGCGGTTATTCTGGTAATTCAGGAGAATAAAGGGTTGCGTACCATATGCTCCGCCGCTATACGCACCACCGCGTTTGCCATGTGTCTCAAAGACATCGATCCAGCGTTGCGCCAAACCCTGCTTGAGCACGCTTACATAGTTTTCCCCTAAAGGAGTTAGTGCTTTTACCACGGTATCGCACGCCTGCTGATAGCTGATTTCTTCCCGTGTTTCCTCGACAATCGGGACATAGAGATCGTACATATGCAGCTGATCAAGCTGCAGGACGCGTTTGCGCAGCTTGAGGTAGCGGTTGAGGAGCGGTATACGCTCGCTGACGGTTTCAACCAGGTTGTCGTACACACTCACTGGAATGTTATATCGCGCGAGGGCACGTTCACGGCAGGAACTATATTTGTGCTGCGTTGTGTAAAAAATGTCAGCTTTCACCTGCGCCGCCAGCGTCGATGCAATAGTATTGCGCTGTTTCAAGAACGTCATATGTAAACCCTCGAAGACATCCTTGCGCACCTGCCGATTCGTGCTCCGAATGAATAACTGGTAGTTCCCTTTTGTCAGTTCCACCTCCTCGCCTTCCTCATCTATAATGGTGGGAAGTTTGAGGTCTGCGTTGTCAATCATGGTGAAGACACTACCAGGGCCTTCCGCCATTTCACCTGCCGCAGCCAGTACTGCCTCAATTTCCGCTGACCGGATATGCGCTCGCTTGCGATTTAAGTCGTGCAACTGTTGCCCATAGATCGCTAGACCTGGGGTTTCTTTCACGAACTGGTCAAGCGTAGCTTGAGGCAGCGCCAGTATTTCAGGTTCAATAAACGAGGAAACCGTAGAGGTACGTACATAGAGTTGCACAGCCCTGTCGGCCATTCCCTGGTATGTGCTATTGGTTGTATCCTCATCTTTGCGCATTGAAGCATAGACATAGAGGTGCTCAAGTTTCTCATATATTTCATCGCGCTTTTGTAAGACCGAAAGCAATGCCTGCCCACGCCGGGCTAACGTTCCTGCCAGTGCTTCCAATCCAGGCAACCGCTGTTGCAGGGCCTGATAATCGCGTTCCCAGTCATCATTTGTTGGGAAAATACTTTCGAGATTCCACGTAAACTCCACGGGAATCTCTTCTCGCTTCTTTAATGTCTGCAATGTTTGACTCCTTAACAGTAAGGTTAATCCTTTAATAAATCTTCCCGATCGCCCCATTTATCAAGGAAACGATAGAAGTTCCTCCTGGTCAATCTGGTCCGTTCCGCATCAGACAAGTCAGCATATTGCAGAACTGGATAACAGGTCACAGGCAAGTCTGGCGTTACAATAATTTTTGCCCCGTTATTACGCACAGCGAAGTTAAAATCAATGTCCATATAGTAGGGGAAGCGGTAACCTTCGTCGAAGAAACCTACCTCCTTGAGCAGCTTCCGCCTGAAAGCCATACAGAGTTTGTCGACCACCTCAACCTTTGAGCCCTGGCCCTCCTCAAAATGGCGCAAATCGTCGGTACGTAAACCGTGCAGACCGGTGATACCGATTTTCTCATTCGCCAACGCCTTTGTCAGTGGAGTGAAAACATCGCCGGTTAACTCAACGCTACTGTCAAGTAAGAGAATGTAGCGTCCACGACTCTGCTTCAAGCCAATGTTGCGCGCTTCTGCCTCACCCATGGTGCGGCTGATGCGCAGGACATGGACGCGCGTATCAGCATGTTGCAACGTTGCCGCCCAAATGCTCAATTCGTCTCGTGAAGCATTATCTACCAGAATGATCTCAATGTCGTTTCGGCCCGCAAAACGCTGGATGCTCTGCAAACAGCGCTGTGTTTGCTCAAAGCTATCGTGAGCCAGGACATTGACTGAAAACAAACAAGTGTCAGCTTCATCAAGCAGAGAAGGTAATTGGCGCGCAGTGCGATAGGTGTTGCCGTCTACTTCAATGCTTGGAAGAATGATTAAATGTGCTCCATGAGGATTATCTTTAATAGCATAGCCAGCCTCCTCAATCTGCCGTTTCAGGGCATCTGCCCGGTCGTATTGACCTTTTCTACGTAACATATCACGCTCATGTGAGAGCGCCAGAATATCTGCGGGGATTGCATGGCGATATGGCTTCGTGGTCATACATTCCATCCTTCGGTACTACTAACTTTTTCTGCCCACAATAATTTGCTACCAACCAAGCGCGAGACCATCACAGCGTGGGTCGGCAGCCCCCTCAAAAATATGTGTATCTGGATTGATGAGAATAGCTTGAGCATGACCCATTCCATCCTCCCACAAGCTTTCCACAATGGTACGATGACCAAGTAAATCGAGTTCAAGAGCTACACCACTCATAAAGCGCCTCTCCATCATTACCGCTTCAACTATGTTGCCCTCCAGGTGTTCATCAACGCCGCGCTGACCACTTACTTTCCGTCCCTTGTGCGGCGATGCTACTCTCACTCGCCCGCTGCGCCAGCGTGGGGCCGTGATTGCCTGCTGGACATTCAAACCGAAGTCAATGATGGCCGAAAGTATCTGCACATGAATCTGCGGTTGAGCATCGCCTCCCATTGATCCCAGGGCGATATGTGGCACACCATTCTTGAAAACCATCGCCGGCGTGAGGGTGTGCATCGTGCGTTTCCCCGGTTGCAGGTAATTAACATGGCGCGGATCAAGAGAGAAGTACGAGCCACGGTTATGCAACAATACCCCCGTATCACCGCCAATGATTCCACTTCCAAAACCATGGTAGAGGCTCTGAATTAAAGAAACGACGTTCCCTTCGCTGTCCGCCGCGCAAAGATACGTCGTATCGCCATCTTTTTCACGGCCCGCAACAAAATACGGCGTCGCCTTCTTAGGGTCAATCCTTCCACGTTGTTCTTCAGCATACGCCTTGCTTAAAAGACGGTCAACTGGCACATCCACAAACGCTGGATCTGAGACATAGCGGTCGCGATCAGCAAAGGCCAGTTTTTTTGCTTCAAGGAGCAAGTGCAGGTATTCAGCGGTCTGGTGTCCCAGTGATTTGAGATCAAAGCCTTCAAGAATATTGAGCATCTCCAGTGCAGCAATGCCCTGCGAATTGGGGGGAAATTCGAAGACGTCATACCCCCGGTAATTGGTAGAGATCGCCTCAACCCAATCGGAGCGATGAGCTTGCAGATCCTCCTGCGAGAGCACCCCACCACAGCGTTGTACATATCCGGTGATCGAGCGGCCTAACGGGCCGCGATAAAAGGCATCGCGCCCATCTTTCGCCAGCATTCGATAGGTTCTGGCCAGGTCAGGTTGGCGCAAAATCGCGCCAGTTTTCAAGGGCTGGCCGCCAGGCAGGAAGACTGCCGTCGTACTCTCCCAGGGTTTGAGTATGCGCTCGCCACGGCGTATCCAGCCACTCAACTTGGGGCTGACTGGCATACCTTCTTCCGCGTAGGCGACGGCTGGCGCAAAGATTGTCTCTGCTGATAGTCTCCCAAAACGGCCCAAAGCCTCAAACCAGCCATCAACCGCGCCTGGCACATTGATAGAAAGTGGCCCTGTCTCGGGAATCTCTTGCATATTCCTGGACAACAAGTACTCAGGCGTCATGCCGCGAGGAGCGCGCCCGCTGCCATTTAAGGCATAAAGTCGCCGTGATTTCGCCTCCCAAATGAGCATGAAGATATCACCGCCTGCCGAACAGGATGATGGATAGACAACTGTCATAGCCGCATTAGCAGCAATGGCAGCGTCAATGGCGTTTCCACCCTGCGTCAATATTGAAAGTCCAGCCTGAGTGGCGAGGTAGTGAGCACATGCGACCATGCCGCGCGTACCCAGCACGGGTTGTTCGGAGAGCATAGCGGGAGACTCCATTTCTACAGCACAGCACCAATTAGAGTTGCATTTATTATAGCATATCGAAGAGCGGGGACATCCTCATGAGGATACACCACCCTTCTATGTGTTATTCTTTATTGCCCTTTTTTCTGCTGAAGCTCCGCCAGCTCTTTCACACGCTGCACATGATCTTTATGACAGATTACAGTCGTATCGGCCACTTCAACTACAACGATATCTTCCAGGCCAATAGTATACACCTGACGCGCTGTAGAATTGTACACAAAGACATTGTGGCATTCCAGGCCCACGTGACTGCCAATAGCGCCCACGCCCTGTGCGTTGGAAGGGAAGAGAGAGCCGTACTGTTCCCAGTTACCAACGTCATTCCAGCCAAGTTCGACAAATATAACGACAAGATTCTTCGTCTTCTCCAAAATGCCGTGATCGATCGAAATTAGCGTTAGTACTGGCCAGATTTCATCAATGGTCCAGGTTTCCTCTGGCGTTCCCATCGCGCTGACGATGCTATCAATTTTTCGTGCCAGTTCAGGAAGATGGGTACGCATTTCAGCCAGGATCGCCTCGACTTTCCAGACAAACATGCCGCTGTTCCACACATAGTGGCCATCCTTCAAGTAGCTCTGCGCCGTCGGCAGATTGGGTTTCTCGACGAAACGCTCGGCTAGGAAAGCCCGCTGCCCATACCCTTCACCCATCTGGTCGGCATAACGGATATAACCAAAGCCCGTTTCGGGGGCAGTTGGTTTGACGCCCAGTGTCACCAGATACCCCTGTCCGGCTAATGTATAAGCAAGCTGCAGCGATTGGGTCATTGCTGCAACATTGGCAACTACCGCGTCGGCATGGAACGAGGCCATGATTGCTTGCGGGTCACGCCGTGCGATGGCGGCCGCAATCCAGGCGATAGCAGGCGCCGAATTACGACCCACCGGCTCACCGAGAATATGATCCATGGGGATAGATGGCAAGTGTTCATGGACTAACCCGACCGTAGCACGTCCGGTGACAACCCAGGCGCGCTCGAGCGAAATAAGTGGCGCGATTCGCGCCAGCGTTTCTTGTATCATACTATTACCACTGGGAAGTGGCAAAAATTGCTTAGGGAAACTGGGTGTGCTCAGCGGCCACAGCCGCGTCCCGCTCCCGCCAGCCAGAATCACCGCGTTGAGATGTTCCATACAAGCGTTAACCTACCTCACATCAAATATGTTTTCTACGAACCGCGCACCAGATTGTGCACAATTTGCTAACGATGCTAGGATTGTATAGGGGTTCAGGGATTGTGTCAAATGGGGCAAAACCTAAAGTAACTCACTCTGGTCAGAATACCCCAATTATGGTATGCTGGACAAACAATACTGAACCACAACCTTTCAAATCAGACCTAAAGAAAAGCAGCAATAAAAATCCGGAAGACATTGATTGAATATAGACCTATAGAGCGGGCATAGTGGGAAACGAAGAACAACTACCACCCCAGCCACCACAAGGACAGAGACAAGCAGGGCAGCAGGGCTACTACGGCTGGCAATACGAGCAGGAACCGCCCAACATAATGGCGCAGCAACCACCAGTTGCGCCACAGCCGTCAGTGTATCCATCTCCCCAGCCACGACTACAACAACCTTCTCCACTGGACCCACACCAGTCACAGGGAGGGGAAACACAGCAGCCGCAGCCACCGCGCTACCAGGAGCCAATCGCTGATATGGGGAGTTCGCTCGGCCTTGGACAGGGCATGGAGTACCAGTACTACGAAACGCCCCAGCCCTCTCAGCATCTCCCCGCGCTGCGCCAGGCCCGCCTTCAACAGTTGCGCGAGGAGCGCATGCGTCGGCAACAACGGCGCATGCAACCAGACGTGACCAGTATTTTCCCGCCCTGGAGTCAGAATCGTTCTGCTGAGGCCAGGCCACCTTTCCCTGCCACTTCTGCACAAATGTCACCATCCTGGAGAGACGGTGCAGCGCCATCTATGCGACAAGGAGCGCCGACAGCGACGCCCATGGAAGTATCACCTATACCTCCAACAGATTCTTTGCCCATTCTCGCGCAGAGTAGCCCTTCAGGACAAGTAATCGACCCCGCCAGTTCTCTACTACCTGCATCGGAAGCATCTCAAGACACCGGCATGATCCAACGGGTGAATATCCGTAGAGCTACCTTTATCTTGACTGGCGCCTTCGTCGTCAGCCGTGTATTCGGCCTGCTGCGCACTCTTCTATTTGCTTTCGTCTTTGGAGCAGGGGCTACTTCCGATGCCTATTTACAGGCTTTTTTTATTCCCGATTTTATCTTTAACGTTGTAGCAGGTGGCGCGCTCGCCTCAGCCTTTATTCCTGTCTTTACCAAATACATGGCTGGCGATAACGATGAAAAGTCCGCCTGGCATATCGCTAGCGCGGCGCTCAACCTTGCCATCGCTATCATGCTCGTTCTGGCGCTGCTCGCTATCATTTCCGCTGGACAAATCATACCGCTCTACAATCCCAAACCTACCACTGAAAGCCCGCAGGTCTATGCTGCACACATCAATTTGATTATCTCGCTTGCCAGGATTATGCTCTTGCAAGCAATTGTGCTTGGCGGAGGTGTCATCGTCACCTCCATCTTAAATGCACGACAACATTTCCTGCTGCCCGCCATTGGCACAGTCCTCTACAACGTGGGCATTATCATTGGCCTTCTGCCCGGCGTCTACCTGGCATATCACGGACAGCGCAGCGATTTGACCTTCGCTGCCTATGCAGCAACCTGGGGTGTTGTCTTAGGCGCTATCCTACAAGTGGCCATCCAGATTCCTGGTCTTGTCAAAGTTGGTATGCGCTACACCTTCTCCTTTGACTGGCGTCATCCCGGCGTCATTCAGATTGGCCGTATGATGGTTCCGCGCATCATCAATGCTGCAATGCTCTACTTCTCCATATTTGTAGACCGCTATCTCATCACGTATCTCGGCGTGATCTTCGCCGCGGACATGGTCAACGGACTGGTTACCCAGTACTACCAGGCGCTCCAGATACTGCTGCTGCCCCTCGGTATTTTTGGTATGGCTGTCTCGACCGCGGCCTTCCCGACATTGGCGGAGAATGTCGCGAAGGGGCGTTTTGACCGCCTGCGCAGTATCATTCAGGAAACCCTGCGCAGCATCCTGTTTCTGTCGATACCCTCGAGTGTTGGCCTGATTGTATTAGGATTGCCAATCGTCCAGGTACTCCTCGAACATGGCGCCTACAACCTGCAGAGCGCCATATACACCACTTTCCCCCTCGCGGGCTTTGCTATTGGTCTGGCCGGTCTCTCCTCGGTCGAAATACTGACACGCTCTTTCTATGCTCTTCGCGATAGTATCACACCCGTTATTGTGAGCGTGCTCCAGTTTATCTTTAAGATTGCTTTGAGCCTGATCCTCATAAATATGGCGGTCTGGGGCCCGCAGTGGGGAACGTTTGCACTGGCGCTCTCCACCTCCATTGCCGGCACGCTTGAAGCGATTGTGCTCATCTGGCTCCTGAATGAACGCATCGGAGGGCTACAATTGCGTGCCCTGGCAAACTTTGTAGGCCGCATCATACTCGCTGCTCTGACCATGGGTGTGGGTGTATTCATTATTCGTTTTGCCCTTGATCATGTTTTAGTCACTACTCGTGAGGGGGTAGGTTTAGGCATTGGAGGCTCCCTGTTAGCTCTGATAAAACTTTCAATCGAGTTGTTTGTGGGCGTCTTTATCTACATCAGAGTAGCACGCCGCCTGGGCATAGAAGAGCTAGGGCCGGTGAAGCGCGTACTTGATCGTCTTAAATTATCCTGGATTTGAAAACTATGAAACATATTCGCCTCTCTATTATCGGCTTCGGTGTCGTTGGCCAGGGTCTGGCCGAATTGCTCACCACAAAGCAAGCCTTGCTCAGACGTGATTTTGGGCTGGAAGTGACGCTGATCAGCGTTGCTAACGCTCGCCACGGGTTTATTTATCGCGAGGATGGACTGGATATTCCTACGCTCTTAGAGCTAGCTGCGGCACGACGTCCTCTCACAGAACACCCCGGCATACAACACTGGGCGCATCCATTGGAAGGACTACAAGCCACAGGTGGAGATGTACTGGCCGAGGCAACCGGCACTAACCTGCGTGATGCAGAGCCAGGCATGAGCCACATACGCGCAGCGCTTGCGCAGGGTATGCATGTCATCACTGCCAACAAAGGGCCTGCAGCGCTGGCAGCCCAGGAACTCTTCGCGCTAGCCCAACAATACGGTGTGCAGTTGCGTATGGAATCAACGGTGATGGCAGGAACTCCTGTGCTGAGCACCATTCGCGAAGGCATGGCCGGTACGAGCGTCTCAGCTATTCGTGGCATTCTCAATGGCACGACCAATTACATACTTAGCGCGATGTCCACCGGGCGTGATTACCGCGAAGTTCTGGCCGAGGCCCAGGCCCTGGGTTTCGCTGAAGCTGATCCCACTGCTGATGTTGAAGGGTACGATGCACTGGCAAAAATTCTCATCCTGGCTTTCCTGGTATTTGGTCGTTCCCTCAAACCTGCTGACGTCTTCCGCCAGGGTATTATCTCTATCACCAGGGAACAGGTGCAGAGAGCTATCGAGAACGACAGGCGTATTAAGCTCATCGCTTCTTTAGTCTCGCATCCAGAGGATGATACGCTAGAAGCAAAAGTTGCACCCATTGAGTTGCCTCTCAGTGATCCACTCTCTCGCGTAGACGGCGTAATGAATGCCATTACTATTCACAGTGATACGCTATTAGAATTAACAGTCATTGGCCCTGGCGCGGGCAGGATTCAAACAGGACAGGGATTGTTGGCGGACTTGCTGGCCATCGCCCACACACAATGAAAAATGGGTGTGTCATTGAGCTACCTGCAAGCTCTATATGCTGCTCTTCATCTTGAACTGAGGCATATCCCGCATCCCAGGAACCTTAAATACCAGGCGCACACTTCCGCACTGGATAATATCACCATGCTGCAATAGTTCAGGTTTAAGCGGAGCAAGCGTTAACTCACCCAGGCGAGTTTTGTTGCGGCTCTTGAGATCCTCGATATAGAAGAAAGTCTCCTCGTAACGAATTCGCACATGCTGGCGAGAAACTGTCATCCTCTGATCAATGGCAGTGAGATCGACATCAGGGCTTAAGCCTCGCTTCGGATCCATCCTGCCAACGATGACGTTTTTCTTGGCGATGGCGAAACGCTGCACCTCCGCTCCGTCCTTCTCATAGCAGAGGTACGCGTAAGCATCTGCCGTTTCTGGCACCGTCTTTGCCGGGTCAACCAGTGCCGATGCAGCGGCCGTGGAACCTTCAATGAGCGTTGCGCTCAAGGCGATATCATTCTCAAATGATCGCATTTCGCCTGTCATTCCAACAGTGGGCATCGCGGTCCCCGCATTAGGACCGGCTGGCAATTCACCCGCTGCACGCCCTCCTCCTGCAGTGGAGCGACGAGGAAGTTGGATAGATTCTAAAGCAGTGAGCAAAACAGCCGCGTTGGCAAAACGCATAGCTGGATTCTTTGCCAACGCACAGTCCACCAGGTTTTGTATCGACTCTGGCGTATCATGCGTGTACTGCGCCATACGTGGTATAGCGCCAGTGCTTTGCAATATACCCGTCTCGGCAGGGTTTTTCCCGACAAATGGCAAGCGGCCGGTCACCATTTCAAAAAGAAGCAACCCTAGCTGGTAGACATCGCTCCACGGTCCCACCGCACCTCCTCCGCCGATATACTCGGGAGGAGAGTAGCGCGGATCAAGAAACCCGATATCCTCAACTCGCTGACTACTCATATAACCGAGCGCATTGAGCAGGGAACGTAACCCGACATCGTCGAGTTGCACGCGATCTGTCACTGTTACAGTGTCCACGGTGATCAGTTGTGGGCGCAGGTCTACACCCGCTATCCCTTGCTCATGTAACTCTTTTAGCCCCTGTGCCATCTGTCGCAAGAGGTCAAGCGCGCGCGCTATAGTGATATTCTCGTTGTCCAGTACATGGCGCAGTGTTATTCCACGGGGGGGATCGGTAGCAATATAGACACGGGTTCTGTCGATACCCCAGTCGTACACGCCAATTACGTGTGGAGAGCGGATAAAGCGGCGTTTCTCCAAAGGTTGCAACAGCTGTTGCACTACCTGGACATCCATCGCAGGGGAGAACTCTATCACCTGCAGTCCAACCACGTCGTTCGTATTGCGATTGTAAGCAGTATATGTAGTAAGCATTCCGCCAGAGGTAATCACTTGCCCCAGGCGGTAGATTCCACCAATCAGCCGAGGCGACTTCCGTCTCTCTTCTCCCATTTTCCGATCCCCATATTTCAAAAAGAGTGCAGCAGTTAATTATACAACTGCTGCTTTACGTAATCTTTAATAGCCTGCCAGTTACTGTTTGCTGGTTGCAGGATATATTGGCCATCTGGGGAGGTTGCATCAGCCAGCACGTTTTGATTGCTCAGCCCGACACGATGGGCGTTAGTCAAATCCATTTTCAGCGCAAATTGTGCCAGGTCAGCCAGCGATAAATTGGTATAGATGGCGTGTTGCAGGGCGGTGAGCGCATTCAAGAGGCTCGGCCACGTAGACATTTGCTTGACTTTTGTCAAAGCTGCTTTCATCATGATCTGTTGACGCGCGGAACGAGCAAAGTCCGAACCCTCTGCAGGGTTGTCCAGAACATAGCGGGCACGAGCATAGCGTATCGCCGTTTCACCGTCCATATGCTGCATCCCTTTGGAGAAGTGCACCGTTATCCAATTTGGATTAATGCTGGGATCATCATTTGCCGGATATTTCGCGGTAAATGAATCTGGCACATAGACATCGATGCCGCCTATGGCATTGATAAAATCGCGAAATCCCTGGAAATTAATGGTCAGCCAATATTTCACATCCAGGCCGGTCACCAGCGAGACCTTCGCCGCCGCGGCGTCACCACCTGCCGCAGGGTTGGCGTTATTATTCGAACCAAACTCATATACTGTGTTGATCTTGTGATACTGCCCTGAGCCAGGAGGAATCTGCACCCATAAATCACGAGGAACAGAGACGAGCGTGGTATGGTGGCTCTGCGGCATCAGGCTCATAACCACCATCGAATCGGTAAGATACGCCCCGTCATGACTACCACCGCCGAAGCCCATCACCAGCAGATTAACGCGATCACTGCCTCCCATGTAGCCCGTCTGGCTGCTCAGCGGCGACTGTGTAGAAATGGCAGAACCAAAAGCCAGCACTCGCTGTGCCGTCGTAAAGGTGAATGCACCAATAATACAGACTAGCAGCAGGACGATGAGCGATGTTATGAGGCATCCCCTACGACGCCGGGGACGTTTTAGCGGCGAGCCGTCGGACGTCCCGCTCTGAGTCTGTCCCGGCTGGTGATAGGGATATCGTGGGGCAGCAGCATTTTGTCCTCCGGGGGGAAATTGTTGACCAGGCTGAGAGTAGGGGTATGAGGAATACGGGTGGGCATTGCCGTTCCTAACAGGTATACTTTTCTGCACCGGGAAAGGCGGCTGTGGTTGTTGGTACGCGCCTGGTTTATCAACATATGGCGCAGGAGGTGGATATTGATAGGGTTTACGTTCAGGTCGTCGCGAGGCATCTTGAAAACTTCCAAGAATCAATTTGTCACCCTGCTGACCACCATTTGGAGGAGAGGGCTGCCGAACTGGTTCAGTTGGATCATCTTGATGATAATAGGGCTCGTTTCGCATCATGTATCCTTTTCCAGATAAGTAAAGTGTTTCATAATTCATTCACTATACTGAAACAACGATATACCCTACCACTCTCCCCCACAAATGTCACTACGTCATAACATTCTAGCTCTTTCTTTCGAAAGAGCGCAATATTTGGCGAGAAGTACTGGAAATCTATCTATTCGCTTTTTCCTACTAAGTAATGACGAAATAGATCAGTTGAAGTTTCGCTTTTCTATTTTTTCCAGTCAGAAGTTGCTGGACGACCCTTACCATACCGCGTGGCAACGATCTCAGCCATGATAGCGAGGGCCATCTCTTCTGGTGAGGTAGCTCCAATGTTGAGGCCTATCGGTCCATGAATGCGAGCGAGCTGTTCATCCGTCAGCCCTTGCTTCTTGAGGCGCTCACTGCGTTCCTCACTGGTTTTTCGGCTACCGATGGCGCCCACATATCCTACCTGGCGTGCTAAAACTACTTTTAACGTTGGCTCATCGAATTTTGGATCATGCGTCAGCACTGCTACTGATGTAGACGGATTCAGATCCATCCTCTCCAGCACTTCATCCGGCCACTCAACAATCAGTTCGTCGGCATGGGGGAATCGCTCATACGTGGCAAAAGCCGCGCGAGCATCAACCACCACCACGCGGTAATTGAGGGTCTTGGCAAAGGTAGTCAGGGGAATAGCGATATGCCCTGCGCCCACGATTATCAGCGTTGGTGGCGGGGTAAAGCCTTCGATGAAGACATCATAGGATAGCAATCTAGCAGGACTTTCGATAGTATACGTATATGTTCCTGCATCTCCATGCCAGATAGCGTGGTCAGCGTCTTCAATGACACGCGCATCAAGCTCTGCATTCCCCAGCGTCCCATCAGTTCTCTTATCTGCAAAGACAAGGAGCTTAGCGCCGACATGCTCTTTGCCGCGCACTACCGTTGCCAATGCGACCCCTTTTTCCTGGTTCAGCTGGTCTCTCAGTTCTTCGAACAATTTACTCATGAGAAGGTTCTCTATATCTATTTCTCGTCACGTATATAGTATGTCAAATCACGGTCACCAATCCAGCCGCTCGACGAAGACGTGAATGGTGCCACCACATGCCAGGCCTATCTGCTCGATATTCTCTTCTTCGGTAATACCAAACTCAAGCAGTTGTGGCTTTCCATTCTCGATAACTTCCATGGCAGCTTCGACAACCGCTGGCTCGACACAACCACCACTCACAGAGCCGGCCAGTTCACCACTTTCACTGACAACCAGTTTCGCACCGGGCCTTCGAGGAGCAGAACCTGCCATAGAAACAACGGTGGCAACGGCCACGCGTTCACCTCGTGCGCGCCATCGCTCAATATCATTCAGCACATCTCGCATAGGAAACCTCCAATAGTCTAACGAACCCGCTACTCACCAGGAATGGCATCTAGATAGCACTCGTCTTAGTCCACGCGGCAATAGCCTTTCGCTGTGCAGCAGCGCTGCGCGTCGGGCGGCTATCATCGATACTCTGCAAAAGTTTACCCACACTGATTAAGCTATCCAGGTTATGGGCAGGCAAAAAAGTGTCAATATACGGCAAAGCCGTCTTCATACCGATGGTTAAAGGGCGATAATCAGGAGAACCAAGCAGTGGATTGAGCCAGATCAACCGGTGACAACTATGCTGTAAGCGATCTATCTCGACCTGCAGTATACTGGCATCCCCGCGATCCCATCCATCGCTGATCACCAGCACCACAGCGCCGCGCCCGAGTACGCGCCTGGCCCAATGATGGTTAAAGTAATGTAACGCGTCGCCAATGCGCGTCCCTCCTGACCAGTCCTGGACCGACTTGGAGACATCGCGCACAGCATCATCAACGTCGCGTTTTTTCAGTTGCCGTGTAACTCGTGTGAGGCGCGTCCCAAAAACAAAGGCCTCGACGTTCATCAAGCCATTGGAAATGGTATGAATGAAATGCAACAACAGCCGAGAATAGAGGCTCATTGAACCACTGATGTCGCAGATGATCACTACTGGACGTGGCTTCATCTTGATTTCACGCCAGGTCAGTTCAAGGATTTCTGCACCGTATTTGAGGTTACGGCGGACGATACGCCGCATATCAGGATATGAACCCTTACGCGACGGAGCCTTGCGATGCGTCGGGCGCATTCCCAGGTGCCAACGCATTTCAGCCATCAGCTTTTTGGCTTCCTGCACCTCTTCCCAGGTAAAAGATTCAAAATCCTTTTTCCTCAGCATCTCAATAGCGCTATAGGCCGTTCCCTGTGGATTCGCGTCATCCTCATCATCCTCTTTGTCAATACGCTCATTCGCACGACGGGGCCGCTCGCTCTGGCGCATCTCAGCCCGCAGGTCCTTACGCTGCTGCTCGTTAGCGTTCATGTGCTCCGCTAATCTCTTGCGCTCTGAGGGGGGAAGTCGCATCTGTCGTTCGTCACGCTTCGCCGCACCCTTTGGATTATCAACCTTTTTATCTTGACGATCCCGCATATACCAGAAGTAGAGAAACAACTGGTCAAAGAGTGTCTCCTGCTCATGCCGGGCAAGCAGAGAACTTTTGAGCGTGTTATAAAAGTCCTCTTTGTTGGTGATATCGATGTAGTTCAGGGTCTCAGAGAGATCAAGTATCTGCCGCGGCCCAACGTCAATGCCCGATTCCCAGAGGATATGGCCAAATTCAGTTAAGCGGTAAAGCAAGCGCTCGCCGCGTTCAAGCTCAACCTGGCTCAGCGGATGAGTAGCAAAGTAATGACCATTCTCCCGTGGTACTTCGCTCATAACTAGGAGACTCCCCGTGCCTTCTGCAAGATTTTGTACATGTCGTTTCCACCAACCTTCAACACATCATCTTGATACTTGAGTAGTGCTCCCAGCGTATCACGTACAGGGCCCTCGACCAGTTCCAGTTGATTGAGCGCCAGCAAGGAGCTAATCCAGTCCAGCGTCTCTGCCACACCTGGAGCTTTGTACAGATCGATGCTGCGCAACTCGCGCACAAAGGCGCAGACCTGCTTCGCCAGTCTTTCGGGCACGCCAGGCATACGAGCCAGGACGATAGAGTACTCTTTCTCCAAAGAAGGAAAATCAATCCAATAGTAGAGACATCTCCTGCGCAGAGCATCATGAATCTCACGTGTGCGGTTTGAAGTGATGATCACCACGGGTGGCTCTTTGGCTTTGACTGTGCCAATTTCCGGGATCGTAATCTGGAAATCAGAGAGCAACTCGAGCAGGTACGCCTCGAATTCTTCGTCACTACGATCCAGTTCGTCAATCAACAGCACGGGAGTTTTGGCGTTGGCTGCATCGATAGCCTGGAGCAAAGGACGTTTCATCAGGAATTCTGGACCAAAAACCTCTTTGAGTTCTTCCTGGCGATCAATCTTTCCCGCTTCCATCAGGCGTATGTGCAGCAGCTGGCGTGTATAATTCCACTCGTATACCGCCGTACTGATATCGATACCTTCGTAACATTGCAGACGTATCAGTTGAGTGTCGAGAATAGCGGCAAGCACTTTAGCTACTTCCGTCTTACCAACACCGGGTTCGCCTTCCAACAAAAGTGGCTTACGTCGTTTGAGAGCCAGGAACACCGCCGTGGACAGACTGCGATCGGCAATATAACTCTGGGCAAACATCGCCCTCTGTACATCTTCTATAGTCTCGAAGTTGGATAACTGTTGTTCCTGCTCCAAATGGGCCTCCAAAAATGAATTTGTGCTTTCAAGCACAGGGGAAATCAATACGTATGTATATTCTATGCTATCTTTAGGGAACTTAGCAACGTCTAAATCACGATTGTGCCATCTTTTAGAAACAGCACACCATCAACCCACACTTCACCCCTCTGGCGCAGATCACAGACCATATCCCAGTGCAGAGCAGATTCATTCACTCCACCCGTCTCAGGATAACTCGCGCCCAATGCAAGGTGTACCGTACCTCCCATCTTCTCATCGAAAAGCACATTTTTCGTGCTGCGATCCACGCGAGCATTATTGCCAAAAGCAAATTCACCAAGACGGCGAGCGCCAGCATCCATCTCCAGCATATGTTCCAGGTACGCCTGCCCCTGGCGCGCGCTTGCCTCGATAACTTTCCCATCGCGGAACACCAGGCGCACCCCTTCAATCGTGCGACCATCGTGCGATGCTGGAATGTCAAACTGAATCACGCCATTGGCGCTATTTTCCACCGGCCCCGTAAAGAACTCGCCGCTGGGGAAGTTGCGCTTCCCATCGCTGTTGATAAACCTGCGGTTTGCAATAGAGAGCATCAGATCAGTACCATCGCCCATGATATGTACCTCTTTGCGCCCTACAAGCCAATCTACCAGGCGTTGCTGCTGCTCAGAGAGTTCTCTCCAGCGAGCAATAGGATCGACGTCATTGAGGAAACAGACATCAAAGACAAATTCTTCGAAATCGTGCAGGGACATTTCAGCATCCTGGGCATATGCACTGGTGGGATACAGCGTCGATGACCAGCGAAACGTTCCAGCCTGCTCGCGTTTTCGCGTAACCTCGTAGCTATCTCGAAAAGCCGAGCGTCGCCGCGACACGTTCTCAGGCTTTACACTACTGAGGGCTTTTGTGTTACTACGCGATGCAATAAACAGCCGCGCATCACAATGCGCTGCCACCGCAGTCAACACCGGCGACTTTTTGATGAGCTGCGCTTCATTGCCTACACGTAAAAGAATCTCTTCAAGGCTTTCCAGGTCTATCAGAGCAAGGGGATGAGCACCCACGCGAAGAATTTCACGGTAAACAGCCTCCACGAGAGGAGTCGCCAGCGGAGTTGCATGGATCGCAACGGTTTCGCCTGCTTTGATGTACAAAGAATAATGCACGAGTGTGTGCGCCCAGCGCTCTATACGAATATCTTGCATAGGTCAATTTGTCCTTTGCATAAAATAGAATGTAATATACCACCCATATTAGCATACGTTTCAAAGATACTCTGTAGCAGCGTAGCAGCACCAATCAGCAGGAAATCCTTGACAGAACGCATATACTTGTCACAAAGTAGAGATAAAGACAACCATATGCCACTCAATCGAATATATCAAACCATCATAAAACACCGTTTACTATTGCTCATACTCTGTTGTGGCGTAGTATTTTTTACGACTTCCTTCATCTATGTACAATTTTCCTCTCCCCCCTCTGGCGATGAACCACATTAC
>WNGR01003254.1_pt1 | contig 21498 bp, 22 predicted proteins | sample 5407581 | NCBI WGS metagenome assembly WNGR01 (sample SAMN13153383, study PRJNA577476) | soil metagenome | isolation source: 80 cm soil or saprolite under Garry oak tree replicate 2 | place: USA:California | collected 2016-06-15
AGTCCGATAGTACCGACGCCGGCATACATGTCCGTCACATCATCGTCCTGGCAAAAGTCTTTGATGCGGGCCAATGCCAACTCAAAAACTGGCAAATTGACCTGAAAAAACGAATCGGCATCATAAGTAAATTGCTTGCCGAGCAACGAGTCCTGGAGCCGGACATCGCCAAGCTCGTATAAAAGTTTGGTCGGCACCGAAGCCGGACTTGGTGGGTTGGAATAATAGATACGCAAACCCTGTACGCCTTCCGGCAGCTGCAGCGGGGTGAACTTTTCGAGCTTAACGAACAGCGAAATCACGGCATTGCCGCTTTGGTCGCAACGGATAATCATAGTTTTCAGGTCGCCTGCCCGCGGCCGCAGTTTCTGCAGCTCGTTCAGGAGCGCATGCGCCCCCCGATCGATTGCCGCCAACGCCAAAGCGCTGCCATCGACGATCGTTTTTTGGTGACTACCGCGGTTATGCAGCGCTAGATGCAAGCCGGCCTCGTCACCCCAAAAGCTATACTCCATCTTATTGCGGTAATGAAAAAAGTGCGCCCTGTCCATCGGCTGACTTGCCAATTGGACGGCGCTTTTGGGCAGTGCGACATGCTCGTGCACAAATAGCTCTTCGGTAATTTGTTGCTTGTACTTTCCCTCTTGCTCAAACTGAATGATCTGCCACGGGCTGGTTGCCAAATAATTTTGCTCCTCTGGCTTAATGCGTTCTGGCGAAGGCTCGATAATCTCGATAGCAATTGCTTCGGCAAAGGATCGTTTTTTGCGAAAGATGCGCGCTTGGACCAGTTCGCCTGGCAGCGCGTTCCACACGAACACCTTTTGGCCGTGCTCAAGCGTTGCCAAGCCCTGGCCGCCATGCACGAGTTTCTCGATCCGAACGGTCTCAATGTGGTCGGCCATACTTGTCTGCCTACTTCTTTAAAATCTTCAAGATGTCAGCGGGCGTTTCGGCCAATGCAAAAGGATGATGGGCGTGCAATAATTCCGCATCATTGTAACCCCAAGAAACTGCAATCGCTTTTATGTTGACCCGACGGGCACCGTCGATGTCGCGTTGCTCGTCACCGATATACACGCACTTTTCGCGATCAATGTGGTTGATGCGAGTTATGCGGCGAAGCACACCGGCCTTGTTGAGCAAGCCAACGCCGCCGTAAATCGCATCGAAATATACTTCCAGATGATTTAGCCGCAAAAATTTCTCGACGTTTTGAGCACTATTTGTACTCATTACCAGCATACGATGGCCTTGCTCGTGCAATGTACGAATCACATCCGCCATGCCAGCAAAAATCGGCACTTCGGCAATGCGCGCCGTCATCATTTTCCGGCCACGCATCAGCAGCGACGGTGCCTGGTATAAGGGCACTTTGACTTCCTTGATTACTTTGCGGATTGGCATCCGCCGCATGCGCGCCACATCTTCGGGCGTTTGTGCGCCTTGCCAGCCCGTAAGCTCCCGAAAAATGCCGATAACCAGCAGCAAGCTGTCGGCGATCGTGCCGTCGAAGTCAAAAATGATCGTCTCGTTCTCTGCCATATTTTTTACGGATGAAGCAGGCCGGCAAAAATCTGCCAGGCCATTGCCGTTTTAGCCACTACACTAATAATCATGAATACGCGTTCGCCGTACAGGTAGTTCGCCCATTTGCCTCGGGCCTTGTGCTGCAGATAAAAGTTGGTCGCCAGCGCTATGAATATGATCGCCATGCTGCCATACAGCCAATACACAAAGCTCGGCAAATGCGTCGCGCCGTATAGCTGAGTAGCAAATGCATAGAACAGCAGCACGAACCCAGGTAACAAGCCGGCCAAACATGCGAGACGACTACTTGCCCATTCGCTCAAAGGCTTGCCTCGAGTCCGCAAGTCTACAAACAAGCCAACCATGTACATGCTGGCGGTAAGCGCCATAATCATAAGCAAGCTTGAGATGTCGTACACACCGCCAAGCAAAGCGACAATGCCTAGGATAAGAGCTGCTGTGCAGGCATATTCTATCCAGCGAACCCGGTTAATGCCGCGACTCAGCTCAGCTTCATAGCGTTTGCGATACACGGATGCGCTGACGACGTGCGCAATCCCAGCTAGCAACAAAAAGAGCGCAATCAGAAACGCGATATTGACTTCAAACAAACGATGAACCGCGGCAACCAATACCGTTTGGCCAGTCGCCGAAAGTAGCGGGTCCGGTGCAACGTAATTTGTCGTGACGGTGACATCGTGCGTGGTGCTAAGCAGCAAGATCGCTGCTGCTTGCGCTACGAAAATAACGGCAAGCCAGATGTTCCACTTGTAAAAATGCTCTAGGCGCGGCTGCAACGAAGAAGAAGTTTGTACAGTTTCCGGTTTTGGGATTTCAATAGGTGCGGCCGCAACACTTTTCACGCTGGTTTTGTTTTTTGCGCTCGTAGATTTGGGGGCTGTTTTGGCACGCGTGTTGTTTTTTGCACGCGGGCGAGAAGTTTTGCTCATTCTAGACATTATACAGATTCACCTCCGGTTTACCGCATAGTTTTAGAATTTTAGAGCGGTTTGTATGGCACGTGGCACAGCCCTCGCCCAGTCCGCTCGGCGTATTTTTGGTGATAGCTTTCGGCACGGTAAAAAGGGCCGGCTGGTACGATTTGGGTCACGATAGGATCTTTAAGTGTTGGTTGGACTTCGCTTTGAACCTTCTCGGCAACAGCAAGCTGCTGCTCGTTCAAGTAAAAAATGGCTGAGCGATAGTCGTCGCCGACATCCGGCCCTTGGCGATCAAGCTGCGTCGGGTCATGCAGCCTGAAAAAGTGCCGCACCAATGTTTCGTACTGGACCTTGGCAGGATCGTATTCGACCCAAACTGCTTCGGCGTGACCAGTCTCGTGAGCGCTTACCTCTTCGTACGTGGGATTTTCGGTCTGGCCGCCGCTGTAGCCAACCAGCGTCTTTTTAACTCCAAGGATTTGATCGAGATAATACTGCACGCCCCAGAAACAGCCCGCCGCAAAAATTGCCTGCTCCATGGCTATTCGCTCACTGTTACATCGCGCCAAAAAGCCACGTAGTTGCTGAAATCTTTTTTGACTTTTTCGATCGCTGTTGCTAAGGGATGCGGATAACTCCAAGCGCTGTCTTTACTCCATCCTTCGCCGTCGTTACCGACGTCAAAATATTGACACACACCCTTCCAAGGACAGGTATAGGGTGTTGAACTTTCGCGTAAAAAAGCCTCGTTAACAGATGAGGGCGGGAAGTACCAATTCTGTTCGATATAAATAAGATCTTCCTTTGGCGCTTCAGCAATAACCTTGCCCTTCCATGTCGCTTTCATCACTTCCCCCTCGATTTACGGCTATTGTATTTTTAGTATAACAGCTGGCCCGTGAAACAGCCATTGCTTTTTCTGGATTATTATTGACTAATTGCAAAAATGGCGTATAATGCGTTTATAAGTTCTTGAGGTGTTGAGAGCACTTCGAGGTAAGGAGTTTAGATGAAGAATCTCAAAGTTTTGGGTGGTGCAAGCGCAATGGGCATCGTAACAGCTGCAATGGTTGCTGTTCCGGTCTTTGCTTGCTTTCCCCAAGGTAAAATTGTTAAGACTGTACAAGACGTCACCTCGAAAAGCGCTGTCAGTGACGCTAATGACACCACGCATGCCCTGAGCGTTACTCAAGGTGATATCCTAACTTACACTGTTACAGTCAACAATCAAGAAACGAAAATTGGCAGCAAAGGCGAAGATCAAATGACCAATACTACCTTGACCGAGGTCAGTAACCCTGGCCAGACAATCATTACCGAAAATCTTGGCACTATCAGCGCCAAGGGCAGTATTACGAAATCGTACCAAGTGAAGGTTACGACCAACACCGACGGCGCAGTACTAACCAACAAGGCCTGCTACACGAGCGACAGCAACCTTGGCTCTAAGTACAATCAAAGTGGTTGCGACGTTGCTGTTGTCAAGGTGACAGTTCCGGTCCCAACACCCACTCCGACACCGACACCGACCCCTACACCTACGCCAATTCCTACACCCACACCTACGCCAACTCCAACGCCAACGCCGGTGACCCCTGCAGCCACAGCCCTGCCTAACACGGGTGCCGCAACCTTCTTGGCGCCAATCGCAGCTTTTGTCACTGCTGCCGGCGCATACATCGTACGTTTTGCCTACCTCAAACGGCACACCGCCTAAGAAGAACTGCTAAGCGCAATAAGTACAGAAGAGTCCTCGGATATCAGAGGACTCTTTCACTTTTTGAGGTGCCATTTGTCTTCGGCGCCAGGGGCTGCAAGCGCTGGAAAATGCTAGTGTTCGACCGTCGTCGTCTCAGGATGCGAGCGCATAGCTCACGCGGATGCGCCCGTCTTTTTTCTTAATTTTGGTGATGGTGACTTTGCCCAACTGCGACACGTCGGCCAAATGCGTGCCACCACAACAAATATAAAAATTATTCGGATAGACAGCAAGGTGTACTTGCTGGTATTGTCCAAGGATTCGCTCAGGAATATAGGCGCTATATTTTCGTGCCTCGTCACTTGGTACGCGTTTTACTCCAATAGCCCCGCCTTTCGCCACTAACGCCTGCAATTGCGCTTCAATTTGGCAAGCAATGCTTTCGGCCTCGCCGGCATCGAAGTCGCCGTCGTACTCTACGAAGCTCATGTCTGGATAGTGCGCGCCGCGACCAGGCTTCCAGGTTTTACCAATTTGCTGAACGGCATAGTCGATAAGATGTCCGGCACAATGCAAACGAGAGTTCAAAAAGCGACGATCCAGGTCGAGCTTACAGTGGACTTGCGCTCCAGTTGCCGGCGCATCACCTTCGAGCACACCATCGTGATAAATCACACCTTCTTTGCCTTTGCTGACTTCGGTAACCAGCAATCGTCCACCCGGCCAGTTGATCGTTCCAAGGTCAAAATCCTGTCCGCCGCCGCCAGGATAAAAGCAGCTCTGATCAAGTACCAGCCGATAATTATCTTCGTCTTGACTCTCGGTACTCACAATTTTTGCATCGCATTCTCGAAGCGCATAGTCGTCGAGGTAGAGTTTGCGAGTTCCCTGTTCAACGGCCGAGAGCGGTAATTCTTGAGATGAGTTTACTTTTGTAGGCTGCTGAGTTTCAAACTTAATTTCGGGATAGATTGATTTGGTGGTTTCGTCGATGTCGCGGCGCAGTTGCGGAAAAACAACGCCTTCGCGAGCGGTTACACCTTCCAGCATCCAGAACAAGCGCTCGCTGTGGCCATAGCCGCAAGCTGGCGGCATGCCGTACTCGAGCATCTCTACAAAGTCGATGTCAAGCATCATCGCTTCGTCGTCACCAGCGTCGCGCATTTGCTGTTGCTCGACAAAGCGCCCGAGCTGGTCAATCGGGTCGTTTAGCTCGCTGTAAGCCTTGCAAGCTTCGGTTCCACCAAGCAATAAATTAAATTGTTGAGTGAGCCGGGCGTCGTCTGGCTGCAGTTTGGCGAGGGGCTGCAGGAACGCGGGAATGTCGACCAAAAACGCCGGGCCGGCCAATTCCACTCTGATTTTTTTCCAAAGTTTATCGAGCACGCGCGAGCGGTTATCGATCTTTTCGACTTCACCGCCGATTTTTTTGAGCTGCGCTACTGCTTCTTCGAGCGTGCAAGTAAAAACATCCAGGCCGTATCGTTCGCGGATAACTTGCACGAAGCTCACGCGCGGCCAGTCTGCGCCGTCTGCACCAAAATCGATGACTTGCCCGTTCGCCAGCGTAAACTGCCGCCTACTCCACGTCGCGTCGACGATGGCGCGAATCATCGCTTGGGTAAATTGTATGCCTTGCTCCCAGTCAGCATAGGCCCAGTACCACTCCATGGCGACGTGCTCGGGCAAGTGTTCGTCAGAGTAGTTTTCGTTGCGGAAGCGCGGACCGATGTCGAAAACTTTTTCGTAGCCGGCACCAAGCAAGCGCTTGAGCGGCAGCTCGTGGCTGATGCGCAGGTAAAAATCTTGATCGAGCGCGTCCATGTGCGTCACAAACGGGTTAGCGTCGGCGCCGCCAGCGGTATGTTCCAAAACCGGCACGTTAATTTCGATAAAACCGTGATCGATCAGATACTGGCGCGTTGCCTGCCAAAACGTGCTACGGCGGATGAAACGGTCGCGCACCCCCTGGTTGACATTCATGTCCACGTACCGCCTGCGCAAGCGCTCTTCTTTGTTAGTAAAACCGTCGTGCGTCGTCGGCAGTGGCCTGAGAGATTTCGTGAGTAACCGCAAGCGCTGAACATCCACTGAAATTTCACCGGTTTTGGTTTTAACGACCAGGCCATGCGCTTCGATAAAGTCGCCGGCGTCAAGCAGCGGCAACTGGTCAAAGCCCAGCTGACTGTCTAGTGCTTGCAGCGGCGCAACTTTGTCGGCCGCCATAAACAGCTGGAGCAAGCCGCTCATATCCCTGATAACGACAAAGGCAATTTTGCCAAATTTGCGGATATTAACAATACGGCCCACGACGCTTACCTGCTGATTTTCCAGTCTGGCAAATTTTTCGGTGATATCCGCCAGAGCGTTCGTGTGCTCGGCGTGTGCCGGGTACGCATTGATGCCCAGCTGTTTTAGTTCCTCGAGTTTGCGTAGCCGCTCGTCGCGGAGCTCTTTGAGTGTCGCCATATTTGTCCTTTATTTCACCTCATTTTATCACGAAAGCACCCCGGTTGCTTAGTCGCAGTACCGGGGTGCTTTGGCAGGAAGCTCTCGTACTACGACCAGAGCTTTGACTTTGAGACCATACTGACGAACAAAGAAATCATGACGCGCTGAGCCTTAGCCGATCTCAACGATTGTGTAGGTGGTTGTTTCGGCTGGCGTGTGAATTTCCACGCTGTCGCCCTGCTTTTTACCAAGCAAGGCCTCACCAATTGGCGATTCGTCTGAAATCTTACCGTTGAGCGGATCGGCCTCAACCGTGCCCACAACCTGAAACTCTTTGGCTTTGCCGCCTGGGCTTGCAAGCTTGACGATCGAGCCAAGCACCACTTTGCCGTCTTTTTTTGGCGCTGTTATAACTTGCACATTGGCCAGGATGTGCTCGATTTCGGAAATACGCGCTTCGTTACGCTCCTGGTCTTGTCGAGCGGCGCTATATTCCATGTTCTCAGCCAGATCACCAAACTCGCGGGCAGTTTTAATGCGATCGGCGATTTCAGCCCGCAGGCCGACTAGCTCAGCCAGCTCTGCTTGTAGCTCGTTAACCCCATCTTGGGTCAGGTGGAATAGTTTCTTCATGATATTTTCTCCTTATGGTCTCGTAAATCCTGGCACTTGGTTGGACGGGTCGCTCCCATTATATCCTACGTCTGCATAGAAGCAATCGCTTCTGCAATATTCTCCATTTTTATCATTTGTGTATCTGGTTTGGCGCGTTTTTTAAGTTCGCACTGCCCGCTCGCAATACTTTTCTCACTCACCACGACCCTATACGGAAGACCGATGAGGTCGGCATCGGCAAATTTTTCGCCAGCTCGTGCATCTCGGTCGTCATATAGTACCGTAATGCCGGCCTCAGTCAAGTTTTTATACATCATATCCGCCGCTTGGGTAACTCCTTCGCTCGTTCCTAAGGGCGCCAAGTACACAAGAAACGGTGCGATTGATTCTGGCCAGATCAATCCCTTCTCGTCGGCAAACTGTTCGGCAAGCAACCCTACAAGCCGGCTAACGCCGATGCCGTAACACCCCATAATAGTTGAGTGCTGCTTGCCCTTCTCGTCAGTAAAGAACAGTCCGAGCGCGTCACTGTACTTGCTCTCAAGCGGGAAAATGTTGCCAACTTCTACGCCCCGCTTCTCAATCAGGTCCTCTTTTTTAAGTCCGAGTTTGACTAGATTTTCGTCCGTATAAATTTCTTTGTTGATCGCCACCCGCTTTTGTTCGTCCACGTAAATTGTGTCTTCGCCGATCGGGCTGAGTGTTTGGTATTCGTCGCTAAACTTTTCGGTAAAGTAGCCGCCATCGGCATATGTACGATAGGTAATATCGCCAATGCCGAGCCGCTTATAAATCCGGTCGTAGGCCTTGGCGACTCGTTCGTACAGTTCGGTGTGCTCTTCTTGCGAGCGCGCGAACGAATACATGTCTTTCATGACAAATTCGCGGCCGCGAAGCAAGCCGCTTTTGGCGCGCAGTTCGTTACGGAACTTGTTTTGAATTTGGTACACGTACAGCGGCAGGTCTTTGTAGGAACCGACAAAGTCTTTGAGCGCATCGACAATAGGCTCTTCGTGCGTTAAGCCAACGCCAAGCTCTGTGCCGTTTGCTAGTTTCGTTTTAAACCAATTGTCCACTTTGGCGTCGTCCCAACGATCCGTTATCTCCCAAATGTCTTTTGGTTGCAAAACGGTCATTTGCACTTCTTGGCCGCCAATGGCGTTCATTTCTTCGCGGACAATCTGGGCAATATTGTCGAGTACCCGCTTGCCCAGCGGCAAAAAAGCATAGACGCCAGCCATTTCTTTGTGGATATACCCGGCCCGAATTAACAGCTGGGCGTTTTTGGCGACCTCATCTGCGGGCGCATTTTTTGTTGTCTTGGTAAACAGTTGTGATGTTCGCATGCTTTTCTCCTTGCTTCAGATACGTTCAGATAACTACAAACTACAAGTAATCGGCCGCGGGGCCGGGAACATCTTAGCAATGATCGGAGAATAACATTTCATTACACGAATAGTATACACCTAATGATGGATAAAAAGTACGTAGAAAGCCAGCAAATTTTTGAGGCCGTGAATCACCATACCTGCCCAGATCCGGCCCGTTTTCTCGCGGACATAGCACAAGACCAGCGACAAAATAAACGTGTCGATTCCCGCCGTCCACAACAGGCCGCCACCATTGCTCTCCAGCAAGTGCGGCACAGCGAACAGTGCGCTCGTCAAGATAGCCGCTCCAATGAATCGCATATGGCGCCGCAGGCCGTTGAACAAAAAACCGCGAAAAATTGTTTCCTCAACTAGTGGCGGCAAAAGGACGAGACTCAAAAAGGTCAAAACAAGATCGCCGTGCGTTGTAACCATTTGAAAGCCAACGTCCTGTTGTTGGCTGATATTAATATGCGTAACGCTAGTCGCGAGATTGATTGCCAGAATATAGAGCGTGAAGTAGACAACCGTGCCGCCAAAGACGTAGACGAAGTCCCCTGGACGCGGCTTGGTAAGTCCGAGCGCTGCCAAAACGCCCTTGTATTTGCGGATGCGGATAAACGCCCACAAAAGCAACACCGTTATTGCCTCGTCTAGTAATACATAAAAAAACTGGGCGCTTATTGAGGTATTCAGCCAGTTGTCAGCGTAAGTCGGCGACCAATGGTGCAAGCCGGCATACACCGAAAGCAACACACCGCCGCTGTATAGCGCCACCAAATAGACGCTCAGCGCTACAACTACTGCCGTAACGCCGCTCCACAATGCCGGACGTGCGGATTTTTTGTCAGTATGCTGCTCGTCCGTCGGAACGGTGTGGTCAGAAATATTTTTTGACATCAGAAATAGTAATTAAAACAACAAGTGCCAACAGAAAGGCGTAGCTGCTGCCATAAATGATCTCTTCGACTTTCTGGGTCAGCGGTTTTCTGAACAAGCGCGACAGCAGCATAACGTACAGCCGCCCGCCGTCGAGCGCTGGGATCGGCAAAATGTTCATAATAGCTAATGTAAGCGAAATAACTGCAACGATCAGCAGCACAAACTGCCAGCCAAGCAAACTGCCGGCCTTCAGCACTACGAAGATCCCCACCGGGCCAGAGACTTGCGCGCTTGCTGCGGCCGTATTGCCATGGAACAGGCTCGAGATCGCCGTGCCAAGTCCTTGAAAAGTAAGTGCTGTAAATTGCCACGCCGTGCCAAGCGCCACGATGGGTGCGGACCATGTGGAGCGAGCCAAGGTGTATTCTGCCGGTGAAACGCCCAGGTACCCCTGTGGCTGTCCGGCCTTTTGTGCTGCAGTAATTTGAGCGGTGCTGCGGAATGCAATCACTGCCGTACGTTGCTGGCCGCCGCGCTTGTACTGCAGCTGCACGCGCATTCCGGCATACGTTTTGGTGATGTCCGATAGCTGTGCAGCCGATTTGACAGTCTGTAAATGGCCGCTCGGCCCGAGCGCCTCAAGCTGATCGCGCACTTGCAGTCCCGCTTTGCTGGCTGGCGAGTTCGGCTCGACATAGCCGACGAGCACCGCATTGCTCGAAGTTTTAGTATCGCTGGCGACTTTAAACTGATTGTTCACCAGCTGCGGCATCCCGACCCAAGCCAAAACCGTGAGCATCCCGAGCGCTACCAGCAAGTTAACCCACACACCCGCCAGCATGATTTTTGTCTTGGCATGCAAGTTCGCCGCCCCAAAGCTGCCTGGTTCGGTATCGGAATCGTGCTCGCCTTTGAGTTTTACGAAGCCGCCGATCGGCAGCCAGTTGATACTAAACTCAAACTTCTGGTTGCCTTTGCCGACTTTGCGGGCCCACATTCGCGGTGGGAAGCCAATGCCAAACTCGTCGGCGCCTACGCCGTTGCGGCGGGCGACCCAGAAATGCCCCAGCTCGTGCACAATCACGAGCCCTACGAACAAAATAATGCCGAGTACGAGCAAGAAAACCGACATTATTTTTCAAACCTCCGTTGACAGCATCGCATCCGTGCAAAACTCTCTAACATAATATACGCATATTGTAGCAAGGTTGCCGTGAATGCGCCCGAATTATACCGTCATAATTTCGGTTTCTTTGGTCTTGGCCGCAGCTTCAGCATGTGCGCGCGCTTTGTTCATAGCTTCGTCGATTTGTTTTTCGAGGCGTTTCGCGTCGTCCTCGCCAATTTGTTTGTCCTTTTTGGCGCGCGTGGCGGCATCGAGTGCATCGTGGCGAATATTGCGCAAGGTAATCATACAATCTTCTTGTTTTTGGCCGAGTTGTTTGACAATGTCGCGCCGGCGCTCTTCGTTAAGTGGCGGAATCGGCACACGCACCAAGCGGCCGTCGTCGCTTGGATTCAAGCCAAGGCTCGGATTGTCGCGGATAGCGCTGGCAATTGCCTGCAAATTATTTGGGTCAAAGGGCGAAATCTGGATCAGCTGCGCCTCAGGAGTGGTGACGGTTGCAACTTGATTAAGCGGCATCGGCGAGCCGTAAGCCTGCACCATGATGCCATCAAGCATGCTGGGGTGCGCCCGACCAGTGCGCAGCTTGCGCAGCTCATCCTGAAAATGTTCCACCGCTTGGGTCATCTTGGTTTCGTACTGGCGCATGTCCATGGGGCTATCCTTTACCTTTTATATATGATTGTAGCAGTTCTATCGACGGACCAAGATCTTTTTTGGCCGGCTCGCCGGCTAGGAGCTTGGCTTGCAGCTCGGCAGGTGTTAACCAGTCATATGACGCGAAATCATCTTGCTTGTAAGGCGGCACGTCGTCGGCCCGATACAAAAATAGCGCCGCAAAATACGGAACGCCGCTCTGGGCAGGGGTAACCTTGCCTACATAGGCCATGTCCGCGTTGGTAATTGACAGGCCAAGCTCTTCTGCAAAGCCACGCACAATTGCCAGCTCATACGTCTCACCGGTTTGCACGTGCTCGCCAATGCTAAAATCCAACCCATTCGGGGCAATTTTTTTCTGAGCCGTCCGGCGCGGCACCCAAAGTTCGCCCTGCGCATTGATAATAAACGCATTTGCGGCGCGAACAAATCCGGGCGCACCGGCAACCAGCTTCATAACGTCTTCGCGTATGATTGTGCCGATTTTTTCGTCACGCCCGTCAACCAGGTCGAGCACTTCGTCTGGTTCATCCATGAGACTCATGCCATAACTATAGCAAAGCCTGTGCTAGCAATCGGGATACTATTCGCCTTCGCCGAGCGCCAGGCGGCTAAAGCGCCGCACGATCAGATTTTCGCCGAGCTTAGCGTTGTTTTCTTTCAAAAAGTCGCCGACGGTTTGATCGGGGTTCTTGACGAAAGGCTGGTCAAGCAGGCACTTTTCGGCAAAGTATTTTTTCAGCATGCCTTCTACGATTTTTGCGACCATGTTTTCGGGCTTGCCTTCGTTTTTGACTTTCTCGGTGAATTCGGCGGCAACGCGCTCGCGTTCTTCGGCCGGCACATCAGTAGCGCTCACGAATCGCGGGTCGGATGCGGCAATATGCATAGCAATATCTTTGACCATAGCAGCGAAAATTTCGTTGCGCGCCACAAAGTCGGTTTCGCAGTTAATCTCAACGAGCACACCGATGCGGTTATCATGCAAATAGCTGCCGATGACGCCGGAGCGCGCTTCGCGTTCGCCCCGTTTTTCGGCTTTTGTCAGGCCCTTTTTACGCATTTCGGCAAGCGCCTTGTCAAAGTCGCCATTGGCTTCATCAAGCGCCTTTTTAGCGTCGGTCATGCCGACACCAGTTAGTTCACGTAATTTTTTAATTTCTGCAATATCTACAGCCATAACATCTCTTCCTTTTAGGGATTACTACTTGACCTGGTCTTTGTCTGGAGCGGTCTTTTGGGCCTTTTCCTTGGCCTGCGCGACCGTTTTTTGGACGTACTCAACCATGAGTTGAATGGTTTTGATGGCGTCGTCGTTGGATGGAATTGGGTATGTTACTAAGCTTGGGTCGGCGTTAGTATCAACCAAAGCGACAATGGGTACGCCCAATTTCGTAGCTTCGCGCACGGCGTTGGCTTCGGCGACGATGTCAACGATGAACACGGCGCCGGGTCGGCCTCTCAATTCTTTGATGCCGCCGTAAATCCGGTTCATTTCGTCGATTTCTTCTTGGTAGCGTTGGATCTCAAGCTTGTTGTACTTGGCGGCCAATTGGCCGTTTTCCATTTTGGCTTCGAGATCTTTGAGGTGCTTGACGCGGCCGCCAATAGTTGGCCAGTTGGTGAGCATGCCGCCAAGCCAGCGCTCAGTAACATACGGCATGTTGACTTCTTCGGCAGCTTGCCGCACGATGTCCTGCGCCTGACGCTTAGTGGCAACGAACAAAATTTGTTTGCCTTCGCTGGCGGTTTTGCTTAAAAAGCCGAGCGCCGGATCAAGCGCCTCAACTGTCTTCGTCAGGTCAATAATGTGGCTGCCGCCGCGCTTGCTGTGAATATACGGCGCCATCTTGGGGTGCCAGCGACTGGTTTTGTGGCCAAAGTGCGCCCCGGCTTCTAACAGTTGTTTGATATCTACCTCAACACTAGACATAAATTCGGTCCTTTCTCTTCGATTGGGTGCTCGCGCGGAGCCTACACGGCCACAGCGCAAGAGGATGTGTTCCCAACCTGCTTAGTAATTAACTCTTGTATTTTACCAGATAAAGAGAAGAGGTACAAGCTTTCTAGCTTTGGGCAGTAGGTGGCGTGGGAGGCGGTTGGGAGTCAAACAGATCCATTACCTGACCAAGAGCTTCCGTTTCGCCAACGGTTAAGTTATGCATCGCATCTAAATGGCCTAGCATGCTTTCTTTTGCGTGGCGTTCCAAAACATACTTGAGTGCGTCTATAGTCAGCCCCTGCTCCCCGCTGAGATCTAGTGGGTTCTCGACTACGGTCTCAGATAGCGGTTGCACTTCGTCAGTCGCTTCGAAGGAGCTAGTATAGATCTCCGTTCCGTTGCGGTGATCAACACTCACAGAGTAGGTTAAGTGCTTATCGCCATCTTCGTTATCGACCTGAAAAGTCGCTACGCCTAGCTGATAAAGAGGATTCGGATCTTCCGGGCCATTACCCACAAAACAGTCTTCGGCAAATCCGACGGTCACCATATCTTCAGAATGTAGCTGCAGGCGCTCGGCAGCTTGATGACGCTGGGCAAGAATTTGGCCACCACTTAGGAATGCTATCTCAAAGTGAGGAGGGCTATCCATAATAGGCACTGCTCGCCCTCCCTCAAGGACGACGTGTCCAAAATGCGTCGTCGGGTCTGCGGCAAACACGGAGCTTCCCTCACGAAAAACATAATTGTCAACCCTTTCATGCAAAGCCTTAAGCTCCGCTGGCGTGGCGTCTCGCTCGTGCTGTTTTTCGTTTGCGCCTTCGTGGGTTTGTGACATAATACAGTAACTATAACATGAAGCTATGCCTATGTCCACTCTTTAATCGCTCGTCCGGCTTTACATATTCGATGGAAACGGGTAAAATAATACGGATTATGAAAAAAGATTTGCACCCGAAGAATTATCGCGCCGTGGTTTTCAAGGACCTTAACAACGATTTTGCGTTTTTGACCCGCTCAACGGTCGCCACCGAAGAAACTATAAAGTGGGAAGATGGCAAAGAATATCCGCTAGTAAAGGTTCACATTACCAGCGCTTCGCACCCGTTCTTTACGGGCGAGGAACGCGTACTCGACATTGAGGGCCGCGTTGACAAGTTCAAGGCGCGCGCCAAGGCCGCCGAAGCGGCACGCGAGTCACGCGCCAAGGCCGCCGCAAAGCAAACTGCGCGCAAAGCCGCCAAAACCGAAAAGGCTGACGCTAAAAAGTCACGCTAGCAATGCCTACTTAAAAACCGCTTGAGAATTCTTTTTCGAGCGGTTTTTTCATACGAGCCGGAAAGCTATATACTGAAACCAGGATATCTATGCAACAAAAAGAACAAGCCCTCCGCCAAGAATTTGCCGAACTCACTGTCCGGCTTGAAGACCCGGCTATTTTCAGTTCCAAAGATTATCCGAAACTCGCCAAGCGCCGCCAAGAGCTGGAAAGTATGGTTGTGTTGTTCGACGAGCGAGCAAGACTTATAAAAAGCCACGATGAAGCCGAGACTTTGGCGCACGGCGGCGATACCGAGCTGGCCGAGATGGCGCAAAGCGAACTCGAGGAGCTTGCCACCGGAATTAGCAAAAACGAGGAAGCATTGCGCCAAGCGCTCACGCCAAAAGATCCAAATGACGATCGCGATGTCATCGTCGAAATCCGGGCGGCGGCCGGAGGCGACGAAGCCAGCCTGTTTGCGGCCGACTTGTACCGCATGTACGTTCGTTGGTGCGAACGCCACCATTACAAGGTCGAGCTTATCGACGAAAGCCCCAGCGAAGTTGGCGGCTTCAAAGAAATTATTTTCGGCGTGCACGGCTTGGACATTTACAAACAGCTTAAATTCGAGGCCGGCGTCCATCGCGTGCAACGCGTGCCCAGCACGGAATCGCAAGGGCGCATTCACACCTCGACCGTGACCGTTGCGGTCTTGCCGGAAGCCGAAGAAACCGACATCGAAATCAATCCGAACGAGCTACGCATCGATGTTTATCGATCTAGCGGCCACGGCGGTCAAAGCGTCAACACAACCGACTCAGCAGTACGCATTACCCACTTGCCGACCGGCATCGTCGTAACCTGCCAAGACGAAAAATCGCAGATTAAAAATAAAGAAAAAGCTTTGGGTGTGCTGCGCTCGCGTTTGCTCGCCATGAAGATCGAAGACGAGCAAAGGCAACTTTCCGAGTCGCGCAAAAAACTTATCGGCTCGGGAGACCGTTCCGAAAAAATCCGTACCTACAATTTCCCGCAGGACCGTATTACTGACCACCGTATCGGTTATTCGCGCAGCAACATTCCGGGTGCATTGAACGGCGAAATCGATGACGTTATCGAGCAGCTGCAGACGTTTGAACGGCAGCTCATAAACACCGAGTCATGACGGTCGGCGCATTTCTCGCGAGTGCAACCCAGCGGCTGCAAACTGCCGGAATTGACACGGCACGGCTTGATTGTCTAGTGCTTTTGGAAGACGAGCTTAGCGAAGACCGAGCATCGCTGCTCGCGCATTTCGAGCGTAAAATTACGGCTTCACATCTGTTAATATTGAATAAAAAAATTGATCAAAGGGCTCATCACTTACCCCTCGCCTACCTTCGCGGAAAAGCGGAATTCTATGGCCGTAAGTTTATTGTGAGCGACAAGGTCTTAGTGCCGCGCCCCGAATCCGAAAAAATAATTGATTTGCTCAAGCTGCTCAGCTTTGGCATGCCGCCTAAATTCGTACCGCTTTGCATTGCTGACGTGGGAGCTGGCTCAGGCTGCCTGGGCATTACGGCCGCGTTGGAATTTCCCGGCGCCTTTGTGGATTTTTATGATATTGATTCGCAAGCTTTGGCGGTTACGCTCACAAATTCCAACCGCTACAAACTCCCACATGCAACTTTCACTACTGGCAATTTGCTGGCAAATCCTCGCAAAAAGTTGATGCGCGAGTACGACGTCGTGCTTGCCAACCTGCCCTACGTGCCAGAGGCTTACGAGGTTAATCAAGCAGCACAGCATGAGCCAAAAATTGCACTGTTTGGGGGCGAAGACGGACTCGCTTTGTATCGGACTTTTTGGGAACAAATTGCAAGTCTCGAGCACCAGCCAAGATTTGTCATTACCGAATCATTCTCATTTCAGCATGAAAAAACTATGGCGCTGGCAAAAAACGCCGGCTACTCACTACAAGCAACCGACGATTTCGCACAAAGCTTTAAGGCCGGAGCAAGTTAACTGTTCGGAAAAATTCCAATCGTTGCAGTAAGTGTGATTGTGCTGCTGCCGCGCACGATAGTCAGGGCCACTTTATCACCGACTGCGTGCTGATCGAGTAGTGAAGTCAAGCTGTGAGTTTGATCAATATTCTGGCCATTGATAGCCGTAATGATATCGCCTTCTTTCACACCGGCTTGAGCGGCGGGCGATCCGGAAATCACTGCTTGCTGGCTGCCACTGACGCTGGGCGGTGCGACATATGCGCCGCGGTTAACCTTCAGGCTAAGCTGCTGGGCAATATCGTCAGTTAGGGAAATGTAAGCCACGCCAAGGTACGGCTGCTGGAGTTTTCCAGTCGTTTCGACACTCTTGATTAAACCGCTCACGTCGTTAATCGGGATGGAGAAGCCGATGTTCTGGGCGCCGTTGCCAGCTGTCGCCGCGTTGATGCCAATGACTTCACCGTTCAAATTCACCAGGGGGCCACCGGAATTACCTTCGTTAATTGCGGCATCGGTCTGGAAAAGATCTTCGAGATTCTCGCTGTTGGCACCGCTACCGTCGCTAGCTTGGATGCTTCGCCCGTAGCCAGAAATAATCCCCGTCGTGACTGTATTTTGAAACTGACCGAGCGCGTTGCCGATCGCCACAACCGTATCGCCGACTTGCATCTTGCTGGAGTCGCCAAGCGTTGCCGGCACAAGTTTTTTGCCCTTCGTGTCTTGAATCTTTAGAAAAGCAATGTCGAGGCTGTCAGTGTCACTGGTACGGCCTAGCACTTGTACGTTGTTGTACTGCGTGCCATCAGAAAGCGTCACATTGACGCTCGAGGTACCAGCGGGCACGACGTGGCGATTTGTAACAATCAGGCCGTCGGCCGAAATGATAATGCCCGTGCCAGCGCTTTGCTGCTCAATAGGAGACTGGCTTTGATTCCCGCCAGCGCCGCCAAAGAAGCCGAGACCGCTAGCTTGGGCCGTGGCCGGGCCGGTTACGTTCACCGACACTACACTTTGGCCGAGGTTTTGGGCGATACTACTAATCAGTTGGCCTTGGCTCTTCAGCACAACTTGTTGTTTTTGGACGTTTGTCGTCGAACTATCATCGTGACTTTGCGCCCCAAGCCATCCGCCTAAGAAGCCCGAAGAAATCGAAATAATCAAGAGAAAGGCGGCTGCCAAAAATCTTATCCGATGGTGCTGGCGGCCTGGCACAGCAGCTAGAAAGGGCTTCTCCCGAGCTGCAATGGGAAGACTGTGTGCCGCTGGCTCTTCGTGTTTGGTCGTTTCGTCGTGTGTTTCCTTGTCCATATTCCCCCCAGTTATTACACTATTTTATCGCCCCAATCTGAAAACGTGATGACTACTATGATAATTGCCGCCATTATGAAAATGCACTGGCGCTGGATGTTTTTAGTGAGCCGCTCGTGATGATCGAGATAATACAATGCAGCCAAGCCATAGCCGATCGCGACCAGCAACAGAGCAGGCTGCGACACAATGCCGTAGAACAACAGCCAATGCCCAAGCACCCACGCGAGCGCAGCGCCAAAATAACCCCACAAATACGAAAGCAGCTTTGTGTACGGTTCTTCGAAACCATCCAGAAAGTGATGCGCCGACAGGTAGCAAATCAGGCCGACTAGACCGACCAATCCGTACAAGGGACCGCTGTCCCACCCCAGAAAGAGCGCCATAAGACCGCATAACATGCCGACCATTGCCTGTACCGACGACATCAAAGTGCTTGAGCCCGGCTTTAGATACACCAGCCACACGATATACAAAACGGCCCAAAATGCCTGGACAAGTTGGCTGCCGTGCACCATAAAAAGCAGCAATGACACGCCCACCATAATATCAATGGCATTGGCCCGAATATTAACCAGCCAAAAACGGGGACGCACGGCCAGCATCCGCCACTTACTAAGTAAGATTACAACAAGAGCAAGCTGTACAAAACTAGTCCGCACCAAAATAAAAACTAATACTGGCAAGAAAATATTAAATCCCAGATGAAAAAATCGGGAGAAACCACTCGCTGGCTTGATCTTATTGATTAGAGGTCTCATTGCTACCCTACAATTATAACAAACTGTGCCGAACCTGGCTGAATGTTGGCTGGAAGTTTCGTGGTGGCCGTGACGCCAAGGCGCTGTTCAAGATAGTGCTTGGTGTACGGGTCTTGGCCCTTCGTCAAATCAACCAGCGTCGTCTTAGCGTAATTGTGCGCTGGCGCATCGCCCACAACGCCCACCGTATAGCCATACGATTTCAGTGTAGCGGCTTCATCGGTCGCGGCGCTGACGTTTGTCGAGCCATTCAGCACGGTGATATTTGCGTTTTCTTTGATGAGATATCCGTCTTTCAGCGTATTGCGAACGTAGGACTGGATTGCAGCGTAGTTCTCTAGTCCGGCAACCGGCTCGACAACTGACTGGCCTGCATAGCTTCCCGTTACTACATAATTGTTTGGCGGATCGGCTAGGCCAATCGAAGAAACCTTGCTGCTGCCGATGCGCTTCATGATGGTCATCAGCCGGCCAGCGTCGGTCGTGCTCATGTCAGTCGAGGTGTGATCGCCAAACGCGCTCATCAGCTGTGACAATTTGAGCGGATTAGTGTAAGTACCGGCTGTTAGAATCTTCTGGGTAAGCGCAGTAATCAACAAACGCTGGCGCTCAGTCCGGTCGAAGTCGCCGCGCGCGCTGCCGTGCCGTGAGCGCACGTAAAGCAAGGCCTGCGTACCGTTAAAAGTTTGGACACCTTGGCGGGCCAGCACCGGGTTCCAGTTATTTTCCCAGGCCATGGTCGGGTCGATTAAATCGGATGGTACGTTGATTGTCACGCCGCCGACGGCATCAACTGCTTGCTTAAAGGCCGTGAAGTCGAGCATCCCATAATATTGGATAGGAATGCCGAGCACTTGGCTCACCGCCTGCTCGGCGGCTGATATGCCAGCAGCTTCGGCGCCCGCGGTGTCGTGCGGATTCTTGGCTAACGCTCTGTACTTTGCATTAGCATAGACTGCATTGATTTTCGATGAAGCACCGCTGGCTGGCGTAACCCACAAATCACGCGGCACGCTCAGCAGCGACATGGTGTTGTTGACAGGATCGATGCTGGCAAGCAGCATAGTGTCGGTCAAGTCCGGCCCATCGTGGCCTGGCCCGCCCTTACCCAGCAGCAGCATGTTAATGCGGCCATCGCCTTCCCCTTTCAACATGCTCGGATCGACGTGCGCTTGCAAAGCCACAGCAGTTGAGCCACCCTTAAAGACTTTGTGGAGTTTTACATAACCCTTCGTAAACAGCAAGCTAGTTGTCAGCACTGCAGCGGCCACAAATATTAGGCTCGCGTGCCGCGCCCACCAGCCAAATCCGCGCTTTTTAGAAGTTTTTTTGTAACGCTTCGATGCGACAGCCTGTCCGGGAAGATCCATCGTTATAGGCGGCAGTGAAGGCACAGCAGCATGCGAACGCGAAGCCGATATTTTCGGCATGCGGACCAGACGCGCAGGCTTGCGGGCCGGCATAATGCCGTCCATCGCAACCCCAGCCGGGCGAGCTGGGCGATAAGATCGTTTGTGAGGCTGCTCCATTCTTATCCAGTATAGCGGCTACGAGCAAGGGCGTAAACATGTGCATAATTGCCGCAAATACGGTATAGTTGAACTCTAATGGACACTAAGATGACACCCGAGCAACCCGCCGGCCAGCCTCCACAGCCCGCGGTTATAGTCAATCATGGCTCAAGTCCGCCGAAAGACGGCTGGCGCAATATTGCATCTACCATCGCTGTTTTGGTGATTGCCCCATTAATTGCAATTCTACTGACGGCGTTTGTATTTCAATCATACCAGGTGGACGGTCCAAGCATGCAGACCACACTTCAAAACAACGACCGGCTGATCGTCTGGAAGTTGCCGCGCACCTGGGCACGCATAACCGGACATGGATACGTCCCGAAACGCGGCGACATCATTATTTTTGACCAAACCGGTTTGCCTGACGGCGAAAAACAGCTTATCAAACGAGTGATTGGCTTGCCCGGTGACCGCGTGGTTGTGCAAAACGGCGTGTTGACAATCTACAACCAGCAACATCCGAACGGCTACCGGCCCGATGCGACGCTGCCATACGGCAAAGTAATTGGCGACACCGAACCCGAGACCGGCCAACAAGAATGGGTACTTGGCAAAAATCAGGTCTTTGTGTGCGGCGACAATCGTACTGATTCCCTTGATTCACGTACCTTCGGGCCAGTGTTTTCAAACCAAATTATTGGCAAGCTACTGATGCGCGTTGCGCCTTTTAATCAGATCGAACGATTCTAGTTTCGATTAGAAACCAACTATGGGGTGACGAGCAGCGGGGCGGCCCCAAAAATCAATTTTTTAGAAAATTATTTTTAGGGGCGGACTGCTCGGCAGGACCCCGGCCTCCTTCTGATCGAAACTAGGACAACTCCGCAATGATATGAGCAAGCTCGTCATCAGACTTAAAAGCAATTTCGAGCTTGCCTCCGCGAGCTGTGCGCCGAATTTGCACTGGCACGCCAATGCGCTTGCTAATGCGTCTCGTTTCCGGCGTCTCTACTTCCATGCGCTCTCGGGTGAGCTTGGCTTCGCGATATCCCTCCTTCACAGAAGTTACAAAACGCTCCGCCTGCCGTACTGACCAGCCATGCTTCTTGATAGCAGCCAGTAGTTCTGCTTGCTTTTCGGGAAGATCTTTCAGCGACAGGATGGCCCGGGCGTGCCCTTCGCTAATTTCTTTTTCGTGCAGCGCCGTGCGGGCCGCTTCGGAAAGCTGCAAAAGCCGCACAATATTATTAATAGTCGAGGGTGCTTTGCCAAGCCGCTCGGCAATGGCTTCGTATTTCATGTTAAATTGCTGATGGAGGCGCTCGATCGACACTGCTTGCTCCAGCGGCGCGAGGTCAACGCGCTGCACGTTTTCAACCAGCGCAATCTCAAGCTGCTCCAGTTCTTTGGTAGTGCGCACGATAACCGGCACTTGCGCCAGACCGACAAGCCG
>WNGR01002215.1_pt1 | contig 21497 bp, 14 predicted proteins | sample 5407581 | NCBI WGS metagenome assembly WNGR01 (sample SAMN13153383, study PRJNA577476) | soil metagenome | isolation source: 80 cm soil or saprolite under Garry oak tree replicate 2 | place: USA:California | collected 2016-06-15
GTCCTGGGCGAATCTTGCCGCGTACAAGCGCATGGAGCACGCCGGCCGGATGACGCTCCGCGTGTCGCTCTATCTGCCGCTAGAGGACTGGCGCACGGTCGCCGACAGCGTGCGGCAGCACGAGGCCGGCGATGATTGGGTGCGGATCGGTGGGGTCAAAGGATACATGGATGGCTCGGCGGGATCGCGGACCGCGTTTTTCTTCGAGCCGTTCTCGGATTCCGCTGGCTACCGTGGCTTGATGCGGCAGCCGGAATCCGACATGCGCGCCTGGGTCGGCGCTGCCGATTCCGCGGGATTGCAAATCGCCGTCCACGCCATCGGCGATCGCGCCAACGCGATCATTCTCGCGATTTACGACAGCGTCGCCCGCGCACATGGCCCCCGCGACCGCCGGCTGCGCGTGGAGCACGCGCAGCATCTGCGCCCGCAAGAGATTCCCCTGTTCGGTGCCCGTCGCGTCGTGCCGTCGATGCAGCCCTTCCACGCCATTGACGACGGCCGCTGGGTCGAGCAGCGTATCGGACCAGAACGCATCAAAACGACCTACGCCTTCCGAACCCTGCTCGACACGGACGCCCCCTTGGCATTCGGATCTGACTGGACCGTTGCCCCGCTCAATCCGATGCTCGGTGTGTATGCCGCGGTCACGCGCCGCACCCTCGATGGCAAAAACCCGAATGGGTGGGTCCCCGACCAGAAGATCACAGTGGGCGAAGCGTTGCGCGCGTATACCCATGGCAATGCATGGGCCACGTTCAACGAGCAGAAATGGGGCACGCTCGCGGCGGGGCGCTTTGCGGATGTCGTAGTCTTGGATCACGATCCGTTCGCCGTTCCCGCGGAATCACTGGGGACGATCAAGCCTCGCTACACGATTGTTGGTGGGAGAGTTGTTTACCAGAAACCGTAGAGGGCGAGCCTAGCCCGAGTACTTAAAACCAGCTTCGGCCAACGTGAGCGGTTCGCCCTCATGCTCGACCCCGGCGCCGACGACCTCGCCGAGGACGAGGGTGTGGTCCCCGGCGGGCAGCGTCGCGACCACGCGGCACTCCACCCACCCCAGGCTTTCCACTAACACCGGCACTCCCGACACGGGAGCCGGTTTTGTCTTGAGTCCTTTGAGCTTGTGCGGTGCCTGGTCGGAATTGCGTCCCAACTTGCCCGCGAGGTCGCGCTGGCCGGTCAACAACAGGTTGATCGCAAAGTGGTGCGACTCGCGGACCATTCCGATCGTCTTGGAGGTATTCTCGATGGCGACCGCGACCATGGGCGGCTCGAACGCCGCCTGCGTGATCCAATTGGCCGTCATGCCGTGGTCTTCGCCGTCGTGGGCGACGGTGACGACGCATAGGCCGTAAGGAAAGTGACGGAGAATTGCTTTCTTCGCTGCCTCGTCCATGTCTTGAAGTAAGACAAGCGCCCGTAATTCGCGCAACGGCTCGATAATCAGGCTATTTTTGAGATCTATGGCGACACGCTCCCGCACCGCGACTCCCCAAGCCAAGCGCACGCTCTCCAAGAGCGATCTGCTGGACATATACCGCCTGATGCTCATGTCGCGACGCATCGACGACAAGGAGATCCAGCTCAAGCGTCAAAACAAGATCTACTTCCAGATCTCGGGCGCCGGTCACGAGGCGGTGCTGGTCGCCGCGGGCAAGGTGATGCGGCCCGGGTACGACTGGTTCTATCCATACTATCGCGACCGGGCGCTCGCCTTGACCCTAGGCATGACGCCAACGGAGATGCTGCTCGCGGCGGTGGGTGCGGCCGACGACCCGAACTCGGGCGGTCGGCAGATGCCGTCGCATTGGGGCCACAAGGAGCTGAACATCGTCAGCCAGTCGAGTCCGACGGGCACGCAGTTCCTGCAGTCGGTCGGATGTGCCGAAGCGTGGCTCCGCTACAGCCGCATCGACGAGCTTAAGGAGAAGCCCATCCACGGGGACGAAATCGTCTACTGTTCGGCCGGGGACGGCACCACCAGCGAAGGCGAGTGGTGGGAGGCCCTGAACACCGCCAGCAACTTGAAGCTGCCGGTGCTGTTCCTCATCGAAGACAACAAGTACGCGATCTCCGTGCCGATCGAGGTGCAGACCGCCGGAGGATCGGTCTCCAAGCTCGTGGCCAACCACCCGAATCTGTTCATCCAGGAGGTGGATGGCTGCGACCCCATCGCCTCCTACGAAGTGCTGACCCGTGCCGCCGATTGGTGCCGGCAGCGGAAGGGACCCACCCTCGTCCACGCCCACGTCACCCGGCCCTATTCTCACTCGCTGTCCGACGACGAGATCCTCTACAAGCCGCCGCGCGAGCGCGAGGAGGAGGCCAAACGCGATCCCGTGGCGACGTTCCCCAAGCGTCTGCTGGCTGACGGCGTGGCCACAGAATCCGAGATTGAGGCGATCAAGGCGCAAGTCGAAGAGGAGATCCAGGTGGCCGCCGACATGGCGCTCGCGTCGCCGCAGCCCAAACCGGAATCCGCGCTCCTCTGGGTCTACTCGCCCGATGTCGATCCGACCTCGGAGCAATTCGATACCGAGGACGACCCGCATTTCACCGGCGAGCCGACCACGATGGTGGACCTGCTCAACGCGTGCATGAAGGACGAGATGACGCGCGATCCGCGCATCATCGTTTTCGGCGAAGACGTCGCCGATGTCAGTCGCGAGCAGTACCTCAAGGAAGTGAAGGGCAAGGGCGGCGTCTTCAAAGTGACCTGGGGACTGCAGCGCCAGTTCGGCAGCGACCGCGTCTACAACTCGCCACTCGCCGAGGCGAACATCGTCGGGCGCGCGATCGGATTGGCGACGCGCGGGCTCAAGCCCGTCGTCGAGATCCAGTTCTTCGACTACATCTGGCCGGCCTATCACCAGATCCGCAACGAGCTCGCCACTCTGCGCTGGCGCTCGAGCAACGCGTTCAGCCCGCCGGCTGTCGTACGCGTCACCTACGGCGGCTACCTCAAGGGAGGCTCGGTCTATCACTCCCAAACCGGCGCCGTCGTCTTCACGTCGGTGCCCGGGCTGCGGGTCATCTGCCCGTCCACCGCGCTCGATGCGAACGGGCTGCTGCGCACCGCCATCCGCTGCGATGACCCCGTCCTCTTCCTCGAACACAAGCACCTCTACCGCCAGACCTACAACAAGGCCCCGAACCCCGGTCCCAACTTCATGATCCCATTCGGGAAAGCGAAGGTGGTCCGGGAGGGCACCGCGGTCACCGTTGTCACCTATGGCGCGGTCGTGCAACGCACGCTCGTCGCGGCCAAAGAGCTCGAAGAGAAAGACGGGGTGAGCGTGGAGGTGATCGATCTGCGCTCGCTGTCTCCGGTCGACTGGGAGACGATCGCGGCCTCCATCAAGAAGACGAACAAGGGGATCGTAGCGTACGAAGACGCGTATTCCTGGGGTTACGGCGCCGAGATTGCCGCGCGCATTGCCGATCAATGCTTCCCGTGGCTCGACGCGCCGGTCAGGCGTGTCGCGTCAACGGACACATTCGTGGGGTACGCACCCAACCTCGAGGACTACATCCTGCCACAAGTGGAGGATCTCGCACAGGCGATGCGCGAGCTGCATGCGTTCTAAGCCGGCACTCGCATACACGCTTCTTTTTTTCCTGTCGGGTGCCACCGGGCTCATCTACGAGTTGCTCTGGGTCCGCGTCCTCTATCAATCGTTCGGCTCCACCATCCAATCCGTGACCACGGTTGTTGCCGCCTACATGGGCGGCCTCGGCCTTGGCGCGTGGTGGCTGGGCCGCGCCGCGGACCGCTCGCCACGGCCGGCCGCGCTGTATGGCTGGCTCGAAATCGCGATTGGCGCGTTCGGCATCATCTCGCCGCTTGTGCTCGGACTTGCGCACTGGATCTACATCGGCACGGCGGGAGCGCTGTCGCTGGGCGGTGCGGCCAGTGTCGCACTCCGGTTTGGCCTGGCGGCGCTGGTCCTCATGATCCCGACGACGCTCATGGGCGGAACGCTGCCGGTCTTGACCCGGGCGCTGATGGGCGAGGATCGCGGACTGCTCAAACCGTCGCTCGGCCGTCTGTACGGCTTGAATACGCTCGGTGCGATGACCGGCACCGCGCTCGCCGGGTTTTTCCTGATCGAGTTTGTCGGCGTGCGCGCGTCGCTCTGGGCAACCGCGGCGCTCAATCTTGCGATCGGCGCGGTAGCGATCTCGCTCGAAAGACAAGAGAGCTCCTCAAAGGCCGAGCCCGCGGTATACCAAGACCAGTCGGTCGCATCCGATCACCTCCGGACGCTGGCGCTCGTTCTATTGGGGCTGACCGCGTTCGCCTCTCTCCTGGACGAGATCGCCTGGACCCGCGTGCTGATCATGATCGTCGGCGGATCCACGTACGCGTTCACACTGATACTGCTCGTGTTTTTGCTCGGCATCGGTCTCGGTAGCATCATCGTTGCGAAGCGGAGCACGCCGCGACTCGATACCGCGGCCAGCGCCGCCCTCGCACAGGGGATCACGGGGCTGGGTGCTGCCGCGCTGTTCGTCTTCTTCGGGTTATTGCCCTCGTACATCATCGCGATCTTCCAGATTCCCGATCTCAGCGCCGTGCCGCGCCTCCTCCTCATGGCGGTGGCTGTCGGGGCGGTCGTCCTGATCCCCGCGATCGGCATGGGAATGACCTTTCCCTTGCTGACTGATCTCACCGCCAGAAGTCGCGATGCGCGCGGCGCCGATGTCGGCGTGGCCTACGCGCTCAACACGATCGGCAGCATCCTCGGTGCGGTCCTCACGGGATTCGTGTTGGTTGTCGTGCTGGGGACGCAGGCCACCCTGCGGATCGGATTGGTTGTGAATGGAATCGCCGCGCTGGCGCTCGCGCTGCTCGCCTCGCGCGGCGTCGCGGAAGGGTCCACGGAGGATCGCCGTGTCCGCGCGCGCGTGTTGACCGCCGGGGGGCTCGGCACCTTGGCCCTCGTTGCGGCCGCCGCCGCGCCTGGTTGGAACACGCGCCTGATCGACCTGGCACCAACGATTTACGCAAGGCAGCGCATGGACAAACCGGCGCGCCGGCAGTTTCTCGCACACCCCGGCGTGCGCCAACTCGCCTTCCGGGAAGGCCCCAATGCCACGGTGAGCGTGTGGGAAGGCGAAACGGGGCGATCCCTCCGCGTAAACGGCAAGGTCGATGCCTCCGATCGGGGCGACATGGACACGCAGGTGATGGTCGGTCTTGCGCCAGTGATCGCCCGCCCCGGTGCCACGACCGCCTTCGTGATCGGATATGGGACCGGGGTCACCGCACGGGTCCTCGCTTCCGTCCCCGGCATGCAGCGTCTCAAAGTCGTGGAAATCGAGCCCGCCGTCGTAGCGATGGACGGTCTGTTCCGTGCTGTAAATGGCTCAGTCCTTTCTCACCCAGGCGTCCAGGTGCTCATCGATGACGCGCGCAGTGCGTTACAGCTCGACCGGCACCGCTACGATGTGATCGTCTCCGAGCCGTCCAATCCGTGGGTGGCTGGCATTGCGACTCTCTACACGCCCGAGTTCTTCCGTATCGCGAGCGCCAGGCTCACCGACGGCGGAGTCTTCTGCCAATGGATTCAGCTTTACCAGCTGCCGCTTCCGGTATTGGCCGGCATCGTGCGCAGCCTGCGCGAGATATTCCCACACGTGCACGTGTGGTTTGGGGGCACTTCGGACCTCGTCGTGCTCGCGTCCGCTCGGCCGCTCACATACGATCGGACCTGGCTCACGCAGCTGATCGGCTCTGGCGGAGCGCTGCATCCGCTCGCCGCTGAATGGCTGAGCCTCGAATCGACTGACCAGTACTTTGGCCGCATGCTGCTCGGCGACTCCGGCGTGGCGCGACTCGTCGCGCGGGCGACCTTCGGCCACAGTGATGATCGCCCGCGTCTCGAGTTCGAGGCCGCGCGCCGCTTCCTCGATCCCGGAGTCCAGACCTACGCCGTCTTCGACTCCCTGATGGAGATGGGAAATCGCGACAGCGGGACGTCCCCCTTCGCGCTGTTGCGAATACTCGCCGTGCGGCGCAGCGACGCGGGCGTGCTTCCATATCTCGATGCCGCCCGCCGTGCCCAACCGACCGTCGTGGAGTGGAGCGTGCGCAGCGCGGGGATTCAACTGGCCTTGGGGGACACGGCGCGAGCCGACTCCTTGCTCGGCGCCGCGCTGGCTCATAACGCAGGGGCGCCCTCCCCGGATGCGCTGCTCATGCACGGCCTGCTCGCCGCTGCCCGCAAGCAGCGGCCGGCCGACAGGGCACTGCGCGAAGCGCTTGCCGCGGGTGCCGACACCGCGCAGGTGCGCGCTGCCTTGTCATGGTTGGCGGTTTGGGGATCGCGTTGGAATGAGGCGGCGTCAGAGGCGCGGAGTGCGCTGAGTACGGCGCAAGGCACGTTTCGCCATCCCTTTCCGGGCGAGTTTCTCACGCAGTCCCTGGGACAGATTGCGTTGGACGCTCCGCCCGCCCTGGCCGACAGCTTGCTCAGGTATGCGGCGGAGCGACGCCCCGGGTCGGCGCGCTATCGTGAGCTTGCGGCAGTCGCCGCGTTACGCTCAGGCGACTGCGAAGCCGCTGCAGCGAGCTTCATAGAGCTGTTGGATTTTGCGGTGGAGCGGGCAAACGGTCCGGCACTCGTCAGAGAGTGCCGGGCAGGCCGGGACTCTACGGCGAGGACCGGGGCCGCTGACCGCGAGGGGGGGGCGACGCGGGTGCGGGAGAAGCGCTGAGCACGTCACGGATCTCGCCTGCGGCCGCAATGACGTGATCGACGTCCCTCGATAGCGCGCGCGCCTGTTGCGTCGCGTGGGTCAGATCGCTGAGCACGGCAGCCACGCCCGCCGATCTCAACCGCAGGAGATCGAACCGCACGTTCTGCATCGCGAGAACGCACGATTCAATTTGCTCTTCAACGTTGTTTCGCCGCGCGAGCAGATCGCTGAGCGCCTGCCGCTGGCGCTCGAGCAAGCTGAGCTGTCGTTCACGCTCCGCACCTTCCTCATGCTGCTTCACCGCCTCGATACGGACCTCGATCCGCGCGAGGGCGCCATCGTCCATATCCGCGCTCATTCCGTACAGCATGCGCGCGAGGTCCTCGGCTCGCTTGAGCAGCGCGTCCACGGTCACCACCACGTCCGGAAGCAGCTTGCGCTCCGACGTGGGGACTCGCTCCATGATCTTGAGAATCGCTTCCCGGTCGTTACGGACCAGCCGAATCGTGTCGACATGGCGCCCGAACTCATCCGCCTTGGGCGGCGACAACTGACGACGCGCGCCCGCAAGGAGGGATTCCCGCGCGTCGGGCGCCGCCGGCCGGTTGAGGACGTCGCGCCACGAGTAGCCGTTTTGCCACAGCTTCATGTATTGCGGCAGCAAGCCGAAGCCGGCCCAGATTGCCGTGGGAAACAGCGACCAGCTGAGACCACCACCCTGTATCAGATCGATCAGCATCAATCCACCGCAGACGGACGCCCACGACACGAACGAATCGCGGAACTTCGCGACCATGCGCGCCTCGCCACTGGGGGTCAGATCGCTCTTGGCCTCGCGCTTGGGGGTTGGCCGGGTAGCGCGGCGGCGCTCGGGGCGGCCCCCGCTCGACATCCTCGCGGGAGGCGGACCTAAGCGCGTCTCCGGACGCGCCAATGCGCCAGGGCCACTCGTGCGTCGCGAAGGGCGATAGGAATAGGGTGGCGCACTGCGCGATTCGAGCGCGCGGCGCAGCGCGTCTGCAGTGGGCCAGCGCGCCTCGGGCTCTTTCTCGAGCGAGCGCATCACGCACGCGGCGAGATCGTCGGGACAGGTCGGAGTCTTTTCCTGGAGATTCGGCGCCTGCTCCGTGATCTGCTTCATCAAGATGCCTGGTACGGTTGGCGCCGAGAACGGCAGCTCGCCGGCGAGCATCTGATAACCGACGACTCCGAGGCTGTAGATGTCGGACCGCCCATCGATCTCACGATCGCCGGCCGCCTGTTCGGGGCTCATGTAGTGTGGCGTCCCGATCGCGACACCGGTGGCGGTCAGCGTTCCAGGGCCCGTGGTGGACGTCAGCGCCTTCGCGATGCCGAAGTCCGTCAGGACCGTGCGGCCGCGGCTTCCCTCCAGCAGGATGTTGTCGGGTTTCACGTCGCGGTGGATAATGCCGAGCGCGTGTCCTGCACCGAGCGCGTCCGCCGTTTCCATCATGATACGGCGGGCCTCTTCCGGCGGGAGTCGCTCGCGGCGTTTGAGGCGCGCCGCGAGCGATTCACCATCCACATAGGCCATCACGAAATAGACGAGCCCGTCGGGACCTTCGCCGACGGAGTGAATCGGGACGATGTGGGGGTGCGAAAGGCGCGCAGCGGTCTCCGCTTCCCGCAGAAACCGAATGCGGATCTCCTCGCGAAACGCGAGCTCCGGCGGCAGTACCTTGACGGCAACCCGCCGTTTGAGCCGCTCATCACGGGCGTGATAGACCACGCCCATACCGCCACGGCCAATCTCACCCTCGAGCGTAAACGACGAGCCGAGGGCCTGACTCAACCGCTGCGCCAGCGGATCGTTCATGCGCCTTTGCAATCCATTCGAGGCCAAAAAGATACTCTTCGATTGTCGAGTTGGCAGCCACGCGCCGCTTTGGCGGCGTAATACGGAACGGACCTGCCGTCTATGGCGTTTTGTCGTGGCATGGACGGTGCATTCCACCCTCCGGAATCTCGTCCCCGTAACCCATAATTGGAGAATCCATGTCAGACCGGATGACTTTGCCCGTCCTGCCGCTGCGCGATGCCGTGCTGTTCCCCGGTGTCGCGTCGCCTATTGGCGCGGGCCGTCCAGCGACATTGCGCGCCATAGAAGCCGCCCTGAAGAATCCCGACCGCAAGGTCTTCGCGGTCGCGCAAAAGGAAAACGTCGACCAGGTCTCCCCTGGCGTGCTCTACAGCACCGGCACGATCGCGCGGATCAGCCAGATCCAGCGCAATCTGGGCGGTGTCCAGCTGATCCTGCACGGTGAGGCTCGTGGTACGTCGGTCCACTATAGCGAGACGAATGGCTACCTCGAAGCGACGGTCCGCGAAACGCCTGATCTGCCTCCCCTCAATGAGAAAGACGCAGCGTTCGTAGCGTTGCATCGCGAGGTCCGCGAGCGGGCCGCCGAGCTGGGTCAGAAGTCGGGCCTCCCGACGGAAGTCGTCCAGCAGGTGCTCCAGGGTGTCGCCGATCCCGGCGCCCTCGCCGATCTCGTCGCCGGCCATCTCGATATTCAGTCTGCGGAGCGTCAGCAGCTGCTCGAGACGCTCGCGGTGGAGGATCGGTTGCGCCGCGTGCTGGTCCACGTGCAGCGCCAGATCGCCGTGCTCGACGCTCAGGAAGACATCAAGTCGCAGGTACAGGAAGAGCTCGGCGAGCGCCAGCGCGAAATGCTGCTCCGCGAACAAATGAAGGCAATTCGCAAGGAGCTCGGCGAGGAAGAGGAGGCGGCGGAAGCCGATGATCTCAAGAAGCGACTCGACGCGCTGGATTTGCCGGAAGCCGCTCGAAAAGAGGTCGATCGCGAGCTCGCGCGCCTCGAGCGCGCCGGCCGCGAATCGATGGAAGCGCAGGTGATTCGCACTTATCTCGAAACCGTTGCCGAGCTGCCGTGGAACAAGCGGACGGAGGAATCGCTCGATTTGAAGCGCGCGGCGGAGATCCTCGAGGAAGACCACTACGGTCTCCAGGACGTGAAGGATCAGGTGCTCGAGTTCCTGGCGGTGCGGCAGCTGCGGCGGCAGCAGCAGCCCAAGGAAGCCGCGCCGGGCAACGAGGATGATCGCGCCTCGCGCGCGCCGACGCTGTTGTTCGTAGGACCGCCCGGCGTCGGCAAGACGTCGATCGCCAAGTCTATCGCACGCGCGATGGGACGGCCCTATGTGCGCATCTCACTCGGCGGCGCTCGTGACGAGGCCGACATTCGGGGCCACCGGCGCACGTATGTGGGCGCCATGCCGGGCCGCATCATCCAGGGCATGAAACAGGCTGGGGCCAAAAACCCCATCTTCCTGCTCGACGAGGTCGATAAGCTCGGCATCTCGTTCCAGGGAGATCCTGCCGCGGCGCTGCTCGAGGTGCTGGATCCGGCCCAGAACGACACCTTTACCGACCACTATCTCGGCGTGCCGTTCGACCTGTCCGAGGCTCTGTTCATCGCGACGGCGAACTTTATCCAGAACATTCCTGGACCGCTGCTCGACCGTCTCGAGACGGTCAATTTCGCGGGCTACACCGAACGCGAGAAACTCGAGATCGCCAAGCGCTATCTCGTGCCGCGGCAGCTCCGCGAGAACGGCTTGCAGGCCGATCAGCTGATGCTGAGTGATGCTGCTCTGAGCGAGATCATCGCGAGCTACACGCGTGAGGCCGGGGTCCGCCAGCTCGAGCGGGAAATCGGCAAGCTGGGACGGAAGATCGCCCGCAAGATCGCCGACGGCGAAACGAAGACCGTAACCGTCGCGCCGACCGACATTCCTGATCTCATCGGGCGGCCGAAGGTGCACCCCGAGCGGATGGCGGGCGAGGATCAGGTCGGCGTGGCCACGGGGATGTACTACACCCCGGTCGGCGGGGACATCATGTTCGTCGAGGCCAGCGTGATGCGCGGTAAGGGGGAGCTCGTCCTGACGGGACAGCTGGGCGACGTGATGAAAGAATCGGCGCGCGCGGCACTCACCTACGCCAAATCACACGCGGATCTGTTGGGCATCCCCGAAGGTGCGTTCATCGATACGGACATTCACGTCCACGTCCCCGCCGGTGCGATTCCCAAGGATGGCCCGTCGGCCGGCATCACGATGGCGACGGCCCTGGTCTCTGCGTTGTCACGGCGACCCGCTCGCCACGACATCGCGATGACGGGTGAGATCACGCTGCGCGGGCGCGTGCTCCCAATCGGCGGAGTCAAGGAAAAAGTCCTTGGGGCCGTCCGCGCGGGCATCAACATGGTAATCTTGCCGAAGGAAAACGAGCGCGATCTCGAGGATCTCCCGGAAGAGGTGCGCAAGAAGCTCGAGGTGCATCTCGTGGAGGAGCTGGGCGAAGTGCTGAGCTTGGCGCTGCGTGGTGCCCGGTTCGAAGCGGGTCATCTCATCTTCGAGACGGAAGCGCCGTTGAGCCTAGCTCGTGCTCACTCCGGCCACAACTAAGTCGACCGCCGCTTCGCGCCAACGCTCGCGGAGCGACGGTTCATCCGCGCCGAGGGGGCGGGCGCTGGCGGCGACCACCGCTTCCATATTGAGATAGCCGACCATCAGAATCAGGGCCTGGGCAGCCGCGAGGTGCGGATCGAGATCGTCCCGCACCTGGCCCAAGCCCTGACCTTCCGCCAGCAACACGACTAGGCGATTGACTGCAGGTGCGAACGCGGCTCCGGAGCGCGTCCCCTGCGCGATGAGCGCGACCACCTGTGGGTGTTGCGCCAGGAAATCAAATTGCGCAGAGAGCGTCAGGCGTAAACGCTCCAACGGTCCACCCGGCGGGAGCGCGAATTCTGCGAGCGCTTTCTCCAGCTCGCCTGCGGATTGGGTGAGCACCGCCTGGAAGAGGCCGCGCTTCGAGTGGTAGTAGTAGAACAGCAGCTGCTTGTTGACGCTTGCTCGCTCCGCGATCTGCTCGACGCGCGCACCCGCGAAGCCGCGCCTGGCGAACTCTTCGCGGGCTGCGGCGATGATTCGTAGTGCCCTGTCATTGCTGAGTTTGGGCGGCACGTGGCGATTTCGTCAACCGTTTGGTTGACAAAATCTATCGCCGATCGCTGGTTGCCGCCACTGGTCGCGCCGACCATGCAACGTTCTCTGGAATGCGGGACAGACCTTCCTTGAGAAAATCCAACAGCAAGCGATTCACCTGATCGGGCGATTCCTCGGCGCCATCATGCCCTGTGCGCTGCAGGACGACGAATTCGCTGCGCGGCAGCTCATGTGCGAAGCGGGTGCCGTCGCTGATCGAGATCCAGCGGTCCGCATCGCCCCAGAGGATCAGCGTGGGCGTCTGTACGCTGGCGAGACGTCCACCGCCCAGCGTGTCGAACCTGAACTCCCGGAGCACCCCTCGCAAGGCACGCCCATAATCGGGATCGGGGACGGGAGCGTAGTACTGATCGACGTCGGCTTCGGTGACCCTGCGCCGATCGGCGAACGTCGAGCGCAGGATGCGGCGGGTTATCCAGCGCCCGCGGAACGCGGTGGCGATGGCTCCCACGAATGGCCAGCGGGCCACTTTGAGAACGCCGGGCCAGCGCATACCGAAGCCGGCGGCATCGATGAGCACGAGGCCCCGCACGCGATCGGGATGGGCCCGCGCGACCTCGGCAGCGATTGCACCGCCCATCGAGTGTCCGACCAACACCGCACTGGCGATGCCGAGTGAGTCGAGCAGTGACACGACGAGATGCGCGTACTCGGCATTGTGGTATCCGTGCGCCGGCTTATCCGAGAATCCAAAACCGCGATTGTCGAATGCGACGACCCGGTATCCCGCGGCGACGAGCGGGACGAGTTGGTAGCGCCAGCCATAGATGGACGCACCAAACCCATGGATCAGGACGACTGGTGTGCCGTTTCCCGAATCGATCAGACGGAGACGGGAACCGTCCACCACGCGGTATTGAGCGCGGAATGCGGAGCCTGTGGGATATCGTTGCGCTTCGGGAATCGCGGCGGCGCGGCACGCACACGCGAGCAGGACGCTGCCGAGGACGAGTGGCCGGGCAATCACGAGAAGGTTCGCAGCGCGCGTCGCGCGAGCAGCAGAATGAGCGGATGTGATGTCCAGAGACCTGTGACCGCGTCGCCTTCGCCCGACGTGATTACGACATGGGCCTCATCGATCACGAGCACCGTGGCAGCGGGCGCATCGGCGGCTGCGGGCTCGAGCCACGACGGAGCGTCCGCGGGCATCCCGCCGCGCAACCGAACCTTCAGCTGCGCGCGCTCACTCGCGCGTCTCCAGGCGGGCAACGTCGGCCGCCACAGCTCGAGCGCCATGATTCCTTCTACACTCCGCTCCGCACGTGCGACCAGCTGCATCATGAGGTTTGCCACCGCGCGACTGCCGGCGACTTCCCGAACCACGGGCTCGCCCGGCCGCGACAGGTCGCGCAGTTGGCGACCCAAGCGGTCCAACGCCTCGCCCTGCAGGGTTGCAAGATGCGCGAGCAGGGACTGCGGGTCTGTCGGCCGATAGCGCGCTGGCCGCTCCGGCGGTGGCGTGCGAGTGGCGGCTCCGCGGGAGACCAATCCCTCGAGAGCGCTGTAGGCGTTCGCGCGGGCCAACCGGGCGCCGCGGGCCACGGCGTAACCGGTCGAGGGGCCAAGGCGTAAGAGGGTCGCGTAGACCAGGGACTCGGTGGGCGTAAAGCCGAACGGCGTAAGATCTGGCGCCACTGTAGTAGCAAATACTACTACTTATTCGTGTTACTCACCACTGTCAGACGACGTTGAGCGGAATTCCCAGAATCCGAGCGATCAACGCCAGCCGGAACGTGACATCGGTCTGCCGCTGCGCTGGGCTCTTCCCCGGCCCTTCGAGCGGGAAGTAGTGGGAGATCACCGGATTAGTCGACTTCGGCATGACTCGGAGTCCCGCCGGACTCCAGATGCCGCGATCGTCGCACTCGCTGTACAGCCTGGCCAGGACGCGTAACGCGCTGGGGACTTGGCGGACAATCCCCAGGCGCGCCAGCAGCTCGAGCCAATAGACCGCAAACGCGACATCGTTCACACGGCCCTGGGCGTCGGCGTGCGTGGGATCGCCGAGAATCTCGAACAGGGGCCGGAAGACCTTCTTACCGGCCAGAATGAGAAATGCGCGACGCGGTGTCGGTACCGAAAAGTACGACGCCAGTCGCTCCAGGAAGCCGGCCCGCTCTCGCTGCACTGCCGGCATAAAGGCGAGCATCTCGATCGAAAAGACGGTCGGCGGATAGGTGAGCGGATCAAGCACCGTCTTGCCTTGGGCCTTCTTGAACGGCTTTTGCGCCAGCTCGCCGCGCAAATACATCGAGATATCGCTTGCGATCCGATGCGCGGCGCCGCGCAGCCGTGGATCATCCTGGTGAGCGCCCCGTGCCAGAGCGGCTGCCGCCGCCTGCGCCCCCATATTTCTCGCCCAGGCGCCGAGCCCCGGATCGCTTTTGGCGGCGCGCTGAAACTCTACGAGTAGCGTGGGATCATCATCACGCGACAACAGCCGAAATAGGAACCGGTCGGCAAATCGAAATACGCGCGCGTCTGGTGGCCAGCCGAGCTCGAGCAGGCGACGGTACTGGGTGATGGTGCCGACTTCCTTCCACCCCATCGCCTTCGACGGCGCGGGTGCCAACAGGTTCGCACCCCACAGCCCGGTGTCCTTTTGCTTTCGAACGATCGCGAGCGCTTCCTTGTAATGGAGCATCTGCTCGCGGAGCGCTGCTACCTGTTCGGAGTCACGAGCCGGTTCGGGGACGACTTCGGTGAGCGTGCGATACTGAAGTGGAAGACTGGCTGCCTCGTACAACCACGACAGAGGCACGGTGTGCGTGGAGGGAATCTCCAACCGCCGCTCCAATCGTAGGAGGTCGGGACAGCCGGTGCCGCGGGGTCAAAAACGGGCGCAAACTTATCCGCCACCCGGCCAATAGGCAATCGCCGCATGTTAACCCGTTCTGTTCCACCATGTTCCGTCCTCACCCCCGTTCCCCCTCTCCACGTTGTGGAGAGGGGGCCAGGGGGTGAGGTTAGGGCTGCGGCCGCTGGAACTCCGACGTCGGGAGCCAACGCGGCATCGTCGGATCGTTCGCGATGGCCCGCGCTGTTCGCACGGTTACGCGCACCTCCTGGGCTAGCCCCGCGTATCGGAACGTCGGCTGGAATTCGTCGCTGGGTTGGTGATAGCGCTGTTGGTTATAGATGTTCTCTTGCTCCTCGCCCCACCCTTGTGGACGTCCCACGAAATCGATTCCCGGCTTGATCGACAGGGCTGGCACGCCGGCGCGCACAAACGGAAAGTGGTCGGACCGGAAGAACGATCCCCGCACGTCCGGTTGGGATCCTACCTTTAGCGACTCGGCGCGGGCGGCCGTCTGGAACACCGGGCCCAGCGTCGACCGATCCATCCCGAGTGCGCCGATGTCGCGGGTCGCACCACGCACGTTCGTCACGTCGAGATTCAACACCGCGGCGGTCTGCGCGAGCGGCACGAGTGGATGCTGCACGTAGGCTTCGCTGCCGAGGAGACCACTCTCCTCGGCTGTCGTCGCGACGAACAGAATCGAGCGCGCGGGTCGCGGCAGCTGCGTCAGCGCCTTCGCGGCGCCGAGCAGCGCTGCAACGCCGGAGGCGTTGTCTTCTGCGCCGTTGTAGATCGAATCACCGCGTACCACTGGGCCGATCCCCTTGTGATCCCAATGGGCGGTGAGCAGGACGGCTTGCGACGCAAGTCGCGGATCGCTTCTCCCCCCCGCCCCCCCCGCCCCCGGTAACCGCGCAGTGACGTTCTCCGATTCCACCCGGCGCAAGGCGCTGTGGATGCGCACTGCAGCCGTGAGCCCAGTGGGCACGGGATGGAAATCACGACGCGCGGCCGCCCGCGTCAGCGAATCGAGGTTGAGCCCGACCTTCGTCAACGCCCCGCGGGCACTCGACTCCGTCACCCATGCGGCGAACGCAAGACTGGGCGACTGCGGTTGATCGAGCTTGAACTGCTCGACCGACCACGAGCCGCGTACCACCTCCCAGGGGTACGTCGCGCTCTCCGTTGTGTGAATCAGGACCGCACCGGCCGCGCCCTGGCGAGCCGCCTCCTCGAGCTTGTAGGTCCAGCGGCCGTAGTACGTGAGGATTTTGCCGAGGAAAATGGTGGTGTCCACGAGACCCGGATCGTTGACCAGCATCAGCAGGACTTTGCCCCGCAGGTCCGCGCCCTTGAAGTCGTCCCACTGCCATTCGGGGGCGCGAATGCCGTAGCCAACGAACACCACCTCGCCAGTCGCCGAGACATCAGCCTCCGGTCTTTCCGCCCACGCAACGAACGCGTCACGGTACGCGAGAGTATCGGGTGCGGTGCCCGGCTTGCCCCACGAGAAAGCCGGCTGCGGCGTCATTCCGACGAGCGCGACGGGCTGAAAGTAGGTCCCATTCGCGCCTGCCGGCTCGAGCCCAAGCGTCTGGAACTGGGCGGCGACGTAGGCCGCTGCCAGGCGGCCGCCGCGAGTTGCGGGCGCACGGCCTTCCAGGAGATCGCTCGCCAAGAACCGCAGGTGAGCGTCCATGGCGGCCGTATCGACCGGAAGCGTCGCAGGTCGCTGCGCCACGGCGGTCGTCGCAACGAGTGCCAGCATCGAGACAGTATTCCAGCATTTGCTCGTCATTAGGTCTCTACTCCGCTAGGGACTGCAGGTGACGGTGTCGATTGTGCCGCGACGGCGGCTGGATGCTTCACTGGTCAGGACGAACGTCGAATCACCAAGAAAATCGATTGCTTCTCCCCCGATTTCGAGCCCGGCGATGTTGCAGGGGCGCTCGCGCGCCGGCACCAGGCGTCCCCCAACCCCTGGATAGAACAAGTAGATCTCTGAGTAGGTCCGTATCGCAACGAGACGGCCATCTGCTCGGATCGCGCCGGCCGTGACGACCCGGCCCGCCACAGGGCTGGGTCGGATATCGAGCGTCTGCACCACGGTCGCGACGACGATGTCGATCGTTGTGTCGGGGGTGCTCCAGGCGCGGCGATCCACGCGATACAGACGGATCGCGCTTCCCCGCAACGCTCCTTTGCTTACCAGATACAGAGCTGTGTCGTGTGGCGAAACATACGCCGCTTCGACATCATGCGGGCCATCGGGATAACGCAAACGCAGAACCGCCGGCGCCCTCGTGGTCCCGAGCGTATCTCCCGCGCGTTCCGGTGGTGCTGGCTCTGGGATCGCATACACCGTCACGTACGGCCGGAACTCGAGGTTGTCCCCGGTATCCGCGAGATAGATGCACGATCCGGCTCGGGGCACGAAGTTGACGGGGCAGGGACCCAGCGAGATGTCCTCCCAGTCGATCGCCTGTGCTCCCGGAACGAGCAAAGCCCCCCTGTCAGTGCCGTGCAGGTCGGTCGCGTAGACGTATGGCCCGTCGCCCGAATCGTTGTGGGTCCACAACACGCCCGGATACGCGTGGCTGACCGCCACGCCGGAGCTCTCGATGAGGCGCGGGCTTTGAAACGTCGCTTGGAGCAGCAGCAATGCGGTTGCGAACATGCGCGTCCCGGAAGATACTTCGCGCATGCGCGACGCCAACGTTCGCCTGAACGGCCGGATCCTCTATCTGTCGGAGGATCCCGCGTTCGTGCGGGCGCAGCTGGCGGGGAATCACCCTGTGTGGACGCCGGAGATGAAGCTGCGCGACGACATCTCCACCGACGAAATCACTCCTGCGTACATCTGTTACTACTACGACGAAACCCTGGGCGAATTCCCGTACCTGGGGCTCAAGTGTCGCGACGAGTTTCCGATTACGCGCGGCTCGGTGAAACGCGGCGGCTTCGTCGCCGCGGTGAGCGGCAAACGTCGCGGCAAGGGTTCCTCGCGCGAGCAGTCGCCGTACGCTGAGATGTGCGCCGGCATCAAGCTGGTCGTGGCGGAAAGCATCGAACGCATCTATCGCGAGAACTGCCAGAACCTCGGTATCCTCACCACGACCGATTTCTCGATTCTCGACAAGGTCCGTCGTGGCGAAGACATCCCGCTCTCGACGTTCACCGCAGGTGAGGGCGAGATCACGCGCGGCATCATCGAGCACGGCGGGTTGTTCAACTACAACACGGCGCGACTGAAGGGCGAGGTCGTTCTCCATCCGCCCGACACGCCGCGGCGTCCAATGACGCTCGGTGAGAAGATCCTCGCCCGCCGCTGGGTCGTGGACCCGGCGAAAGGAAAAATCGGCGTTCCGGCCGTGAAGCCGGGCGACGAGGGATTTGTCCTGACCGATATCCGCTTCAGCCACGAATACGTGACGCCGATGGCGGCGATTTTCTTCGAACAGCTCGTCGGCAAGGACGCGAAGGTCAACGATCCCGGCTCGATCCTGATGTTCCGGGATCACCTCACGTTCCTGCCCGAGGCGATGACGCCGGAGCGTGTCAAGGAAGGACTGCTCGACGTCGCGATGCAGCTCGAGAAGAAACAGCGCGAGTTCGCGACGGTCCAGGGGATCAAGCTCTATGGCGAGCTGCGCCTCGGTCACCACGGCTCAGAAGCGATCTGTCACTCGAAGATTCTCGAGGCGCACGCGCTGCCCGGTCAGGTGATCATCGGCTCCGATTCGCACACGCCGCACGCCGGCGCTGTTGGCTGCATCGCGTTCGGCGTGGGAACGACGGCGATCTTCAATTCCTGGATTACCAAAGATGTCCGCCTTCAGGTGCCGGAAACGGTCAAGGTCGTAATCCGTGGTCAGAAGCCTGACAACGTCACCGCCAAGGACTTCATGCTGGAAGTGCTGCGGCATCCGTACGTGAAGACCGGCAAGGCGATAGGCAAGCTGGTGGAATATTGTGGCGATGCTGTCGAGTCGCTGTCGGTAGATGAGCGTGCCACGATGACCAACATGACGGCCGAGGTGGGGGGCTTTACCGGCTACGTGGCGCCGGACGAGGCGACCGTGGATTACCTGATGGACTACCGGAAGATGTCGAGGGTGCAGGCGGAGCGGCTCTGTTCCGGCCTCGCCAGCGACCCCGATGCCGAGTACTGCGAGGTCATCGAGATCGATGCGTCGACCATTCGGCCGATGATCGCGCTGCCGGGTGATCCTGGAAACGGTCTGTACATCGATGACGTGACTCAGCGCATCAAAGTCGACATCGCGTACGCGGGCTCCTGCACCGCCGGGAAGAAGGAAGACATGGACATGTATGCGCGCGTGCTGGCTGAGGCCGCGGCGCGCGGCGAGCGGGTGGCGCCGTGGGTGCGCTTCTTCATTCAGTGCGGCTCCCAGGATGTGAAGCGGTACTGCGAGGAGCGCGGCTACCTCGACGTGTTCAGGCGCGTGGGAGCCACCTTTCTCGAGCCGTCCTGCGGCGCCTGTATCAATGCGGGGCCCGGCGTGTCGAAGACTCGCGAGGAAGTGACGATCAGCGCGATCAACCGCAACTTCCCGGGGCGCTCCGGGCCGGGTCAACTGTATCTGGCCAATCCCTACACCGTCGCCGCCTCGGCAATTACCGGCTACATCACGGTGTGGGAGCCAGGGATGGTGCTGGAGACCTCTCGCTCAGGGTAGCGTGCCGCGGATTTTGATCTTCACCGCCCGCGCGCCGCTGCCAAAGTCCAAGGCCGACGTCACCGTCGTAGTCGAATCGGGAACCAATTTCGCGTTGATCGTGAACCCGCCGCTGAGCGTGCCGCGGGCCACGTTGAATGTCGACCCGCCTTGAGCGGACCCGTACTGACTGGACGTCGTGTGCAGGTGCCCGCCGCGTGAGAGCCATTTCAACACCGTCGAATCTGTCGCCTGGTGAATCACGAACCCCGTCCCCGTGCCCGCCGTATCGAGTGTAAACCGTGACCACAGCGAGTCGGTGACCGGGGCGCGGCCGGAGCCCAGCAGGAAGAACACCGAATCGACAGTCCGGCTGGTGGCGTCGTAACCCTTCCACGCCAGTACCGCCGTCAGATTGCTGACCACGTGCGCGCCGTTCTGGGTCGCATCGATGTCGAACTCGATTCCCACGACCCGCGTCGTATCCGCTCCAACACCGATGCGTGACGCGCGATCGACGAACGGGATCACGACGGTCGACATCAGCACATACAGACCGGAGTCGCCGGTAAATGCCGGATCGAGGGTCGTGTCATGCCGAAACGCGGAATCGAGCGCCATCCAGACAGCGCGTTTCTGAGCTTCCGGGATCGCGTCCGGGTCGACGCCCCCGGCATCGGAGCATGCGCCAACGATCCCGACGAGTGTCAGGAGAAGGAACAGATTTTTCATTGCGGGAATATGGCGCTACTGAGAGTCGCCCGGAACTGTCGCGATCTGATCCCGGTAGGGGCGAAGTGAGTCACGTTGATACACGCTGCGGGGATTCCACAGCACCCAGGTGTCGATGCCCAACTCCTCGGCCGCGCGGATCTGTTCCCGGATCTCGTGCGGCGTGTAGCGCGGCTTGCGCCGACCGAGCGTGAACGCCTGAAGGAACGGCCGGATGGTCGCGGCCTTGGCGAGAGGCCGCGAGCGCTCGAGCGCTTCACTCAACGCATTGCGCACGACCCGATACGGCTCGCCGTTGGGCCAGGCGAGTCCGTAGCTGCCGCGATAGTAGTGACTCGGGTACACCATCGGGAGCACCACGTCGGCCACAGTGACGAAGTCTTCCCACACCTGCCCGATCCCCAGATCGCCGGTCGCGGATGACGTCAACCCGAAGATGTCGAACGTGACCGGTACGCCAAGCGGTTGAATGCGGTGCGTGAGGATGGCGATCCCCGCCTGCACGCCCTCGCGCTGCGTTTCGCCGCGCTTGCGGGCGGCGAAGAGCGCCTGTGCCATCGCTTCCTTCGGCTCGTCGGGGAAGCGCACATAGTCGAACTGCACCTCGTTGAAGCCAAGCGCGACCGCTTCCTGGGCGAGCTGCGCGGCGTAGATCCACACTGAGTCGTTGTAGGCATCGACCCAGGCGGTGCCGATCCGATCGCGCCACAACCCGCTGCCGTCGCGATTCTGTACCGACCACTTCGGCCGCCGCTCCGCGAGCAGCGGATCTTTCGCGACGACAATGCGCGCGATGGCGTAGATGTCGTGCGCGTGCAGCGTATCCAGCCGCGCTTGCACGTCCCGCGTCCGCACGCACTTCGTGGCGCCGATTTCCTGCGCGACCTTCACTTCCGAGGGGTACAGCAGACACCCCGTATCATCCTTGATGTCAACGACGAAGGCATTGATCTCCGTCGAGTCGGCGAGACGGACGAGGTGCGCGAGTTTGCTCGAGCCGAAGGCCCACGCGTTGACGTAGAGCGCCTTGATCGGCTCCGCATCGCGCGCGTTGTCGAACAGCGGCTCCGGGAGGACGTACCGCAGCTCGACCCCGCGCAGCTGAAACTTGTCGGGCGACGACGGCAGTTGTTGGGCAAAAAGGCCGCGACTTAAAGTCGCGGCCCAGAGCAAGAGCGCACCGGCCTGCCGAGCCAACTTCATAGGGGTCACCAACATAGGAAACCGACCCCTGCACGGGCAAGCGTTAGACCGTCACTTCTTCCGTAAGCTATTGAATAGCAAGGGATAAGACGCGATGCTCTGGCCTCGATACTGCGGTCGCATGCCGAACAGGATTACACGTCCGGCGCCTTGCTGCACTACGAGAATTGCGGCCTTTCCCGCGATGCGGTCGGGGTGCAGGACCCACCCCGAAAGGAGCACGCGCGCCGGGTCCTCGGGCCACCGCCCGACGACGCGTGTGACCGTCGAGTCGAGGACCTCAAAGGCGGGTCCCCCCTGGAACCACCCGATCGTTTCTC
>WNGR01007356.1_pt1 | contig 21496 bp, 18 predicted proteins | sample 5407581 | NCBI WGS metagenome assembly WNGR01 (sample SAMN13153383, study PRJNA577476) | soil metagenome | isolation source: 80 cm soil or saprolite under Garry oak tree replicate 2 | place: USA:California | collected 2016-06-15
GGCCGCACATCCACCTGTCGGTGCACCGCGCGCGCACGGCCGCCGACAAGCGGCAGGAGCTTGTCCGCGCGGCGGCCGGGTTCGCCGGCCCGGGGATCGTCTACGCGGCGACGCACGCCAGCGCGCAGGCCGCGCACGACGCCCTCGCCGCAGCGGGCGAGCGGGTGACGCTCTACCACGCCGGGCTGTCCGGGCGCGAGCGGCACGACGCGATGACCGCGTTCCTCGGCGGCGCGGCCCGCGTGATCGTGGCCACGGTCGCGTTCGGCATGGGGATCGACAAGCCGGACGTGCGCTGGGTCCTGCACGCCGATCCACCGCCCTCGCTGGACGCGTACTACCAGGAGTTCGGGCGGGCCGGCCGGGACGGCGCGCCCGCGCAGGCACGGCTGCTGTACCGGTACGAGGATTTCGACACCGCGCGCTACCTGACCGCGCGCAGTGTCTCCGCCGGGGCCGTCGCCGACGTCGCGGCCGCGCTCGCGGGCGGCCAGCAGACGGGCCAGCGAGCGGGCCAGTCGGCCGGGCCCGGCGCGCGGCAGCACACGGCGGCGCTGGTCCGCCTGACCGATCTCGGCGCCGCGACGTGGCGGGCGGACGGCGAGGTCCGCTGGACCGGGACGATGAGTGTCGCGGCGGCGCTGGCGGCCTCGGAGGCGGAGACCGAACGCGAGAACGAGATCGAGCGCACGCGGCTGACGATGATGCGGCGCTACGCCGAGCTCGCCGGCTGCCGGCGTTCGTTCCTGCTCTCCTACTTCGGGCAGGACTACCCCGGCCCGTGCGGGAACTGCGACAACGACCTCGCCGGTGCCCTCGGGACTCCGTCGGCCGGAGCCACGCCGGCCGAGGTCCCGTTCGCGGTGGGCGCGCGCGTGGTGAGCGAGCGCTGGGGTCAGGGCACGGTGCAGCGTTACGACGGCGACCACGTCACGGTGCTGTTCGACGAGCACGGCTACCGCGAGCTGTCCGTGCCGGTCGTCCTCGAGCGCGCCCTGCTACGCCCCGCCTAACCGCGCCCTGGCCCAGTCGCTGGCCAGCAGCCCGAGGATCACCTCGTCGGCGAAATCCCCGTTGACCCAGCCCGCTGCGCGTAGCGTGCCCTCGAGCGTGAACCCGGCCCGTTCGGCCGCCCGGATCATCGCCGCGTTGCTGGCCAGCGTGTCGACCTGCAGCCGGTGCAGGCCGCGGACGGTGAAGCCGTACTCGCACAGCGCCAGTACCACGTCCGAGCCCAGGCCGCGGCCGCGGAACGAGGGCCGCAGCGACAACCCGAGGTGAGCCGACCGGTTGTGCAGGTCGATGGCCCACAGCAGGGCCGCGCCGGCCAGCTCGCCGCCGGCCAGTTCACCATGGGCCAGTTCCACCACGGAGAACAAGGCAAGATCGTCGCCGGGCTCGCCGATCGCGTAGGGCGACGCGGGCGAGCCGGCCGAGAGCGGCCGCCACGGCCGCGAATCGGCGATCATGTAGGTCGCGATGTCCTCGTACAGCTCGGCATGCAGGACCGCGACGTCCGCCTCATCCCGGGCCCGCAGCCCGACCTTGCCCGCGCGCAGCATAGGACGTTCCTACCCTGCGGAGCGTCTCGGCGCCAGCCTATTCCGCCGCGGGAACAGCCGGGCGGCGCCCGATCCTGACCAGGACGAGGGTCGCGAGGCACGCGGCCGCGAGCAGCGAGTACGGGACTATGTCCGACGTAGCCTGGGCCAGCGCCCCGCTGCCCGCGGCGGCGATCGCCTGGCCCGCGGCCCAGGCCAGGTTGCCCAGGCCGAACGCCAGGCCCTGGTCCAGCCGCTGGTGCTGGGCACCCTCGCTCACCAGCGTCATGGCCGGCGTGAACAGCGTGCCGAAGGACGGCATGCCCACGATCAGCACCGGGATCAGCACCGCCGCCGGCGCCAGCGTGGGCGCCAGCAGGCTGATCGCCACCGCGCCGGTCAGCGAGCACCGGATCGGCACGATGGCGCCCCGCCGGTCGGCGGCCCGTCCCGCGACCGGTGACAGCGCCGCCTCCACCGCGGCCGAGGCCAGGAACGTCCCCGCGATGACCAGCGCGGTGACCCCGAGGCTGGCCATCCGCAGCGGCGCGAGCACATCGATCACGCCGAACGCCAGGCCCGCCAGCATCGTCAGCCACAGCCCGACGGCCAGCCGGCGGTCGCGCACCGCGGCGAACGCCTCGCGCAGCCCCTGCGGGACCGCCTCACGCGGCGCCGGCACGGCGAACGCCACCGCCATCAGCAGCCCGCCCGCCACCGCGGCGCTGGCGAACGCGGGCCCGGTGCCGACCGTGGCGGCGATCGCGCCCACGACCGGTCCGAACAGCGCGCCGCCCACGGCCGCGCCCATGGCCGTCCCGATCAACTCCCCGCGCCGCTCCGGCGGCGCCTCGGTCGCCAGCCAGGCCATCCCCCCGGCCCAGGTGCACGCCCCGCCCACACCCTGCACGAACCGGGCGGAGTCCAGTACCGGCGCCATCGAGGCCCACCCGAAGACCAGCGTCGACACCCCCATCAGCGCCAGCCCGAGCAGGACGGTCTTGCGGTAGCCGAGGTGCCCGGTTAGCAACCCGCCCGGCAGCGCCCCGATCAGGGTGCCCAGCGGATAGCTCGCGACCAGGATCCCCGCGCCCGACTTGGACAGGTGAGCCACGTGCGTGTAGTGCGGCAGCAGCGGCGTCAGCGCCGTGAAGAACATCGTGTCGACCAGCACGAGCACGCACACGAACAGCAGCAGCGCCCGCAGTGACCGAGTCAGCGGCAACCCGGGTCACTCTCCGTTCCCGCGGGACTCACTGATCCCAGTGCGGCGGGCGTTCGGAGCGCAGGCGCTCGTCGTCGTCGGGCTCGGGCGCCTCGCCCCAGCCAACGCCGGTCTCGTCCTCGGTCTGCTCCGGCAGCACCGGCTGGTCATCAGGGTCGGGTCGCATAATCCCATCATCTCGCCGCTCCAGACATGATCATGAACACTCTCGCACGCCCGCCCTGCGCGTGCACTAGCCTGCCGCCGGGGCACGCGCCCGGCCCGTTCGGAAGATATGTGTCGCTAGCGGTGCCGCAGCCGCTCGGCCAGGGTGGCCGCGATCCTGGCCTTGACCGCCGGCTGGCTGTCCACCAGCCAGGCCAGATCCTCGGCGGTCAGCTTCAGGAGACGGCCCGGTTCGGCGCAGCGGACGGTGGCGAGCCTGGCGTAGCCGTAGCCGCCGCCCCAGTCGCGCGCGGCGAGCTCGCCGAAGTGGTCGCCGGGGCCATGGGTGCGGATGAGCCGCGTGTCGATGAAGACGTCGTAGCGTCCGGTCAGGACGATGTAGAAGGACCGGTCGGCGTCCCAGCGGCGGATGACCTCCTCCCCGGCGGCGACGTCGAGGCAGACGCCGCGGGCCTGGACGGCGTGCCGGGTGGAAGCGGGCACGCCGGACAGCAGCGGCACGGCGCCCAGCACGTCCGGGCCGGGCACCCCGAGGTGCGCCACCTCGGCTGGGGCGCCGCGCGCCGGGGCGCCGGCCACCGGGGCCAAAGCCCCGGCGAAGTGCTCGATGACCTGCCGCACGTGCCGGGTCGTGGTGGTCGGGTTCAGGATGCAGAGCCGGATGGCGTGCCGCCCGGCCAGCCGGGTGGTGGAGACCAGCGCGGTGCCGCCGTGCTCCAGTTCTTCGGCGAGCGCCGTGCCGCGGCGCTCGGTCTCGGCCTCGTCGCACCCGGGCCACTCCCGGCGGAAGCAGACGATCCCGAGCGTGGCCGGCGCCATCACGGTGAGTTCGGGGCAGTCGCGGATCAGGCCCTCGGCGTACTCGGCCAGGTCGAGGTTGCGCTGGATGCAGGCACGGAAGGCAGACAGGCCGAACGTATGCACGGTCACCCACACCTTGAGCGCCCGGAAGCCACGGGACAGTTGCAGGCCCCGGTCGGCGAAGTTCACCTCACCCGCGCCCTGGACCGCGTCGCCGTCGAGGTAGTCCGGGTGAATGGCGAACGTCCGTTCCAGCCGGGCCCCGTCGCGGATCAGCACGCAGCCGCACTCCATCGGCTGGTACAGCCACTTGTGCGGATCGAGCGTCACCGAGTCGGCGCGCTCGATCCCGGCCAGCGCCGCCCGCCCCGCGGCGGTCAGTGCGGCGAAGCCCCCGTAGGCCGCGTCGACGTGCAACCAGAGCCGTTCGGCGGCACAGACGTCGGCCAGGCCGGCCAGCGGGTCGACGGCGCCGGTGTTGGTCGAGCCGGCGCTGGCGCACAGGGCGAACGGGACGCGGCCCGCGTCGCGGTCGGCCCGGACGGCCGCGGCCACCGTGTCCGGCGCCAGGCGCCAGCGGTCGTCGGTCGGCAGCACCCGCACCTGGTGCGGCCGCAGCCCCATGGCGCGCGCGGTCCGGGCCAGCGACGAATGAGCCTGGTCCGACACGTACACCACGGAGTCGGGGGACGGCCCGCCCGCCACCTCGCGCGCGACGAGCAGCGCCGTCAGGTTGGCGGCCGAGCCGCCGTTGACCAGCACGCCCGCGGTCCCGGCGGGCAGCCCGAGCCAGCCGCGGAACCAGTCGGTGACCTCCAGCTCGACCTGGGTCGGCCCGGCCGACTCCATCCATGCGCCGCAGTACGGGTTGGCCGCGGCCGCGGTCAGCTCGGCCAGCGCGGCCGGCCAGGTGGTGAAGCTCGGGATGAAGGCCAGGTACCCGGGATGATCGGTGCGCGCCGCGTACGGCAGCACGTCCGCGAGCACCCGGGCCAGCACCGCGCCGTAGTCCCCGGGCTGCTCCGGGGCCGGGCCGCCGAGCCGGGCGCGCATGTCCGCGGCGTCGGCCCGGCGCAGCACCGGATCGGCCTCCGGGTCGGCCAGCCGGGCCACCAGCGCGTCGACGGTCGCGTACCCGGCGCGCCGCATGGCCTCGGCGTCCATCGCCAGCGGATGCTCCATGGCGGTCTCCTCTCTTATCCGCCGGTGCCCAGCCGGGCCGCGGCGATGCCCTCGGCCTGCCGGCGGGTCGGGGCGTGCCCGAGCACCGCGGTCAGGAAGAGGTCCCGGTCCAGCTGGTACACGGTCGCGGGCGTGTGCGCGATCACGGTCGCGGTGCGCGGCACCGAGCGCAGCAGCGCGATCTCGCCCACGCCGTCGCCGCGGCCGTACCGGCCCAGGAACCGGCCGTCTTGTTCGGCGTCGAGCTCGCCCGCGGCGATCGCGAAGTAGGCGTCGCCCGGATCGCCCTGCCGGATCAGCACGGCCCCGGCGTCCAGCCGCACCGGCCGCAGCGCCGCCGCCAGGCCCTCGATCGCGGGGGCGGGCAGCTCGGCGAACAGCGGGAGCGAGCGGAGCAGCGCGATCTCGACCACCGGCACGGCCGTGCCCGCGTCGAGGCGGAACACCGCGCGCCCGCCGGCCACCGCGGCCAGCGGCAGCACGGCCGCGACCCCGAGCACGGCCAGCCGGCTCCCGCCCAGGTGCGCCAGCGCCGGCACCAGCAGCGCGCCGACGGCCAGCCCGGCCATCGTGAACCCCTCCAGGACGCCGAAGATCCGCCCGATCAGCCGCGGCGGGACCGAGCGCTGCAGCAGGGTGCGGGTGGCCACCTCCAGCAGCAGATGGCCCGCTCCGGCCATCGCCAGCAGGACCACGGTCCCGGCCAGCCCCGGGCCGAACGCGACCGCGGCCAGCGCCCCGCTGAAGACCAGCGCCGCGGCCAGGATCGGCCCGCCCAGGCGCCGCCCGACCAGCACCGCGCTGACGGTGGCCGCCAGCACCGCCCCGACGCCGAAGGCGAACTCCAGGTAGCCGGCCCAGCCCGGCGGCCGGCCGAGCACGGTGAGGGCCAGGATCACGACCAGCAGGTCCAGCGCCCCCAGCACGACGGCGTCCGCGGTCAGCAGGGCCAGCATGAGCCGCAGCCGCGGCTGACGGAGCGCCAGCCGCAGGCCTTCAGCGGCCCCCTCGGTCGACTCGTCCGTACCCTGCTCCGCCCCGGCGAGCCCCGCCACCCGCAGGCCGGCCACGAGCAGCGTCGCCACCAAGCCCAGCCCGGCGCACACCGCGAACACGCTGCCCACCCCGGCCAGCGAGATCAGCACGCCGACCAGCAGCCCGGCCGCCGCGGCTCCGGCCGCTTCCAGCCAGCCCGCGACCACGTTGGCCGCGGTCAGCTGATCCGGGGTGGCGGCCAGCGACGGGATCAGCGCTGACTGGGCCGGCCGGGTGGTGGTCACCGCGGTGGCGGCGACCACGGCGGCGGCGTAGGCCGCGAACGGCGAGCCGGCGCCGACCGCGGCGGCCGTACCCGCCATCGCCGCGGCCTGTACCAGGTACCCCCCGGCCAGCAGGAACAGCGGTGACCGCCGGTCGGCTAGGGAGGCCGCCACCGGGGCCACCACCGCGGCCGGGGCCAGCTGCGCCACCGCGACCAGCCCGGCGACCGCGGTGCCGCCCCGTTTGTAGGCGAACACCAGCATGGCGATCCACACGGCGTACTCGGTGAGGATGAACAGCAGGTACGCCGCCAGCACGCGCAGCAGCGCCCGGTTGCCCGCCAGCGAGCCGAACGCCCGCAGACGACGACGGCCGGAGTCCATGTCCCCTCCCCGGTGTCTTACTCGGTCCGGAGCAGCGGCCCGGGCCGGGACCTGGCCACGCTCATCGCGGGCACGGCGGCGAGCGCGTTGGCGGCGGTCAGCGCGCCGGCCGCCAGCGCCACGATGAGCCAGGCCTGCACCACCGGGACCGGCACCACCCCGAGGCTGATGGCGAACGCCCGCCAGATGGCCCGGCCGGCCGCGATGCCCAGCGGGATCCCGGCCGCGAGCACGAACCCGCTGGCCACCGCGATGAGCACGCCGAGGAGCAACCAGGACCGCCACTGACGGCGGAACCCGGCCACCAGTACCAGCCAGACAGCCCTCATCGTGCCCTCCCGTCAGCAGTTTCCCCCCGACGGGACAGCGCGCGGCAGGATGCTAACCTCCCGGCCAAGCGCGTACTAACACGACGCCCTGGCCCACCCCAGGCCTCTGCCTCTCCCAGCGAGTCCATGATCGTGAGCAGTTTTGGGCGTATATGACCCAAAACTGCTCACGATCATGAAACACGGCCGCGGGTTAGGGCTGGAGCGTGGCCTGGGTCTGGGCGGTGTCCTCGGTGCCGCGGTAGTACGCGATCTTGCCGTCCCGGAACGTGAAGTAGTGGTGCAGGTCCATCGCCGCGGTCTTCCCGGTGGCCCGCGACCGGGCCCGGAACCGCACCACGCTGAGGACGTCGGTGTCGTTGGCGGCGATCGAGACCGGAGTGAACTCCTCGACCTCCATGGTCGAGCCGAACTCCGCGAAGAACGCTCCCACCGCGTCCTTGCCGTGACGGACCCCGTACCACGGAGCGGCGGATCCGGCGGCCTCGGCCGCCCAGTCCACGTCGTCCGTCACGGCGTCGAGGATGGCGGCGACGTCGCCGCGGCCGAAGGCCTCGTACACACTCATGATGGTCTTGATGTTGGCGTCAGCACTCATGTTGAAACCCCTCCCAGGCGACGCATGTCTTTGTCAGCCCGGGTACGTCGCCGCCCGCCCCGCCGGATCACCCTTTGGAGCCATGGGGCGCGGCTGCGGCATCACGGCCGCGCTGACCGCATTCGATTTGAGCTCCGGTTATCCGAAGCTGGTCGCGCCGCCGTCGAGGACTAGCGGGTGCGCGTTGACGTAGCTGGCCTCGCCGGACAGCAGCCACACCGCGGCGTAGGCCACCTCCCAGGCCGTCGCCTGCCGGCCGAACGGCAGGCGGCGCGCGGTGCGGCCCGGGTTGAGCCGCGAGGCCTCCCGCCCGAGCGGCGTGTCGACCAGGCTCGGCACCACGAGGTTGGCCCGGATGCCGCGGGCCATGCCCTCCCGCGCGACCTGCCGGCAGATACCCAGCAGGGCCGCCTTCGAAGCGTCGTACGCCGGGATCCCGGTCGCCGCGCGCAGGCTCGCCGCCGAGCTGATGAACACGATCGCCGAACCGGGTTCCAGCGCTTCCAGTGCGGCCGCGGCCACCAGGAAGTGCGCCCGGGTATTGACCGCGAATACCTGGTCCCACTGGGCGGCGCTCGTTCCGGCCATCCCGCGCCCGAGCCCGATGCCGACGTTCAGCACCAGGCCGTCCAGGCCGCCCAGCGCCGCCGCCGAATCCGCCACCACCGACGCGCACGCCTCCGGCGCGGCCACGTCGGCTAGCACGACCGCGGCGGCCTGTCCTTCGTCACGGACCAGGGCCGCGGTCGCTTCCGCGGCGCCCGCGTCGCGGTCCGCGCAGGCCACCGCCGCGCCCTCCCTGGCCGCGAGCACCGAAATGGCCCGGCCGTTGCCGAGCGGCGGATCCGGTTCCGGCGATGGCCGCGTCCCCGCGCCGACCACCAGCACCCGCCGCCCGGTCAGCCGGCCGCGTCCGGGCGCGGTGCCCGCGGCTTCGGCCGGGAGCGTCACGAGCCGTCCCACATCGGCGTGGTCCCCGGCGGCAGCGGCACGGTGAACGCGTTCAGCAGGTACGAGATCAGCGTGTAGTACCCGCACAAGGACACCAGCTCCACCATCCCGGCGTCGCCGAGAAAGCGGTGCGCGGCATCGTAGGTGTCCTGGTCCAGGCGGCCGGACTGGCCGAGCTCGCGGGCCACCGCGTAGACAGCCCGCTCGTCGTCCGCCTCGAACGGCGGATTCTCGCCGCGCCCGATCGCGTCCACCACCGCGTCGGCCACGCCGTGCTCGCGCGCCATGGGCGCGTGCGCCCACCATTCGAACTCCGCCTGCCACCGCGCGCCGATGGTGATGATCGCGATTTCGGACAGCCGGCGCTCGATCGACGTGCCGAACCGCAGCTTCGCCCCGAGCGAGGACAGCCGCCGCCCCGCGCCCGGCGCCGTGACAAACGCGTTGAACGGCCCGGCCAGGCCACCCTCCGCGGTCACGACCAGGTCGCTCCGCCCGCTGACGATGCCATCCCACAGCTGCTGCCCCTCGGGCCCCAGCTCCTCACGCCGCACATACGGAATCCGGGTCATAGCCCGAACAATAACCACTGCCAGGCCCGGTCCGCCTTCGCGCCACTAGCTGTTGGCCTGCAGGACATATTTCATTCGGCAGGCGGATGAAGTCGATCTTCCTGGCCGGTATCGTCCCTATTTGTGGAGGATGTGGTCCTAGCCGGCGACGTCGACGTCGGCGACGTGATCGTGCTGCCCGATGTCGATGAGCCGGTCCTGGTCAGCCGGGTGCGCCTCGGTCAGGGAGGGCTCATCTTCACCGTGGCTTCGGCCAGCGGAGATTCGCCCGAGCAGGATCGCCCCGTAAAGCTGACCGCGAAAGTCCGCCTGCACAGCCGGGGCCGGGACCTGGACAGCTAGCCTGCGGGCGCCCAATCCGCCGACCGTTCGGCCCATATGTCTGCTGGGATGTGACCTGACCGGCGATTCTCTACTCTGGGCAGATGATGGTCAGTAACGGCGCGAGCATAAGCGATCGGATGCGCACCGCATCCGCGGGTCAGCGCGTGACCGTGGCCATGCTCGCCGGCGCCGTGGCCGGGGCGGTCGTCTCGCTGGTCACCGTGCCCAGTGCCGCGGTCCTGGCCGGGTGGGACGTCGCCGTCGTGATCTACCTGGTCTGGGTCTTTATCGCGGTGTGGCGGCTGGATCCCGGCACCACCGCCCGGCTGGCGAAGCGGGAAGACCCGAGCTCCGCCGTGGCCGAACTCGTCGTGCTCGCCGCGGGCACCGCCATGCTGGCCGCCGTGGGCTTCGCGCTCGTCAGGGCGGGCCAGGCTACCGGCGGCATGAAGGCAATGCTGGTCACGCTCGGCCTAGTCAGCGTCGTGCTGTCCTGGACGTTGGTGCACACGGTGTACGCGCTGCGCTACGGCCGGGCCTACTACTCCGAGCCGGTCGGTGGCATCGAGTTCAACGAGGCGGAACCGCCGACCTACACGGACTTCGCCTACTTCGCCTTCACCGTCGGGATGACGTTCCAGGTGGCGGACACCAACATCACCTCGAAGGCGGTCCGGCGGATAACCCTGCACCACGCGCTGCTGTCCTGGTGAGCGCCACAGCACCGGCGCGTGTCGGGGCGGCTAGGCGTTCTTCAGCCGCGCCCGCAGCACCGGCTTGGCGATCTTCCCCAGCGCGTTCTTGGGCAGGGTCTGTTCGATGAACACCTCACGCGGCATCTTGTAGCGCGCGAGCGACTGACGGCAGTGCTCGATAAAGTCCTCGGGGACGACGTCGAAGCCGTTCCTGAGCGCCACGAAGGCCACCGGCTGCTCGCCGAACACGTCATCCGGCTGCCCGACGACCGCGGCCTCGAGCACCGCGGGGTGGGTGTAGAGGACGTCCTCGATCTCCTTCGGGTAGATGTTCTCCCCGCCCCGGATGATCAGGTCCTTGACCCGGTCGACCAAGCTGAGATAGCCGTCCTGGTCGAACCGGCCGACGTCCCCGGTGTGCAGCCAGCCTCCCCGCAGGGTCTGCGCCGACTCCTCGGGTCGGCCGAGGTAGCCGCGCATGACGTTCGGCCCGCGGACGACCACCTCGCCCGCCTGCCCGGCGGGCAGCAACTGGTCGGCCTCGTCCACCACCCCGACGTCGATACCCGGCATCGGCCGCCCCACGCTCCCCGCCTTGCGCAGGCCGTGCAGCGGGTTGGCGGTGCAGCAGACCGTGCACTCCGACAGTCCGTACCCCTCCACCACGGGAACGCCGAACCACTCCTCGAACTCGCCGATGAGCTGGCGCGGCATCGGCGCGGCCCCGCAGATGACGAAGCGCAGGCTCCGCGTATCGGGCGGCGCGCCCGGCCGGGACGTCAGCATCGCGTAGATGGTGGGGACCGCGGAGAAGAAGGTCGGCCTGGCCTGCTCCACCGTAGCCCAGAAGGTGGCCGCCTGGAACCGTTCGGCGATGACCGCCGAGCCGCCCGCCAGCAGCGGGGACACCACGCTGACCATGATCCCGTTGACGTGGAACAGCGGCAGCACCAGCAGGCTGCGGGTGCCGGCCGTCATCTCGAACCAGTCGATGATGATCCTCGCCGTCGCGCTGACGTTGGCGTGGTCGAGCATTACCCCCTTGGGCCGCCCGGTGGTGCCGCTGGTGTAGATCAGCAGCGCCAGCGCCTCCGGGTCGGTCACCAGCGCGGGCGGCGCGGCCGGCCGGGGCGGGGCGGTCACCTCGTCCAGGCCGATGATCCGGTACGGGCCGTCCCTGAGCATGGCCGCGCCCGTGCCGTCGGCGACGACCAGGGTGGCGCCGGCATCGGCGACCTGGTAGCGGGCCTCCTGAGCGGTCAGGGCCGGGTTCACCGGGGTCACCGCGGCGCCGAGCCGCCAGGCGGCGAACATGCTGGTGACGAGCTCCACCCGGTTCGGCAGCATGACGGCGAGCACGTCGCCACGGCGCAGCCCGGCGGTCGCGAACACGGCTGCCACCGCGATCACCCGGTCGCCGAAGGCGGCGTTGTCCAGGTCCTGGCGCTCGTCGGCGAGACAGGCCCCGGCGGGATCCCGCAGCGCCCGTTCATCGGGGATAACAGCAGCTGTCACGGCACATCCTCCTGCCCCGACGGTAGGGGCGACCGCCCATGTTGCCATCGTGCGCGGATCACGAACCCAGCCCGAGCATTGTGCTGCCGCCACGATGCCCGGCCGTCGCCGCCCTACTTACGCTGCGGTCACGACGAGCCCGGAGGCGACGCCCATGACACGGCTGATCAACATCGACAACGGCGGGACGCTGACCGACTTCTGCTTCGTCGACGGCGGCGAAGTGCGCTACACCAAGACCCTGACCACCCCGTACGACCTGAGCCGGTGCCTGTTCGACGGCCTGGCCAAGGTGTCCGAGCTGGCCTACGGCGAGCCGCGGCTCGCCGCGCTGCTGCAGAGCACGGACTGCATCAGGTACTCCACCACCCAGGGCACCAACGCCCTGGTGCAGCGGACCGGGCCGCAGCTTGGCCTGATCGTCACCGACCCGACGCTGGTCGAAGGACTGGCGGCGACTCGGGCCCAGGAGGACCTGTTGGCCGCGCTGGCCGGCGACCGGTGGGGCGTCATCAGCCTGGACGCCGACGACGAGGAGCTGGGCCGCGAGCTACTGGCCCGGGCCAACGACCTGTCCGCGCGCGGCGCCCGGCGCCTGGTCATCGCGGTGAGCGGTGCCGACGGCGCGCAGGACGAGGCCCGGGTCAAGCGGCTGCTGCTCCAGCTCTACCCCCGGCATCTGCTCGGCGCGATCCCGCTGCTGTTCTCCTGGGAGCTCGTGGCCGACGCTGACGACATCCGCCGCACCTGGTCGTGCCTGCTCAACGCGTTCCTGCACCCGGCCATGGAGCGGTTTTTGTTCAACGCGGACCGCCGGCTGCGGGACGCCCGGGCCCGCCAGCCACTGCGGATCTTCCGCAACGACGGCGTCTCGTCCCGGGTGTCGAAGTCCGCGGCGCTCAAGACCTACAGCTCGGGCCCGCGCGGCGGCCTCGAGGGCACCCGCGCCCTGGCCGCCCGCTACGGCCTGCGGCACCTGATCATGCTCGACGTGGGGGGCACCACCACCGACATCGGGGTGGTCAGCGACGGCGCCATCCAGGTCGACCGGCGCGGGACCATCGAGCACGCGCCGAGCTCGCTGGAACTGGCCGCCATCACCAGCTACGGCGTGGGCGGCAGTTCCGTCTTCCGGGTCGCCGACGGCCGCCTGGCGGTCGGCCCGGACAGCGTGGGCGCCGCACCCGGGCCGGCCTGCTTCGGACTCGGCGGCGACCAGGCCACGATCACCGACGTGCTGCTGCTGGCGGGCGTGCTCGACCCGGCGACCTACCTGGGCGGGACACTGGCCCTGCATCCCGACCGGAGCGTGAAGGTGATCCAGGACAAGATTGCCGGGCCGCTGGGCATCCCGGTCGACGACGCGCTGCGCCGGATGGAGGAGGTTCACGCGGCCGCGATCGCGGCCGCCCTGGCCGACGCCAGCACCGTCACCGGCGACACGGTGCTGGCCGCGTTCGGCGGCGCCGGCCCGATGACCGTCTGCGGCGCCGCCCGGCGGGCCGGTGCCCGGCACGTGCTGATCCCCCGGATGGCCGCGGTGTTCAGCGCGTTCGGCATTGGGTTCTCCGACCTGGGCCAGCGGTACGAGCAGCCGCTCGCCGCGGCGGACTACGCCACGGTCAGGCAGACCGCCGACGGCCTGCTCGCGCTGGGCGCCAGGGACATGTTCGCCGAGGGCGTCGACGCGGCCGCGTGCACCCCCCGGTTCAGGCTCACGATCGAGCACGAGGACGAGGACGCCGAACGCGTCGTCGAGCTCGACGACCTGCACGAGGCCGAGACCCACCTCAAGCCAGGCGACCGGGCGTCCCTCGAGCTCGTGCTGCTGGCGCCGCTGCCGCACGTCACGCTGGCCGAGGGCGCTGACGTCGCCGCGTCGCCCGCCCAGGTCGAGGGGACGCGGCCGCTCCGCGACGGCCGCGGCGGGCACACCGAGACACCCGTATACGCCCTGGAGCACCAGCACCCGGGCGCACGCGGGACCGGCCCGGCCGTGATCGAAGGCCCGTTCTTCACCATGCGGGTCCCGCCGGGCTGGCAGTTCGACACCACCGCAGCGGGTGACCTGCGGCTGACCGACAGGGGCCAGTGATGGACGCTCCCATGCGCATCCCGATGACCGAGTACCTCGCGATCGATCTGGTGACCGAGCGGTGGCAGTGCCGCCGCTGCGCGCACGACCTCGGCCCGGCGCGCGGCAACTACAAGGAAGGCACGCTGGTCTACGACCGCGATCCGACCGAGATCCACCGCCCGCTGATCAATCCCGGCCGCTACGAGTTCACGTTCGCCCCCGACCCGGCCTGGTGCCGGATCCTGGAGTTCTACTGCCCGGGCTGCGGCACCCAGATCGAGGCCGAGTACCTGCCGCCTGGCCATCCGCCCACGTACGACATGCAGATCGACGTCGACGCGCTCAAGGCCCAGTGGGCCGCGCGGCCGCCCGGCACGGTGATCCCGCTCGGCCGGGACGTCACCGCCGAGCCGCTGCGCGTCGACGGGGGGAGCGACCAGTGAAACGAATCTCCGTCGACATCGGCGGCACCTTCACCGATTGCTTCGTGGCCTGGGACGGCCGCTACATCCAGGCCAAGGCCCTGACCACCCACCACAACCTGGCGCAGGGCTTCAACGAGGCGCTGGATCACGCCTGCAGCACGCTGAACCTGGGCCGGGACGCCGTGCTCCGCGAGGTCGACTCGGTACGCTACGCCACCACCCTGGGTACCAACGCGCTGATCGAGCGGCGCGGCCCGCAGGTGGGCGTCATCGTGACCGCCGGGTTCGAGGCGACCATCCCGCTGTCCCGCGGCCGCGGCTACGGCGAGGGCCTGGACGAACTGGCCAGGAACGATATGTCGAGCGGTACCCGGCCCGACCCGCTGGTGCCGCCGACCCTGATCCGCTCGGTGCGGGAACGCGTCGACTACTCCGGTGCCGTGCTGATGGACCTGGGCCGGGAAGACGTCCGGCAAGCGCTCCGCGAGCTCGTCGACGCGGGCGCCGAGGCGCTGGTGGTCTGCCTCACCAACGCGACCGAGAACCCGGCGCACGAACTGCGGGTACAGGAGATCTTCCTGGCCGAGTACCCGGCCCACCAGCTGGGGGCCATCCCGATGCTGCTCAGCCATCAGCTGTCCGGGCGCAAGGGCGAGTACGTGCGCGCCACGTCGGCCATCGTCGACGGCTTTCTGCATGCCACCATGTATCACGCGCTGTCCGAACTGGAGCAGAACCTGCGCGAGCACGGCTATCCCCGGCCGATGCTGATCATCCACAACTCCGGCGGGATGGCCCAGCTGAACTCCACCGACGCGCTGCAGACCATCCACTCCGGGCCGGTGGCCGGCATCTCGGCCAGCGAGCACCTGGCCGGCCAGGCCGGTCTTGGCAACGTGGTGGCCACCGACATGGGCGGCACCAGCTACGACATCGGCCTGGTCCCGGCGGACGGGGTCAAGCACTACGACTTCATGCCGGTCATCGACCGGTGGCTGGTCAGCGTGCCCATGATCCACCTGGTCACGCTGGGCGCCGGCGGCGGGTCCATCGCCAGCTACGACCGGCTGCACCAGTCGGTCAGGGTAGGGCCGCGCAGCGCCGGTTCTGACCCCGGCCCCGCCTGCTATGACCGCGGCGGCCTGCGGCCTACCGTCACCGACGCGGACCTGCTGCTCGGCTACCTGACCCCGGAACGCTACGCGGGCGGCCAGATCAAGCTGAACCGCGCCCGGGCCGAGTTCGCCGTCGATGAGGAGTTCGGTGACCATCTGGACCTGGACCCGGTCGAGGTGGCCCGGCTGATCAAGGCCGAGGTGGACGAGCAGATGGCCAACGGGCTGGCCAAGGAACTGCGGATCCGCGGCTACCTGCCGGCCGAGTTCACCATGCTCGCCTACGGCGGCAACGGCCCGCTGCACTGCTGCGGGATCGCGGCCCACCTCGGCATGGACAAGATCCTGGCCCCGCCGTACAGCTCGGTGTTCTCCGCCCTGGGCGCGGGCAACATGCCGCAGCTGCATATCCACGAGCGCTCGGTGCCGCTGGTGCTGTTCGACGCCACCAGCCGGGCGATGTTCACGGACTTCGGCCGCTTCAACGCGATCGTGGCCGAGCTCGAGGGCAAGGGCCGCGCCGACCTGCAGCGGCAGGGCCTGCCGGGCGCCGCGGTCCGGCACCGGCTCGAGCTGGACATGCGCTACGGCAACCAGCTGGTGACGATGGCCGTGGTCGCGGGCAAGACGCGGCTGGACAGCGTCCGCGACGTGGTGGACCTGATGCGGCTGTTCTCCGACGATTACGGCCGCCGGTTCGGCGAGGGCAGCCAGTCGCCCGAGGCCGGCATCCGGGTCACCGCGGTCCGGGTCGCGTCTTTCGTCCAGGGCGAGACGATCGAATTCGACGCCGCCCCGCCGGATGGCCGCACCACCGCCGCCCGGCCGGCCGGGTCGCGGCGGTGCTTCTTCCCCCGCTCCGACGGGCCGGTCGAAACCGCCGTCTACGACGAGAGCGCGCTCGAGCCAGGGCTGGCCGTGCCCGGACCGGCCGTCGTCACCACGCCCACCACTACCTACCTTGTCGAACCCGGCTGGCGGATCGAGACCGGCACGCACGGTGCCATCTGGTTCCTGGCCAGCTCCCCCGGACAGGAGGACCCGCGATGAGCGAGACCCAGTTCACCGCCGAGGAGCAGGAGTGGGTCGACGCGTTCCTCGCCGAGACGACCCTGTTCCTCGGGCCCGACCCGGAGATCATGAATGACCACCGGATGGCGCCGCGGACGGCCGAGGAGGACCGGCTGCTGTCCGGGCCGGTCGACGCCAACGACCTGGACCGGGTGCGCAAGCGGATCGTGGCCGGCCTGGACGAGGCGTTCGAGATGATGGAGCAGACCGGCGCCGCCCCGGGGGCGAAGTGGGGCGACCTGACCAGCGCCGTCTACTCCGCGTCCGGCGACCTGATCCACATCAGCACCGGCGGGGTGCTGGCCTTCGCTTCCGTGCTGCACTACCCGGTGCGTTTCATCAACAAGTACTGGATCGGCGACCCGACCGTCGGCGTGCGGGACGGCGACGCGTTCATCCATAACGACGCCCGCTACGGCAACATCCACAACACCGACCAGAGCATGATCCTGCCGGTGTTCTACGACGGCGAGCTGATCGCCTGGGTCGCCACGATCATCCACGAGGGCGAGAACGGCGCCAAGGAGCCGGGCGGGATGCCGTCCAGCTCCGAGTCGGCCTACGACGACGGCATCAGGATGAGCCCGTTCAAGATCGTGGAGGAGGGCCGGATCCGGCGCGATCTGCTGACCTTCCTGCAGAACTCGGTGCGCGAGCCGAAACTGCAGTACCAGGACCTGAAGGTCAAACTCTACTCGGCGCAGCGGATCAGGGACCGCCTGACCGCCCTGGTCGACGAGGTCGGCCGGGACGCGTTCATTGCCTCGCTGCGCAAGTCGCTGGAGGACATCGAGGCCGAGGCGCGGCGGCGGATCTCAGCGCTGCCGGACGGCACCTTCCGGGTCAACTTCTTCTCCGACTCCACCCTGCGCGAGAACGTCCTGCTGAAGTACCCGTGCGCGATTACCGTGCGGGGCGACGAGATGACCATCGACTGGCGGGGCGCCGCGCCGCAGTTCCTCAACCGCGCGTTCAACGCGACACTCGGCACCGCCAAGTGCGGCCTGGGCCAGGCGCTGCTCGGCTTCTTCTGGCCCGACCTGCCCCGGGGGATCAGCGTGATGAACCCGATGGAGGTGCTGACCGACGAGGGCAGCTGCATCAACCCGGGCCTGGACGCGCCGCTCGGCCAGAGCCTGCAGGGCGCCTTCAAGACCTTCGGGGTGTGCCAGGCGGTGTTCGCCAAGGTGCAGTACTCCTGCCCGGAGAAGTACGGTTCGGTGATCGCGCCCTGGTTCAACCAGATCAACACGTTCCTGTTCGGCGGGGTCACCCAGCACGGCGAGTTCGTCGGCAACGTCTGCGCCGACCTCAACGGCATGGGCGGCGGCGCCCGTGCGCACCGCGACGGCGAGCACTCGATGGCGCCGTTCTTCGCCGCCATGGCGGACCTCGGCGAGCAGGAGATCATCGAGGATGACGTGCCGTTCTTGCAGCTGATCTCCAAGAAGATCAAGCGGGACGCGCAGGGGTTCGGCAAGTACCGCGGCGGCATGGGCTACGAGATCGCGGTGGCCGCCCGGGGTACCCCGCTGTGGGGCTTCGCCACGGTGTCCAGCGGCTCGAAGTTCCCGGCCATCCCCGGCTTGTTCGGCGGGTACGGGTGCCCGGCCTATCCGCTGGCCAAGATCAAGGGCGTGAACGTCTTCGAGCAGCTGAGGACGGCGCCGGAGAGCTGGTCCTTCGACTTCGAGACGCTGATGAACGCCCAGCCGTTCGCCGGCGCCCGGTACTCCACCCACCACATGGGCATGGGCTTCGAGCTCGCCGACGAGGGCGAGGTCTACATGATCTGCCAGGGCACCGGCGGCGGTTATGGTGACGTGCTGGAGCGGGACCCGGACGCGGTTATGGCCGACGTCGAGGCGGGCTACCTGTCCAGCCAGGCGGCCCGCGAGATCTACTTCGTCACGCACGACCCGGCCACGCTAGCGGTCGACGACGCCGCGACCGAGGCGGCCCGGGCCGCCGAGCGCCAGGCCCGGCTGCGCCGGGGCCGGCCCTACAAGGAGTTCGCCGAGCTCTGGGTCACGCCGGAACCGCCGGCGCACCTGCCCTACTACGGCTCGTGGGGCGACGACAACAGCGTCGTCCACGCCACGGCCTGGAGCACCCACGGGCCGGTCCGGGTCGCCGGCCCGGTCAGCCAGCTGCCGCAGATCTTCCTGCCCGACCCGAACGTCATCGCCCTGGCCGGGCAGCAGGCCCGGATCGCCGAGCTCGAGGCGCGGGTGCGTGAGCTGGAGGACCAGTGAGCCGCCTGCTGGCCAGCCTGGACACCCCGCCCTCGGGCCGGTTCCGGCCGGTCTGGTTCGACGCGGTGGCCTACGGCCGGGCCAGGCTCCTCGGCGGCGGCGACCTGCCGTGGCTGGCCCCGGCCGAGCTCACCTCTTTCTTCGGCAAGACCCAGGCCATGTTCGGCTCGGACGCGATCCTCGCCGACGTCGCCGACGTGTTCGCCCAGCGGGCCGCCGCCGACCAGGACCTGCGTACGGCGATGGCCGCCCGGAGCCGTCCCGGCTACGCGCTGCGGACGCTGCTCGGCGACGAGCGGGCCCGCGCCGACGCGGCCGACGCGGTCGGCGCCCTGGCCGCCACCAAGGGGCCGGTCCCGCTCGTCCTGACCGTGCCCGTACCGGGCCGCTGGCTGGCGGCCGCGGCCGCGCAGGCTCATCCCGGTGCGGCGCCGCCCGAGGCGGGACAGGCGGAGACCGCCGCCATGTACAGCGCCGACTTCCTGCGCACGTTCGGCGATACCGGGGTCGACGGGCTGCTCCTCGACGAGGGCCCGGTGCCGGCCGGCCAGCTCACCGACCCCGAGGCCTACCGCCCGGTGCTCAACGTGGCCGAGCACTACGGCTGGCCGGTGCTGATCCGCACCGAGGCGGCCGCGGCCTGGCCGCACGGGCCGGTCCCCGGCGTCGCGCTCTGGATCGGCTCGGCCGCACCCGTACCCGTGGCCGCATCCGCACCTGCGGACGCGGGCAGCGGGGCGCGGGGCCGCTGGGGTGTCGTGGCCGGGCCGGACTTCTGGGCCGACGCCGACCCGCCCGCGGACGCGGACCTCGTGCTGGCGCAGATCCCGGCGCAGGCCGACCCTGAGGCCGTGATGAAGCGCGTCCGGGCCCTGACATGACCGAGCCGGAGGCATGACCAGGCTGCAGGGGAGACAAATATCACATCACGACGTACCATCCGTCGATGAACAGGTCCAACCCGTCGGCCGCCGAGAGCACGTCCGAGAGCACGTCCGAGAGCACGTCCGAGGTCTCGGCCGCGCTCGTCCCGCGGACGGCCGAACTGGCCGCGGACATCTACCACCTGATCGTGCAGGAGATCCCGGCGCTGCACCGGGACCGGCGGGTGCTGGCGCTGCTGGAGGCGAGCGTCGCGGAAAACGTCTCCACCATGCTGCACGTCCTGCAGCACGGCATCGACCTGGAGAACGTGCGCGCCCCGGCGGCGGCGGAGGAGTACGCCCGCAGGCTGGCCCAGCAAGGCGTTCCCCTCGCCGCCTTGCTGCGCGCCTACCGGATCGGTTCGGCCCGGTTCGAGGAGTGGTGCCTGCAGGAACTCGGACGGCGCACCGACAGCGGGTCGGTCGTCAGCGCCACCGGGATGCGCATCGCCGGGACGCTGAACTCCTACATCGACGGGGTGTCCGAAGAGCTCGTGTCCGCCTACGAGGCGGAGAAGGAGAAATGGCTCAGGAACCAGAGCGCCGCGCGCGCCGCGCGCGTCCGCGCCCTGCTGCGGAACGAGCAGCCGAACGTGGCCTCCTCCGAGGCCATCCTGGGCTATCGGCTGCGGCAGTACCACCTGGGCGTGGTGACCTGGATCACCGGGGCGCCGGCCGGCGGTGACACGCTCGGGCTGCTGGAGCGGGCGACCGGCGAGGTGGCGGCCCGGGCACATTGCGACGGCCGGCTCATGTTCGTCCCGCAGGACGAGTCCAGCGCGTGGGCGTGGCTGCCGCTGGGCGGGCGGCGTGACGTCCCGCTGGCCGACATGAACGTCAAGGACACTGGCGGCGGGGACCGGATCCAGTTCGCGTTCGGCGAGCCCGCGCTCGGGGTGACGGGCTTCTGCCGCACCCACCAGCAGGCGGTCAGCGCCCAGGCGGTGGCCCTGGCGGCCGGCCCGGCCGCCCCGCCGGTCACCGCCTTCGCCGAGGTCGCGCCGCTGGCCCTGATGTCCGGCTCGCTCGAGCTGCTGCGCGCCTGGGTCGCCGAGACCCTCGGCCCGCTGGCCGGCGACGACGACCACAACGCCAGGCTGCGCGAGACGGTGCGCGTCTTCCTGCAGGAAAACGGGAGCTACAAGGCCACCGCGGAGCGTCTGGTCCTGCACAAGAACACGGTCCAGTACCGGGTGCGCAAGGCCGAGGAGAGCCTGCAGCATCCGGTCGTCCAGGATCGGCTACGCATCGAGCTGGCGCTGCTGGCCGCGCACTGGCTCGGCGTGGCCGTGCTGCGGCCGGCCGGCGGCCAGCCCTAGGGCCGATGCCCTGGCCCGGCGGCTTACCGCTCCTTGTCCACCGACGCCCGGTAGATCTGCTCGATCGAGGCGTCGAGCTGGGTGTTGAACTGCTCGTCGGTCTGGCTCTCCGTCAGCCCTTCCAGCAGCGCGCGCGAGAAGCTGGCGATGAGGGTGGGGTCGCGGGCGAGCAAGGCGCAGGCCTCGTCCCGGCTGTAGCCGCCCGACAGCGCGACGACCCGCAGCACGCGCGGGTCGGCCGCCAGGTCACCGTACAGGCCGACCTGGGTCGGGATGGTGACCTTCAGCATGATGGTCGCGTCCTCGGGCAGCGCCTCGACGTGCTTGGCGATGGCATCGTGCAGCAGCGTCTCGGCCTGCTCCTTGTGCGGGCTGGAGATGCTGACCTCGGGCTCGATGATCGGCACCAGCCCGGCGGCCAGGATCCGGCCCGCGTAATCGAACTGCTGGTCCACGATCGCCGTGACCCCGGCCTCGGCCGCGTCGTTGATCACCGACCGCATCTTGGTCCCGAAGATCTGGTGCCGCTGCGCGCGTTCGAGCAGGTCATCGAGCGTGTCGATGGGCTTCATGAGCTGCACGCCGTCCTGTTCGGCGGCGAGTCCCTTGTCGACCTTCAGGAACGGCACCACGTTCTTGGAGTCCCACAGATACCGCGCGGTGGGGACGCCGTCGACGTTCCGTTCCATGGTCTGCTCGAACAAGATCGCCGCGAGGATGCGCGAGCCGTCGAACGCCGGGCTGGTCAGCACGCGGGTCCGCATGGCGTG
>WNGR01007429.1_pt1 | contig 21471 bp, 24 predicted proteins | sample 5407581 | NCBI WGS metagenome assembly WNGR01 (sample SAMN13153383, study PRJNA577476) | soil metagenome | isolation source: 80 cm soil or saprolite under Garry oak tree replicate 2 | place: USA:California | collected 2016-06-15
CCAGGGAATGAGGGTCAGCGCGCAGGTCGGTTCCGTCCCGGGGCGAGCTTCGCCGCGAAAGCCTCGAGGGCAGCCGTCACGAACTCGGCCACTGCGCGCACCCGGGGAATCGCGCGGGCGTCGGGACGCATCCCCAGCCAGAGCTCGCGCGGCGGCGGCAAGGGAGACACGTCCAAGCGCGTGAGTCCGGGTGTCGCATCACCCACCAGCCGCTGAAGCAGTGCCAGCCCTCCGCCGCCCGCGGCAAGCGACGCGAGCAGCAGGCGGCCGTTTGCACGCGCCGAGACCTGCGCTGCTGAACCGTAGGCCTTGAGCCAGGGGGCGTCTCCCTTGCCGGCATCGTCGGTCATCGTCACGAAGCGATGCCCCGGCGAGCCCGCGGCAAGGTCAGGAACCCCGCGGGCCTTCAGATAGTCGGGCGTTGCGTACAGACCGAGCTCGGCCAGCGCGACTCGTCGCTGAAGGACGCCTGGGTGCTCGAACCGCGCCGACCGGATCGCCAGGTCGCTCTCTCCCCGAGGGAGGTTGAGCCACCGCGCTTCCGCGATCAGCTCGACTGTGACCTCGGGATGACGCTGCGCGAAGCGCGCCAGCGCCGGAGCAAGCACGGTGCCGCACACCCATTCGGGCGCGGTGAGCTTTACCGATCCCCTCATTCGTCGAGTGCCGGAGGCGGCCGCGCGGTCGGCTGCCACCACCACCTCCTCGATGCGTTCTGCCTGGACGACCAGCGCCTGACCTGCATCCGAGAGTCGGTAACCCTCCGGCGTCTTCTCGAAGAGCGGGATTCCGAGCTTCTTCTCCAGCGAAGAGATGTGCCGTCCGACGGTGGGCTGGCTCACCCGGAGCGCCGTTGCCGCGGCGATCAGCGTGTGCTCCCGGGCCAGGGCGAGGAGGAAGCGGAGGTCGTCCCAGCGATCGATCATGGGTTCGATTCAACTGTGTATGCACTCCATTCACAACTGTCGCGTGCCGGCCCGGCGGCCCCCGCGCATCTTGCTGGACATGAGCCCCTCCCCTCTCCGTCCTGTCGTCAACACCACCCGGGCAGCGTTCCTCGGCCTGTCTCTGATGGCCGGGCCGGTGGCAGGCGCAGGAGGCCCTTCCGATCACGGTGGACCCGGCGTCACGACTGCCCGCGACGATCCGCCCGACGTCCCCGCGATTTGGCCGGAGAAGGTCTACTATCGGAATGTCTCGGTGCTTGGGCACCGCATCTTCTACCGGGAGAGCGGTCGGGCGGGTCGCCCGGTCATCCTGCTGCTCCACGGCTTCCCGGCGTCCTCCCACTCCTATCGCGAGCTCATCCCGCTGCTTTCCGGCCGGTACCACATCCTCGCGCCGGACTATCTTGGTTCAGGGTTCAGCGACCGACCGAGTCCCGACGAGATCACGTATCGCTTCGACCTGCTCGCCGAGCACGTCACCGGCTTCGTCGAGGCCTTGGGCATCGGCCGGTACGTCCTCTACATGCAGGACTTCGGGTCGCCGGTGGGCTTCCGGGTAGCGCTCGCGCACCCGGAACGCCTCCGGGGGCTGGTGGTCCAGAATGCCAACGCCTACCTCGAGGGGTTGAGCGAGATACGTCGGCCGCTGTTCCGGCGCTTCCACGAGGATCGCTCTCCGGAGGGCCTGGCCGCGCTGGAGGCCTTCGTCAGCCCCGACGCGATCAAGAACCGGCAGTACCTGCGGGACGTTCCAGGGGAGCGTGCCGAGCGGATGAGCCCGGACACCTGGACCCACGACCTCGCCCTTCTCGCCACTGCGCAGGATCGCCGAATCCAGGTCCAGCTGCTGCAGGATTACCAGAGCAACATCGACGCCTATGCGACCTGGCAGGCCTTCCTCCGGAAGCAGCAGCCGCCCACGTTGATTGTGTGGGGAAAGAACGACCAGGCCTTCCTCCCGGCCGGGGCGGAGGCGTACCTCCGGGACCTTCCGAATGCCGAGCTTCAGCTCCTCGGCGCCGGTCACTTCGCGGTTGAGGAGCAGGCGGTGCCCATCGCCAAGTACATGATCCGGTTCATGGACCGCTTGCCGCCCGATCCCGTCCAGACTCGTGCGCGCGCAGGGGGTCCAGAATCCCGGTTTGCTCCAATCACGAAGAGCTGAACTCTCACCAAGGACCAAAATAATGATGGGAACTACAAATATCGACGGTAAGGTCGTAGTAATCACTGGAGCGAGCAGCGGCATTGGAGAAAGCACTGCGAAGCTTCTTGCACAAGGTGGAGCCAAGGTCGTACTGGGAGCGCGGCGCAGGGATCGGATCGACGCGCTCGCAAAAGAGATCTCGGCTTCTGGCGGCAAGGCTGTCGGGTTCACCGTCGACGTCGCGAAGCGCGCTGAAGTAGAGGCATTCGTCAAAAGAGCCGTCGAGACCTTCGGCCGGATCGATGTCATCGTGAATAACGCCGGCATCATGCCCATCGCACCGATCGAGGCCCTCAAGGTGGAGGAATGGGATCGGCAGATTGATGTCAATCTCAAGGGAGTTCTGTACGGGGTTGCCGCCGCCATGCCTCAGATGCAGAAACAGCGGAGCGGTCACATCATCAACATCGCTTCCGTGTACGGGATCAAAGTGTTCGCCCCCGGCGGAGTGGTTTACTGCGCCACCAAGGCGGCGGTACGCGTGCTAACGGAAGGGCTCCGGATGGAGCTACATTCCCAGAACATCCGCTGTACGGTGATCTCGCCTGGTGCCATTGCCACGGAGCTTCCGGAAAGCAGCTCGGAGGAAGCGACCAGAAAGTATCTGCGCGAGTTCGAAGAGGAAATCGATGAGGTCGTCCTCCGGCCTCTGGCGCAGGATTTTTGATCCGACGACGCTGGGTTCTGGCGATAGCCCCTTCGAAGTATGCCTTCCTGAACCGTCTGCTTGCCGTCGGCGCGGCAGAGATTCGGGCCGACGGACCGGTTCACCTGATCGAGGAGACAGCGCGTCGACGCGAGCGAGCCGTTCGGTGTGCGATCACAACACCGGTCGCTCGCGTCTCACCCCGGTCGCGAGGCCGAGCCACGGCGCCCCCGCTGGAGGAGGCCATGGAGCGCCAGCGTGTTCCGGAGTTAAGGTCCCTCCATGATCCACTGCGCTGCCGGCGAGCTCCGGCGCTTCGCCGCTGCGGTTCTCGAGGCGATCGGGATGCGGCCCGAGGACGCGGCCTTCGCGGCGGAGGCGATCGTCGCCTCGGACCTCGCCGGGCACGAGTCGCACGGCATGCGCCGGCTCCCCGAGTACGTCGAGCGCGCGGCCCGGGGCGCGCTCGCGCCGGCCGAGCGGCCGGTGGTGGAGCTCGACCTCGGGGCGATCGTGCGCCTCGACGGGCGCCGTGCGCTCGGCCACATCGCCCTGCGGGACGTCACCGACCTCGCCATCGAGCGCGCGCGGGCGCACGGGATCGCTGCGATCGCGCTGCGGCAGGCGTCGCACGCCGGGCGCATCGCCGACCACTGCGCTCGTGGGGCCCGGGCGGGCGTCGCGGTCCTGTTCTGGGTCAACGACTCGGGTGGCGGCCAGGAGGTGGCGCCGCAGGGCGGAGACGCCCCGCGGCTCTCGACGAACCCGATCGGCGTCGGGCTCCCGCGCGCGGGCGAGCCGCACTTCGTGCTCGACATGTCGACGAGCGTCGTCGCGATGGGCCGCATCTCGGAGTGGCGCGACCGCGGCCTGCCCATCCCGGGCGGCTGGCTCACGCCGGGCGGTGCGATCCGCCCGTCCGGCGGCTACAAGGGCACCGGGCTCGCCCTCGTTGCCGAGGCCCTGGCCGGCATCCTGACCGGCTCCGGCTCGGTCGGGGCCGACTCGCCGCTCGACGACCAGGGCGTGCTCTGCGTCGCAATCGACATCGCGCGCCTGCGCCCGCTGGGCGAGTTCACCGCCGAGCTCGAGCGCGTGCTCGCGTACGTCCGCGACGTGCCGCTCGAGGTGGGTGTAGACGCGGTGCACTTCCCGGGTGAGTCGGGCGCCTCCGCGCAGGAGGCCCGGCTGCGCGACGGTGTGCCCGTGCAGGACTTCTGCTGGGAACGCCTGGAGCGTCTCGCCGCGAAATTCGGGATCCCGCTCCCCGCCCAGCTCGCGTGAGCCCGGCCCTCAGACCCCAGGTCCGGAGGCCAGTTCACCTCCCCCTTTTGAGCACCGTCGCTGTCACAGCCGCCGCGCCGCGGGCTACCGTCCGCGCCGCTCGGCTGACGCCGGCGTTGGCGCCTACCTCCCCTCGGGCGAGCCGCGCGGCCCGTCGCCGGGCGTTGACCACGCGCGGCTGCACTTCCGAGATCGAGCGGCGCAAGAGCACGGCCGCATGGCGCCGCGCCGGGATGTCCGGGCTCGACCCGAGATGTCACTTCTGGTGAGCGGCGAAGCTCATCAGGAAGTGGAGCGTCCGGGCGCCGGCCGCGCGGCTTGCGCGAGCCGTCACCGGGACAGGTACGCGGCGAGAGGCCCGGCGTGGATCCGAAGCGAGAGTCCCACGCGGGTTGCCCGGAGCTCGCCCCGAGCGATGAGCGCGTATACGGTCGCGCGGCTCACCTGCAGTTTCGCGGCGACTTCGGCGGGAGTGACCCACTCGCGCTCGGCTTGCAGTGGTCGCCCGCTGGATGCACTGATGGTGCGGTCGTTCCGCAGTGATTTTGCAGTGGTCGCCGCCCGCTCCGGTGTGATGTGGGTGTCCGTATGCGATCCTGCCGCGCTGCGCTGTGCATTAAAATCAACTGCTTGCGCCTGTATGCGCTCCGGTGCGACTGGTGAAATTGCCGGATCGGTCGTTCGGGACCAAGGGGTCGCAGGTTCGAATCCTGTCTCCCCGACCATCTAAGGCCGCAGCATCGCTGAGGAATCGGCGTGCTGCGGCCTTGCTTATTTCACCTGCGGTGATCCGCCCGCAGTGGTTTCGCAGTGATGGCACGACGCGAAGCGCTTCGGAGCCTGGGCTGCGGTCACCTGAAATCACCGGTTCCCAGTGATTTGCGGAACGGAGTCCTTTCGGCAACCCCGGTCTCCTTGGTCGAAAACCAAGGAGCCACGCTCGGTAATCAGGCGCAATGCTTACCGGATTTCCGGGCTCCGGCGGACTGGCGAAAGGGTGAGCTCCGATGAGGATGTTCGCCACGAGGCGAGTGTCGCGTGCGCCACGATGCGATCGCGCAGCCTCGCGGACGCACGCGTCGAGCGCGCGAAGCCCTAGGCGCCGGGCCCTGTAGGTTCCGTCGTGATGGGCGACTGAGCTGGAAACGCGGCTACGCCCGGTTGGTGCAACGTGGACTGTGCGAGTTGAAATCGCCTGAGGACAGGGCGGTTGATGACGTTCGACAGCGCCTTCATCATTTCCGGCCATGCGACGCGTTCATAGCTGTCCGCGCTCTCGGGACTGTCCCAGAAGGTGATGGCCAAGACGTCCGGTCCACCGGGAACGACGAGCAGAATTTCGTCCTTGAAACCGCGCTGCATGCGAAGTGACGGCAGGAAATGCTGTTCGAACGCCTGGGCGAACGCGCCACCTGCGTTCGGCTTCACCTGTGCGGATGCGACGTGCACGACCATGCCAAACCCCTTCCAGATGTGAAGCCCAGTGCATTTACGAGCGCGAGGGCAGCAGGATGCGGAACACGCTCCCACGGCCCTCCTCACTCTCGACCTCGATGCGGCCACCGTTCGCCTCGACCGTCGAGCGCGCGATCGCGAGCCCGAGCCCCAGGCCGCCGTCGCTCCTGGAGCGTCCGGAATCCACGCGGTAGAAGCGCTCGAAGATGCGCTCATGATGGATGCGCGCGATCCCCGGTCCGTCATCTTTCACTTCGATCGCCGCCTCGCCGGAACGCAGCATTCTCACCGCGACCCGGATGTTGCCGTTCCGTTGCGTGTACTTGATCGCGTTGTCCACGAGGTTCACGACGCCCTGGCGGAGCAGCGCAGGGTCGCACTCGACGCTGACGGCATCGTCGGCTTCCACGCGCAACGTCTGCTCCTTTTCGTCTGCGAGTACCCTGAGGTGCTCAGTGGCGTTCGCAGCGATCGTGCCGAGGTCGACGACTTCGCGAGCGAGCTGGGTGCGCCGGGAGTCCACCCTCGTGAGCGTGAGGAGGCTCTCGACGAGCGCGGTCAGCCGCGGTACGCCGCCGGATCGAGTGAGTCGTGAAGCGCCACCTCGCCGACGCTGCGCATCGCGGTGAGCGGCGTCCGGAGCTCGTGCGACGCATCGGCCGTGAAGCGACGAAGGCGCTCGAACGAATCCTGGAGGCGCGCCAGCGTCTCGTTGAAGACCGTCGCGAGCCCGCCGAACTCATCGTCGGGGTTCTCGATCGGGAGCCGCTCACCAAGCGAGTCCGCCGTGATCCTCCGTGCGCGTTCGGCCATGGCTCCCACCGGCGCCAGAACGCGCCCGGCCAGGAACCAGCCGCCTGCGATGGCGAGCGCCATCGCGCACGGGATACCGAGCGCCAGGATGACCCCGAGCGTCCAGAGGGTGCGGTGCAGCGCGGTTTCGTCCGCCGCGAGGGAGATGCGATGAGTCGGGTAGGGTGCCACCAGCACGCGATACGTCTGGCCGTCCGGTGAACGCCAGGAGGACGTCGTCGCGCTGTCCGAGCGCACCGAGCGATCCAGGCCTCGCTGCGCCCACTCCTCGGTTCGGTAGAGGACACCGTTCCGTTCGGTCACCTCGAAGAGCTTGATGCCTGCGCGAGACTCCGCTTCCGAGAGCTCGGTCGGGGCCTCGCGGTACGTCGCCTCGATGGTCGCCAGGTCACGCCCGAGATGCGCGTCGAGATCATCGAAGAGCCGAACGCGCACGAAGAAGAAGATCCCGGCCGAGAAGGCGCAGACGATGACGGTGAGCACGGCAGCGTGCCAAAGGGTCAGGCGCATCCGGACGCTGCGCAGGAGGGGCGTCATCGCATCTCTCCTCCGAGCACGAACCCCACCCCTCTGATCGTTCTGATGAGCTTCTTCGCGGAGGTGTCATCCACCTTGCGGCGCAACCGCGCGATCGTCACGTCGATCACGTTGTCGAGGGGCGTGGCTCGCGCGCTCACCTGCCACACGTCGTGGGCGAGCATCTCGCGCGAGACCACTCGGCCCTGATGGCGCATCAGGTACTCGAGGATCTCGTACTCCTTTCCCGTGAGCTCGAGGACCTGGGCTCCCCGCGCGACCTTTCGCGTGACGAGGTCCATCTCGAGGTCGTCATGCCGGAGCTTCAGTGGCTGCTCCGTTCGCCCGCGTCTGAGCAGGGCGCGGACGCGCGCGAGCAGCTCGGGAAACGCGAAAGGCTTCACGAGGTAATCGTCGGCCCCGGAATCCAATCCCTGGACGCGATCCTCGACGGTGTCCTTGGCGGTCAGGATGAGGACGGGGGTGTGGACGCCTCGCTTGCGGAGCGCGGCCAGGATCTCGAGGCCGTCGCGACGAGGCAGCATGAGATCCAGGAGCACGAGGTCGAACGAATCCTCGTTGACGAGAAAGAAAGCTTCCTCGCCCGTCGATGCGACGCGGACGTCGTAGCGCTCCGCCGTGAGTCCACCGCTCAGCGCATTCGCCACCTTCGGTTCGTCCTCGACGACCAGGATGCGCACGTGACGTCCACCGCTGGCAGAACACCCGATCGAGGATGTAGCGCGTTCGTCATCCTGGAGCACCTGACAGAATTGTAAGGAAGTTGTCAGAGTCGGGAGCGCTGACCCGCGCCATCCTTCCGACGACGGCACGACCCGTCGGTCCGTGAAGGAGGCGTGAGATGAACACGATCAGGAACACCGCTGCGGCCCTTTCCGTGGCGCTCCTCGCACTACCCATCGGAGCAATGGCCGAGAAGGATGAAGCGAAGGAGCACGACGAGCTCTCCCGAGCGATGAGTGCTGCGAAGGTGACGCTCGAACGCGGCGTTACGTCCGCCGGCGCGAAGGAGGGCACGCCGATCTCGGCCAAGTTCGAGGTCGAGGACGCGAAGCTGCAGCTGTCCGTCTACACGACGAAGGGAGATGGGTTCTCCGAGGTTGTCGTCGACCCTGGTACGGGGAAGGTCGCGAAGTCCGAGCCCATCACGTCCGGCGACGATCTCGCGGCGGCGCAGGGGCAGAAGCAGGCGATGGCGAAGGCGAAGCGCTCGCTCGCGGCGGCCACGGCAGACGCCACGAAGAAGAACCCGGGATGCCGCGCGGTGAGCGCGGTTCCGCAGCTCGAGGAGGATCACCCTGTCGCGAAGGTGACGCTGCTCAAGGGCGACGACTGGAAGACCGTCTCGGTCAGACTCGACAGCGGGAGCTGAGGACAGGATGCCGAAGATGCAATCTGGCGTGCCGTCCCCTGTTCAGTTGAAGGGGAAGATGCAGTTGCTATATGTGACGGGGCATGCCACGCAAGGGCCCGACGGGCCATCCCGAGCCGCGCTGGATGCTGCTCATCCATCAGATCCCGCCCAGGCCGGCCTACCTACGCGTCAAGGTCGGCCGGCACCTACAGCGCATCGGCGCCGTCGCCATCAAGAACTCGGTCTACGCGCTCCCGCGCAACGACGAGACGCAGGAGGACTTCCAGTGGGTCCTGCGCGAGGTCGTGAAGGGCGGCGGCGATGCGTCGATCGTCGAAGCACGGTTCATCGACGGACTGTCCGATGAACAGGTGCTCGCGCTCTTCCAATCCGCGCGTGAGGCGGACTACCGCGAGGTGGCGGACCAGGCCCGTCAGGTCGCGGCGTCGCTCCCGAAGCGAGGCCCGCCTCCCGAGAACCGCCGGATCGAGGTGGCGAACCAGATCGCGCGGCTCCGGCAACGGCTCTCGGAGCTCGACGCCATCGACTTCTTCGGGGCACCCGGGCGCGAGATCGCCGAAGGCCTCGTGTCGGGATTGGAGGCGCGCATGAAGCCCAGTGTCGAGTCGCGTGAGCCGGCGAAGTCGGCGCTCCGCCGCGAGGAGTACCGGGACCGCACGTGGGTCACCCGGGCCGGGATCAAGGTCGATCGGATGGCGAGCGCGTGGCTCATCCGGAAGCTCATCGACCCGCAGGCGCGCTTCAAGTTCGTACCGGCCAAAGGTTACGAGCCGCAGAAGGGCGAAGTGCGTTTCGACATGTTCGAGGCGGAGTTCACGCACGAGGGCGACCTCTGCACGTTCGAGGTCCTCCTCGATCGCTTCGGGCTCGGCGAGCCGGCGCTCCGTGCGATCGCGGAGATCGTGCATGACGTCGACGTGAAGGACGCGAAGTACGGCCGCGAGGAGGCCCCAGGGGTCGGCCAGGTCGTCGCCGGGATCGCCGCGGCGCACCCGGACGACGAGGCGCGGCTCGGACGCGGGACAGCCCTCTTCGATGACCTGTACGCGCTCCACAGCAGCGCATCGAAACACTGATCTCTTGAGCGCGAAGTTGGAGGAACCATGCGAGCGAACCGCATCGTGATGCTGATGTTGGTAGGTCTCGGCGTTGCAGCAGCGCAGGACTCGTCGAAGACCTGGGACTTCCAGGGCGACAAGGTGGACGAAGCGCCCACCGGCTTGTCGTTCGGGAAGACGGGCCAGGGCCGACCCGGAAAGTGGGTCGTCCGAGTGGATCCCACCGCGCCGGCCGGTGGTCACGTGCTCGCCCAGGTCGACACCGACGACACGGATTACCGATTTCCTGTAGCCGTGGCGGACGCGCCGGTCCTGAAGGATCTGCGCCTCGACGTCCGCTGTAAGCAAGTGTCCGGGAAGACGGATGAGGCCTGCGGGCTCGTCTTCCGCTATCAGGACGAGAACAACTACTACGTCACGCGCGCCAATGCGCTCGAGGACAACGTTCGCCTCTATCACGTGGTGAAGGGTCGCCGTCGCCAGTTCGCCGGCTGGGACGGCAAGGTCGCTGCGCAGACGTGGCACTCGCTCGCCATCGAGGCGCGGGGGAACCGGTTCCAGGTGTTCTTCGACGGGAAGCCTGTCATGGACGCGAAGGACGACACCTTCAAGGACGCCGGCAAGGTGGGGGTCTGGACCAAGGCCGACTCGGTCACCTACTTCGACGCCCTCTCGGTGAAGCCGCTGCAGTGAAGGGACCCCGAGCTGCTCGTCATCTCTCGGCGGGCGTCACGGGTCCCGGTGGTCACCACGTTCCTCTTCTTCGCAGCCGCGGCGAGCGCACAGTCGCCTCAGCCTCCCCAGCCACCTGCAGCACCGCAGACCGCGGCACCCTCCGCACCTGCCATCACGCCATCGAAGGACTTCCCGAAGGGGACCGCGACACCGTCCGCGGACTGCGGGGTCTGTCACCAAGCGATCTACCGTGAGTACGCTGAAGGGTTCGGCAGTGACATGAAGTATCCGGGCGTCACGCTTCGTACAAAGGGAGACAAGGTCCTCGAAATGCCCGCCGGCACGTCCGTCTCGGCGAGCGCCCATGCCGTTTCTGCCCAGGACCCCTGGCCCATTCACGCGCGGGAGGCCGAGGAGGAGGGAAAGAAGTGCAACGTGTGCCACTTCCCGCAGCCCTTCGCGATCCCTGACCGCGCGACGCTGGAGATCGCGAAGCCCGCGCCGAGGCAGGAGGCGCAGGGCGAGGGCATCACCTGCGCGGCATGCCACCTCACGCCGGAGGGAATGATTCGGGGACCGCACAAGGTCGACGCCACGCACGCTACCGTCGTCGACGAACGGATGTCGAACGCGGAGATGTGCGCCTACTGCCACGCGATGGGAAAGCGAGTTCCCGGCAAGCAAACGCAGACCTATCTCGAATGGCGCGATGACTTCTTCACGCCGGGGCTCGGGCGCCAACAGTGCCAGGACTGCCACATGCCGCGCACCCAGCGAAAGACGGTCGAGGACAAGGACGTCCCGGTCCGCGCGGTCGCGCGACACCTCTGGACGGGAGGCCACTCCGGCCAGCGGCTGGGGAGTGCGCTGTCACTCGTGATGCTCCAGCCTCAGAAGGAGCGCGCCGCGGTCGAGCTACACGTCCTCAACGTCGGGGCGGGCCACTCGGTCCCCACCGGCTCGAACCGCCGCGCCATCTACCTCCAGACGCGCGTGCTCGACGCGAAGGGAAAGAAGGTCGAAGAACGAGAGTGGATGTTCGCGCCTTGGTACGGCCCGCGCCCCGACGACCGCGCTTTCCTGAAGGAGGACGAGAAGCGGCCGGACCGGATCGCCGCGACGCAGGCCGATGAGCAGGGCCCGCACGAGGCTCCCATTCGCGCTGGCGAAGAGAGGATCCTGACCTGGGAGCCGAAGGTCCGCGACGGCCACTACACACTCGAGGCGACCCTCGTCTACGACCTGAACCGCTACAACGATCGGTCGTTCAAGGGTGATCAGCGTGAGATCTCCCGATTCACTCTGCCGCTCCAGGTCAAGGCGAGCCGTTAGGGCGGGCGCGTGAGGGAGACATCCGGGAGTCGCCACGGTCGGTCGCTGCTCGCCACCTCGGTCGCCCTTGGAATGCTGTGGCCGCTCTCGGCACGCGCGTATCGGCCTTTCGACTCTACAGACGCCGCGGTCGCGGCAAAAGGAGAGATGGAGATCGAGTTCGGCCCGTTGGGATTCGTGAAGGATGGGCCTGACAGGTCGCTCGTGGCACCCAGTGTCATCTTCAACTGGGGCTTCGCCGATCGCTGGGAGCTCGTGCTCGAAGGGCGCCACTTCGTGCAGCTCGGGGACACGATCACCGGGCCGCGCTTCCGCGTCGAGGACAATGCGCTCTCGCTCAAGGGCGTCCTCCGGGAGGGCACCCTCCAGGAGAAGTCCGGCCTCAGCATCGCCACGGAACTGGGCGCCCTGTTGCCGACGATCAACGGAGACTCTGGCGTGGGCGCGCAGGAGGCGATCATCGTGTCGCAGCGATGGCCCGATCTGACCGTGCACCTGAACGGCGCCGTGGCGTGGACTCGAGCACACAGGCTCGGCCTGTTCGGCGGGGCCATCTTCGAGGCGCACGATGCGTGGGCGATCCGCCCAGTCGCGGAGATCTTCGTGGAGGGAGAACGCGACGTGCCGACAGCCGTATCAGGGCTCGTGGGCGCGATCTGGCGCGTCCGCGACGGGCTCTCGTTCGACGCGGGCCTCCGGCTCGCACGCGCCGGCGGTGTGAACACGACAGAGATCAGGGCAGGGCTCACGTGGGCCTTCAACGTGGGGGTCCCGAGATGACGGTCCGATGCTCATGGGCGTTCGCTCTCCTCATCGCGGCGGCGGCGCTCGGGGCAGGGTGCCGCAGCGCCGGGCGCGAGGTCGTCGTGTATCTCTCGATCGACCAGCCGTTCACCGAACCCATCCTGCGCGACTACGAGCGGCAGAGCGGCGTCAAGGTGCGGGCCGTGTGGGATCGCCGCGGCCTGGCTCCCGGCAGTAGTGTTCTGCCTGCGCGACCTCGAGAGGTGGGGGTGACCGCGGTCGTCATCGCGGCGGGCTCGGCGCTCCTCCGGAGGCGACCGTGAGCGCCACGATCGTGCTCGAACAGGTCACGGTGATGCACGGCGAGCGGCGGGCGCTCGCGGACGTCTCGCTCCGGATCGTGGCTGGCGAGACGCTGTCCGTACTCGGCAGCTCGGGATCCGGGAAGACCACGCTCCTGCGTGCGGTCGCGGGCTTCGTGACCCCGGACGTCGGCATGATCCGGATCGGCGACGCAGTCGCGAGCGAAAGCGGGCGTTCGATTCTTCCACCCGAGGAGCGCGGGGTCGCCATGGTGTTCCAGGATCTGGCGCTCTGGCCCCACCTCACGGTGCGCGGAAACCTCGAGTTTGGCCTCGAGTGCAAGAGGGTCCCGCGCGACGAGCGAGAAACCCGCATCGGGACGATCCTCACGCGCGTCGGTCTCGCCGGGAAGGAGCGTCGCCACCCCGGTGAGCTCTCCGGGGGCGAGCGGCAGCGCGTCGCGATCGCGCGCGCGCTCGTGCTCGAGCCGCGCGCCGTGCTGTTCGACGAGCCGCTCTCGAACCTCGACGTGGGGCTCAAGCGCGAGCTCCTCGCGCTGTTTCGCGAGCTGCTCGCCGAGCGGCGCGCGACGGCCCTCTACGTGACGCACGATCCGCGTGAGGCGCTAGCTCTGGGCGACACCACGGCGGTGCTCGACGAGGGGCGCGTCGTGCACGTCGGCAAGCTGGAGGCGCTGAGCGCGCGGCCCGATCTTCCGTTCGCGCGTCAGATCCTCGAGGCGCTAGGGTGACTCGCGGATTCACCGCCCTGTCCGTGCACTCCTCCGCTGACCCGACGCTGGGAACGGGTCGCGGAACGTGAGCAGGCGCCCATGCGCGGGGTCGCAGACGTAGACGTTCCCCAGGTCGTCGGCGGTGACACAGTGAGCGTCCCGCGCCGTAGGAATCGTCCCGAGCACCTCCAGCGCACCGTCGCTGCTGACTCCGATGACGCTCAGGTCCGCCGCGTCACCGCCGGGCACGTAGAGGTGTGACAGCTTGCCGCCGTATGCGATGACGTCCACCCCGTCGCCTGCGGGAGCGCGGCCAACGACCTTGCCGTCGTGGTCAGCATCGAGGAGTACCGCCTTTCCCTCGTCGCATCCGACGAAGACGAAGCTTCGCCGTGCGTCGATCGCGAGTCCGCGCGATCCAGCGCACCCGTTGCCCCACCGCCCGACGATGCTGCGGGAGTCGACATCGATTGCGATCGTCGAGTCATGCCAGGTGTTGGTGTACGCGCGGTGCCGATCGAAATCGATCTCGAGCGCCTCGGGGCCGTCTGGGACGTCTATCGTGCCGGTTCGTGTGAGCTTGGGCGGCGCAGTTCCCTCGACGCGGAACGTCTCGATGACCTTCTTCCCAGGTTCGGTGACCCAAACTTCGTGCGTGGCGCCCACCCAGCGGACGTAGTCGGGGCCGCCGCCGAGCTTGACCTGCGCGACGATGCGCTTCGTCGAGGGATCGGCGACGACGAGCGCTCGCTGTGTGCGATCGGACGCGAAGATCAGGCCCTGGCCGCTGTCCGCCGATGTCGTGCTCTCGTCGTGGCCGCGCCCGGCGCCTCGAGATGAGCTGAAGCCGGCGATCTCGTCGATGGCGCGTGTCTCGGGGTCGACGAGATCGACGCGACCCGTACGCCCGGCAGGAACGATGATCTTGTGGAGCTCAGCCGAGAAGCGAAGATCGTCGAATCCGACAAGACCGTCGGCGCCCGGTAGTGCGAGCGGCGAGAGCGTCACCGGTGTGGCGGCGAGAGCGACTGCGAGCATGATGATCACTTTCATGACTTCTCCTGTCGGCGCCGCACGCCGCTCAAGAGAGCGGACTTCCGAAGAGTCCTGGCGCCAGCGCGCGCAGGATGCCGAGCACGCCACCTGCGAGTACGACGACGACGACGTTGAGCCGCCACTTCCAGAAGGTGAGCACCGCGAACGCGGCGAGGCCGAGCACGACGGTGATCCAGTCGATCGAGCCGGCGGGCATGAACGCGACCTTCGCCAGCGGGAGGGAGATCGAGAAGATGAGGCCCACGACGCCGGACGTGACCCCGCCCAGGAACTCCTTCAGGAAAGGTCGGGACGTGAGCCAGTTCATGTATCGAGCTGCGGGCAACACGAACAGGAATGACGGCAGGAACAGCCAGAACGTCGTGAGCGTGGCCCCGAGCCAGGGCGCGCGTGCGCCCTCTCCAGCGAGGAAGCCGACGAAGATCCCGATCGAGATGAGCGGGCCCGGCGTGGTCTCTCCCAGCGCCAGGGCGTCGATCATCTGGCGGTCGGTGATCCATCCGTAGGTCGCGACCGCACCTTCGCGGATGTACGGCAGCACCGCGTAGGCGCCACCGAACGAGAAGAGCCCGACCTTGAAGAAGAACCAGGAGATGTCGAAGAGGCGCGCTCCCATGGCCTCGGCGGCGTCGGCCCGGGCGGCGAGCAGGACGGAGGCGGCCGTCACGGCGGTGCGCGCGCCCGGCCCGAGCTTCCGCCATGCGATGAACGCGAGTCCGCATGCGAAGAGGACCAGCAAGAAGGGCAGCCGCGCGAAGTAGAAGGCTACGAACGCTCCGATGGCGAGGATGACCGGGAACACACCCTTCAGCGCGGCACGTGAGATTCGCACGAGGGCGGCCAGCAGCAAGGCGAGCCCCACCGGGCGAAAGCCCCACAGGACGCCGAGGACCTGGGGCGTCTTCCCGTAGTGAACGTAGATCCAGGCGAGCGCGGTGAGCGTGATGTAGCCTGGCAGGATGAAGAGGACCCCTGCGAGGATGCCGGCCAGGTAGCCCGCCTTCTTGTATCCGATGTAGATCGCGAGCTGCAGCGCCTCGGGGCCGGGGAGCAGGTGGCAGAAGTTGAGCGCGCGGACGAACTCGTCCTCGCTGATCCATTTCTGGCGCTCGACGACCTGCAGGTGCATGAGGCCGATCTGGCCGATCGGGCCACCGAAGGCGAGCCATCCGAGCTTGAGGAAGTACCAGAAGATCTCGGGCATCGGGACCTTCTGGACGTCGGCGGTTGGCGCGACGGCCGCCGACGTTGAGATGTGTTCGTTCACGGATCACCCGGACGAACCGCGTGAGCGCGTCGCCACCGCCGCTCGAGCCGTACGTGGCCCTTCACGCTCACCTCGCACTAAGGCGTGTCGCCGTTCGGTCGAGCGCCGAGCGCAATCCGCGCGCGAGGTCCTGCGTCGCCCCGACTCCCCAGTAGTGGAGGAACAGGATGCGCGGCTGCTCTCCCGTCATGTGCTGGTGGATCGCGACGATGTTGATGCCCGCCTTCCGCAGCGCCTTCAGCACGGGCTGGAGCTCGCTCTCGAGCATGGCGAAGTCACCGTCGACGATGGCGTTGTCGTCGGAGCCGGCGAACGCGGCCCACGTGTTGACTCCCATGGCGTTCCCCGCCTCGGCTCCATGCATGCGGGTCGTGCGACCGATCGTGGTCTTGTAGATGCCGCCGTCGATCTTGCCCCTCGCGCCAAGGATGGCGTCGATCTTCGAACCGTCGACGGACGTCTGCGCCGGGTCGACCTGCACCTTGGGTGGCTCGCTGGCGTCACCGCTTGTCTCCTTGATCTTCGCGAATACCTTCCCCACCGCTGAGGCGAGCGTCTTCTCGTCCCCCATCCCGCCGATGTGCATGAACATGACGCGCGGCGATTCCCAGAAGAAGTGGTTGTGAAGGGCCGTGACCTCGAGGCCGTTGTCGAGCGCGACGCTCATCACCGGATTCACCTGGTTCTCGGTCAGGACCATGTCCCCCATCACCGTCGTGTGCTGGGGCGCGCCCTCGAAGGCGGCCCAGCAGGTGAGGCCGAGCGCGGGGGTAATCTTCACGCCGGCGGCGGTGACCTGGAGGTCGGTGCGCGGCACCGACACCTTGAACACGCCCTCCTTCTCCTCGAGCTTGCCCTTGGCTCCCGCGAGCTGCTCGATCTGGTGTGTATCGAGGCTCGATCTTGGAGACTTCGCGCCCTGCTCGGCAGCGGCCGGGAGCGCGACGAGCGATGAAATGACGGCTGCAACCATCAGCCAGTGGACTCTCACCCAGGATTCCATGTGCTCTCCCGCATCTCTTGCTCGTCAGCACTCGGCGAGGTGGCCTGGACGAGCCGACGGCTCACCTCTTCCCAGTGGACGTTTTGCATGAACGCGTCGATGTAGCGGGCTGCTGCCGCCCCGTAGTCGAGGTGGTAAGCGTGCTCGTACATGTCGAGGACGAGAAGCGGCCGGCTCCCCGCAGCGAACGATGTGTGGTCCGAGGCCCAGTAGTTGTGGAGATCCCCCTCGGGCCCCCCGGCGAGGATCACCCAGCCGGAGCCGCCGGCCAGCGCATTGGCGGTCCGCCGGAACTCGGCTTCCCATCGCGAGAAGGCGCCGAACTCGTGCGCGAGGATCTGCTCCATCGCCTGGCCCGGCTTGCCGTCGCCGCCGAGGTTCGCGAAGTAGAGCTCGTGCAGGCGGACCGACCCGGTCCGGAGCAGCTCCTCTCGCTTCAGGTCGCCGTACACGTACGGCTGCAGGTCCGGGTCCTCGAGCATCGCCGCCAGGCGTTGCTCGACGACGTTCAGCGCCTTCAGCGCGCCGCAGTAGTTGTTCTCCCAATGAGAGCGGATCAGGCGTTCGGAGAGCCCGGGGAGCTTGGCGGGATCGAATGGCAGAGGCTTCGGCTCGTGCCGCCCTCCGAAGGCGGGCGCCAACGTCGACTTCGAGTGCGGCTGTGCCATGGCGTGCTCCTCTCATGCAGAGGGATCCAGCGGCTTCACCGAGACGGCGTCGAAGCGGTCGCTGGTCTCGTCCGTATCGACTTGCGCGAGGACGTGGTCGCGAGTCGGTGCGTCGTCGTCGATCGTCACCACCCATCTGCCCGGGCGGCCGCGACCGGTCTTCGCGAACGAGAAGCCCGCCAGCGCCGCGTCCAGCGGTTCATCCTGGAAACGCCAGGTTCGTGAGTCGTCCGGTGCCATGGTGCCTCCGAGGACGGCCGCGGCCGAGGTGGACCATCGCCCCGGTCGCGAGTCGGCGAGCGACTCCTCGCTGCGTTGCCCGACGATCGCGGTTTCGTAACCGCGATGTGAATCGTGTCACTAGCAAGTGAATCACGACGGTTCAACTTGGCAACATCGGGGCACCATGGGTCGTGGCATACGCCCGGCCGGACGTCGCCCGAACGGGCGAATGCGTGAAGGTCCAAGGGGGCGCGGCGAGCGCGACCTCCTTCCAACGAGGAGATCGGTCGGTGAGCACGAGGTCGCCCTGCTGCCTGTCACCTAGGGTAGCGCTGACGCTCGTATGGTTAGCTTGAATCCGATGATTCAGCTGCTATAAGGCGAGCCGCGTCGGAACCAGGCCGGCCGCGGTTGGGGAGGCGCTCCATGAAGTGGATCACCCGTTCCGGAGTCAAGGTAGACCGCGTTGCCTGCCCCTGGCTCATCCGGAAGTTCATCGACCCGAAAGCCGAGTTCCTGTTCGTGCCCACCGAGCAGGTCGCTGTGACGGCGGAGCGAGAGCAGGCGACGCCCTACGACACCGCTGGCGCCGAGTTGGATCACCACGGGAAGGAATGCTCCTTCGACGCCTTCTGTCGGAAGTACGGCCTTTGGGAGAGGGACCCTGCCCTGGTGCTGATGGCCAAGATCGTCAATGGCGCCGACACTGACAATGCCCTTTGGAGTCAGCCCGAGAGCTGGGGCCTCAAGGCCATCGCGGAGGGGTTTCGCCATCTCGGGTTGCGAGATGACCACGAGATCAATCAGGCAGAGTGGATCGTCTACGACGCGCTCTACGCCTACTGCGGCCAGTGCGTGGGGAAGGGCCAGTCCGAAGGTCAGTTCCGCAAGGCGAGCTGAACATGTCCCTGCGCAGCATTGGCACCGTGGTCTTGCCTCCCCATCGGGCTGGCGCTGGCATCTCATTCAGGCCTCGCCCTCGCCGCCTGCATCGGCGATCCCGCGGCTCCGTCGTTCGCGATGATCGATCTGGACCGTGCCGCGGTGCTCGCTACCGCGCCACTCCCTGGCCGCCCGCGATGGACGGTACACGATGCGATGGCGGGAGTGTTCTATCTCAACATCGCCGCGCCGGCTCAGGTCCTGGTCATCAGCGCTGTTCCACCCTTCGATGTCCTGCGCAGCATGCCAATCCCGGGGTCCGGTCCACACGGTCTCGATCTGGACCGGCGCCGAGGCCTGCTCCACTGCGCGTGCGATGGCGGCACCGTGGTGACGCTCGAGGCAGCTTCGGGCCGCGTCGTAACCCAAGTGTCGATCGCCGGGGCTCCGGACGTCGTGTTCTTCAATCCGCTGAGAGATCGCCTTTACGTCGCGATCGGGGAACCTGGCGTGCTCCAGAGCATCGATTCCAGCGCCGGACGAGTCGTCGAGACGATCCCTACGGGCAAGGGAGCCCACACCCTCGGCTTCGACGCAGAACGCGAGCACGTCTTCGCCTTTGTCCCCGGCATCCGTGCAGCCGTCGTGCTTGCCGAGGCCTGACTACCAAGCGAGCGTCCGCTAGCCGTGGCAGATGAGGTGGCTCGCTCGAGGGCATGCACTCGCGCGGACGCAAGTTGAGCTCATCCGGGACGTCGCCGGAACGGTCTTCCCGGGTCGCGCGACGATCAGGGCGAACCCGCAGCTGCTCGTCCCACTCGGAAGACTGTTGCGGGCACCGCCGTGCGCCCGCCACCGTGGCGGGCGATCTCTGCAGGGGGAGCCCATGTGCAAGATGAGATGGTTCCGCGCAGGAATGCATGCCGTGCTGCTGCTGTCGATAGGTGTAGCTCCCGCCCTGGGGTCGTCTTCTGAAAGGCCCACGCAACGTGTCGAGAGCGACCGCGCATTCTTGAAGCGGGCGCTGGGGGTGAATGAGCTCGAGCTGCGGCTCGGGCGCCTTGCTACGGAACGAGCGACCACCTCCGAGGTGACGACCATGGGCCAGAAGATGGTCCAGAAGCACACCGAGTTCGGTCAGCAGCTGAGCGATCTAGCGAAGCAGTCGGGGATCTCCGCGGATGCGGAGATGTCCCCCGATGAGCAGGGGACCTTGGCCCGCATGGAGTCGCTGTCGGGACCCGAGTTCGATAGTGCGTTCAAGCAGACCGTCGACGATGGGTACGTGAAGGAGCTCGCCATGTATCGGGACGAGGTGAGCCGCGCCGCGAATCTGCAGCTGCGCGTTCTAGCAGAACAGCGTGTGGCCGCGTTGCAGAAGAGCATGGTGGGCGCAGAGCAGCCGAAAGCGGAGAAGCAGTAGGAAGCGCGACCTCGTGCTCAGTGTCCGTGCCTGTGGTGCGTGTCAGGCAGGTGGGGGTGGTCGTGAACGAGCGCCGCGTGCGTATGCGCATGCGAGTGTGGTGCGCTCACGAGCGGCGTGGCGTGGCCGTGTCGGTGGTGCTCGTCATGGACGTGTGCGTGCTCGTGCTCGACGTCCTCGTGCACGTGCTCATGCTCATGTCGGGCCCGGAGCACGGCGGCGAGTCCCAGGGCCATGAGCGTTCCGGCGGTAACGTCGCGGAGCGCGAACCGATCGCCGAGGAGGGGCACCGAAACCATGGCGCCGATGAACGGCGCGGTGGCGAAGAGAGCTGCCTGGCGCGCCGCGCCGATCCCGCGGGTCGCGACGAGGTGGAGCACGATGCTTGCGCCGTAGCCGACGGCCCCGACGGCGAGCGCGCCCAGGAGGACCTCGAGACGAGGGGGGCGATCGCCGGTGGCGAGCGCGAGCGCGACGCTGGCGCTCCCCGCCGCGAGCGTCTTGGCCCGAGAGACAGCTACCGGGTCGCGCAGCGCAAGGCGCTGCGCGAGGTTGTTGTCGAGTGCCCAGGCGGCGCAGGCCCCCGCGATGGCGGCGACGCCCAGAGCATCGGCCCGGAGCGGCCCGGGTGCGAAGCCGATCGCCGCCCCGCCCACCACGATCGCTGCCGCTCCCATCGACTCGCGGCGCGACAGGTGATCGCCGAAGGCGAGCACCGCGAGGCCCATCGTGAACGGCGCCTCCAGGTTGAGCAGGAGCGACGCCGCAAGACCTGAGACGCGGGCGAGCCCCACGACGAGCAGGACCGGACCGACGATGCCTCCTGCGACGATCATGGGAATGAGCGCGCCCAGGTCCTCTCGGTGTAGAGGGGCCTCCTCAGCGGGACGGAACCACGCGTACACGGTCAGCCCGAGTCCAGCGCCGAGGTACAGCAGCCCGGCGAGCATGAGTGCGCCCGTGCCCGGGACGAGGAGCTTGGCCGCGGGCGTGCTCGCGCCGAAGAGCGCGGCGGCCGCGAGGCCTGCCGCCGTAGCGCGCCGCGCGATCATCAGCCGAGGGCTTCCGCCGTCCCGATGCTCGCCTCATCCGCACGCGCCGCGAGCTCCCGCAGCGAGCCGAAGCGCAGGTACAGCTTCGGGACGACGAGTGCCTGCGAGGTAACGAGGCCGCACAGGATGACGACCTCCATAGGGGCTTGGATCTAGCTTCCGTCCGTGCGCCAGGGCAAGCGGGATGAGGCCGAGCGTTGACGGACCCCGATCCGAATCAGCGCGCGAGGAAAGCGGCGAGGTCAGCGATGTGGACCCGGATGGTCAGCCCGACACGCTTCCCGCCGATCTCGCCCCGCTTGATGAGCGCGTAGACGGTCGCCCGGCTCACCCTAGTGCGCGTGATCACTCACCCCGAGAAAGTGCTCTTCGCCGACTCTCCAGATGTTCGCCGGAGACGCGCAGGATGACGATCCCCGCCGAGCAGAGGACCCGAGGGTCGGGCGACGTAGGCGGCGCCCTGGCAGCGGCACCTCGAGCGTGCCCCTGGACGGTCAGCATGGGAGCCTTCGCGTGGTCAGGACGCGCGCAAATGACGCGGCGTCGGTGCCGATGACTACTCTGCATCGGGAGGCCATCTTTTCCGTGCCCAGTCCGTCGATTCGGGCCGGTGTGGTTCGTCAGCCCTGGTGGAGGACGAGAGTATGCCCAAGATCATCGTGAATGCATTTCTGACCCTGGACGGCGTCATGCAGGCCCCCGGCGGCCCCGACGAGGACCGCGACGGTGGCTTCGCGCACGGAGGCTGGCAGGCCCCCTATTTCGACGACGTCATGGGACGGCTGGTCA
>WNGR01002219.1_pt1 | contig 21468 bp, 21 predicted proteins | sample 5407581 | NCBI WGS metagenome assembly WNGR01 (sample SAMN13153383, study PRJNA577476) | soil metagenome | isolation source: 80 cm soil or saprolite under Garry oak tree replicate 2 | place: USA:California | collected 2016-06-15
CTCCGGCCTTCCATCGCGGTCCAACTCTACTGCGTCGTGGACCGTTTCACCTGCACGCCCGAGTTTCTACGCGTAGCCAGCGGTGCAGACTTCGTGACCAATCGTAGCAATCTTTGGTAGTCTCAAGAAAGTCTTCTTATTATGATCCGTCAGCGATACCATTCCCCCAATTTTATCTTGCGCTCCACCCAAAATACGCCAGAAAATCCAACCCTCGGCTTCGTGTTTATGTTTGGTTGCCCAATTCTATGTATGTTCATCTGTAGCAACGTCGTATCGTCGCGAAGCTGATCCGGGAATGATCGCTACCAGGCAATTAAGTTGTTGGTCACGGACCGTGTGTAATCATTCCTTCATAATTACGGCGTCTTATTGTTGTTTCCGCTCTCTCCAACAATCAAATCATGATTTCCTTTTCCTTTCATATGATGTATTAGTTCTTCGGCCATCCACTCGCTGCGATTTTATTGTAAAAGGTGGTTACCACGCCGTAAGTTACTTAGCTCCGACCGGAATTTCCGGCCCGGATGTTATGTCCTCTGACGACTCTGACACCGGGCTGGGGAGCGGTGGTCGACTCAGAAAACGACCACAAGGCTTCCGGCCTTTACCCCGACGTTTATTATCAAGTGGTTCCGTCGGCCAAAACACAATTCCCGAATTGCCTGAGTTAAACGAGGTTCATGGCTCTGCATCAAGCAGTGAACTTACTCGTATCGCAACATCCTCACACTCAGCGGAGCTGAGAGGAGAAAATGCACCGTCGAATGACCCAAGAAATATGTTCCTTGCAGGAACGGTGTTGACAGAGTCTCCTGTCTCCAGCCCGAGTCCATCTGATGATCAGAGGCCGTTCTCATTGGGCCTTGGTCCATCAACGTCGAAAGGTCCACATCCACTGCCTCGTCCACGCCCTGTGAAGAAATCATCATTGCTTTCCCACATATCTTCTTCTGCCTCCGACCTCACCACCATTGATGAACCTCCTTCACCTTCTCTACGACGATGGGATGAACTCCGCCAGCACTTCCTGCCTCAACTTTTGTCCAGTCGCGCTCCAGACGTCCGATCCTCTTCCACCCCACCTCCTGCGTTCCATGTACCTCCACGCCCTTCCACGCCCAAGCAATTTCGAATGCCTAAGCTTGGATTCAAGCAGGCCGTTGAACAAGCCGCGGAAGCGCCGGTGGATCAAATCACGAGGTTTGCGGATGACATTCTCAGGGCATCAAGAGCAGTACGCTCTGTTGAAACCAAAGCACAGAGAAGGGAACGCGAGGGAACGCTCGCAACCGTGGCAACGTCATTTAACATGAGTTTCATGAGTTCGAACACAAGCCTGGGGTTGAGCACGCCAACCCCGAACTACGTGCCACCCAGTCGCGCAAAGGCCGTGCGGAGACCGCCATCCCTCCAGTCCATGGCTGTATCTCACTCACCATCAGCAGCCCCCACTCCTTTATACGCGGTCATTTCGTATTATGCGTCGATCACCCCTAGCCAACAGCACTCCACAATTGTTTTACCACACGAAAGCGAGGTCCTTTCGGCCTTATTGTCGCCTTTCATGAGCATCAGGAGCGAGAAGGTCGTCAATGAGCAACTGCAAGCAATGGAGGCTTTCGAGATCATAGTGAAGACCTGGCGAGCATCCTCAGAAGTGGTAGCACATTGATAAACGTCGCCAATGTCTCTTCTAACTGTTTGTCTGTGTCATAGGCATTTCTCGAACGCTGCCTTTGGTGCTGCAAAGTTGCACGAATGGTCCGAGATGAGGCCGGCGTTCGGATGAAAGCTCTCTTCGCCCTATCCACTTGCTTATTTTCCTCTGTCGGCCTCTTCGGCACTGGCTCGTTCGTCCATTTACAGACGCTGTTTCAGGCGTTGTTTTCTCTACAAGTATCTCTGCTTGTTGAAAGTGATTCGGAAGGGGCATCGTACGTGCACGAACTCATCGACGGTGTGAGAAAGGTCGGACAAAAAGAAGGGCTTGGTGGCTCCATGTTGATCCAGCAATATGAGGTCCAGCTCGTTTCCGAAGCCGATACTCAAGCAATCCTTGATTTCGCGGTCATTATGGCTTTGGCGGCCTGCTTGGAGAGTGCGGTACAAGGCGAGCATCGGTATATCCTACACCATCTCACGGAGATGAAGGTAAGCATAGGTTGCATCTCCTGGACCTTGTGAAGTGATCTTTCTATAGGAAAGCGGATTCGGTGACATTACATCATCCCACCACTCACCGGACCTGATGCGTATTAAATCACTCTGTGTCGCCCACTGTTCTCATGCTCTTTTAAGTTTTCTGCCCTCAAGTGAAGGGGCGCAACGGTCTACTGAAGATCATGACTCAGTCTTTCGAATCCTTACCGAATCATTGATTCCAACGGCGCACGCTCTCATCCGCGATGAGGCATTTGATTGCAAAGTTGTTTCTGCCAGGCTCGCTCTTAATGTTTTGCACCTGCCCGGAAAAAGGGAGGCTGGCGATGCTATCGCATCCCTTATTGAAGGGTGGTATCGTGGTCATGATCAATGGAGAGCGGCTTTTGAAGCCGCAATCCAAACTATGGTTGGTCTTGTTATCTGCGTACTCGCAAAGCTCCATTGTGTTCCCGCAGGTGAAAGACGACAATTGGCAGGCAGTGGTCACACTCCTGACGGCTTTAATGGAACGGTTACCCAATGAATTACGCTTTCCAGCTGCAACCAAGTTTCTTCCGGCATTGAATGAGGTGCGTCACACTCAGGGCCAGTGTTTTTTTGGGTTAAGAGTAAACATCAGAAACTCGTTCTCGACCCACCTCCGCTTCCTTGCCCAGCATTCACAGAGCTTCTAGAGATCGTCTCCCAAAAGCTCCCAAAACTCTTCTATAAGCCTCTATTTGCTTGCGCGGCGGGGACCAAGACCTCTTCGGTCTTAGACCATTTGCGGACCGTAGCGATGCTAGCGCGGTACCTTCCATCCTTCTGGATTCGGGACGCCGAAATGTTACTGGTAGCTATCATGAGCGATTCCAAAAGTACAGATCAGGACCCACAAGGGGATGTAGGGCCTCAGTGGGGTCAAGTCCGCCTCGGCAAGCTTGCAATTTTAATCGAGCTCATCGCACACGTCCAGTCTGAAAGACATGGTAAAGACGCCCAGACAGTGAGCTTTGTCCCGTCCGATTTAATCCAAAGCTGAGCGACGTGATCAGATCTCCAGCCCTGCGTTTCTTGCTCAGGCTCGATTCTTCTTCGCATTGGAACATCGCCTCGGTGCATTCCTCGATGGGAAGGTGGTTTGAATACTTAACTATATAGTTACGTTGACTAACTGGGTCTTAAGGAGCGCACGCTCTTAGTACCGGTAGCCCAGAGAATATTGTTGGTCATCCTATTTTTCGAGGTCCGACTCCTTGTAGGCTCCTTGAAGCCGTAGGCTCATTTTCACACTATCCCAAACTTCGATAGCTGATGCTTGCTCAGGGCCCAGTGGTTGTCTCGTGTCATGTCCTGGATTCTCAGCTCTGAGGAAGACACACGAGCCGCGCGGAACGACATAATTACGATTCACAAAGCACTCGCCGAAATTTATAGTTCGCTTCAGCGGTGGTCACCGACCCTGCGAAAGGTAGTACTCGCCCCTATTCACGGTTTCGCACTGACTCGGCGAAGCACGAAAGCGTTGTTCTGTTGTCACCTTCGGCCTCAGTGGATGGTGGACTATTGCCAATTCATCCACCTGCGATTACCTCTCCTCCCTTCCTGACTTTCTTCGACCGGGGACGACACTTGGAAAACTTCTTCAGGGGTCTGTTGAGCAACTCACTTCGTCTCCTGGTTGCAGTCTCTGGCCTTTTATCCAAAGAGGACCACGAGAGTCTTTGTCCATTCCTTTGGCAGAGCTGCCTCACTCGAGTGGCGTCTGAGATTCAAGCCTCAGTGGGTTCACATTTGGCTGGCGTACATCCTATTGATTCCGGGTTCATCACTCCACACAGGCTACTTTCTTGATTATGCAGTGCGCTGAGAAGGCTCCGACCGCTGTTTTAAACCTAATAAAGTCTGATATTAAAAGGTTTGCCTTTGGAAAGATGTCTTGTTACGAAGAGACCTTTCACATTCGGCGTTGACAGTTCGGAGGCTCCCGTTCGTCTTCTCGCGGCGCGCCGCTTGAGCTTGATCGCCGGATGGCGTTTTCAAATGCTGTCGCAGGAGTACATCGTTGACAAGAATTACCGAAGGCCATTTAAATATGCTCCGATCCCCGTCTCCTTTATGCCCACGGACATTGGCTCTAGCTCTTTCGTGTTCAAGGAGGACTTGGAAAAGGGGAGTGTCGTTAATGGGCGGGTTCTTCCGCTGGAACTTCGAAAGAGGCTCGCAGATATAGGCTGGACCCAAGAAGAAAGCGCAACGGACCAAAAACGCGAGTGGATTATGACACCTTTCTCGCTATTTTCCATGCAGCAGTTGGAAAAGCTGGACGCTGGTCTACCCACACCAGTCACACCAAATTCTTCACAGCCTGGGATTCATGAAAGCTCATCGCCGCCTTTGGCAGAACACCGGTCGTCATCGTCGTCGTCATCACCCCATGGCATCAGACGCCGGTCCATTTTTGTGCCAACTTTGGCATCAATCCTACCCGACCTAGCAGCTCTTGCATACGATACCGACCACAGCGTCGCCAACGCCTCTCGGGTTGCGGTCATGGACTTGATGCGACACGACCCAACCCTGATCACCAGACCTGCTTTCGACGTCCTGTCAACAGGAGAGACTTCCTTCCAATTCGTTTTCTCAGTTCTCAGGCGCTACATTTATACCCATAGTACGCTCCCGCCTATCATGGCACATCACCTATTCAATCATTTGGCGGGTTTTCTCAAGCTCTCTGCAAGGCAAGGTGAAGGCGAAGAAAGACTCATGGGGTTCGCCTACACCGTTCCGCTGCTCTCGAAGCTTGTTTCCCAAGTCAGTGACATGTCTCTACGAGAACTTCGGCGTGCCAAAGTGGATGTTTTCTTGATCCCGTCTGGTTCGCTTTGGTTTTCTTCCTCTACTCCCGCAGGTCCTATGTTTCCTCGATCTCTAAGTGAAATCACAAGCAGTTCTGAGGAGGCTACTTTACATCGACTTGGGAGGGTAGTACTCGTCCGAGTTTCCCAAAACCTGTTGTTTATGAAGATGCTTAAGCGCAATCGTCAAGAAGTCCAGGCAGTCAGGAAAAACATGTCTCGCCTAGTTCTACCAACTATAGCTCCCGCCGACCAACCATCCTCGGAACCGCTTTCTTTCCTGCCAAAGAAAGAGAGAACCACATATTTCAAGACTACCCTAGGCGCCAGTATTTCTGCTCTCTCCCTTTTGCTCTCAAGGTGTCACGTCCTTCTAGTTACTGAAATCTTTCGCTCCCTTCCGCGTCACCTCAATGACAGGAGCGAACTTGCTGTTCTTATTGATGGTCTAAATGAGATATTACTTGTTCATGGGGACGACATCGGAATTGTCGCACACGTCCTTATTGGTGAGGCAATAGTCGCATTCGGACGTTCTTTAACTCATTCTATTCTAGCTTTGATGACAGCCAGCGCACGCTTTCATCGGCTGTTTACTTCGGGTGGAGGCTACACCCTCTTCATATCTGTCCTCTTCAAAGTTTATTCCGAGTCGGAATCCAATGACGGCGTCAGACTCGCGATAGAATACTGCATAAATCGTTTCTACGCCGTTCATCAAGAGGCCTTTGTCTTCCAAGCTCTTAACGTGCTTTCGCACATAGTCATGCTTCCCGAAGTAGACGGCCCTTGGGTAGCTAAGCAAGTATTCTTACTCCTCTCCACACTCAAAGACCACTCTCCCGTACATGCTGCCGACGCCGCTGGTATTCATGGCCTTAACAAGATGCAGGAACAGGAGGCTCTGATGGTTCGCACGGCGGAGGAAAAGCCCCAGGCATTCCTCGCTTTATTGCGAAGAGGCAGTGGATCACAAGGAGAGAACGCCGGGATCATAGTTCCGGACCAATATGAAGGCAGTCATCTTGCCTTAGACAACTTCGTTCGACTTCTTCTGACCGTGATTGGTCATAACCCCAATATCCGGCGTGCAGAGCAGTTCCTCCGGCTGCTACGACTTATGGCACCGCATATCTACGATTCATCGCCCGCTGCCCGGAATGTGCTCCAGGAAGGCATCTCCGCCTTGAGCACCATCTTTATCTCCCGTGGCGCTGGAAAGCCCAAGAGCGCTGAAACCCCACAGATCAGTGGCGATGAAACAAGTAATTTGTTCTCTCAAGCCGCTGCCGCTAGTATCGATCTTTTCGAGGCAGCAAAAAGTCCGAGTGACTTTGTGGAGATGAGGATTGACTACCTCTCTCTTGTTGCAGAATTCACGAGATGCGGAGGGTACTTTGGACCGGTGGCGTTCGGGCGCATCTTTAGTCTTGTACGGATGGTGTTAAAGGAATCCGATCCTGTGGGCGGTGAACGGGTGGCTTCTTTCTTGGGCTCGTTCGCTCGTAATGTCCTCGTGCGGAATTCGTCCAACCTTCAACTAAAGCAGGTCCTGACCTTCTTAAACGAATTGGCCCCGATTTTCAAAGCCTACGCTGCGGATGCGGATTTTTCTGGAGTACTAGAAGTCGTCGTTCATCTGGTAGAAGACCCCGTATATGCTAACCAGCCTGCGTTCTCGCTTGTAGTCGTCACACACTTCTGCACAGCTGGTTTGGAGGTGTACGAGCGGCTAGCATCGGAAGGACCTACGTTTTTCACGCCGTTTCAGCATGCGCTGGTCAGGCTTTTGTGTCGGGCGACTCTTTTGGCGGGAGTTGACGTCGTAAGCCTGATTGAGCAGCGCCCCTTGAAATTCGAATTCGTTGCTGGCATTCTGTACCCAATGGCGTTGAACCTACCCTCGGCCGCAGAGGTTGCAGGTGACACCCGTTGGATGGTGGAACCTTGGCGCCGGAAAGCGACTATACGAACGTCGATCTGCCTCCTCCAGCTGGCCATGCAAGCCTGTCAAAGACAAGGATCCGTCAGCGACAGGGCAGAAAAGTCTTCTCAACCTGAGCGCAGCCGTTCACAAGAACGGAAGAAGAGTTCCGTGAAAGGGTCACCTGCCGCGACCCTGTCGATCGCACTTCAGACCCTCAAAGTAATCGTGTTGAGGGCCGAAGATGACATATCCAATTCTTCTCCGGGAATTTGGGTACAGATAGGATCGCTCCTTAAGAGCGTACTCTCTGCTGGAAGTGCAAGATTTGCGGTCCGTAACCAGGGAGCTTCCATACCACCATCTCCCTCCGAGCCTTTTGCGACCCTAAAGCCCCGACCATCGGAGGATTCAGACCCGTTCAGGCCTTTGTCACCTCACATTAACCCGTCTCGCGCTCAGTCGCCCCTGCCTTCATCCTTTCCCCAACCATCTCTCATCGACTATTTACTCTGGTCGATGCTGGAATTTGTTTGCCGTCGTAGATCCCCGCTCATGCTACAGATGCGACTGTTCTTACAAGAGACAACTGCAACCTTCGATGAAGAGCTTCGGGCCCAGCAAGCCCTGCCAGTTCGGGACAGGCGTTTTTCTTATGCGTCCGCATTCTCGAAGCCGCGTAGGAAATCGGGGTACTGGTCAAGAGCGCCATCTCCCGAAGCCTCACCCTTCCTCGCTCCTGTCAGACCAAATCACGAGGACGTCTTACTGACTCCGCCAAAGTTGGAACGCAAGCCAGGCTACGCGAGGAGTCCAACCACTCCTGGTGGCTCTGGAGTCGCAGAGCCAAGGATCGTGCACCTAGGACCTGTAGACAACTTTGACATGTTTCGATCGCTCTCACCTGGACTCGGGGAGGGCGGGGCCAAGTCGCGTAGGTGGCTGATGGCTAACTCGACAACAATAAAATCGGCAAAACTCGTACTAGCAACATACCGTCGGATCCGCGCCGTTCAACAAATCATGGGATATACTGAACTACTCCCAGTGCCCGATGGCGTGGAAGGGGTTGAGGATGACGTTAGAGTTTGGTCAAGAGGGAGGGCATTACGTGCGATTGAAAGTGAAACCGCAGATTTAATGGAGGAGTTCTGGGAGACAACTACGGAGGATCAAGGGTAATTCCACCTTATTGAACAGTCACTCCAGCCATGACGTTTACCATGGTACAATAACTCTCTGTTTACATGTTATATCCAGTATCAATGTGAAGCTAATTCATAGTGTAGAACAGGTTTGTAAGACACCGTGACATGTGCGCACATTCCAGAAGTTCAAGTAGAAATAGGAAAGAGTAATGGTAAACGAGGGTCGACATTGTTGACCTAGAGGAGCCCAACGAGGACTAGGGATAATGCGCCAACAAGCGACCACGTCGTGCTGAAGGAAGCGCCACACGTCGGAGCTCCGTTGACGAGGATAGATTGGTTGGAGAAAGTAACACTCGGTGTCAGAGCTGAGGAATTGGGACCATAGACGTAAGAAGTGTCCTTCGGGTCGGGCGGCGCGGGATCCGCGCATTGTACGTCAACAGACTTTAGGAGCGCATAAAAGTGACCTAGGTGCATGTTGAGAACCGAAGTAATCACGAGGCTATCCACAGTTCACCTGCGGACTGGTAGTCAGGATCTTGCCAATTAATCATGCCGCCAGCCCAGTCAATTGTGCCTGGGGAGGACGTAGGGATGCCGGCTGGCCATAAACTACCGAAGCCAAGTTGAGACGCCACTCAGATGGTAATACGCACGAGGATACCTTATTTGAATGGCGGACGGCGTTGTCGGGTAGTGGACGATACCATCCGCATCAATGGTGTCCGTTTTGTTGACAGTCCGGACGACCTTATTGTCCAAGAGGAAAGTCAGGTTGTCAGGCCGCCAATCGATCTAACGAACGATCAGTGCTGGCGCTCAAAGTCGCGGTAGCATAATTGTCTCACAGAGAAAGAATGGTAATTGGAATAAGTATCTGAAATGCCATTTTCAACTACTCCTTGCGTCTTCGCCGCTGTGGGTGGACAAGTCTGAGACGAGCACAGGACGCTGGGAATGGACCGGCAGCCTACGGATGTTACCCTGCCAGTAGAAATTTGTCTGGCCCGTGGTCGTATTGGCACCAGGGAATTCCCAGTCGGTCTCATCCTTGATGTCGCTCATAGTGATAAAAGCGGTCACAACACCATTCCAACGGCCTGTCTTCACTGGATAGAAGGAATTAGTGGATTATATGGAATGAAAATGAGGTCTTGCGCACTTATTGCGGTAATTTTCCCGTAATGCACGTAACGCGTGGACGATATTCGCGTTCCGCCATTGCTCCAGGTGAGCATAAGGACGAGTTCTCCACCACTTGAGTTGGTGTTGGAGATATCGCCCTGATTCAAGACCCAGTCTAGATGACGGGTCAGAAAAGTGAATATCGGCAGTGGAGATGGTGGCTCACCATACGCAGTGGCATTACCATCGAACAGACTCGCGTTGGGATAGATGCGTGTTTTGTCAGTGAAGGTATACTAGGGAAAAAGTCAGCGACCACAAGTAGGTAGATTGTCGGGGACTGACATTGGCAGATCGACAGACAGGGTTGGGCCTACAGGAATCCAAAGAGTGGGAAGCAAGTGGATTACAGCCACCGAGGCAGAACTAAACGGTCGCACTGCATGTGAAACCAGCGCTTGGACCGTAGATATGAGGCAAAAGCATACAGCGCCATCACCACAGAAACCAAAGGAGCCTGTTCGTAGTTTATTCACGTCAGAAGTGCACGCTATTCAAGGATCTCACTGCAGCAAGGAGCCGACGCTGGGCATAGATTGGTACTGTTACTAGATCGTGGGTGCTGTGAGTCGTGGGAGTGATAGTGTGAGAAATACCGCGACGTGCCATGCCTGTCCACCCTGAGTGATGACAGCAGCCGTAAGCGATGCTACGATCAGTGACAAAGTGCGAGCCATTTTAGCTTTCGTTGCTTCTTTTACGGAACGAGAGAGAACACATATTCATATTTAAAAGTGCGATTAGGGGGTACAGACCTGGGCTGCTGGTCAGTCGCCCAAAGCACCGGATCCCGTCCTGCTCCCGAATCCAAACACACACCAACAACGCGTCAATTCAATAGACGCGTGACGCGCCCGAGTCGAGCGGAGACCATCCTCATACTAACCACCGATACTCTGTTTCCTATGCCTTCTCTAAAACCGAAACTTCAGGATAAGAAGGACCCGAAAAAACAAAAGAGTCTTTTGGGATGGCTATCCAATCCTGCTGCTGCTAAGGGTGCTAGTTCAAGCCTGGAGCAACCGCGACTCGGCGCCGTCAATCCCTCAACCACGTCCTCCAGTCCTGGCGGGCGTGATTCAATTTTCGAGACCCCCTCTACAAAACGGCGAACCAACAATAGAGCTATCTCACCCGCAGTGAAGAGTGCTACTTATACCAGATCGTCAGAGGACGGAAGGAGCGTCAATGAAACACCGCCGACCAGTGATCCCATTGATGTGGACATCTTTTCTGACGAAGATATACCCAACCGTGAGATGAAATCGGTATGTGATACTCATATACGCGCATATACTCTCATAGTAAGCGAGTTCTGTGCTCCAGACTCGCGGAAAACGAAAGATGGCCATCGAAGATTCAGACGAAGGCGAAGGAGGCGACAGTAGTGTTACTCACAAAAAGAGCTCATCAGCATACAAACGTTCTCAGGAACCCGGTAAGGACAATGGCAGCCACTCGTCCACGTCGCAGATCCCTCCAATTGCTGACGTCAACGTATCCTTAGGGCAAGCGAAGAAGGCTCGCATGGCTATTTTGGAAGATGACACATTCATAGAAAAGGATGATCACGACGGTCCTATATCTGCCTTCTCTCAGACCTTGAGCAAGTTCAAGAAGTCGCCAAAGAAAAAAGGTTGGCTCCATCCATGGCGTTCGTATCCATCGCTTGACAATCGATTTATTTGCAGCCCGTCGCGCAACGCTCTCAGACGACGACGACTTCATTGTTCCTGACGACAGCGAAGACGATGCTGCGTCACGTTCCTCTCGTGCTTCCAAACGCTCGTCCCGCCTGTCCCTTCTGAGCGATGACGACGACGACGAGGAAAATGCACGAACTAAAAAACCCAAGAAGACGCTAGGGACAGCTGCCAGACCGTCCCTCAAGAAGGCGCACGCAGCTAGCGGCTCTGCGAATACTTCAACCAATAACTTCCTCACAGCGGCAGAACAAAGGACCCAAGCGACGAAGGATGGGAAAAAATCCCAGGAAGACCCGTTTTCCTTCTTGCAAGATGTCAAAGACGTATGGATACATCTCGACTTTCCGCCAAAGCCCCGTAGTGATGCGCATCTTCGTTTTCGTAGAAAGACGGTGTCCGACCTGGGGAACCTGGTTATGACCCTCGGACATTGTATATTCCTAAGAAGGCTTGGAATGACTTCAGCCCTTTCGAGAAACAAGTGCTCTACATCCTTTTCAAACATGGTAAATGATTGATTTCTTGTTTTTAGTTCTGGGAAATCAAGCAAAATCACTTCGATACGGTTGCGTACTATTCACTTGCTCGGTGGCTTGGACTGACTCGGATAAATAGATATTATTTTTTCAGAAGGGGTGAGCTACTGCTACTTCGTTCCTATGACTCAATGCGAACAGAATATCCCTCTTAGCAAATTCCTTGAAGTACGTCGCCTTCTCCGCAGACTTTCTGGTCATTCACATGCCCATATTTAGCTGTACGAAGAAGATGCTCGGGTCGGGCATCGTGAGTTCGACCTCAAACTCACACAACGCGTCAAGATGTCTATGGTGAGCCCGTCCTTACGTTGACCTCTATCATTTTAACCAAAGGTTTTCAGGTGGGTGTACCGGAGATGTCATTCAATTTCTGGGCAGCGTCAGTGTGGTCCAGTTCCGTATTTGTCTACTAAAGTGTGACTAATGTCTGTTTTCAGAAAATTCTTGGCGAAAGGTATTCATGCTCGAGCATGCGCACCTACCCAGGTTGATAACGGTTGTGTTGGCACTAGGCTACAAAGTGGGTCGTGTCGATCAATCTGAAACCGCGCTCGGCGCAGAGATGCGTGTTGCTGCAGACAAGTCCAGAGGTAAAGTGGGTAACGACAAACAGAAAGAGAAGATCGTGCGCAGGTGTGTGATTTGTTCTTGGAAACGGTTTCCGTCTGACGGGGCTCGCAGAGAGTTAAATAAAGTCTACACTAATGGTACTCTGGTTGACGATGAACTTCTTACCGATGATCAGGCTGGACATTGTCTCTCCATCCGTGAGGACGAGGCAGGTGGAGAATATGGAAGCTTCGGGATCTGCGTCCTGGATAGTGCAACCAGCGAGTTCAATCTAAGCGCTTTCGACGATGACGTGTGTCGTACAAAGCTTGAGACTCTGATCAGGCAGTTGCGGCCTAAGGAGATCGTATTCACGAAGGTATGGCAGGCTACTGTGGCTACTACCCATCGTTTTCCCAGTCCAATTTCTTTTTCAACCAATACAGGGAAATTTGTCCGTGGCCACGACGCGCTTACTAAAGGTTATACTTCCGGGGGCTTGCCTCTGGACCAGTCTTCGTGATGTAGAGGGTTTCGGTTATGATAGGACGCTAGACGAGCTGAAAGCTCTGTATGGGACTTCTGGCGAAGAGACCATAGATGATGATGACTATGGTATGATCCCAACAGCTATTCGCGATATGCTCGGGTATAAGGACGCAATTGAAGCCCTTGGTTCCATGATGTGGTGCGTCGTACTTGTTTACTGGTCCGAAGGCAGTCACACTGAGTGAAGTTTCCAGGTACCTCCGCCAGTTGAACATCGATAAGGACATTTTAACTATGAAAAACTTCAACGTGTACGACCCGATGAAAAGGGGACAAGGCCTTGTCCTCGATGGACAGAGTTTAGCTCATATTGAGGTGCTACTCAATAGCGAAGGAACTGAGGAAGGCTCCCTACTGCAACTCCTCGGTCGTTGTGTCACGCCATTCGGTCAGTTTTGCTGCCTACCTTGTCCTGCAGCTCACGGAACCGTTGCTTCAGGGAAACGATTGTTCCGCATCTGGTTGTGCATGCCCCTGCGCGAAGTCTCTGATATCAATGCTCGGTAAATTTTGCTCTGCCCATCGCTGTATTTTTTCCAGCTGAGGATTGGCCTCAGACTCGATGCAGTAGAAGATTTGATGAACCACCCCACCTTTGAGGGCGATTTCATAGAGGTCGCCAAAGGTTTGCCAGACCTGGAGCGTATAGTTTCTCGTATCCATGCGAAGAACTGTAAAGTCAAGGATTTTTTGAAAGTTCTCAAGGTGATACTCTCCACAGTCACTACGTCGTTCATCTAATGTCTCGACAGTCCTTTGCAGTGTTGAGCAAAGGTCTATCCAAGCTAGCAGACGCTTCTGAGACCTTTGAATCGAAGACTATTCTTGGGCTGCTACGTTCAGCTCCGGACCTACTCCCACATATCAAGAACGTTGAGTCAAGGTTCGAGAGACCAGAAAAGGGTAAGGAGGCTTCTATCCAAAAATGGCGTAAAAACTTCACACGGTTTCATCTTATTCAGACAATGATGACCTGTTACCGGTCGAGGGTAAGGATGAGGCGTATGATGAAATCGCGGAAGAGATTCGTGAGCTTGAGAAAGATCTCGACAAGTCGCTCAAAAAGCTGGAGAAGCAGACCGGGTTAATATCGTCCTGTTTTTCCTTCGCGTCATTTCCACCTGACCCACGGCGATCGCAGATGTCCCCTGCAATATTGGCACAGTGCTCAAGGAAACAAGGCAAGTACAACTGTGCGCTAGCGTCGAAGTAACTGACCATATCCTAGGATATATATCTCGTTCAAGTCAGTTCTGGCCACAAGCGCATTCCGGACGACTGGATCAAGAGTGGTGGAACCAAAGTCTGTCTAAGTTACTCTGTCAACCGCTTTCACCAGATCTAATATCTCCAGGCTTTCTCTCGCTGGACTGTCCCCGCCCTAGGCAGCACAATTCGACAACTCAAAGAAGCTCGTGAGCGACGTAGTGCGAGCATCAAGGACTTCAAATTCCGCCTGTTTGCCGAATTTGACAAGGATCGCAGCGTCTGGCTGCGCGCGATTCGTGTCATGGCAGAGCTTGATTGCCTCTTCAGTCTTGCTAAATCTTCCAATGCTTTTGGAGAACCAGCTTGTCGGCCACAATTGGTCGAAGGCGATATGGCATGGATCGAGTTCGAGGAGCTGCGCCATCCTGCAATGGCTCTACGAACGAAGAGCGACTTTATTCCGAACAACGTGAAGTTGGGTGGAACAGTGGGAAGGATTTCGCTCTTGACTGGTTCGTATTGACCTCTACGTGTTCTCATAAACTCACTTTCCGTATCCACATAGGACCAAACATGGGGTAAGAATATTGACTTACGTGGCTTAAAAATGATCTGACAGTTGGATGTCGCAGAGGCAAATCCACAGTAAGCACTGAAGAGCTGCGAATCGGATTCCGTGCTTACTTTGTATAGGTTATGCGCATGACAGCAGCGGGAGTTGTAAGTTTTGTCTGCTGAGAATCACTGCAACACACTGATGCTCGCATCACAAGATCATGGCACAGATGGGCATGTTTGTTCCTGCTCGGAGTGCCAGGTACGCATTCCACGATCGGCTGAGGCGACTGCCTGATGATATACTCAAGGCTATGTCCCGTGGACGCTATCCTCACTCGCATGGGTGCCTATGACAACATGTTCTCCAATGCAAGTACGTTTAAAGTCGAACTCGATGAATGGTAGGAGCCTTGTTCTATCCTCCGAATGACCCGTGTTCACGCTTTATAGCTGCAAGATAATGCGAGATGCAACACCGAAATCGTTTGTGATCCTCGACGGTGGGTCGGAATAGCGTCACTTATGGTAGCATAATTGAAATACATGATGCTTTGACAGAGCTGGGCAGGGGTACTTCAACATACGTGAGTCCTTCCTCGGAATCGCTGACCCAACGATAATAACGTAGTCTTTCAGGACGGGATGGCGATCGCTGGAGTAAGAAACAATTTTAGCATCCTGGCTTGTGACGTTCCTAAAATATTTCTCCTAGGCTGTCTTACATCAATTGGCCACGCACACCTTGGCTCTGGCATTTTTTGCGACCCATTATGGGTCCTTGACAGACGACTATGCCTACCACCCTAATATCCGAAACATGCATATGAAAACGCTGGTAGACGACGAAAAGCGGGAGGTACGTGTCTCTGCTCACACCTTACGCGGATCATTCCCTTAACGCTTTCGTAGCTTGTATTTCTGTACAAGCTAGTTGACGGCATTGCGACGTCGTCTTTCGGAACGCACGTGGCGAACCTCGCTGGCGTACCGATGGATGTGGTTGAGCGTGCGGAAGTCATCTCGAAAGACTTTGCGAGCAAGTTTAAAGAAAAGATGGAGGACAAGCGAAGGAAGTTGGCCTCTGCCAGGTTGCCCGTCGACACCCAGGCTGACTTCGTTTATCTGTATAAGCTCGCGGTTGGGGAGCGCGCATTGGAGGGGGACCCTGTGAGAAGACGGGAGACACTAAATGGGTTGAAGATGGCTATCGGAATCGGATCGGTCGGACAACGTGTTAAAGTTACATAATCATAAATTGAGCGGGTGTGGACTGCGATCGACCGACGGGCGTTGTTGTCTTTTCGCTTTTCAGCTTTCAGCTTTGCTGTCCTCGTCTGATTCCCTCTTCCCTCAACCACCACCATGTCCTCTCAGTACAGCCCTCCACCCGACAGCTCTTACGACCCTACTGAACCGCAACCTCACCCTTATTTGCACGAGCCCGTCCTTCACATCTCTGGTCTCCCCCATTATGTAACGGATGAGAATCTTGCCATCGCGTTCAGCACCTGCGCTCCTTTCCGCCCCCGAATCACGCGTGATGGCTCGAAGAAACCGCTTTCGGGCACCATCGAGTTTAAGGTCTTACCCAAAGGTGTGCATCCCCAGCGCTCAGATCCGACACCTTTTCCAGGGTCTCGCTGCTAACCGATGCGCGTCTCAACGCGTGCTTTACAGCCGAAACGGCGCTTGCCACCCTCCAAGGACGCCAGATTCCAGGGTTGTCACCACCCGTCGTTCTCGTGCTCTCTCCTTATCCCCCAACCACACCCCCCACGCCCCTTCCACCCCCAAGCGCGTCTCCACGTCTCGTGAAGCACCTTCCGCCGAATTACACCGACCTTCAGCTCTTTGATCTTTTCCGTCCATTTGGGGCGCTTGCTTCGGTTCGTGCCCAGACTAGCTTTGGTCAAGACACGGGTCTGGTAGAATTTTGGAGAGAAGAAGATGCGCGCCGTGGGGAAGAGGCTTTGCATTGCGCCGAGATCGAAGGTCAGAATATTGCCGTCCAACTGTATAATCGTAGAGGAAGCGGTGTCTTGTCGGAATTCAGTCCTAGGGCTCCCCCATTTGTTCCATCCGGTTCAGCTTATCCCACCCCTTACCCGACACAAGTGAGTTTCCAAAGTCCTAACCAAAGGCGTCTTTCTCATTCCTCAATCAGTATTCGCCCCCAAGAGCGAGCCCATACCATCCTCGCTCACCCCTACCGTTCATTCACGGCCCAGGCCAGCAGGTTCAACTCGCACCCCTTCATGGTCCAGGATCGAACAGTCACAGCGGCCTCATCGATCCTTGCAACCTGTTCTGCAAGGTGCGCACTTCCCAGCTTTCTGCCGACCATAGCTCGACCGTGTCCTTCAGAATCTTGATCCTTCGATCGATTCAAATGGACTTTTCTCGCACTTTCGAAAAGTGAGTCTGCATCTCGGCCGTATTCTTATTCTATTAGTACTCATGCCGTATAGTATGGTCAAATCGTTAGGTGTGTCTGAATCGGCATGACCTGACTTCGTCACTCACTCTCTCAAGTGCTCGTGTGATGCGAAACGAAAACGGTGATAGCCGCGGCTTCGGCTTCGTGTCGTTCCAAACACCCGATCAAGGTTCGGTGGGAAACTGTTTTTTCCCGAATATCTTTTGCTGAATGCTATGATCCAGCCGCCGATGCATTGCATCAAATGAACGGTGCTCTCCTCGGTTCCAAGCAGCTAGTTGTCCGCTTGCACGAGCCAAAGCAGTTGCGTCAGGAGAAACTCGCTGCTCGATTCGCTGGTCACAACGGTCACCCCCGTAGTGCGAGCGGTGCTACGAGCCCCACTGCCAGCGAAGGCGGAGAAAGCTACGCTGGATGGCCGAGCCCAGGCGCTAGGTCTGCAATCCTGGGTTCACCGGTTGGTCACAGTGAACGCCTGGAGCGACCTCGGAGGGGATCCGGCAGTTATTATAACGTAGGTACAGACTGCAAATTTCTGCGGAAATCTAACCCCTCGTAACAGGCTGCTCTTTCCGGGACGCTGAGCCTTTCCATGCGTTACGACGATCTATCTGCACTTTCTCCCGTAGTTCGCAAAGAGGTTCTGACAGGCGAACTCAGCCGGCGCCTCAAGTCCATGCCGACTATACCTATTGCAGAAATTGACTCAATTGTGGAGTCACTTGTTGGGCTATCCCTTAGCGACGTCGTCTCCGCTATTCAAGACCCTGCCAGGCTTGATGACCAGATTCAGCGTGCTCGCACCGCTCTTACTTCCTCTGCTGTGACGCCCCCAACAAAGTCACCGTCGCCCGCAAACTCACAGGACTCACGTTTACTCGATCCAAACGCCCTAAACGCCACTGCCTCTGCGCCAGAGCACCCCTCGACGCCCATTTCTGTCGCTGCTTCCCTCTCGACACCTCCACGTACCTCATCGCCTTCGGGTTCAGTTGCGCCAACTGCCACCTCGGAGCGTGAGCGTATTTTGGCTGCAGTTACTCGCTTGGAACCCTCTCGTGCAGTCGATCTGACAGATTTGCTGATGAGCCTCCCGAAGCGTGAGCGCGCCATGTGCCTGTTCAACGTTGAGGTATTGCGTGCCAAGCTGTTTGACGCCAAGGCAGTTCTGGACAGTGATGAGGGCGTAGATGAGCCCGCCGCTAATCCTGTCCCAGAACCTGTTACTCCGCAGAGTAAACGTGCCATTCCGTCACAGGAAAGCACCCCACGGACCCCAGATCTTTCCTCTCGTGGCGCGTCTGCAGCTACCTCGCCCACACCCGCGACACCCGGTACGATGCATACCGTCGCGTCGCTCGCGCAGCTGCCTGCGGTAGAGATACTTAAATTAGCAAGCTCGCCGTCAACAACAGGCTTACCGCTGCCGAAAGCGGATCCATTGGTGGTCGAGGCCACTAACAAATTCATCGATTCGTTATCGGACAAGCCGATCCAGTCACAGAAGCAACAGCTCGGTGAAAAACTGTGAGTGCCTTCGTTCCAGCGCTTGCCATATTCTTCTGATTGGCTGGTCAGATTCCGTGTCGTTAAAGCATTTGGCCTGAAGCAAGCCCCGAAGCTCACCATTGCGCTTTTGGACGGGGACGACCTTCGCTCTCTCGCGCACTTGATGAATAGTTATCCCTCGGTGTTGAAAGAAAAGGCCATCATCATTCAAGCATCCCTACAGAAGTAGCCTCCACCACCCTGATTCTGCATTGGGCTTATATCGGTGACGGCCACAACCCCTGGAGTGCAACGAGTTAACGACATCATTTTCCCTGAACCATACCACTTTCTACGGAACACCCCCTTGTCTCATTACGCATCCCTATCGGATCTCACTCAACACTGACTGAGGCGATTGTGCTGATACCTCATTTCGTATAATTCAGTAACATCGCCTTGTTTTCCGGTCTACTTACGGGGTTTGGATTGCTGTACATTTGAGCGGAAAGCCTGATCTCTCTCCTTCATAAACCATTTCTCGCATCTTTACGATACGTTTTGCGTTTCTTACCCAGTGTCATCTCGTTTTAATGGTGATCACGACCTTTCACGAACTTGATGCGGTCACATGATATCCGCGTGATCATCTGGACGCGTCCGGTCGACGAACGCTCGTTGTGGCAGAGAAATCGAACCTGTTGGTTGCCACCATGTCCTCAGAAACCGTTGATGTCTTTCAAGAACAGCCTGTCATCGTTGATGGTGACTTAATAGAAGCCGCTAAGGAAAACATTCAACCCCTCGCCTCTGGTCGCAGAGCGACCACACTCTCTGCCGTCCTCTCCACGCCCCATGCACAACGCGAGTCTAAACTCGCAGCAGCGCGGAACCGCCTACGAATCAATGTCGAAATTGCTCTCGAAGACGAAGACGACAATCCTCTGGAAGCGTACTGTCAACTCGTCTACTGGACCCTCGAAAACTACCCCCAAGGACATAGTGCGGAATCGGGACTCCTCGAGCTTCTCGAGGAGGCCACACGTATCTTGAAGGATCACAGAGACGGCTATTGGAGGACAGACCTGCGATACCTCAAACTGTGGGTGCTGTACGCTAGTTACGTGGAGAACCCGACTATCATTTACCGATATCTTTTGGCCAATGACATTGGAACGACCTTCGCACTACTCTACGAAGAATTCGCCATCGTGCTTGAACGGAATGGGAGGTACGAGCGAGGGTTCCTCTTTTAATGTGTCAACTAACGCTCGCTGAACGCTGAACGCCACACAGGCGTACGGACGCGGACGAAACGTATCTCCTTGGCATCAATCGTCAGGCGTCTCCGGTCGAGCGTTTGCAGGCGAAACATCGGGAATTCCAAAAGCGTATGATGCTCGCCATACCTCTGGAGCCCACGCCCCCGCCCGAACAACCCCCAACCGCGGCAGCGACGATGGCCAAGCGCAAAGTCCTGGGCGAGACGACAACTGCGACGAAATCAGGGACACGATCGTCGACCCACGCCGCCGCTTCCACGTCGATCATGGCGTCCTCTAGTACACAGGAGGACGTCTTTGGCTCAGGATCGGATGCCCCTCCGCGAACCAAACCAAACGCGCGGCTGCAGATCTTTGTGGATCCATTCGGAGGGTCCTCACAGTCACAGGCGACTGAAGACGCTGCGGCGACGCCATGGAGTGAGCTAGGCACCCGGAAAGAACGCACAAAGGAGAATATCCCGAAAGTCTCAAAGGTGAATGGGGCGACGCTGCGGCAACCGGGGCGGCAGATGCGCGTCGCGTCAGCGCCGGCAGCGTCGAGCTCTCGAATTCCCGTTTTTAGGGATCCCGCGCCTGGTGAAGGGGGTATGATGCCCCCACCGCTAGGAAGGGGTAAAGAGAGAGAGGCGGTACCAAAGACCCCGGCACGTGCCCCTACCGTGCCGCCGGTGGACGAGATGAAAGAAGCGATACCCGCTACTCCGCGGTTTGTGCCGTTCAAAGATGAGGTCGTGAGTGTTTGCACGCTACAGCATGGTCAGCTGCGCTCTCAACGAGAGATCCAGCCAAGTACACCATCTACGTCATGTGGCGCACAAGATGTACAAGTTCCGGATAGCGTCATGAAGGCGAAGATAGGGACGACGGGGAAACTCGCGTCCTCGGAAGCAGAAGCTCTGAGGAAAGACCCTTTCAAGAACTATCCAGACAAGCCATCAGAGACGGTGTGAAGGGAGAAAAGGCAACGGGCGAGAAATGTGTTATGATAATGATTAGTCGAGTCAAATGATATCGATTATCGCAACCTTACTTGGGAGATGTCTTTCACCAGAGTCGCGTTATACGTCGCCAATCCGGCCACAACCAGGGGGGAGTCCACCAAACTCAGCGCAAGTAACGATAAGATCGTTTACACCAACGGCAAGGCCGTATTTGTGAGCTGCGCGGGGCTTTTCCTTTCGTCGAGAGCGATGCTCAAAGCAAAGTTGCCTCCTCTCTGCTACGCTGCGTACTAGATACGCGATATCGCCGTCGGTGTCCTTCCACACACGCACACATACGTTTACAGCATTAACTGACCCCGTCAGGGAAACAAAGAATCCCGCACCCGGAGTGTCGTACAACGGCCACGTCCAAAACACGACCGTCGCACGCATATCTCCGACGGGCTACTACTGTGCTTCTGCCGACACGTTTGGCACCGGTGCGCGCCGACTTTTTTCATCCCCGCCGCGTCTTTTTCATTCATTTTGGTCCCCTATTGGTCCAGTGCGCGTTTGGGATATCGTGGGTGAGGATCAGACGCTTAAGGGAGAGTACAAAGTTATCTCTGGGAAGATGTGTGGCCTGCTTACTCTCTTCTGCGCTACCTCTCTAACTAACGCGCGTTCAATAGCAATGATCTCGAGTGGGACGGGGAGAGCAAACGTATCATCGCCGTTGGTGACGGGAAAGAAAAGTGGGTTGTCTCCATGTGCTCTGCGACGCGAAAATGGCTCATTGGGTTGGCCTGGTCTGTCTGCCATTTATTGGGGGTGTGGCGCTGGTGGGGGGGAACGAACTCAAGATTCGGTCATGCGTTCATGTTCGACACTGGTTCCTCGACCGGGGAGATCCTCGGTCACTCCAAGGTGGCGTCCCTAGCTCGTGCGTGCTGCCTTG
>WNGR01008415.1_pt1 | contig 21468 bp, 24 predicted proteins | sample 5407581 | NCBI WGS metagenome assembly WNGR01 (sample SAMN13153383, study PRJNA577476) | soil metagenome | isolation source: 80 cm soil or saprolite under Garry oak tree replicate 2 | place: USA:California | collected 2016-06-15
CATCGCAAGATTCTCCGTGACAACATTCAGGGTACGGGAAGCATTGCTTTGTCCCTCGTCACTTCCTAACACATAGTCTAGGTATCACCAAGCCTGCCATTCGTCGTCTTGCCCGTCGTGGTGGTGTCAAGCGTATCTCGGGCTTGATTTACGAAGAGACTCGTGGTGTCCTCAAGATATTCCTTGAGAATGTAGGCCGCTGTGTTGTCTTTATGTTGTCATTTCAATTTACCCTTCTACCCAGGTCATCCGCGACTCTGTAACCTATACAGAACATGCTAAGCGGAAAACCGTCACAGCTCTTGACGTCGTCTACGCTCTCAAGCGATCTGGGCGTACGCTATACGGTTTCGGGGCTTAAGAGTACCACGTTTCTGAGTTGTTGACCTGTATTTGTACCGTTATTCTATTATCACTTGATTTTGTTTTTTTTGGCAAGAACCTCCACGTGTGCCACAAACCGTCCAAGCAAATTCTGTATTCGGTCGCCACTCAGTGAGTATGGCTAAGAGTAATAACCAGGATGTGCCACTGGTATGGAGAGCAATTGTGGCAAGAAACGGGTGTATGATGTGACCGTGTACGAGCCCCCATAGCTGCGATGCCCGCAAGCTGTGGCATTCGCTTGGGTGAAATCTACTGAGGATTCGTTGGACACGCGTAGGTGGCGAATCCCAGGTTGAAGCGGAATCACCAATACTCCACGAGTCAGCACTAGCCATACAACGTTTCTCCACCACAAGCCTATGATAGCTTCGCGATGCATGTGCCATTGCACAACTTCTGTTTGTCATCGCATACGCCTCCATACCTACAGTACAGTACAGGAATGTCAGTCATTTGTTAATCGCAGATCTCGAGAGATCAACCAGAAATGAATCTACCAATATGGCGCGCAACAAGGCGCGCAATACAAAGCGCCTCGTGCCAACAGATTTTCCAAGAACCCCACCTTTCCGCAATGAGTGAGTTAATACACCGAGGATACTGGGATAAAGTTCTGTACTATCGTAGGAGAATTTTTTAAAAATAGGTACTTGCACTGGCACAACTTGAAATACAGTGGGCCAGCTATTCGTCACGTCGTCACGTCGTCACTCGTGACAGACCGCGACACGACCCAGGACGAGGACAAGGACGCGCCCGTCTAGCCCTGTGCCTGCAAATGACTGTGATCCGTCTCTATCCCCCCCTGTTCGAAGAAGGGAAGCATGCCAAGTTTCTAGGCTCTGGCCGCACCTTGTGTGCTGCTCAATCTCCTAGAGACAATTCTGTTGCAGTGTTTGCCACGAATGCTGTATGCATGTCCCCACCTATGTCCGTCTGTTTCCTAATTACAGTATAAGGTCGATTCGAAAGCCCCCAGATCGCTCGAGGATAAGCACTCCGACTCACGAGACATCTATACTGCAAGCACGGATCGCATACCATCAACTGAACGTCGGTTGGTACGTGTGGCATGTGTCATGATGGGGGTCGCGGCTTTAGTTCTGTATGGAGTTTGTAACAGATACATCTGTCGTCTTTGCTTCACTTCAAGACTTCAAAAATAATCATAGCGAGCAAGACTCCCTCATGTTCGTGGTCTTCTTGCGATAGGCTGGCCGGTCGCTAATGGTGTCTCAGAGGACGCAGCGAACAGGTGTCACCTGTACTAATTAAGCATGCCGTGGACTATGTCAGGATCGTCGTAGACAGCTGGGCGCAGGCTTCCGTGAGTTTCTCGCTCCTCTCACTGCGTGGAGGTGCTCTGATCCTCAAGCTAGAAACAAGTAAAGAGAACGCAGCCCCTTCAGTACGATCCCAACCATTACCGGATACTATATAACTGTCTCTCCCTATTTATTGTCCTTTACCTTCCTGAGGCCGGATTCGATGATGCGCCAGTGGGGGAAGAGTTAATGGAGTGGCTAAACACGCACTTCATCGAACCTTCATCCGAAGAAGGTGATCATCTCAGTTCTCAGGATAGACCGTGGCAGGACGACACATTCTGGCCTTATCTTACGAGGTATTTCCCCTCTCTCTGACGCGGAACGGTCCTTAACTTGCGTTTCACAGATCAGTCCTGCGAGGATTCTCATCGGCACCTGTCTTTCTGCTGGAAACACTATCTCGCCACCCTTCTGAGCATTTACGGGATGTAGCACAGCATCTAACCCCATTGCTCAGTTCGCACCCTCGTATCGTGCAGTTCTCTACAGAGCGTGAATTCGTGGTGGCCCTACGTCGCTGGAAGGAGAAGGTCAAATCTCTCCGCCTCGAACTCGATCGTGTCCCAGAGGACGCGCGAGAGGACGATTTCGAAAATTGGTGGAAACCATTCAGCAATATCGTGGGTATACTGGAAGGCCGTCTTGAAATTATCCAAAATATCTGCATTGATCTCAATGCCGACTGGAAAGAGGTTTGCGCGGCTTGGAGCATATTTGTGAATCACCGTCTTCGAAGGCAGGACCTTCCGTACGTATTCCCGACGTCGTTAGGAGACCTCTTCCTCACACTTACTCCCAGAGAGGTTGTAAACCAAATTTTAGAGACCATGCCTCCCGATCCCACCGACCTCGAGGATACGATTCATGTGGCCCTGTTCCGTGGTGAGACAATGGAGGCATTATCCCACGCGGCCAAACTCGACGTTTGGTTGGCGGCCCATTGGGTTGACTTGATGGAGCCCCTAGACCTTCTGACCCCGCGTGTTAGCGACGAGTAAGACATCCCTCCTCACATTTCTTGTCCCTCCTCTGAGCTTCAGGATAGTCCAGACATCTCCGTCCGTGACCAATATGTTTTATCGTACGCGGATTATTTGCATTCAGACCCAGCACTGTGGCGCATCAGCGTTGCGTACATGTGCTCGTGCGGTTCTATCGGAAGGGAGAGGGCAGACCAAGTATTGCTTCGCGTACCAATCAGCTTCAATCGCAGTATGGCTGGTTCCTATGACGCGAACGTCTCGGGTGAAGTACCAGACGCTTTAAGAGCGGTCGTAGAGACCTGCCACGAGTACGGAAGGGAGTCTGTGCGACGCATGGTTTGCACGGTCAGTATTCTTCCTGCATCATCCAATTTAATGCCTTTGTCTAAACTGAGCCACACAGATCGCGGCACAAAATTTTCTGCGACGTAAGGAGTATGGCCTGGGTGTTTCTTACGCAACCTCCGCGGAAAATTGGACATGGCTTGGTCGGATCGTCGACGCAGTTCTAACTGAATACATCAAGCATGGTTTGTCTATGCCGCCTGTGCAGTTATCGATACTGAAGAAGTTGTAGGGCCAGAGGTCTTTGCTCGATCAGTGGCCGCGGTTGCACCCTCCCTTCAAGGACTGCGAGCACATCCCGGTGCGGATGGTGTGTTCACTCACCGGCTTATGTTTGCCGTCCGCTACGCCGAGTTCCACCAGCGCAGATTGAATGGGGATCTGCAAGAGGCAGCTTTGGATATCTTGACCATGTTCAGTGAGGGTCTCGCACCGAAAACGTGGTGGGGTGTTCTCCTATGTGACGCAGTCGACCTCGTCCGAAACGGTAAAGAAACACCATTTTCCTGCATCTGTTCGGGACTAATTCTATCCCCTTTCAACGCAGACGATCTGATGCTGTACTCTTCGTCTGGCGCGGTTGAGCTACTCAAACGGCTCGAAGAGGTGCACCTTGGAGCTTCACAAGGTGCTGGAGACGATTATTTGTCCGTTCTCATGGTCACGATGAAGGGGTCAGACGAGAGTGAGGCCCTTCAGCGACTGAAGTCCGCTCGTCTCTCCCTGGCAAAATACTATGCTAAATGCACCATGGTTGCTGGTGGACGCGACATCTCCGGCTCGCGGGTGGGGATCATAGCAGTATAGTTTGATCGGCGCGTGTCGCAACGGGTCTGTGACAGATCGTGCCCTCCAAGTCGTGATTGTGATGGACCTTAGCTCTTCTTTCCCTGCACGGATCATGAGAACCTGAAGGATTTACTAGATGAAAGTAGGCCGGAGCCTCAGGAATGTCATTGGGTAGTCTTTTGTGGACGCCGTTTGGTCATATGTGATTGTCTCCCGGACTCCATGCTGTAGTTATCAATCCAGAACCTACAGTACCCACCATTCCCTGATTTCTTCTGTGTGAGAGATTTTCGTGTATCATAGTTACGTAATCTCACATAATGGCGCCGCGGCTCGGTTAAAGTCACTCGAACACCACGGCGTCTAACACTGTTGCCTTCCTTTGCGTGTTTTCTCACCTCTGTCTACTTTGTACGTTCAAGGGACTTTGTCTGCGGCTCGGCGTGTCAAACTGTAGAAAACAACCAATTAGCAATCACAGAAGATGGGCTTCGCTCTCTCAGCACCGTCATTAGTGGCGTTTTGTGAAAAACAAACACTCTCCCGGCTTTGCTGACGCGATTCCTGGCTAATGTTCACCCAACTCCAGTTTCATACAGCATCTCGCCCTGTCGCACTTTCGCCACGACGTGGTTGCCCTACCTCTAATGGTTTTTCCCGCCACACGGGTTGGCGATGACCTCAGATCACTTACCCCCGTTTGCTAGGGTTTCCACAATGGCTGTGTCTCTTTCCGAGCAACAGATTCGGCGCTCCTTCTCAGACCGTCCGCCACTGCGACTGACCTGATCGCCGGCCACATATCCAGCGCGCCGTATCTGCTTTCACTGCCGCCATCCAGACATCTGCCTTTCAAGATGAAAGGGAACTGCCAGAGTGTGGCGTTGGCGTCACTACTGGATTACGTCGACACCTCGCCGTTCACGGTCAATACCTGGGACATAGAGTTGCGGACTCTTGTGGAGGGGCGACTCTCGCTCGGTTTTGAACTCTCGGGACAGTGCCTCCCGGCTTGTTTGTTCACTGGACGCGCCTAAGATTGAGTTCGCCGTGTATGGCCAGCAGGATTGCATGCATTTTTTTTTTGCTTTCAAAGACCCTCGACATCTCGGTGATCTCGTGTGGCGAACAAGACGTCTGGTATAAATGAACTCTGGGATTATGCCGCCTTCACTATCCTCCAGTTTTCGACTCTTTGTGATTCTCGATTTCTACGCGAACTTGACATGTGCGTCACTGTAACGACTTACTCTGAGCATCCATGTGGTGCGGTCATATTCTCTGGTCGTTCAAACGTAGGCACATTTTTTCTTTCCTTTGAAAGAAGGCCTATCTTATCTGGACTCAAATCAATTTGCAGACTGATTGTGGCCGAACTACCTGCGCGGGAAGTCATCGTCACATTGGACAACATCCTAATGCGCCTTGCACTGCGGCATGCCAACAATCGTATGTATGAGATTGTTCGCGGCGACTTGTAGCTGACGCGACGGATCAGTATGCAAAATATTACCAATAACGTTAAGACGAGCAAGCGCTGCCCGCGTGGCTGTTGATCCGACGTCTGGGTCGTCTGGCACATAGTAATCGCGTTCGCAACATCTATTGTAGCATTCTCGCCTTCGGACTACTCTTACACTACTCGTTCTGTATTAGTAGAATACTTTACGCACATAGTGCACGATCGTATAATCATTAATCGGTGTTTGTTTATCAAGGCTTTCGAAGTCACGAGTCGGACAGTGAGGTGCCACCAACTGATGAAACCGGGCCGGTAACAGCCACCAAATCGCAACAGCACCGCACTCGACTCGGGCTCGTCCTGGACATCTCCTCCCTCCCGCCTTTCTCTTTCCCGTCCCCGCACGCTTCAAACACGCGTGTACTTTTGATCTACAGTCATGAGTCTCAGGACCGCGGAAGATACATTGGCCTCAATATCGACCGACAGTCACGGCGTCGTCGGGTCACCTACGGCCACCCACTCTCCTCATCCCTTTCAATCACACCCTCCGCAGCCCATTATCCCCGCCTCCTCTAGCAACTCCACGAATGTCGCCATTCCCTCTAGACCATCCCTTTCCTCCAAATCCTCGTCGTCCCCACCTCGATCTAGCACCGAAGCCGATCTGGCGGGCAAGCCGTCTCCTTCGGTGACTGCGACTGCGCGATGGCGTAACAGTCTTCCCCCCGCCGCGCAGCGGTCAGACCTCACGCCTGCCACTCAAACGGAATCGATCGCGGTCGTAGAGCCTACCTTCGATGAGAGTGTGCTCCGAGCTCTGTGCGAACTCGATGTGAGGTGCTCCCGTCTAGTCCCTTGGGGATAACCTACTTAATTGACGTTAATTTAGTGCGGTGTGCCTTTGTTGCTCGACAGGATCAAACAGAGCATGGTGTCCTGCAGGGTAAGCTCGCTTCAGCACGCACCGTGACATTCAATTCGAGCATTTCCTGCGTGTTTTAGGAAGCTTCCGTGTTTTTCAAAAAGCGTGCCGTGCTCGAGGAAGAGTTCGGAAGGGGCATGCAGAAGCTCGCCAAGAACACCGCTGATGTGTACGCCATGAATGATGGTAAAGCTGGGTCTGTCTCGTCGTTTCTTTTCTCACCGTTTCCTTGTCTTGACCCAGTAATCTCCGTTTTCACAGCTCTTTCGTCAATGCATGGCAGACAACTATGAAAATACACGAAATCATTGCCGAAAATAGGCTACGCTTCGCGTCACGGTTAAATGAAATGAGTGAGGAGTTGGCAAATCTGGCCAAGGAGGTCGATAAAAATAGAAAAGTGGTATGTCACCTCACTGATTTACAACTCGTTTCTCTTCGAGTTTGACCCCCAAACACTATTCTAGACTAAGGAGCTCGCGACCCGGTACGAACGTAACCTGCAGGATTCCGAGGCAACTACCGAAAAGAGCAAAGCGCGCCTGGACACTACAATGGAAGAGCTTGGTCGTATTCTGCTTCAGAAGGAGGGAGAGCCCGCCAAGGATTCCGTCATTCAGGCCCGTGCGCCTGCCGGTGGGAAGCGCGCGATCGGCAAAGCGGTCGCAAAAGGAGGACTCTTGTTAAAGGGCAAGAACCCTGGAAATGTGCTCCCCCCCTCCCTCCTCTCTTATGCGATCCCGCGACGGGAACTCATTACCTGCCCCTACAGATTCAACGCCAGGAAGACGATATTCGTGCTCGGGTGCAATTGTCTTCCCAGGCTTACCACAAGTCGGTGCAGGAAACGCAGGGTCTTAGACAGGAATATTTCAACTTCCAACTTCCTCGGATACTCCGTGTCAGTTCCCGCAGAACAGAGTTCTACCACGTCTCCTCATCTCGACTTCTATAGGCTTTGAAGGAGTGTGCGGACGAAATAGATCTCGGAACACAGTACCACCTCACGCGCTACGCTTTCTTATTTGAGAGCATCGTCCTGAGTGATGGTTCCACCTTGGCACCAACGGGCATCGAAGACGGTAAGTACTGGGAGATCTCTTCCAGGAAATTGCGCCACTGACAGAACGGGCAGGACCTGGACTCAAACCCACCATCGAGTCAATAGACAACCGGTCTGACTTCAAAGTCTACATGCAGAATTACGCGTACGCCCACGGCGGAGTACAGAGGGGTCCGCGTCGTACGGGACCCGAACATGAAGGTTTCGTAAGTCGTGCGCCGATCACGGAGCACCCGACGCAAACTAATCGCGGTTTTTAGCTACCTCCCTTACCTCAACATGTTGATCGCACGAACCCAACACCCCATAGCGCTAACACGCCTAACAGCAGCCATTCACAGCTGCCAGATCGGACTAGGCCCACTTTTGGTATTGACCTCGCAGAACAAATGGCACGTGACAGTGTGGAAGTTCCTCTGATCATGGTCAAATGCTGTGAGGCCATCGAGAAGTACGGCATCTCGACGGTAGGCGTCTATCGTATCGGTGGGACGATGAGCAAGGTCACCCGGTTGAAAGAAAAGCTCGATAAAGGCGCGTGCTGATTCGTAGTGCCTTGAAGGCTAACGGCTCACAGTCCCACAGATTTAGACGCCACCAACCTTGATGCCGAGGAGTGGTCAGGCGACATCAGCAACGTAACAAGTGTCTTAAAGCTCTGGCTAAGAGAGCTACCAGAGCCACTGTTGACGATGCATCTACACCAAGGCTTTCTAAGCGCCGCCAGTAAGCATTCGCACTCCTTCGACGAGTCACAGGGTCGAGTGAAACCGTTCGTATCCGGCCAGAAATCGAGAATGACCGTTTGAGGCACATCCGGCTTCACGAACGGGTCAACGAGCTGCCCGATGCCAATTACGCGACGCTAAAATATTTCTTGGGCCATCTACACAGGTACGTCCTCGGACCAGACTTGTGCCTTAGCCCGACCAATTAATCTTCCTGCGCAGGATTGTGCAGAACGAGGCGCAGAACTCGATGTCCATAGGTAATCTGGCAATTATCTTCGGGCCGACATTGTTCCCTACCACCGCGCCGAATGGTGTCAACGGGCAGGATGGCCTCGCAGGGGCAACGATCCAGAACAAGGTGCGTGTGACACGTCCGATTACCGTCCGGGGGCCCCTTCAGAGCCGATGGCGGTTTTTTTTTAGGCGATTGAGACTATTCTCGAACACTACACCGACATATTTGTCGACGAGTCTGAGGTCTCATGAGTCGGGCTTTCTTCACCATTATTTTATGAGGACTAGTACCTACATCACTATTCGGTTTCATATAACCTTGTATACCCCTCTCCACTGTATCGTCATGCAACCGCTGGCGCTGGAATAGCCATACTATGTAATCTCTAGCACGCATTGATCTGCGATGTCCTTCCGGATATATTCGATGTGTTCTGTAGCGTGACTGATACTTACACGCGGGGTAGTAGTCGTTTAGAGGAGTGCCATCATAGGTCGATGTAAACGACTAGGGAGGGTGGGGGGAGGGAAGGGGTAGATGGGTTATTATTAGCCTTGGGCATCACAACCAATTAATGAGGTCGCCCGGGGATGGCTAGAGGGACGTATTTATGCAGATGTTATCATCAGCGGGCATTGATCATCGATGCGTGCGACGCACCGAAACAGCAGGCGAGCTAGAGAATCGGAGCACTTGCACGTCCACGTGCCGCCTTCGGAGAACGACCACTCTGTGCGAGAGGGGAATACGACGCGGCGAAGCGAGGGACACGCGCGCATCCAGGCGACGCATAGGCGCTGCTCCTCGACAGCGTTCTGGTCGGCGTAGTAGTGCACGGCGTTTGTGGGTGAGAGATCGAGGTCACGCAGATTGCAAAAATCCGACAGCACGGTGGTAAGCGCCGTCAGAAGCCTCTGTACACGTTTATTCAATACGGGTATACACTTGGCGCCCCCACCCCCCCTTTGGGAAGGAGGAAACGGAGGAACGGGGAAGGAACGTACTATGCCATTAAGCGCGTAGTGGAGGGTGTGGCGGAGGGCGAGACGGACCTTGAGCCACTCGACGTGGGAGAGGTGGCGGGAGACGTTGCGGAGCACGGTCGGGGTGACGCTGGCGCCGGAGAGGTCGAGGGAGCGGACGGGGCGGCTGCCGGCTGCGATGCGGGCAAAGTCGGACTCGGTGGCGGGGTCGAGGCCGACGAGGCCGAGGGCCTCGATGGGGCGACCGGGGAGGACGGATGCGGCGGTGGCGGGGTGGCCGCGGAAGGAGCGGAGGCGGGGCACGTCGGTCGGGAGGAGGCGGAGCGGGCGGCGGTAGTCACCGAGCTTGAGGTGGAGGAGCGCGGGGTGGTTGCGCAGGACGTGCTCGGGGGGCTCGCCGATGCCGTGGAGCGCGAGGCTGCGCAGGTCGGGAAGGCGGAATGGCGGGAGGAAGGAGGAGGTCGCGGTGGGCAGTAAGGGGGCGGCGAGGAGGCCGAAGGAGAGCTCGAGCGAGTCGAGGTGGCGGAGCGTGGGCACGAGGGATCGGGCGATGTTCTGGGCTATGAGGAGGAGAAGCGCGGGGCTCTCGACTGCGTCCGTCTGCCATCGGACGTGGAAGCGCCGGACATACTCCGCGAGGTGCGGGTAGGAGGAGAGCGTCTCGCAGCAGCGCAGCGTGACGGCGGGTACCGTGGGCATCGCGCGTGCGCCCCTGAGCTCTGGGGTGGAGGAGCGGGGCAGGACCTCGTTGATGACGATGGAGGAGTAGAGCAGGCGCTCTGCGTTGGCGCGCCATCGGTGGGAGACGAGGACGATGCGGGTGAGCGCGTGTTGGGGGAGGTGGTCAAAGATGGCATGGAGTATCTCGTTAGGGAGGACGACGTTTCCGAGATTTGTGGCGGCGGCGGTGGCGGCGGCGGCGGCGGCACCCTTGGGCAGGGTGGCCGTCGACATGGACATAGCAGCAGAGAAGGCAAGAAGGGGACCAGGAGGACAGCACTGGCGGATCTGGGCTGGCACTGGCACGGTTGAAGATAAAGACATAGCGCAGCGCAGAGGGGGAATCAGACCAGTGCAACAGAACAGAAAGCTTGGGGCGACCAGGGGCTATTTTGTACTCTGGTCCCTTGGGGCTAGCTGGTTTAGAAGCGGATTAATCACGGCCTTTCTTTCCTAGGATACATACAACTTGTTCCCGAAGATAAAATACAGTAACGACCGACGGTGTCACGGTCATCGAGTCTCTCACTCTTGGCACGTGCCAACCCTGTATACACACTCTATCAGCTACTAAACCACTAACCAGTCGCCACCCCATTATTGTTTCTTCACGGAACCGACAGATTCTTTCGAGAAAAGAAAAAAAAACATCGTGTCTGTCAACGTCATCGTTTGTCTAGGCTTCCTCTACTCGCTGCATTCGAGCGCTTTCAAGTTGCAACTAGCAAACGAGCAATTACATAAAGCGCCTAGATTCTGGCCTTCCGAGTTTGCGAGCGTCACTGCGTGATTTACCCCACATAAGTTATGATCAGGTCAGTGTGGGTGCACCGCCTGAACAAAGGAACAAATGCAACTACTGTGGAGCGACGGCCAACCAAAAGGCAATGAAGGGCAGGTGTATGGCCGTTTCGCGTCCCTGAGGAGAGTCCTCGGTAGCCAAAAACTAAAGAACTAGCCACGAATGGGGACACCACTTGACAATTTTGGGCGTACGGCGCGGTACATTCATGTTTAGTCGCGGCAACTACTCGGAACACGTGCACCTGGCAAGATTGGCGATGAGGCCACGTGGGGACACGGTCCTTGCGGTTCGAGAAACACGACATTCGAAATCCCACCCGGCCTTCTTGACCGCTCAAATGGCGTTAGCGTGACCCCCAGAGCATCTAGGGTGCAAATGCAAACGGCACCCAGTCCGTCAGAGCAACGTCTAGCCGCAACACTCGTAAACCCCGACGAGTGGATGCTACCAGCAGCGGGGAAAGAGTGGTCTACCTCAATGTTCTGCTTCGAAACACTGTAGCAAGCTTCGATCGCTCCTGCCTCACGAATACAGACACTCAGACTTAAAGCCACATTCCGGAGAAAGGTTGCAACATTAAATATTACAATATCAATACAGAGTATACATCCAGCCCAGCAGTAATGCAGAGCTCATGCGCCGAAACCATAGAGTGTGCGTCCTGATCGCTTGAGAGCGTAGACGACGTCAAGGGCAGTCACCGTTTTGCGCTTTGCGTGCTCAGTGTAAGTGACAGAGTCACGAATAACCTAAAGGAACGATGGATCAGTCAAAATACGAAGACCCATAGAGTTCTAACGCACATTTTCGAGGAAGATCTTAAGGACACCGCGGGTCTCTTCGTAGATGAGGCCCGAAATACGCTTCACACCACCACGACGGGCGAGACGACGAATGGCGGGCTTGGTGATACCCTGGATGTTGTCACGAAGGATTTTGCGATGACGCTTAGCACCACCCTTGCCAAGTCCCTAAAGTTGTCGTCAATCGCCAGATACAAAGGGAAGAAAGCAAGAACGTTACCTTTCCACCTTTTCCACGGCCGGACATTTTTGCAAATTATTCAAGAAGTTGGAGGAGTTGTGTTTGAGAAGTGAGCGAGCAGCGAGCTACGAGGGTGGGATGAGTGACACAATGGCGCGGCACGGTTATATACGAGCGCGAGATTCACGCACGTGAGCAAAATAAAGTTTTGTTGATCAACCATTTTCGTTTGTTGACCCAGGCACGTCGCGACGCGTCCTCGACTCGACACAAACGCGATGAAATATAAATACCTACCCGCCACCGCCTTCACACCTCCATTGCCCCCGTTGGACTCTATCCGAAGCACACCGAACCTCTTCGTCTTTTATCAAACTCAACCTTACTAAGCATCAATGGCTCGTACCAAGCAAACCGCTCGCAAGTCCACCGGTGGTAAGTGTCTTCTTGCTTAAGCTAGTGGCACAGTGTCCTCATCGACGCATTTCAGGCAAGGCGCCTCGCAAGCAACTCGCTGCCAAGTCATCAGCACGCAAGACCGCCGCCGTGAGTAGAGCGTCTTTGCTTTTGTCCGTTCCCAGCTCAGTGGTGCTCTTTCCAAGGCCACAACTGGAGGTGTGAAGAAGCCCCATCGTTTCCGCCCCGGAACGGTGGCATTGCGCGAAATTCGCCGCTACCAAAAGTCGACTGAGCTTCTTATCCGAAAGCTCCCCTTCCAACGTCTCGTCCGCGAGATCGCGCAGGACTTCAAGGTCAGCAGCCTCTTCCATGTCTGAGATTCGGCGATACTCATACCGCTTTTTAGACGGACTTGCGCTTCCAATCTTCGGCCGTAATGGCTCTGCAAGAGGCAGCAGAAGCTTACCTCGTCTCCCTCTTTGAGGACACCAATCTCGCCGCGATTCACGCGAAGCGTGTCACTATACAGCCTAAGGATCTTGCCCTCGCACGTCGTTTACGTGGTGAGCGGGCATGAGGGGCGTCGTTTGTTTAGACTGATCTGTGTCTTTGCAACTGTATTTGACTGTATTACTCTAATCTTATTCTCTTGTCCATCTCATCTATCCGATGTCCAAGATATCTGCACGTGCTGGAGTGTTTTAACTAAGTGGTCATTTGTCATGCGATGAATCCCAACACACTCGGCGGTTTATTATGACAGGGCGGATCAGCATGACGCCTGGCTTACAATCAGCTTTTGTATGGCGCTGGGCGTGTGGACCGACAATCACGCATTAATCACGGACCGTGCTGCGCAGTTTGATCAATTGAGTGGGTCCCCAACGCCAAGTCAAACCATTGAGCACAGGATTGTAAGCCAGGCTAGGAGCTCCTATAAAAACGTAGATTACGAAGGGAAGAAGACCAGGGTCCAGTGAGGCTGTGAGAGCGCAGTCAAAAATGGAGAGGGTACGCAATCGGTGTGTGTAACGGCAACGTATGTACCTTTTTCCCAAGAGCACAAAGTAGCTGAGCCATTCTTGGCGTCCGCAGCAACTAACCTAGGCGTGATTGATAACACGCCATGCGGTAACCTCGCTGTATCGTCGTTCACACGTAGTACCAGAGCAACACATGACATTGTGGCTGGGTTCAGAATAATGGAATGCCGTGGTCAAGGCCGTGGTGGCACGGGATAGGGAGGACTCTGCCTTGGTTTCCTCGAGCTCTACAATTAAGCACGCAAACGCAAATACGTGTACGTGTTTGCGATGACATGCATCATGAGATGATTGAGGGTCATCTGACTGGGATGGTGAATGGCTAAGCTCGAGTGACCACAGTAGGACTAGCCTGAGGACCCCGTATGGCGCGAGCGCCGAGATGACCAAAAGTAATGCTGCGCAGCCACGGGTGTCCGTGGGTCGGTAATCCGCAGCAGGTAGTTCTATTCCGTTTCCATGCAAGTGTCACCGTCAGGGGGTTCTCCCGCGATGAAAGAGCAAGATGTCCGGAAGAATTAGTGAAGACAAGGGGAACAGTAAGGGATGATGCCGCATTGATGAAGTTGATAGGACGGATGGTAACGTTAAGAACACGTGAGGAGGAAGTAACCGCCTTGATCACGGTCTTGGTCTTGATCTTGGTCGGCGTCAGAGCCAGTCCTGACCCAAATTGCGGTTACTTACGGGAGCATCCCTCCAAGCCTTTCTTTCCACTCCTTTCGAGCACTGCACAGGCCGGTCCTGTACCTAATATTTTATCCGAACTGCCTCCATATTATATTCCCTCTTATTTAAACACTCTTCCACGGACCTATCTTACTCCTTGCTTCACCTAAGGCGCCCCCACATCACCTGCCATACACCATGCGTTTGGACGCCCTACTTGTTTCCTTCGCCTTGAGTCTGTTCCTCACCGTTGACTGGGCACTGGCTGCCCCTGGGCCTCGTTCAGAACCCTCCTCTCGTGCTCTGCATGTCCCCATCCTTCGCAGGGAACCACCAAAGCGTACCGACGCCGAATGGGGAATCTGGGCTAAGCAACAGAAACAATTTCTGGAAGCCAAGTACGGTGGCCCGTCGAACACGAAGCGCTCCTCAGGGGAAAACTTGTGCGCCAGATTTTTCACTTCCTTACCTGTTTGTACTTCGGTCGCTCACATCGATCTAGGCTTGTCAATCAGAACGCTGACTCGAGGTGAGTTAACGGTGCGCATGTACTCTTGTTGCCATGCCCTGACTGTGGCTGTGTCCGCAGCTACTATGGCTCAATAGCTATTGGGACTCCTCCCGTTGCATACAACGTCATCCTCGACACGGGCTCCGCTGATCTCTGGGTCGCCGACAGTTCCTGCACGGCAAACTGCCGGGGCATTCAGACCTTTGACACGTCATCTTCCTCCACGTACACCAACCTTACCCAGGGGTTCTCGATCAAATACGGCAGCGGTTCAGCTAGCGGAACACTCGCAACGGATGTTGTCCAGATGGCTGGGTTTCAGGTCGCTAAGCAGATTTTCGGTGTGCCTCCTTGATCCCTCCCGCCATGTGCATCGTTGACACTGCCCTCCTCTCAGCCACATGCGACGTCTTCTCCGACGGCTTGTTAGCTTCTCCTGTTTCGGGGCTCATGGGGCTCGGCTGGCAGGCACTATCATCTTCGGGTGCCGTCCCCTTCTGGCAGTCTCTGTTCCAGGCCAATGCCCTGGACCAGCCGCTCATGGGCTTTTATCTCACGCGTTTTGTGAATCAAACAAATGTAGACGACCTAGAGTCTGGAGGGGTCTTCACCTTGGGTTCGTCCAAGCACCGTGCCGCAAACTGTCCCTGAGGCTAATTGTATGTATGTATTTTTCGACAGGTGCGACCAACACGTCCCTTTATACGGGTCAGATTGACTACCAAACTGTTGACACGACCGCATATTGGACCCTCACCCTCTCTGGCTTGACTGTGAACTCAAACTCCGTGACCCTACCTTCCGCCTCATCCTCGCAAGCTGCGATCGACACGGGCACAACGCTGGTCGGCGGACCCTCCTCGGTAATCAGTGCGCTATATGCTCAGATTCCCGGTTCCTCCCCTGGCACTGGCAATTACCAGGGGTATTACATCTACCGTGCGCACTCGCTTTTGCCTCTATTTTATCGCGTGGGCTGACGATTATTATCTTTTCCTCTAGCATGCTCGACGACCGTTAACGTCGCCCTCTCCTTTGGCGGCCAGAGTTGGTCCATTTCGCCGGACGACTTCAAGCTGACCCAGCTATCGAACAGCCAATGCCTCGGCGGTTTCTTCGAGCTTAGCAGTTCGCAGAGCAGCAGCAGCTCGATCGCGTGGATCGTCGGCGACACGTTCCTCAAGAACGTCTACTCTGTCTACCGCGCTAGCCCACCCTCCGTCGGGTTCGCGGCGCTCGCAGCGAACGTCCAGAGCTCGGTGACCGCGGCCGGTGTACCAACGGCCACGATCGGCTCCGTGAACACGAGCGTCAGCGGCTCGGGGCGCACACAAACGAATGCCGCGCTGCCTGGCGCACTGCCGCACATCGCCGCGTTAATATGTGTCATGAGTGCCTCGCTTTTATACGTTCTTTTTTAAGGATTTTCTGTAGGTTCGGACAGACGATGACGATACGACGGACGAACGAGCAAATATATGTATAGCATTGATTTACGAGCGGACTCATACACTCTATTCGGATTGTCCTATTATTGCGCATGCGCAGCGCTCTCATTTACGTTTAACTTTACTGTGTTTGATCGACGTTGCTTGGATTTATATCTCTATACGCACGGGGTACATAAAAATACATACGATGATAATCAGCAAGCACATCATGATGGCAGATGGCGCATCACGAAACAAGTCTCGCTAGCCGTGAGGTGATGGCACCATATAGTAGTCACGGTGGGACGACCAATCAGTTAGACGTCTTCCAGCAGTTGGCCCCAATCAGTGCCTTGTTGGTGTCGTTCAGAGCAACTGATCTCCAGGGACTTTCCGAGTAGTCCGAAATATCGCATAAGCGGCACGCCTCTGCAGTTGCAGTTGGGCAGTATCTCATATGCTGCACTTAGCAACACCAGCTACGGAAAGGGAGGATAGGTACGCTCCAAACGATTGCGAGGGAACCTACGGGGGCCGAACAACGTTTGACGACATAGAAAGAAAAAAAAGAGCCTGGGTCATTCCTGTGCCCAATCATGATCGCAGGACGTCTGACGCAGATCATTCGCCCGGCGCCACAAAGTCGTCCCCCATGTTTTTTTTTGCGTACTTTTTCCCCACCCATATCTCAACGGGAGGCCCCCCCGCGCCGGCCTCGCTGCCGACACGCTCAAGCGCGACGCCGACCTGGCGCGCCATCATGTCCCAGAGCCGTCGCTCGCCGGGGTCGCGCTCCTTGTACGCAAGCAGCACCAGCGGCTCTCGAGCTCCGAGTCCCGCTGCTGCATCATCGTGATCGCTCAATGCGAGGAGAGAGGCGAGTGTGCCAAGGAGGGCGGGGAAGGAGGACGTGTTGTATGCAACGTCTGCCATTCTAGATATTGAAATGAGCACTGCGCCATTATTCAAAGAGAATTGAAATGACTTGCACGACCAGGTCAAAGCCGCCGCCGCCGCCGCGCCGCCCGCGGACGTTGCGGACAGCCTCGGGAAGCTCTTCTTCGTCCCAGTCGAGGGGAAGCGCGGTTGGCGGGAAGTGGGGATAGAGCGCGGAGTTGGCATGTATGTTATAGTTCATGAGTTCCATTGAAGATACTTTAAAAAAGCGAGAGTCTAGTGAGAAAAAAAAAGACGAGAGAGGATCTTGCTCACGGAGATCTGTGGAGAATATGCGAGTCTCGTGGGCGGCACAGGCGGTGTCTGACGAACGCAGAGCCGCAAGGACCAGCGAGACTATCCCAGTCCCGGCACCTGTCATGAACGAGTCGAAATCAGTCTTCCTTCTGGGCAGCAAGAAATGCGACGCGGACCTAATTCGATGATGTGGCATTCCTTGGGCGCGAACAGCCTGCTCCTGAGCTCCTGCACGAGGGCGGGCTGGGACGCCACATGCGCAGCAGGAGCAGGAACAGCCGAAAGGCGAACCAGCCACGCGCTCAGGCCAATCCCGCTATCCCACAGTTTCTGCGGCACTTGTGATCCGTCATCAAGCTTGGAGACTAAAAAATCCGAATGAATCACCTTGTCGAGGTCAAACGAAACCGTTTCTTTGATGTGCATCAAAGGGGCATCCTCATCGAACAGGCGAAAAGTGCGAGTGATCGCCTCTTGCTTGCCAGTGGTAGAAGAAGCTTTGGCGGGTGCCTTGCCCTGCTGTGTGGATATATTTATGGGAAGCGAGGCAACGGGGAGCGGCGCTCTGCCGACGTTGGGATCGCACAAGTTGATGATTGAGGACGCAGCGATCGACGACGAAGAGAGAACAAGACAACAGTCCGTCCCAGAGGGCGGGGGGATCTGCAAAGGCTTATACGTATTCTCTTGACGCCAAGTCGTCAGTTTTGCGGGCTCCGAGAGCTTGATGGTGTTATGCGGTGTATGTGATATCCACCAATAAAAGATGTCTACGCTAGTAGGGAAAGGCTCTGTGCGAAGATCATTGGATACTTGAGGGGTGAAGATAACAGAGGACGATCGTAAACTCGAATGAGGTGGGGTGCGTAGGAATGATATATAAAAAAACATCTTCTGTAAATCCTCTCATCATCTCAGCGGCCCGTCCGACATTTAAACCTTTCGCGTTGGCCCATCCGACTTGAGTGCGTGCACACGCATTGCATCCCACGCACGCATACCGTACATGTGATATAATGCTCCAAAGGCCGCGCCACCTAAGTGTGCATAGTGGTCAAAGAACCTGCCGATCGAGTTGCAAAAGTCATTATTACGGTCTGCGATCATGTAGCGCAACGTACCTCCATCCCCGCAGAATGCCAATGCAGTCGAGTAAGACCAACCCGCCTACGCCATACTGGATAGGGAAGGACGGCGTCGGAGGGAATACCAACGACACCTCAGCGTCTGGAAAAGCGAGCGTGGACATGATGACAGTGCTGTAAATCGCACCAGACGCGCCGAGTGAGGGCAAGATGGTTGGAGTGGCTGCAGCAGCGTCCGTAGCAGCAGGTCGCGCGCTTGACTTGGCAGCGGAAGAGAGGCTGGAGGATAGTTTCTGGATCACCCCGGAAGGTCCTTGCTCACCATGCTGGACAAGTTTGGAGACCAGTCGTGGGTATACAGTGCGTGTAACGACGAGGTGCGAGGCGAGTGAGGAAAACAGGCCAGCTGCACAGTTGGCTGGTTAACGCCTATGATGGTGACTTGGCAAGGAAGGGATGCTCACAGGAGAGGTAAAGCGCAAGAAAGTGGTAGGTCGCAGTGGATTCTCGGAGGTGGGATTCAGCATGAACTTGCTCACGAGTCATCCATGTGGATGTGGCCGATGCTGGGGATACAACACGGTTAGTCTCGTCTTGAAGGCGCACAAAGTTAACACACCAAAACTTGTGAGGGCCATGCAATTGAACAGTAGATGCAAAAAGGACGAGTGGCTAACCGAATGACCGGTCAGGTAGCCTGGGAACATGGTAAAGGTGCAGTTACCTGAACATCGACGTTAACATCGTGTATGTCTTCCCACTGAGAGGGTGGTGTGTGAAGTGGGACATCATGAAGGGCCGAAGGACGGGTATCTGCCAGACAACCCATATCCCCACATTAACTGCAGCAATGCCATAGCCAACTCGTCGCCCCTCCGACGCGTTGAGATACATCTCAGCTAGTCTCGCGTAGGAGTGTAAGATGATGCTCTTTGCGATGATCGGAGCATCTGCCAGCGACTCAGTCAGTGCCGTTAGTTGGGCCTGGAATTTCTGGGGAGCGAGATTCGAGTGAGACGGTGGGTGGAACGTACGAGCCGAGAAAGCGGCTAACCTTCAAAAGAATCTGCGCCTGTGCGTATCGCATGTCGCCGGTAGTCGGCGCTGCGGTGCTCCAACGCCTCTGACTGACGAGATAAGTTGTCCAGGCCTTCGTTTCGACATTGGTGTTGTGGGCAGCGACGACATAGACGAGGGCTGAAGCACCGAACACGAACTAGAGCACACACATATTCTGTGTCAGAAATACGGGAGTGCACGGGTCTAGTTCTGACACACAATGATGTGCTTCCCAATCACCGGATACTTGACGGCGTCGGCGAAAGATTGCACAGGGCTGGCGCGAGCGATCTGCTCCCGAAACGATGGCACAACTCCCGATTGTAGGGGTGCATTGCGAGGAAAACGTAGTCTAAACGAGAAAGAGAACTGGCGTCGTGTAGAGTTGAACAGAGGAGAAGAGACGCGGGTACACGAAGTGGATAGCCAACTCATGGAAGACGTCGCGCCTGCAAGCCAAAGCCCATTTCATTCTACACTATATTATGTAATTTCGGACTCGAACTCAGGCAAACCTTCCCACTCGTCCTCGTCCTCGTCCTCTGATCCCGATCCCGATTCTCGCTCTCGTTTTGCACCTTTGTTGTGTTCCGGTAGTTCCAGACGGTCTACGTCGCCGTCTGCCAGGGTTACGCAAGTTAATCGACTGCCTTTTGAGTCGTATTGGACAACTGGTGATGTCTCTACGATGTCGATTTCTTCGCTTAAACTGGGAGGAGGTAGAAGTGACAGGTCGTAGACGTTGATTGTTCCGTCTGAGGACACCGAGCTCAGAAGGGTCGTGGAACGTCGCGTTGTAGACGGAAGTGCTATCTTTATCGTGTCAAGCGCCTTGACACTGTATAACTTTGAGTGGGATATCCTAAGGGGACTCTAAGAACGTACCGATTTCCGTGCCCGACGAGGTACGCGATTGCGCGAAGGAAAGTGCCAGAGTCGGGAGTTACTTCGTAGACGGTTGTCTTTCTGTCTTCAGCAGCAACGAGAACGACCTCGCCTTCTCCGTCAACTCTCTGTGCGAATTTGACGTCGTGTATACGCGACGCGTGTTCCAGCGTATGTAAGAGTGCCAGATCCTTGAGGGAAATTAGGAAAATTACTAGAAAGAGTAACGATATCCTCACCGTCGAGTAGACATTTATGACTTTTTGGTATTGTACAACCAGCAACGAGCCTGTGGTCGACCATCGTACAAGCTCTCCTTCTGCACGGCAATCTTTAGCACTCACTCCACGAAAATTTCGGTACATACCAAAACCAAGTTTCATGCTCGCGGCTCTCCGCCCTCGCATAAGGTCCCACATGTACAATGTCCGATCCTTCCCCACACTTAACGCAATCTTCCCTGATGGATGTACAGACACTGAATTGACGCGTCCTTTATGGCCCTTCAGTGACCGAAGGACCGCCCAATCGCGGGCACGAAAGAGGCAAAGTGTCCCGTCTTCGGACGCCGAGATTAAGTGAGAGCGCGAAGGAAAGGTGAGGTGAGTGATAGATCCTAAACAAGGTGGTTGGCTTGTGTGCGGGGGAGGTGCAGCACGAGAGGAGGTAAACCTTCATGTTGCATGAGTCCACCAACTTCCTTTCGTCGCCTCAGATCCCAGACCTTAATGATTTCGTCCCCGCTCCCAGTTGCGAGCCATTTGCCGCCCTGCGGAGACGCAGCCACGGATTTAATGCACGAGACATGGGCGGGAAAAATGAACATTGGCTTCAAGGTCCATTGGAGTTCGGAAGACTTTTCAGGCGAAACAACTGATACGGTCCCTTGGAGTCCGTACAGAAGGCGCTCATAAGAACCAGCAATGACTTTGAACGAAGACGATAGTGAAGGCTCTAGTTTTTCCTTTCCAAAGGTCGCTGATTCCGGCGAGACGTCACCGAGTCTTTTTGCCGCGCTCTTGTTAACATCGCGCTTACTAGTTTTTGATAAGACGGCCCTGCTTTCAGGCAACGTCTGAAACGAGACCTTTCGTCTTGCTTGCTCTTGTTCGCTATACTTTGCTTTCTTTGCTCGTCGTTCCGTCGTCATCGTCCCTCGTAAAGGACCCGAGATTGGGGTTAGGGTCTTCGTTCTGCGACGCGCACAACAAATCCAAAGTCTCGACAAGTCATGCGACGATGTCTGCAGCTGCAACCTGGCTCACTCGGCCGGCGTAGACTCCCTTCTCGCTCTCTCGCCACTTCCACCGCTCGGGCGTCCTGGCGTATCGCAGTTCAGAACAAAAATGCCAGCGTGAACGCGCTTGTGTATGTCGCCCCGGACGATGCGGGTACTATTTCTGAGGGTCCATTGCAAGGCATGACGGTAGCGGTGAAGGATAATATATGCACC
>WNGR01008286.1_pt1 | contig 21465 bp, 19 predicted proteins | sample 5407581 | NCBI WGS metagenome assembly WNGR01 (sample SAMN13153383, study PRJNA577476) | soil metagenome | isolation source: 80 cm soil or saprolite under Garry oak tree replicate 2 | place: USA:California | collected 2016-06-15
GAGGAAAAGACGACGTTTGATGTGATCCTGACCGAAATGGGCGCCAACAAAATCGCTGTGATCAAAGAAGTCCGTGGCGCAGTCCCTGGGCTCGGCCTGGCGGAAGCAAAGGCGCTGGTTGAAGGAGCACCCAAAACAATAAAGGAAGGTGTGACGAAGCAGGAGGCAGACGAGATCAAGAAAAAGATCGAGGCTGCGGGCGCGAAGGTTGAAATCAAATAAATAGTCCACTTTGAAAGCTCATCGCGGCACGAATTAGTTGCGCAGCGACCGATTTGGAGTAAAAGTCGTAATTGGTTAAAGCTAGGTAGACGTATTTTTAACGGCGCTAAAAGGCAAAACACATCACTGGCAGCGAAACGGCAGGTTGTCGATTTGACAACGCGCCGTTCCGGTGCCATTTTTGTGCCCTTCGCTCGTCGCTGAACTGATAAAATCTTGCCCAAGTCGGCTGCAGTTGGGGTGTCGCTGCGAGGTTTTTAGCTCTTGATCTTAGAGACTATGTCGGAACGCATTTACTTTGGAAGTATTAAGGAAGGCATTGAACCGCCAAATCTGATTGAGGTTCAGGCCAATTCATACGTCGATTTCCTCCAAAAGGATGTCCCCTATTCGAAGCGCAAGAACCAGGGACTCCAGGCTGTTTTCAAGGAGGTTTTCCCGATTGAAAGCTACGACGAGAAAGCCGTTCTCGATTTCAGTCGCTATGACATCGGTGAGCCGAAGCTGACGGCTCTGGAAGCGCAGCGGGAAGGCCAGACCTACAGCGCGCCTTTGCATGTCACCTTCCAATTGCGAGAAGAAAAAGGCACCAAGGAAGAGAAGGTGTACATGGGCGAAATCCCGCTAATGACACCTCAAGGCACTTTCGTCATTAATGGCGCAGAGCGGGTGGTCGTAAGCCAGCTGCACCGCTCGCCGGGTATTGCGTTCGAATCAACCGTGCACGTCAACGGCAAAGTGCTCTACAGTTTCCGGATCATTCCGGATCGGGGTTCGTGGATTGAGGTGCAATTTGATACGGCAGATCTCCTTTACATTTATCTCGATCGCCGCAAGCGCCGCCGGAAGTTTTTGGCCACTACGTTCCTGCGCGCTCTCGGCTACGGCTCTGACGAAGAGGTGATCAAACTCTTTTACAACATCGAGACCCTGAAGCTAAGCGATAAGATGGATGAAGAGAAGCTGGCCACCAAAGTGCTGACTGCGGAAATCCGTGACGGCGAGGTGACGGTTGCTCGCGCGTTCGAACCGCTAACCTTAGCGACGATCCGCCAGATCATGGCGCTCAAGATTCACGAGGTGAAAGTCATCGACATCTCGAACGATGACGCAATCGTGAAGGCGCTGAGGAAAGACCCGGCGCACGATCAGGAAGAGGCGCTCAAGGACATCTACCGCCGTCTTCGCCCCGGCGATCCGCCAACGGTGGCGAACGCCCGCGCCTTGCTCAAAAGACTTTTCTTCGATCCAAAAAAATACGATCTTGGCCGTGTCGGTCGCTACAAGATCAATCAGAAACTCGGCATCAATGTCGATCCCACAGAACGTATTCTGACAGACAAAGATTTCATCGCAGCGATCAAGTATTTGATCAATTTAAGGCGAGGCGAAGGCACGCTGGACGATATCGATCATCTGGGGAGCAGGCGTGTGCGCACGGTAGGCGAATTACTCGCGAATCAATGCCGCGTCGGTCTTGCTCGCACCGAGCGTCTCGTCAAAGAGCGCATGACATTGTTCGACATCAACGTTGATGGAATGACGCCGCAGAAGCTGATTAATCCAAAAGCGCTCAGCGCGGTGATTCGTGATTTCTTTGGCCGCTCGCAGCTATCACAATTCATGGACCAAACGAATCCGCTCGCGGAATTGACGCACAAGCGGCGCTTGTCTGCTCTTGGGCCCGGCGGTCTCAGCCGTGAGCGTGCCGGGTTCGAGGTGCGTGACGTTCACCCTTCGCACTATGGGCGTATTTGTCCCATCGAGACGCCAGAAGGGCCGAACATTGGGTTGATTAGCTCGATGAGCACTTTTGCCCGGATCAATGAGTTTGGGTTTATCGAGACCCCTTACCGGAAAGTGGAAAAGGGTCGAGTGACCGACGAGATCGAATATCTGACGGCCGATCGCGAAGAGAACTTCCTCGTAGCGCAAGCGAATGCTCCCGTGGATGGACGCGGACATTTCACGGCAGAAAAAGTTTCGGTGCGGTACCGTGGCGACTTTCTTGAGGTCGATCCGGCAAAGGTGAACTACATGGATGTCTCGCCGAAACAGCTTGTGTCAGTAGCAGCGGGCCTCATTCCGTTCCTTGAACACGACGATGCAAACCGGGCGCTTATGGGTTCCAACATGCAACGCCAGGGTGTGCCGCTGGTCGTTTCCGAGGCGCCACTCGTAGGCACTGGGCTGGAAGAAAAAGTTGCGCGAGACTCGTACGCGGTTGTTTTGGCCACCGACAGCGGTAAGGTCGCTTCGGTCGCTGCGGATCAAATCGTTGTCACCAAGGACGGCCACCTGCCTGAGAGTAAGAGGAAGCTTAAGACGGACCCGGAAGCTGGGATTTACGTCTACGAGCTCCGTAAATTCATGCGGTCAAACGCCGGCACGTGCGTGAATCAGAAGCCGATCGTGCGCAAAGGCCAGCACGTGAAACGCGGTCAAGTCATCGCTGACGGTCCAAACACCGATCACGGCGAGCTCGCACTGGGACGCAATGTGCTCGTCGCGTTCATGCCCTGGAACGGATACAACTTCGAAGATGCCATTATGATCTCGGAAAAAGTGGTGAAGGAGGACGTTTACACTTCCATCCACATCGATGAATTCGAGATCGGCGCGCGCGACACCAAGCTTGGTCCGGAGGAAATTACGCGCGACATCCCGAATGTCAGCGAAGAAGCTTTACGCAACCTCGGTCCGGATGGCGTAGTGCGGGTCGGTGCGGAAGTTAAGCCGGGTGATATTCTCGTTGGAAAAATTACGCCGAAAAGCGAGACGGAATTGGCTCCGGAAGAACGGCTGCTTCGCGCGATCTTTGGTGAGAAAGCAGCGGACGTGAAGGACACGTCGCTCACAGTTCCTTCTGGCACCTACGGAATCGTGATGGATGTAAAGGTCTCGTCCCGTCGCGAAGTTTCACGCGAAAAACTTACGCCGGCGGAAACCAGGCGGCAGCTCAAGACCATCAGCGAAGAACATAAGCGCAAGAAAGAGGCACTCATTGAACAGTTGACCGATTCACTTTCGAATGTCCTGCTGGGCGAGAAAGTTCCTCTCGACGTGGTAAATGCTAAGAATGGTGAGATCATTATCCCGGCCAATCGCAAAATCACCAAGACACTGTTGCGAAAGCTGGCGACGGCGCACGATCACATCGAGATCGATCCGAGTCCGATCCGCAACAGAATTCGCGAAATCATTGGCTCGTACGAACACAAGTTCGCGGAGCTGGAGCTCGAACGCGATCGCGCAACAGACCGTGTCGAGAGCGGGGACGACATCGATCCGGGAATCATCAAGCAGGTCAAGGTTTACATCGCTAGCAAGCGCAAGCTGAGCGTCGGCGACAAAATGGCTGGACGCCATGGAAACAAAGGTGTCGTCGCCAGGATTGTGCCTGAAGAAGACATGCCATTCCTGGCTGACGGAACGCCGGTTGAAATTGTGCTGAATCCGCTGGGTGTTCCCAGCCGTATGAATGTGGGGCAAGTTTTGGAAACACACCTCGGAGTTGCTGCAAAGGCGCTCGGATTCAAAGTCGCGACTCCAGTGTTCGATGGAATCAAAGAAAAACAGATCCGCGAATATTTGCACGATGCCACAAAGAAGGAGGGTTTCTCCTGGGTAAAGGACAGCGGTAAAGCGCGGCTCTTCGACGGACGTACTGGTGACGCATTCGATCAGGAAGTCGTGGTTGGCTACATCTACATGATGAAACTCGGCCACCTCGTGGCGGACAAGATTCACGCCCGGGCTGTCGGACCGTATTCGCTTGTTACCCAACAGCCGCTCGGCGGCAAAGCACAATACGGTGGCCAACGCTTTGGCGAAATGGAGGTCTGGGCTCTTGAAGCGTACGGTGCCGCCTACACTTTACAGGAGCTGCTAACAGTTAAATCCGACGATGTGCAGGGGCGAACTCGCATTTACGAGTCGATCGTGAAAGGTGATAACTCACTGGAGGCGGGTACACCCGAGTCGTTCAACGTCTTGATTAAGGAAATGCAAAGCCTCGGTCTGGACGTGAAGGTTGGTGGGCAAGCGCCCACCTTTCTGGAGAGCGTGGCATAATTTTCAATTCACAATTCATTTGGACAAATCATGAACGAACATTCCTGGCGTGAGTTAGTGGGCGAAGAGCGCCCCGTGGGTTTTGATCAGGTCGCGATCGGTGTCGCTTCGAGCGACACCATGCGGTCGTGGAGCAAGGGAGAAGTCAAAAATCCAGAGACAATTAATTACCGCACTTTCAAGCCGGAGAAGGGCGGCCTTTTCTGCGAGCGCATTTTTGGGCCGACGCGAGATTGGGAGTGCTCCTGCGGAAAATACAAGCGCATTAAACACAAAGGCGTGATCTGTGACCGGTGTGGCGTGGAAGTCACCCTGGCACGTGTGCGTCGCGAACGGATGGGCCACATCGAATTAGCAGTGCCCGTTTCGCACATCTGGTTTTACAAGTGCATGCCCTCGCGCATCGGACTCATGCTCGACATGAGCGCGCGTCAGCTCGAGCGCGTCATTTACTACGAGGATTACATCGTAATTGATCCGGGCAAGACGCCGTTGCAAAAAACGCAGTTGCTTAATGAAGTCGAATACCGCGAGGCACAGGAGCAATACGGCGAAGATTTTGTAGCCGGGATGGGCGCTGAAGCAATCAGGAAACTTCTGGCCGAGATCGACCTTAACAAGCTCAACAAAGAGCTGGAGAAAGCGATGGCTGCCACCAAGAGCAAGCAGATTCGTAAAAAACTGGCCAAGCGTCTCAAGCTCGTTCAAGGATTCCAGAATTCACATGCGCGCCCGGAGTGGATGATTCTCGACGTATTGCCGGTTATTCCGCCGGATTTGCGTCCTTTGGTGCCGCTGGAAGGCGGGCGTTTCGCGACGTCGGACCTGAACGACCTTTACCGCCGTGTTATCAATCGTAACAATCGGCTCAAAAATCTTCTGCTGCTTAAAACGCCGGACGTCATCATCCGCAATGAAAAGCGGATGTTGCAGGAAGCCGTGGACGCTTTATTCGATAACGGCAGACATGGTCGCGCTGTCACAGGCGCGGGTAATCGGCCTCTCAAATCGCTGAGCGACATGCTCAAGGGCAAAGGCGGCCGTTTCCGCCAAAACTTGCTGGGTAAGCGTGTCGATTACTCAGGTCGCTCCGTGATTGTCATCGGTCCGGAGCTCAAGCTGCATCAGTGCGGCTTGCCGAAGAAGATGGCGCTCGTGCTTTTTGAGCCGTTTATCATCCGCAGGCTGAAAGATCTTGGTTACGTCCACACCGTGCGTAGCGCAAAGAAGATGATCGAGCGCCAGACGCCGGAGGTCTGGGACATTCTCGAGGAAGTAACCAAGGGTCATCCGGTGTTGCTGAATCGCGCGCCCACTTTGCATCGACTGTCGATTCAGGCTTTTGAACCCCAATTGATTGAGGGCGAAGCCATTCGCATTCATCCGCTCGTTTGCACTGCTTACAACGCGGACTTCGACGGAGACCAAATGGCGGTGCATGTACCGCTCTCAGTTGAGGCGCAAATGGAAGCGCGCATGCTCATGCTCGCTCCGAACAACATTTTCTCTCCGTCCAGCGGCAAGCCCATTACGACGCCTTCCCAGGACATCACGCTCGGTTGTTACTACCTTACCCAAAATCCCCGAGGTCATGGTAAGGACGGCCAACGGCTTCCGCTCTTCACTGATGCAGCCGAAGTGGAATTCGCCATGGGCGAGGGCAGCGTTCGCACGCACGACCGGATCCGCATCAAGAACCGCGATTTTGGGAGAAAAACCGTCTACGGCAATGCAGAGGCAAAAACCATCGAGACCACTCCAGGTCGCGTGATTTTCAATGAGATTTGGCCGAGCCAACTTGGATTCTTCAACAGGCCTGCCGGTAAAAAGCAGCTCAGCGACATTATCTGGCGCTGTTACCAAATCGCCGGCCCGGCGGAAACAGTGGCGACTCTGGATAAATTAAAGGAGCTCGGTTTCGCAGAAGCAACGAAGGCCGGTATCTCGATCGGGATTTCAGACATGATCATTCCGAAAGAGAAGCAGACAGAGCTTGAAAATGCCTACAAGCAGATTCGGCAGGTGGAGCAGCAATATCGCAGAGGTATTATCACCGATGGCGAGCGTTACAACAAGGTGATCGATATCTGGACGCACGCCGGCGACGAAATCTCCAGCGGACTGTTCCGCACGCTGGAGCACAACGAGGGGCGAAAGGAGTTGAATCCAGTCTATCTGATGGTCGACTCCGGCGCGCGAGGCAATCGCCAGCAGGTGCGTCAGCTCGCAGGCATGCGCGGTCTGATGGCCAAGCCGTCAGGTGAAATCATCGAGCGCCCGATTACGTCGAACTTCCGCGAAGGGCTCAGCGTGCTCGAGTACTTCATTTCCACTCACGGCGCTCGTAAAGGTCTTGCCGATACTGCGCTCAAGACTGCCGACTCCGGCTATCTGACGCGCAAGCTGGTGGACGCGGCACAGGACGTGATCATCAACGAACAAGACTGTGGCACGGTGAACGGCATTATTGTTCGCTCAATTTATGAAGGGGACGAGGAAGTAGTTGATCTTGGGCAGCGCATTATCGGGCGCGTCAGTTGCGAGACAATTGCCGATCCGGTCGATAAGAAGAGAAAAATCGTCAAAGCAAACCAGTTTATCGATGAAAAGATCGCGGCAGAACTTCAGCGAGTAGGCGTGGAAAGTTTGAAAATTCGCTCAGTTCTTACCTGCGAGTGTGGCCGTGGAGTATGCGCGATGTGTTATGGGCGCAACCTCGCCACCGGTCAGTTCGTTAAGCTTGGCGAAGCTGTGGGGATTATCGCCGCGCAATCAATCGGCGAGCCTGGCACTCAATTGACGATGCGGACATTTCACATTGGTGGCACGGCGAGCCAGACGTTTAAGCAACCGATCATCAAAGCGAAGAACGATGGCACTGTCCAGTTTAACGATCTACGCACGGTACAGGCGCTCGACGGCAGTTGGATTGTTCTAAACAAAAACGGCTCAATCAGTGTGCATAATGCCGAAGGACGGGAGCTTGAGCGTTACAACGTGGTGATCGGCTCAATGATCTCCAAAGGCGACGGAGCTACGGTCAAGAAAGGCGACACGTTTGTGCAATGGGACCCTTATAACGTGCCGATTCTCACAGATAAAGGTGGGAAGGTCGAATTCCGCGACATGATTGCCGGAGTTACGATCAAACGCGACGTCGACGAGGCGACCGGCCTCATGGGGACTGTAATCATCGAGCATAAGGAGGATTTGCACCCGCAGATCGTCATCGTGGATGACAAAAAAGAAGTGCTTGCGAGTTACTCCATTCCGGCCGGCGCTCACGTAATTGTGGAGGAAGGCCAGAAAGTGCGCGCCGGCGCGCTGCTGGCAAAGACGCCGCGCAAGGTTGCAAAGACAAAAGACATCACAGGAGGTCTGCCGCGCGTGGCGGAATTATTCGAGGCCCGTCGTCCGAAGGACGCTGCTGAGATTGCGAAGATAGATGGAATCGTCAGCGAGATGGGCGGAACCATTCGCGGAAAACGACGGCTGATTCTAAAAGATCCAGAGACGGGAACCGAAGAAGAGCATCTGATCCCACTCACCAAGCATATCATCGTGTTCAAAGGCGATTTCGTGAAGAAGGGTCAGCAACTTACCGAAGGTCCAATCGTGCCGCACGAGATTTTGGAAGTCTGCGGTCCGCAGGAATTGCAGGAGCATTTGGTTAATGAAGTGCAGGAGGTCTATCGTTTGCAAGGCGTCGAGATCAACGACAAGCACATAGAGATCATCGTGCGCCAAATGTTGCGCAAGGTGAAGATCACCGATCCGGGCGATACATCGCTGCTTTGGGGCGATCAGGTCGATAAACTCGACTTCGAAGAGGAAAACAAGAAAGTGGTCGAGAAAGGCGGTAAACCCGCCGAAGCCGTTCCCGTGCTGCTAGGCATCACGAAAGCGTCGCTTGAAACCGACAGCTTTATTTCCGCTGCCTCCTTCCAAGACACAACGCGCGTGCTGACCGAAGCCGCCACATTGGGGAAAGTCGACAAGCTGCGTGGTTTCAAGGAAAACGTGATCATGGGTCACTTAATCCCGGCTGGGACTGGGTTCCCAGAGCATCGCCAGATCAAGCTGGTTGAAAAAGGGGAGCCCATTGGCGCGTCCGTAATGGAAGAAGCTGAGCCGCAGCCAGCCATCGGATAAATGCGACAGTTTTTGCAGGGCGTCTGTGTCAGGCGCCATTACTGAATTGGCGTTTCGCAGAAACCCCCTACAATTTAGCGCGTGTCGATCGTCACTAAGACAGGTGACAAAGGCGAAACGTCGTTGATGTATGGGCGGCGCCTTTCGAAAGCCGATCCGCGCGTTGACGCTTACGGCTGTATCGATGAGCTGACCGCCGCGCTTGGTCTCGCTCGGTCCCTTTCAACCGACAAATTCATTTCGGACGAAATTTTCGCTGCACAAAAGGATCTGATCGTTGTCATGGGCGAACTGGCAACCGCGCCTGGCGACCGTAAACGTTACGTCAAAGATGGCTTTCAGCTCACCACAGCGGAGATGGTTGACAGGGTAACAGCGGCCATTTTCGAGCTCGAGAAAGACAAATCGCTTTATCCCAAGGACTGGGTGATTCCCGGCGGAACCAAAGTTTCTGCGGCTCTCGATTTTGCCCGAACATCATGCCGGCGCGCAGAGCGGCACATCACCGCATTCAGCTCAGGAGAGGACGAGTTTAATCCGGAGATTCTGCGTTACCTCAATCGGCTTTCGGATTTCTGCTGGATTCTCGCAAGATACGCCGAGAAACGCTCACTAACGTCGGGTTAGCGCCGTTTTCTCTGCTGGGATCCCGATCGTGCGTCGAAGACGAGCAACCCTCCCGCAGCAGGTTGCCTGCTCCGATGTTATGCATCGTCGCGGAACGTCGAATTTCAGGTTGCGCGTTAGCGGGGGCTGTAGCATGTTCAACGTCCCGCTCTGGAAGCTCCCTTTCGGGAATTTCTTTTATGGCAGATACAACAGAATTAGTGCCTGAATTATTGGAAGCTGGCGTCCATTTTGGACACCAGACGAAGCGTTGGAATCCAAAGATGAAACCTTTCATCTTCGAAAAGCGCAATCAGATTTACATCATCAATTTGGATGAGACCGTCTTGCAACTGCGACGTGCCACGGAATTTCTCCAGGGGGTGACGCGCCGGGGCGGCAAAATTCTATTTGTCGGCTGTAAGAAGCAGGCGCAGGAGGCGATAAAAGAGGCAGCGCTGGCTTGCGGTCAATTTTATGTGAATCAGCGCTGGCTAGGTGGGACGCTGACTAACCTCACGACGATTCGCAAGAGCATCGGTCGATTGAAATACATCGAAGAGATCGAGCAGTCGCCTGAATACAAAAAGATGGGAAAACAAGAATTGGCGGCGCTCAATCGCGAAGCGGCAAAGCTTCGACGCAATCTCGAAGGAATAATGGAGATGTCACAGTTGCCCGATGCGCTGGTAGTCATCGACACGATTCGCGAGCAAAATGCTGTGAACGAAGCGCGGCGCCTCGGGATACCAGTGGTCGCCATTGTGGACACTAACGCGGACCCGGACATCATCGATTATCCAATTGCCGGCAACGACGATGCCATTCGCGCTATCCGCGTGATTTTGCAAAAGCTTGTGGACGCGATTGTTTCGGCAAGTAACGAAGCGCGCATTCGCGAGCAGGTTGAAATGGCGGGCGTTTCCGCGTAGGCGGAAGAAAACGTCCTACGCCCAGCCCCGAACGCTCAACGTTCAATGAAAGCAACAACAGAAATCGATCCACAACTGGTGAAGCAACTCCGCGAAAAAACCAATGCCGGCTTCATGGATTGCAAGCGCGCTCTTGTTGAGAGCGGCGGTGATCTGGCGAAGGCGGAAGCGATTTTGCGGACCAAGGGTATCGCGAGTGCCGGCAAAAAAGCCGCGCGCGTAACGAAGGAGGGAATCGTTGCTTCCTACATCCACCTGCAGGGTAAAGTCGGAGTGCTGGTTGAGGTCAATTGTGAAACGGATTTTGTGGCGCGGAACGAAAATTTCCGCGAGTTCGTCAAAGACATCACGCTGCATATTGCTGCAGCGCATCCACTTTATGTGAGCCGTGCGGACGTTCCAGGTAATCTTATCGAAGCCGAACGCGAGATTTATAAAGCGCAGGTAAAAGGCAAACCAGAAAACGTTGCGGAACGGATTGTCGAAGGGAAACTCGAAAAATTTTACAGCAGCGTTTGCTTGCTTGAACAAGCTTTCATCAAGAACCCTGACCTCACCATCAAAGATTTGGTCAGTGCCAAGATCGCAGAGCTCGGGGAAAACATCGTAATCCGCCGCTTCGTCCGCTACTTGGTCGGTGAGCCGCTGCCGAGCGAAAGCTAGGCATTGTAGCGTCCGCTGTCCTCAGCGGAAATTCACGGATCTCTTCCACGAATTCATGCACTGAGGACAGCGCACGTTATAGCCATTCCGGTCGTGGCGTGCCATTCGGCCAATTCGTGATTAAGTTATTCGAATGGGATTGGCTGAATACAAGCGTGCTGAAATCATGGGCGCTACCGAAAGACCTGCCATGGAAACGAGGCGAAAAACATCTTGCCGTGGAAGTAGAAGATCACCCGATTGAATACGAAGACTTCGAAGGGGTCATTCCGGAAGGGCAATATGGAGGCGGCACTGTAATGGTTTGGGACCGCGGCACGTATTACGTTTTCGGTGAACAGCCGCTGAAATCGCTGCGCGAAGGCAAGCTTCACCTAGTTCTCGATGGCAAAAAAGCAAAAGGCGAATGGACACTTGTGCGGATTCGCGGCCGCGATAGTGAAAAAAATCAGTGGCTGATTCTGAAGACTGGCGACGACGCAAAGCCACCTTCAAAAAAACTCGAAGATCAATCGGTTAAGACCGGCCGCACGATGAAGCAAATCGCCGATGCGCGCGACGCGGAGTGGCAATCCAATCGCCTGGAAGACGAAAGCCCGACATGGCAATTCAAGGCGCGCATTCGTGACGCGATAAAAAAAAAGTAAAAAATGAAGCTGTAGGGCAGGCGCATCGCCGGCCAGCGGTACAGCTGGCCAGCCGAAGCGGTCGCCCTACAATCGCATCGTTGTCCAAATTGCCCTCCGCTAAGCCGCACTTCGTCGAGCCGATGAAAGCGAAACTGGTCGAGAAACCACCGGCAACGGGTGATTGGATTTATGAATTGAAGTTTGACGGGATCCGCCTGATCGCGGTCAGGGCCGATAAAAAGGTGTCGTTGCTGTCGCGAAATCAAAACGATTTGAGCGCGCGTTTCCCGGAGATTGTGGAGGCGATAAAGAATTTGGCTGCGCGTGAGTGCGTGATCGATGGCGAAGTAGTTGCGCTCGACGACGAAGGCCGTTCGTCGTTTCAACTCCTGCAAGCGCTAAAAATGGAAGGGCGAAAAAGTCCGGTCTATTTCTACGCGTTCGACCTACTTCAGCTCGACGGTAAAGGCTTGGTTGGCCTGCCACTGGAAGCGCGAAAGAACGTGCTCGAAAAGCTCTCGGGCGATGCCGATGATCCGATCCGCTACTCCGGAGCAATTGGTAGTGACGCCGAACCGCTTCTCGATGAAGTGAAGCGTCGTGGTCTCGAAGGTCTCATTGGCAAACAGCGTAACTCAGTTTACGAGCCTGGTCGCCGAAGCGGCGTTTGGATCAAGCTCAAGTGCGTTCAGGAACAAGAATTCGTCATCGGCGGATACACGCCGCCGCAGGGAGCGCGCAAACATTTCGGCGCAATTCTTGTTGGTTATTACGATAAGAATAAGCTGATCTTTGCTGGAAAAGTCGGCACTGGATTCACGACGAAGTCATTATCGATGTTGTATAAGAAGCTCCAACAAGAAGCGCGGTATGATTGTCCATTTGTCGATCTGCCCTCGAAACAAAACGGGCAGTGGGTGCAAGGAATCACGCCTTCCATGATGAAAAAGATGGACTGGGTAAATCCAAAATTTGTCGCCCAAATCAAATTCGCCGAGTGGACTCGTGACGGAAAATTGCGTGCACCCGTTTTCCTCGCTCTACGCGAAGATAAGAAGCCTACCGACGTTGTTCGCGAGGGTTAGTGAAGCCGACAAGCGTGCCTTGATGTGCGCGCTTGTGACTCTATCCAATGGACTTAGTCAAAGAATTTCGGAGCTGAGCGCATAATGGCCAGAGAAGTCATCCGTGTCCGCAACGAATTCTATATTCGTTCGTCGTCGGCCCGCGTCGATGTTCGGACTCGGGTATTGAAACAGGGAGATACTTTTGCTGTGTTCGACCGTTTTGGCGACATCGAGACCTTCGGGACCGGTGAACTCGGTCTTTACTATCAGGATACTCGTTTTTTGTCGCGGCTGACCTTGAGACTAGGAAAGGACCGCCCGCTGCTGCTCAGTTCCACCGTCAGAGAAGACAACGCAGTAATGGCGGTGGACGCTACGACCCCGGATACGTGGCAGGACAGCGAGATAGTGATCCCACGAGGAACCGTGCACGTGTTTGGCTCGAAGATTCTTTGGGACAAAACCTGTCATGAGCGGCTTCGAATCCACAACTATGGACGGGCAGCTGTGGATGTCTCTTTCGCGATCGAATTCGATGCTGATTTTGCAGACATCTTCGAGCTGCGCGGCATGAACCGGGAACGTCGCGGCCGTCGCTTGCAAAGTCAGGTTAGAAAGGACGGGCTCGTGCTTGGGTACGAAGGCTTGGACAACCGCATTCGTCGAACACGGATCGCGTTCGATCCGCCTCCCACGCGACTGAGCGAATCGGTCGCCACGTTTCAAATCCGATTGGAAGCGGGAAAAGATGCCAGCTTCCGGTGCGCAATTGCATGCGAAGTCGATGGCGATTCCTCAAATTCGATCACACTTCAGTACGAAACCGCTGTGGAGGAGGCGGCGAGGGCTCTGCAACGTGTGCGTGCCCGAGAGCCGCAGATTTTTACGGGAAATGAACAGTTCAACGATTGGCTGAACCGTTCGCTCGCTTACCTCCACATGATGCGAACGGAAACGCCTTACGGCCTATCCATACGCCGGTGTTCCGTGGTTTAGCACGGTATTCGGACGAGACGGAATCATTACGGCGCTCCAATGTCTGTGGTTTGATCCTTCTGTCGCGCGTGGCGTTCTGGCGTACCTGGCAGCTACCCAGGCCGAAGCACACAGTCCGGAGCAGGACGCAGAGCCCGGCAAGGTGCTGCACGAGATGCGCGCGGATGAAATGGCCACGTTGGGAGAGGTCCCGTTTAGCGCTATTACGGCAGCATCGACGCGACGCCGCTGTTTGTTCTGCTCGCCGGCGCATATCACAAACGCACCGCCGACCGCGCGTTCGTACAATCGATTTGGTCAAACATCGAGCGGGCGCTTGAGTGGATCGATCGTTATGGCGATTCAGACGGTGATGGTTTCGTGGAATATGCGCGTAAAACCAAACACGGTCTGATCCATCAGGGCTGGAAAGATTCCGTCGATGCCGTTTTTCACAGAGACGGCTCATCTGCCGAAGCGCCTATCGCGCTTTGCGAGGTTCAGGGTTACGTTTACGCCGCAAAGATCGCGGCCAGTGAGCTTGCGAAGATGCTTGGGCACGCCGCGCGTGCGCGCGATTTATCACAACAGGCGGAAACACTCCCTAGCCAGTTCGAGCAGGCCTTTTGGTGTGATGAGCTTTCGACTTACGCGCTTGCATTGGATGGAAACAAGCAGCCTTGCAGAGTGCGAACATCCAATGCGGGTCACTGTCTTTTTGCCGGTATCGCGACACAGGAGCATGCGCGCCGCGTCGCGACGACGCTCACAGATGAAACGTCGTTTTCCGGTTGGGGCATTCGGACCGTGGCTAGCAGCGAGGCGCGCTACAATCCCATGTCATATCACAATGGATCGGTCTGGCCGCACGATAACAGTTTAATAGCCGCGGGCTTCGGCCAATACGGATTGAAGAATCGGCGGCGATGGTTCTCGCGGGTTTGCTGGACGCCAGTATTTTTCTGGATCTGCATCGCCTTCCAGAACTATTTTGCGGGTTCCCGCGGCGGCCTGGTGAATCTCCCACGCTCTATCCCGTAGCTTGCGCGCCGCAAGCATGGGCGTCCGGTGCGGTGTTCCTCATTCGAAGCATGTCTCGGCTTGAGCATTTCCGCCCCCGAACGAAAGCTCGTATTTTCAAAGCCACTTTTGCCGCCGTTCCTTCCGCAGGTGACTATTCGTGATTTGAAAGTAGGAGGCGCCCGCGTTGACCTTCTGCTGACCAGACACGACGAAGGCGATGTGGGAGTCAACGTGCTTCGCCGCGACGGCGAGATCGAAATTGTCCTTTTGAAATAGTATATCCGCAGAGGAACACGCCATCTCATGGATTGCGCTTGTCGGCGCCTGCGGCGGCAAAGTCGCTCTGGACGAATCCGTCCTTCGGCGGATATGGTGAAGCGATGAAGGCAAAAGTGATTGTGATGCCAAAGGCAGCGGTGCTCGATCCGCAAGGGAATGCCGTGCGCGATGCGATGCGGCACCTTGGGATGCCGGAGGTGCGCAGCGTCAGGATCGGTAAATACATGGAGATCGATGTTGAGGGACAAAACGGCGAGCTTGAATCGCGGTTGCATCGTCTTTGCCGCGATTTGCTGTCGAATCCGGTGATCGAAGATTACGAGCTGCAACGATCACAAGTCGGAGGTCGAAAGCCAGGAGCCAGAAGTTGGAAAACGCCGAACGTCCAACCCCCAACGGCCAACGTGCAATCAAGGAAGGGAAAGACGAAGCGGAAGAGGAAGAGTTTGCGATGAAGGCGCTGCGATATTTTTTCTGCATAGTGCTGCCGCCGCTCGCGGTGTTGATGACGGGTCGGATCGCCAGTTTCTTTTTAAGTCTGATTTTGACTTTGCTTGGCTGGATTCCGGGAGTCATTCACGCTTGCCTGGTAGTGAACGATTATCACGCTGAGAAGCGGGCTGCGGCGGCTCGTTAAGCGGAGTAGGCTCGAACTAGCCTCAGTCATGAATCGCGCTTTCAGCGCTGGCGCTTCTGGAATGCGAATACTCCTGGCTAAAGTGAAACAGCACGTTGCGCTGACGGAACAATTGGCTCGCACGTAACAGGAAATTTTTGCGTGCGAGAACACGGGCCGTTACAGTCGATTGCATGAAATTCGCTGTCATCCAGTTTCCCGGTTCCAACTGCGATCAGGATTGCGTCGCTGGAATCAATGGCTTGGGTGGATTACATGCCGAGTACGTGTGGCACAAGGAAACGTCGCTTGACGACTTTGATGCCATCGTGTTGCCGGGCGGTTTTGCGTATGGCGATTATCTTCGGTGCGGCGCTATCGCTCGCTTTTCGCCGGTGATGAAAGCAGTGATCAGCGACGCACGCGCGGGTAAACTCGTGTTGGGCACATGCAATGGCTTCCAGATCCTGTGCGAAGCCGGTCTTTTGCCCGGGGCACTCGTGCGCAATCGCTCGCTGCGGTTCGTGTGTGACATGGTTATCACGCGCGTGGAGGTGGATGATTCGCCGTTCACGCACGGTTGCACTAGAGGGTCGCTCCTGCGTCTGCCCGTCGCCCACGGCGAAGGCTGCTTTTTCGCTGATGCAAAAACTTTACGCGACCTGAACGCCAACGAACAAGTGATCTTGCGCTACGCAGACGCACAAGGACGCATCGTTTCGGACGCGAATCCGAATGGCTCAATCGAAAACATCGCCGGTATCTGCAATCGCGAACGAAATGTTTTCGGTCTGATGCCTCACCCTGATCGCGCGTCCGATGCGCGGCTCGGCAGCGCGGAAGGCGCGAAGATTTTTCGGTCGATGATGCAGACGATCAGTGCCGCATGTTGTAGGGCGTCCGCTGCGGCGAACGCCGTCCTCGATGGCTGCTCACAGAAGCGCCCTACGATGCTTGCGTGACTTACCAACTGCCCATACCCTGCTGAACTAGGAGAAAACCTGATCGAACTCCCTCGATGACGGCGAGTTATGCTCAATTCGACTAGGGAGCGCCGCGTGTTGAGTTGATACAGTATTGTAAAGAAAACGAACACTATTCGGCATTTGGATAGCCTGTGGTGCCTCTAGTAACAGGCTGGCATCACTGTTGCTTAAGAACACAGGCGAAAACCTTATCATTATGCTTTTACAAAAAACCCTACACATGAGCCAGCCGTTGGCCGAGTGCAAAGCGCGCTTGGGCAGCATTCAATCATATCGAAGACAATTTCTGATGGTGACCCGTGCAACTGTCACCTCATCTAAAACGGTCGATTTCAGTTTTCGCGGCCCGTTTGGTTTTGAGGCACACACGGTTCTTTTATCGGTCGAGAGCGACTCGCCAGACCAGTATGCGTTCGAATCCGCGGGTGGGAACATTGCCCTGATGGGCATTGTTGATTTCTCTGAGGTCCGTCCCAACTGCACGGAGGTCACACTCGCGGTTCATTACGAGATCAAGAACAAAATCTTTGCCTGGCTCGACCGGCGTTTGCATTTCGTGGACAGCTTCGTGACTGCGGAACTGCGCAGCATCAGGGCGCACTTCGAAGGGATCGCTGCGAGTTATCTGGAACACGCGCGCGTTATGCCCGTGCTCCAAACCGCTCACGCCTGAGGGGACAGAGGGTTCCAAGAGCCACGCAGGTTGTGGGGGGCTTGCGTGGCTCTTTTGCTGTACGCACACTTCTACTCTATTCGGACCGCGCGTTTTCGGTCGAGGCGGAGAATCTGGCCCGGGCGAAGGCTGATTTTGGCTTTGGGATCGTGAATCTTCGTTCCATCAATCTCGACGCTTCCTTGTTTGATCAAGCGCGAGACTTCGCTGTGCGATTTGTTCAAGTTAAACATCTGTCGATAAACATCCGAAACCAGGGTAACAGCAGCAAGCCCCTCTCGATTAACTGGTGAAAACGCGGGCAGCTCCGCGTGTTTCAAGTCGCGCTTACTGAAGCGGGTGTTCCACTCATCGAGTGTTTTTTGAGCGATCGCAGACGTGTGATACCTCTGCACGATCTCGAACGCGAGCCGCTTTTTCGCCTCGAGCGGATGCATGTCGGCTGACGGGAGGCGTCCCAGGAGCGCTTCGTAATAGCGCGCCATCAACGCATCCGAGACGCTCATTAATTTGCCAAACATTTCTCCGGCGGGCTCGTTCACCCCGACAAAATTGCCGAAGCTTTTGCTCATTTTCCTGGTGCCATCCAAGCCTTCAAGAATCGGGACGAGAAAAACGACCTGCTGCGGCAGGCCTTCTTCCCTTTGAAAATCGCGTCCGATTAGGATGTTGAAAAGCTGGTCGGTGCCTCCTAGCTCCACGTCGGCTTTTACCATCACGGAATCCCAGCCCTGCATGATTGGGTACTGGATTTCGTGTGCGCGAATGGATTGCTGCTTGTCGATGCGCGCCTTGAAGTCTTCGCGCTGCAACATTTGCTGCAAAGTCACCCGGCCGTTCAGGCGAATGACCTCTTCAAACGACATGGTGCGAAACCAGTCGCCGTTGCACACCGTCTCCGTGCGCGCGGGATCAAGAATTTTGAATGCCTGCTCGCGATACGTTGCCGCATTTGCGATCACTTCCTGATGCCTCAATTGCGGCCGCGTAACGGAACGACCGCTCGGGTCGCCGATCATTCCGGTGAAGTCGCCAATGATCAGAACGGCCTGGTGGCCGAGGTCCTGAAACTGCCTCAGTTTTCGCAGGACAACCGTATGGCCAAGGTGAATGTCCGAGGTGGTCGGATCGACTCCGAGTTTTACTCGTAATGGCCGACCCAGCGTGAGCTTGGCGCGCAGTTCATCCTCGCTGATGATCTGGGCCGCGCCTTGTTTCAAAAGCGCCAGAGCTTCTTCTGGTTGCATGATCAACCACAGAATAGTGCACCCGCGAGCGCGCTACTTATTTTTATTTAACAACTCGCGCACCTGCTCGATTGTGAGCGGCGCATTTTGCCTGTTCAACGACTTTTGACTTTTGCCCTCGTCCAGGAATGGCCGGTTCTCTGAATACGCGCGGCTGGCAATTTTTTTGTCGGATTGCGGGAAGTCTCGGACGCCGCGCGGAGTCTGACTGGCGTACGCAACTCGAGAATTTCCCATCGGTTGCTCAGATGAAACTTCGAATACGCTTCGTTTACTGTGGTAAGAGTGAGAAGTGAATGGACGCGCCAGGAACTGACCTATTGCCAGAAAACTCTTCGAGGTGGATCTCTTTTGGACGTAGAATGTTCCGACGTTTGCCCGTTTATTTGTTGAAGCCCCGTCGGCCATAAATTTCTTATTTTGCGCCTCATTTTGCAGGCTCATGTCGGGCTTGACTAGGCGGTCGACCAGTTTGCGTTCCTGATCCTGCCCGCGTACGGAGGAGAGAGCAGCCAGTAGCAGAAGCCAGGCAGCAACAGATTTTCGCACGGTGCGAGGGTGCCTGAGTCTAGCTGCCGTTGTAAAGAAAATTTGCGAACTGCGCGTGGCTCGCCTCGGCCTTGGCAAGGGAAGGGGGGAAACCATGGATCAGACACGCTGTGGACGTGCGCTCGACTTGAAAGGCCTTTTTATTGTTTTCCGTTGCAGGCTACCAGATAATGCGCCATGCCCGATCACGTTTACAAAAAAATTGAAGTAGTCGGTTCCTCGGCAAAAGGATTCGAGGAAGCCGTTCAAAATGCGCTGGCACGCGCGGAAAAGACGGTTCGTAACATGCGCTGGTTCGAAGTGACCGAAACCCGCGGAAACATTGATGAGGGTAAAATCGGCGACTGGCAGGTGACGTTGAAAATCGGTTTTACTTTGGAGGAATAAAGCTCCGCGCGTCACGCGCGTCACCGGTTCACCACTTTAACGCTTGGAGCTGCGAAAAGCGCGGAGTGACGCGCCCTACCGAATTATTCTTCTTCCTGCGCCGTCTGGTACAGCTTTGCGGCGCCATAAATCAGGATCGCAGGTTTTAATGCAAAGATCAGGAGCCGAGCGAGACCGCTGAGAATTCGGCCAATTGGCAACCGATTCAGAATCAAACCTGCCACGAAAGCCCACACGAGAGACTGCGCGGGCTTATGACGCACATAATCTCCGGTCTCGCTGACGACTGTCTCGAATTGTTCTTTCACCCATTGCACGCCGCGTTCCGGGAATTCGGCGACCACTTCAGCAGTTGATTGGTTCATTCCTTTTATTGATTCGGATTGTAATGGTGTCGTGCGCGCATGCAACTCTCACCGTAGCCGCAGCCAAATCGAGCTTGCGCCAGCGCCTGGTGGAAAATCCGGCAGTTGCGGCGGCCGATGAAATGTCGCGGCGCGGCGCGCGACCTTCAGGCAATAGCGCGCCATCACCTCCAGTGCGTGCTCGCGCAATGTAGAGCAGTTTGTCGACAGCAACAGATGGCCGTCCCGTTCTGCCAGTTGGAGAGCGGCAATGAGCAAATTTTCGAAATCGTGTTCGATCTGAAATGTTTTGCCGCCCGGCGCGCGCGAGAAAGTTGGCGGATCGAGAATGATCACGTCGAACTTCTCACCTTTCCGTGCAAGTCGCGGCAACACCGTACGCACGTCGTCAACAATGAAACGATGATCGATCGTTTTCAGGCTGTTCAGCGCAAAATTTTCGCGTCCGCGCGTCAGATATTTTTTGGAAATATCGACATTTAACGTAGTCGCGCCCACGCTGGCTGCGCTAACTGAAAACGAGCAGGTATAGGCAAAACAATTCAGCATCCGTGCGGGCGCGAGATGGCGGACGTACCGGCGATTTTCTCGTTGATCCAAAAACAGACCCGGAGAATAGCCCGTTCCAAAATCGATCCCGAACCTCAAATGTCGTTCGGTCGCGATGGTCTCCAAATTTTCAGCAGGATCCCCGCATACCAGACGCGGTGGTTCGCGCTGCTGGTTTTTTCGCGGAACGAACCTCGCGAAAACCCGGCGCACGTGAAATCCAACGGAGCTTGCCCAGGATTGCAGCTCTGTGAGAAGTCGCTCCCGAGTCAGCACTTTTCTAAAGGAGATCAACACGTCTTGCCCGAAGCATTCCACCCAGCCATGTTCCATGGTGCAGAGACGGTGGGCGTCGGTCGCCTCTGCGTGAAAATCCCGAAGCAACATTGGATTAATCCACCTAAAGTTCATTCTGCGTTGCTAGTCTCCTCCGCTATTTCGAATCGCCATCGCACAACGGATCGGTTGCCGCGAGAGGGCGTGTAGCTACACTGCCGCATTATATAACACCTTCGCGTGCACTCCGCTGCGGCGGAGGTTCACCTATGCAACAAATTGCGGTTCGCGTTCCGGCGAGCACTTCCAATCTTGGTCCCGGTTTCGATTGTCTGGGTATCGCACTGCGGATCTACAACACGATTACAATTGCGCCTGATGAATTGCCCCGGCAGATTCAACCGCCAATTGTCTCCGAGGCAGCGGGTCTATTTTTTAAACAGGCGCGTCGTCGCGCCTTTTCGTTTTCCTGTTCGATCATGGAACAGATTCCGCGCTCTCGGGGCCTGGGCAGCAGTGCAACGATTCGGCTCGGTGCTTTGCTTGCGCTCAACCGGCTCAGCGGTGATCCGCTCGACCGATTCACGATCTTTAGGGTCTGCGCCGAACTGGAAAAACATCCCGATAATGCCGCGCCGGCGACATTCGGCGGGTTCACGGTGGTAGGGTCGGCGCGCTGCGCCAACCGGACGCCCCGGCGGGGCGTCCCTACCATAAACTCGGACGCATGCCCTGCCGTTCAGCGCTTCTCAGTTTCCCCGCGCTTGCATTTCGTTCTGTTTGTTCCTGAGATGGAGATTCAAACCGCACATGCACGTAAAATTCTGCCCTCGAAAATTTCGCACACTGCAGCGGTCGAGAATTGCGCGAACGCGTGCGCGCTTACGGCGGCTTTCGGGTCACAAGATTACCAAAAACTGCGCGGCACTTTTGCCGATCACCTTCACCAGCCGTTTCGCGCGAAACTGATTCCCTTCCTGCCACGCGTCATTGCCGCTGCCGAAAAGGCGGGTGCGCTCGGCGCGTTCCTAAGCGGAAGCGGTTCGACTGTCGCAGCTGTTACACTTCAATAGCAAAAAGGAATTGCGGCTGCCATGGCGCGTGCTGCAAAAACTACGGGCCGCACCATTATCACTCAGGCTGATAACCGTGGCGCGCGTCTTTTCCGATCACCTATCACTGATCACTTTCCCTA
>WNGR01000123.1_pt3 | contig 21458 bp, 13 predicted proteins | sample 5407581 | NCBI WGS metagenome assembly WNGR01 (sample SAMN13153383, study PRJNA577476) | soil metagenome | isolation source: 80 cm soil or saprolite under Garry oak tree replicate 2 | place: USA:California | collected 2016-06-15
CCGCGATACGCGAGCAGTTGCGGCGCCAGTTCTTCAGCGCTCGCCGGACGGAACGCGCCGCCCTCGGCGGGACGGAAAGCCTCGGCGATGATCCGCACGCGATGCTTGCCAAGCCGCGCGGCCAGCGCATCCGCATAGCCGCGCGCGGCCGCCGGGCCGCGCGCATAGACACCGCAACCATCCTGCAGGAACACGCCGATGTCGTGCGGCAGCCAGCCGTCGAGCCACGCGGCAAGCGCCGGGCCGCCGATGTTCGAGTTGTCGTAGACGCTGATCCACAGAGGCCGCGGCAGCTGATCGAGCAAAGGCGCGAGCGCCGCGGCATCTTTCCAGGTCGGATCGATTTCAACCGGGAAGTAATACCCGTCGATGCGAACCGGCGGCCGCACCGCCGCCAGCTTCTTCGAACGCTCGACCAGCTGCGCCGCTTGCGCGCGCGCCTTGGTCTCGTCGAAGCGACCGGCAAGGCCGATGATCACATTGCGCGCCCACGGTTCAGCGGCGATGCGTGTCCAGTCCGGCAGACGGCGGGCCGTACGCAAAGCGGTGTCCCGCGAATCGTTGAGCGGCAGAAACGACGTATCGTCCACGGCCGTCCACTGCACCAGCAGATCGGTCACGCCGAGGCGATCCCAATCGCCGCGCGGATCGACGTGATCCTCGTCGAGCTGCCAGACAACGCCCTGCGCCAATGCGCCGGCGTCGCCGGAACCGGGCGTCGCGCAGCCGTAGACGAACGCGGCGCACGCGCTCGCGGCGAGCAGCGCGCGCCGGCGTGATGATTCCGGTTCTGAAGCTTGTGCCTGAACGTCGGGCGAATTACGCATTGAGTTGCCGCTGCCGTTTGAGATGAAAGCCACGATGATCTCCGCGCAAGCCGCGCGTGCGAGACATTCGGATTATCCACGCTCATTGCTTTCATTGGGTGCGTTCGGCTCAATACGAGTAGATCACCCCGAAGAAAACGCCGCGCGCGCGCTCGTCGCCGGCGATCTTCAGGCGATACTGCACCGACAGATCGACATACGAGCGCGGCGCGTCGTGTTGGCCGTCGCGGAACCAGTAACGCGTCGAAATCCCCACGCCCGCGCCGAACGGAATGCTGTGATCGATGCTCGAGTCGTAGTCCGCGCCGATCACCGCGTAGGGAAACACCGTCCACTTCGGGCTGTAACTGTCCATGCGGAAGGTACGGCCCAACTGGAGATTGGTGGTCGCGTAGACCGAGCCGGTGTTCAGATAGGCGCCCGTTTCGGCGTAGAGCTTCGCGGTCCACCACGACGGCACGTCCACGCGGCGCTCGATGCCGAAGCCGCCCGAATACGCGAGCCGCGCGAGCCAGTCGGGATTGACTCGCGAGCCGATCGCAATGATGCGCTCGAACGCGACAATGGCGTCGATCTGCGAGAACGGTTTGGCGCGCGCGCCGACCGTGGCCTGCAAGGTTTCTGCGCCGCTCGCGCCGCCGTTCTTCACGCCGAAGCTTTCGTAGCCGCGCGCGTACAGTTCGACCATGCGGTCACCGAGACTGCCGAACGGGCGCCAGTATGCTTCCACGCCGGCTTGCCAGTTGTTCGATGTGCCAGGCGTCGGCGACGACGCATAGCCCGGCTGCATGCCCGCGCCGCGATAATTGAGCGACGTATTGAAGCCCCAGTCGCGCGTGACCTCGGCGTGCGCGCTGCGCATATCGTTCAGTTGCACGGGCGTCGGGGACGGCGTGTCGTCGGCGGGACTCGCGCTCGCGTCGATCGCGCGCTCGAAGTACCGCGCGGCGTCGCGATTGCGATGCGCATGCAGCGCTGCGTAACCCGCGTCGGCATTGGCGCCGGCCGGCAGCCTGCCGGCCTGGTCAGCCATGCTGAAGCGCTGATACGCGACGCGGTTGTTGCCGGCGCGTTGCGCGATATAGGCAGCCGTCATGTCGGGCACCGCGTCGAGCATGCCGGCAGCGAGCATCTGTTGCGCTTCGTGCGTCGCGCCGCGTTCGTCGCCGGCCGCGCTCAGCGCGTTGATCAGTTGCACGCGATGCTGGGGATCGTCGGGGGCGGCCTTCACCGCCTCGCGTGCATAGCGCACGGCACCGGTCTTGTCCTTCGCGGCGGCAGCCATCGTCGCGGCGCGCGCCGCCGCGAAGCCGGGATCGGCGGCGTAGACATCGCAGCTCGCGCCGAAGCGGTCGACGACGCAGTCGATCACGGGGCGGCGGGTGGGGTCGATGGGCGCCAGCGGGACGTTTGAAGCGTTCGCCGCATTGGCAGTATTGGCAGCATTGGCTGTGTTCGAAGCAATCGAGGCGTTTGGTGCGCTAGAAGCGCTCGCCGCATCCGCACCACCCGACACTTTCGGCCCACCAACCGCCGCCTGCGCCAACACCTGCCGCGCCCGCTTGCGGCGCAGCGCGATCGCCGCGTCCGTGTCGTCGCTGCTGGCTTTCAGCGGCGCGAGCAGATCGAGCGCGCGTTGCGGCTGCCCTTGCGCAATCCACACATCGGCGATGATCACGCGCGCCACACGCTGGTTGCGCTGCGTCGCGCCATCGAGATGCAATGCTTTGTCGAAGTCCGCATCCGCTTCGACTGTCTTGCCCTGTGCGGCCAACGCGTAGCCGCGCAGCGTGAGCGGCATGATGTCCGTATCGTTGACAGCGACGGCCGCGCTTGCCGCAACCTGCGCACCCGGCAAATCGTTCGCGGCGAACAGCGCGTCGATCAGTTGGAGACGATAGCCGACATGGTCCGGTGCATAAGCAACCGCCTCACGCGCGAGTTCTACGGCTTCTCCATCATCGCCCTGCTTTCGCGCCGCATACGACGCGGCGGACGGCTTCGGCGCGAGACGGCTGCCGATGAAGCCGCGGCGCAAGCGCAGCTCGTCGCTGTCGCCGAAGCGCTTGACGGCATCGAGATCGGCGTTCCACGCGTCGTTGTCCTGACCGGCCGCGCTCGCCGCGTCGATGAGAAGCAAACGCAGCCGCGGCAGATCGGGACGCAACGCGATCGCTTCATTCGCATACCTGACGGTGCCCGCAAAGTCTTTCGCCGCATAAGCTTTGTAGGCCTGCTGCGCGGCGGTGAGCGCGGCGCCGCTCAAGGCGTTTGGATCACCCGGCTGCTGGCGGCCGGGACGGGCAACCGCGCGCGTCGACACGTTCAGCGCGTCGATCTGCTTGCGGCGCGCCACCAGCGCCGGGTCGCTGCCGAGCTGCGCGATCGCGTCGCCGAGCGAGCGGCTCGCTTCGCCATAACGGCGTTGTGCGGCTAGCGCATTGGCGAGCAGCACCCGCAGCGACACCACGTCGGGACGCTGGCGAATCGCTTCACGCGACCGTGCGACGGCGCCGGCGTAGTCGCCGCGACCGTAGGCGTCGTACGCTTCCTGCGCCACGCGGTAGGCGGCGCCGGTCAACGGCAGCGTGTCCTGGCCGGATGCGGCCGGGCGCGGCGCGTTCACCGCGCTTTGCGCGTATGCCGAGCCGCTCAGGCACAAAGCGCCGGCCAGCATCGCGACAGCGACTGCACGCAAGCTGAAAGCCGGTGCGGAAGAAGAAGCCGAAGCCGACAAAGAACCCGCCCAACAACCCATCGAAGACGAAGAACAAAAAGACGATGAAACGCGCGCCGTCCCCGCACGCCGGTTGAAAAATGAATCGATCATTCGGATGCCGCCAGAGCGCCCTGCAGGCGGCGCTGTTGCTGGATTACGTTGTCGAGCGCGTCACGCGAGATCACGCCGCGCGCCACCATGTAGTCGCCGATACGGCCGTGCCGGTCCGGGCGGTAGTCCTGCATCGCCGCTTCGAATACCTCGCGGCGCACGTAGCCGTGCTCGATCAACAGATCGCCGATCAACGGCACGCTGCGCACCGGCGCGGGCGAGGCGCCGGCATCGGCTGCTGCACCACTGCGTGCCGATACGCCCTCGCCTTCCGGCGGCACGATTTCGACGCCGCGCAATATGCGCAACCCCGCGGCGATCTCGCCTTCGCGGACGATTTTCTGCAGCACCGGCCCGCCCGCCAGCGCGCCCAATTCCGCGACCACCGACTCGGCCAGCGGACTCGCGGTCAGCAAAATCGTGCGCCCGCCCGCCTCGTCGGCCTGCGGCAACACGCGATGCCGCACGACCGCCTCGAGCGGCAGCCGCGCGGCGTCCGCCTGAACCCGGTCGACGTCCAACCGGCCACGCGGCAGATCGGACTGAAAGGCGATCGCTTCCGCGAGCGTCTCCTCGTCGAGCCAGCCCTTGGCCATCAGCACGCGGCCAAGCGGCGCCTCGCGCGCATGGCTTTCGCCGAGCGCCTGTTCGAGCTTGTCCGGATCGATCGCTTGCCACGACAGCAGCAATTCACCCAAACGCTGGCGCCGATTGTTGAACCCATCCGCGGACGGAAAGTCGTGCATGGTCTTGTCCCATGCGAGCCGCTTGCCCGTCACGAGATGGGTGATGAACATCTTCCAGGCGCGCGAAACGGCCATGAAGTTGATGAAGTTGCCCACCACCATCCGCGGCACTGAGAGCACGCCGTGCTCCCAGCCGTACAGGCGGGTCACGAAGTAGATGCGCTGCACGACGCGCAGCACGAGCGCGCAGCCGTTGGCCCATAACAACCCCTGCAGCCAGACCGAATCGGAGAACGGCGAAGCGATCAGCTCCGGCATCCAGCCGAGCAGATCGGCGCCGGCGAACAACAGAAACTGAACCACCAGCACGTACGCCAGGATGCCGACGAATGCCGTGACGATCCCCTTGCGGTCACGGAACAGCAGATAACGGTTCGCGAACGAACCGGTCCAACCGGTCTGCTTCCACCCTTGCAAGCCGATGCCGAGCGTCCAGCGCGCACGCTGCCGGTAAGCGGTACGAAACGTATCGGGAAAGAATTCGCGCACGCATAGCGGCATCGTCACGGTAATGTCGCGCTCCTTGCCGAAGCCGAACCACGCCTTGCGGCGCGTCGCGAACTGCACCGGAAAGCGCGCGAAAATCGACTGCATGCCCATCTTGCCGAGACGCGCGCCGACGTCGTAATCCTCGGTCAGGCTCTCGGTGTTGAACGGCTGGTTGCCGGTTTCGGCGATCAGCCCGAGCAGCGCGCGCCGCGAAAAACAGGTGCCCACGCCCGCGGAGGGCACCGAGCCCACCAGGCTCTCGCGCACCACGAGATCCTTCGCGTGCCATTCGGCGAACTCGTCCATATAGGTGCCGGCCACGAGCTCGAACCAGTTGCGCTCGAGCGAGGCCACCGGCAACTGGATCATGTCCTTGCGCGGCAGCAGGTAATTGAAAAAGCGCAATTCCACCGGATGCAGCACGTCTTCGCTGTCGTGCAGCACCACACCCGCGAATTCGATGCCGGCTTCTTTCTCGTACTTGAAGATCGCCTGGATCACCCAGTTCAGGCAGTCGGCCTTGCAGGTGGGACCGTCGTGCGGCACCTCCACGCGGCGCAGCTGTTTGTAGCGGCGGCGCATGCGCTCCACTTCGGCGATGGTCTGCGGATCGTTCTGATAGGTGCCGACGAACACCACGTAGTTGCGGTAATCCATCACCCGCACCATGTCCTCGATCATCGCCGCGACCACGTCGTACTCGTGCCACGCGGGCACCATGATCGCGATCGGCTGCTCATCGCGCTGATACAGCTGCGCGCTGGTGAGCGGCTTGTAGGTGCGGTGCACCGTCAGGTGGCGATAGAGCAAGCGGGTCCAATACCAAAGATCGATGAACAGATCGTCGAGGCTGGACAGCAGGATGATGAACGCCACCAGCGCCGCGGCGTATTCGAGCCCGTGGTAATAGTGGGCGACCGCATAGCCCCCATACCATTCGATGAGCGCGATGCTCACGGCTTGTCCCGATGCCTGCGGCGCGCCACGTTGGCGACAAGCAACAACACGAGCAGCAAGGCGACGAGCGCGGCCGGAACGCCCCAGCGCACCCAGCTCTGCATGAACCACGGACCGTGCACGTCGCTCGTGTCGACCACCTCGCCCGGATGACGCGTATCGAACTGGCGCAGCGTGCCGCTGGCGTCGACGATCGCGAGGTCGCCGCGCGACAGCCGCAACGACGCCGGCAGGATCGCCGCCGTGTCGCCCACCGTGCGATACGCGATACCGGACACGTTGCCCGCCTTGACGGCTTCGATCACGCCGACGCGGTTCAGGCCCGACACGTCCGCGAGCATCTTGCCGGATGCGTCGGTGAGCGACAGGCGGTCTTTCGACAGACGCGCAACGCTCTTCTCGTCGGCGAGCGTGACGTCGGCGGCGAGGAAGGCGCCCTTCGGGCTCACCGCTTCGCCGTCACGCGCGACGGTGAAGCTCGCGCGCGTCGGCGCGATGCCGCTCGCGTTCGCAAGGCGCGCGACGCGCGACAACACCTGCGTCGCGTCGTTCAGGTACGAGGCCGGCACGATCACGTTCGCCTCCGACGCGAAGCGCGCCACCATGCCCGTGAAGTCGTCGTCGACCTTGGCCTCGGCGAGCGTCAGATGGCTGCTCGGCAACACGGCGATCGGATGGCTCAGGCCGCGCTGGCAGCCGCCTTCCGGCTGACGCTGGAACACCACGCGCAGCAGGTTGCCCGGCGCGAGCGCGTAATGCGGCACGCGCGCCTCGATGCGCTGCGGCTTGCCGTCGGTGGCGAGCAGTTGCGAGCCGATCAGCACGTCGTTGAAATAGACCGAGGCGGTCTGCGCGCTGTTGCCCGGCGTCGGCGACGCGGCCACATCGAGCACCACGGCGTCCGGCAGCTTGCCGTTGCCGGACGCCGTGCCGAGGTCGAAATTCGCGTCCCAGGTGGCGCGGCCTTGCACGTCGAGCGTGCGCGGCTGGCCGCCGAGCAGCGACAACGCAATCTGATCGCCGTGCGAGTTCGGCGCGGTGTCGATCTGATGAACCACGAGACGGCTCGCCACGTCGATCGGGCGCCACGTGCGCGCGAGCACCGCCACGGCGTCCTTGTCGCCGACCACGATCGCGGTTTGTCCGCCGAGATGCGCGACACGCACTTCGCCCGGCGACAGCGGCTTCGCGATGGGATCGAGCGCGCGGGCGCGCCATGCGTCGAATGCCTCCGCCGCGCCCGGCGCCGCGCTCGCCACCTGCTCGCGCAACGCGTCGAGCGTGCTCTTCAGCGCGTCGCGCAGCGTGTCGTCGGCGACGATCACGTCGGGCGCGAACGCCGCGCGCGGCGTGAGCGCGACCAGCGCACCCGCTTCCGCCGCGTTCGCCAGCTTGTGCGAACCGCCCGCGGCCAGCGCGGCAAAGGCCGGAATCGCGCGCAGCGGCGCCGGTACCTCGACGTCGCTCAGATCGACGGTGTCGCCCACCGCCGGCCATGTGCGCGTGGCCGGCGCGCGGCCTTCACGTTGCAGCAGCGCTTCGACGCGCCAGCCGGCATCGAACGCCGGCGTGCCCAGCGTGCGCGCGCCGAGCATCACGACCGGCTTCTGCGGCAACGCGCTCCACGCGCCGCGCAAATCGACGATCGCATTCGGATCGTAGCGATAGGTCAGGCGCGAGGTCGGCGCGATGCGCCAGACGTTGCCGATCGCGGTCTGATCGGTACAGACGTCATCGCTCAACACCGACGACCAGTCGAGCCCCACGCGCACGAAACCGCTCGGCCGCGCCGCGCCGTCCACGCCGAGACTCGCCGAGGCGTCGCCCTGCTCCTGCGTCGGACTGCGCGAGAGCACCGGCGAGCCGTCGAGCGACACCAGCATGGTCGTACGGCCGCCGTTGCCGCGCAGATAGCCGCCGTCGATCTGCAAGGACGCATCGCTCAAGGGCACGCCGGCCGGCACCGGCAGATACAGCTCCTGACGTCCATCCGGCGCATGCAGCACGACCGGATCACGCATGCCGAGATCGGCCAGCGACACCGTGCGTGTCGCGAGACGCCCGCTGCCGAGTTGCGCGAAACTGCCGGCGACGTCGGCCGGCTGTTGGGCGTGCGCGGTGGCGGCTAGCCACAGCAGCGCGGCGAGCGCATTCGGGCGTGCGCGCGTCAGGCGGCGCATTTGCAAATCGGAGGTCACGTTGGTTTATCTCTTAATTAGCCCGCAACGGCGAAACCGAATTACGCGGCGTGGATTATCTGGAACGGTCAGCGCGGCATTCCGCCAGCTTTTGCCCTTGGTCTTACAGCGATATCGGCGCGACGGGCCGCTCTCTGAAATAACGGCACCGCGGGCCGTTCTCTGAACCCCCGCGCATGCGGCGCGCATGTTCGCAACGTACGCGGCCGGCGCCGGCACATGCCCGGTCAAGACCGGCCGCCATCTCCGCGCCCCGCGCGCGAGCAGCGGCCTTTCGCTTTGTTATTGCACGGCTCCGGGAAACAGCACGCGAGGAACATAAGGCATTTCGCCGATGCCGCCGCTCGCGAATTCCTCGAATGGACGCCCGCTGAGCGCCGCGACGATCCGCTGCGACGCATGGCCGTCGCCGTATGGGTTGACGCGATGCGCGAACTCGTCGCGCTCGCTCGCGTCTTCGAGCAGGCCCGTCACCTCGCGCACGATCGCCTCGCGCGCCGTGCCGACGAGGCGCACCGTGCCGGCCGCCACCGCTTCCGGCCGCTCGGTCACGTCGCGCATCACGAGCACCGGCTTGCCGAGCGCGGGCGCTTCTTCCTGCACGCCGCCGGAGTCGGTCAGGATGATTGTTGCGCGCTGCATCAGACGCACGAAACCGAGGTAATCGAGCGGCTCGATCAGATGGACGTTGCGCGCGGCGCCTAGCGTTTCCTGCACGGGGCCGCGCACGTTCGGATTCAGGTGAACCGGATAGACGATCTGCACCGTATTCGTTTTGGCGAGATCGGCGAGCGCCGCGCAGATGTTCGCGAAGCCCGCGCCGAAGCTCTCGCGGCGATGGCCCGTCACGAGCAGCAACGGCAGCGCGCCGTCGAGGAACGGCAGGCGCGCGTCGAGCTCGGCGCGCAATGCCGGGTCGGCGCCGATGCGCGCGGTGGTGAGATTCAGCGCGTCGATCACGGTATTGCCGGTCACGATCACCTTGCCGTGCAGCGCTTCGTGCGCGATGTTCGCCTTCGAGCTCGCGGTGGGCGCGAACATCAGATCGCTCACGAGATCGACCACGCGGCGGTTCATCTCTTCGGGCCACGGCTGCATGAGGTTGCCGGTGCGCAGCCCCGCCTCGACGTGGCCGATCGGAATGCGGCGGTGAAACGAGGCAAGCGCCGCCGCCGACGCCGTCGTGGTATCGCCGTGCACCAGCACGCGATCCGGCTGAACCGTGGCGAGCACGTCGTCGAGCGAGGCGATCAGACGCGACGCCAGACCGTTGAGTGTCTGGTTGCCGGTCATGAGTGCCAGATTGTGATGTGGCACGATCTCGAACAGATCGAGCACCTGATCGAGCATCTGCTGATGCTGCCCGGTCACGCACACCACCGATTCGATGTCGGTGCTCGCTTCCAGTTGCTTGACCAGCGGCGCCATCTTGATGGCTTCCGGCCGCGTGCCGAAAATCGACAGAATTCTCGTTGGCATGGCTCCTCGGTCTCCTTAAGCGCGATTGCGGCGGGGCGATACGCTATGCGCGCGGCATTAGTGCCGCGCAGGCATATTTACCGATTCAGGGTTACCGGCCGCCGATTGCGGCCAGCAAGTTCGTCCAAGCGGTGAGGGAACCGACGAATCGATCGACTTTCGGCATAGGTTCATGCGAGCTCGCGCTTTGAACGAGGAGGTCATCAACGGGTATTGCCGGGCATTCACGGGTATTGCCGGGCATTCTAGCGCGTATTTCCGCCAGTTCCATGGCGGATTTTCACTATATTCGCGAACCGTCCCGAATCTTGACAGACGGCTTCGCGCGCGACTTCCGCAGCCAGTTCGTCGCGAAACGGCGCTTTGCGTGTAAGCAGCGACGATGGACACGCCGTTGAGTTGTGTATTGGCGTTCACGATGCCGTAATAAGTTCCCGCCGCCGGATTGGAAAGCGTGCAGGTGACAACCGCGCCTCTTACCATGACGGACGAGCAGTTGGGATGCAGCATGGAAGGCGTGCCGGCTCGCAGATACAGTGTTGCGACGTCCGTGCCCGATTTCGGTGTCAGCGTAAACGTCACGCTCTTCACACTCGTGGAAAGCGGCATCTGTCGTGACGGACGAGCCTAAATGCCCGGATTGCTCCGGGCAATCAGGCATTTCGCATTTGTTCGTAGGATTTCCAGCGCGTGCCAACTAGGCACAGGCATTGCTGCATTTCGCTCGCCGGCAAATAACCCTTCGAGGCACACGCTGCTCACGACGAGTCGCCGTTTTCAAGTCTTAATCCAGCACATCCACCGGTGGGAGGCCCCATGCTTCGATACGCTGCAATCTTCTTCGTGATCGCGATCATCGCCGCTGTATTGGGCTTTGGCGGCATTGCCGCGGGCGCGGCCGAAATCGCCAAGGTTCTGTTCTTCATCTTCGTGGTGATCTTCCTCGTCACCTTGTTGATGGGCTTGATCCGGCGCTGATCACCGGATCGGCCGCACAAGAGGAGAGCACCTGCCCGGCGCGGGTAGCCGCGGCCGCATTGCAATATTTGCCGCACGGTATTGCAATAGCTGCCGCCCGCGCCGGGTTTTACCGCATCATGCCGCGCGCACGGTCAATCGATGCGACCAGCTTGCAAGCGTGCGCGGCGCCACTGGCGGCTTGCTGAAGATCGCGCTGTCGTGATTGCGCGGCCGGCTGCGGCCTACCGAGCGCAGGCTCCGCGCAGCCGCATGCTGCCGAGGCATTAGCCGGCCGATGGCATGAGCGATTCGTGTTCGCGAAAGCCCAGATGCAATTCCTCGCAGAGGAAGGTCTGCAATGTTTGCACGGCCGCCGCCTGGGCGCCGGGCACTTGACGCATGAAGAGACCAAAGTCCGCAGTGGGCGCATCGGGCAAACCGTCGGCTTGACCGAGCACGCGCATCGACTCCGAACGGATGTTGCCATCGAGCAGCACCGATACGCCGAGCCCCGCTTCCACCGCCGACTGCACGGCGGGCAAACTGGTGCTGGTGCAGACGATGCGCCACGCAATGCCCGCGCGCCGCAGCGCCGTCAACACATGCTGCTGCCACAGACACGCGCCGCCGAACGCGACCACCGGCAACGCCGCTTCAGCTTCGCGGCTAAACCCGCGCGCGCCGACCCAGAAGAGCGGCTGTGTCCACGTGAGCAGCGGTGCGGAGTCGACCAGCGCCGGATCGCCGACCACGACGTCAAGACTGCCGTCCGTGAGCCGGGACGACAACGCCACGCTCGTATCGACGACGATCTCCAACGCCACCTGCGGATAAGCGATCGAAAAGCGCCGCAACGCGCGCGGCAAACGGCCGACCGCAATGTCTTCCAGCATGCCGAGCCGCACGGTGCCCGACACCTGCCCGGCACTCAGCGCGCGCCGCGCATCGGCGCCCGCGCCGAGGATCGTATGCGCGTACGGCAGCAGCAGATGCCCTGCTTCCGTGAGTTGCACGCCGCGCGGCGAGCGGTCGAGCAAACGCTGCCCCAGTTCTTCCTCGAGCCGCCGCAATTGCATGCTCACCGCGGCTTGAGTGCGCGCGAGGCGCGTGGCCGCCACGCCCACGGCGCCGGTTTCCGCCACGGTGACGAACGCGCGCAAGAGGCTGCTGTCGAGATCTCGGGTCATCAAGCTTCTTGAAGTGGGCATAAGAAATATCAACTTATGTTAATCGCGCTTGCCCCGATAAGATAGTGTCCACGAACCCAGATAAGACGGCAGCGAAACGATCATGCAGGACACCACCATCAAACCGGCGCTCGATACCGCGAAGCCCGCGAGTGCGGCGGCAGGAGCGGCACTGCTGTGCGTGCTGTCGATGTCGAGCGTACAGTTCGGCGCCGCGCTCTCCGCGCCGACGATGGCCGCGTATGGGTCGCTCAGCACAACGTGGCTGCGTCTGTGCTGGGCCGCCCTGGTGCTGGCACTGCTGGTGCGCCCGCGCCTGTTCAGCTATTCGCGCGAGCATTGGCTCGCGGCCGGCGCGCTGGGCGCGGCGATGGCCGGCATGACGCTGTGCTTTTTCGCGGCGCTTCAGCGCATTCCGTTGGGGCTTGCCGTCGCGATCGATTTTCTCGGGCCGCTCGCCGTGGCGACATTCGCGGTGCGCCGCGCACGCGCGTTACTGTGGCCGGTGCTTGCGATAGCCGGCGTGGTGCTGCTCGCACGCGATCATGGCGGCTGGACCGGCGAACCGCTCGGCGTGATGCTCGCGTTCGGCGCGGCGCTCGGCTGGGGCAGCTATATCGTGCTGATGAAAAAAACCGGCACGCTGTTCGCCGGGCTCGAGGGACTGTCCGTGTCGCTGATCGCGGCGGCGCTCGCGGCCATGCCGTTCGGACTGGCGCAAACCGGCATGCACATCGCGCCCGCGCAGATCGCGGCAACGGCGGGCCTCGCGTTACTGGTTCCGCTGCTGCCGTACGCGCTGGAAATGGTGGCGTTGCGGCACATGCCGTCGGCGTCGTTCGGTATCCTGATGAGCGTGGAACCGGCGATCGGCGCGTTGGCCGGCTTCGTCGTATTGCATCAGCCGATGGGTGTTTTGCAGATGGCGGGGACACTGCTGGTGGTGGCCGCGAGCATCGGCGCGGTGGCAACAGCGCGCTGAACGACGCGCTGTGCTGCGATTCGACGCTGAAAACCAGGCGCCGCGCTCACGGGAAGTTTTCCGCTTCGTAAAGACGCCGCCCCGCTGCATCCTTCGCACCGAGGGTCGGCTCGAAATCGATCGGCCACTCGATGCCGATGTCGGGATCGCTCCACAAGATGCAGCGCTCGAGTTCCGGGAACCAGTATTCAGTGGTCTTCCACAGGCATTCGGCGACGTCCGAGAGCACCACGAAACCGTGCGCGAAACCCGAAGGCACCCACACCTGCCGGTAGTTGGTCGCGCTCAAATACGTGCCGGACCACTTGCCGAAGTTCGGCGAATTGAGCCGCACGTCCACCGCGACGTCGAACACTTCGCCCACCACCACCCGCACGAGCCGGCCTTGCGGACGCTGCACCTGATAGTGCAACCCGCGCAGCACGCCATGCACCGCGCGCGAATGCCGGTCCTGCACGAAGTTGAAATCGCGCGAGACGTCCCCGGTAAGCTCGTCCGCGCTGAAACTCTCGAAGCAGAAGCCGAATTCGTCGCAAAACACCTCGGGCTCGATGAGCTTCACCTCCGGCAATGCCGTCGCCATTACCTTGTTGCCCATTGCCACGTGCTCGTAAGAAGCCTGCCCGGCGAAAAACGCGGCCGCCGCCGCGGCCACGTACAACGGTCATGAGGTGCGCCGCCGACGCGGCGCCTGCGTTGGGGATTACGCCTCGGTCGCCACGCGGCTGCGCGCGCGGTATTCCGTGGGCGAGAGCGCCATGCGTTTGCGGAAGATCTTCGCGAGACGATCGCCGTTGCCGGTGCCGCTGCGGCGCGCGATTTTATCGACCGGCAATTCGGTTTCGGTCAGGAAGTTGCAGGCAATGCGCAGCCGCACCTGCAGCAGGTAGTCCGAGGGCGTAACGTGCATTTCATTCTTGAAGCGCCGCAGGAAATTGCGCTCGCTCATCGCCGCCACCTGCGCGGCGTCGGCAACGGAAACCTGACGGTCGCAGTTCGCCTCCATCCAGCGCGCGGCCGCACGGATTTTTTCGGCCACACTGAGCGTGCCGCCTTCCGCCTGCAGCGGTATCCATGTGGCCGCCATGCCGGGCATCACACGGTCGGCGACACTGCGGGCGAGTTCGGCGCCGAGGTCGCGCTTGATGAACATCAGCGCGCTGCGGGCGCAGTCGTGACGATCGTTGGACGCGCTAAGCGCGGTCTCGGCCGCGGCGCCGCCCAGATAGCGGGTCAATTGCAGCGCGTCGTGGTCGGTGGGGCCGGCGGCTTCGAGCACGAGCCTTCCCTCGCCGATCGTTTCGATCGCGCGGGTGCGCGTTTGCACCGTGCGCAGCCAGCCCAGCAAGCGCTCGTCGCGGGCGGCCGCGTGTGCGCCGTAGCCGCCCGCGATGAACAGCACGTCGAAGCCGCTGCCGTAACGTGTGTCGATACGGTCGGTCCAGATCCGCGCCAACGAGGAACTGGCGACGCTGCCGCCATCCATCGACAGAAACTGCACGTCATAGGGCGGGTCTTCGCCGTCGTGTGAACCCGCAAGCTCGTTGGCGGTCTGGAACATCTCGACGACGGTGCCCGGCCCGAGCAGCCAGAAGCCGTCGAACAGCAACACGCCGATTCGCCGCGCCGCACTCCGCACATTCGGAGTCGGCGTATGTAACCAGGTAACCCTCGCAGTATCAAGGTGCATGTGCGGCATGATCTTTCCTCAAACTGTCGTACGTTGTGGACGCGATGCCCCGTCGGCCAGCTTATATGGTCGACATGAATTAGACGGCTTAAACCGCCGGCAAAGCCGCTTAACGGATTAAGCGTGATGTTAGCGGAACGAATCGCCATAGTAAAACTTAAAATCAAATTACCATCAAGAAACTGAATGTATGAAGAAAACCTTTATTGGGCGTTTCATATGGCGGCCGGGGCTGCTGGGAGGGCAGCAGCCGTTGGTGTGCGTTGGTTTCCGGCCACAACCCGAGAGCCGCATGGCGTCTGGCTCTTGAGCCATCCCGCTCGCCGCCGCATGCCGGCGACGCGTGCGATTCGCTGCATTCGCCATCTCACCGGCGACATCCAAAAGTGTTTCAAACCTGAACTCGAAATCCGGCAAATAATCGCCATTCAATCCGGTTCTTATTCGCAAATCGGGAATTTATCGTCTATATCAATGGTGCCGCACCGCTTATTACCGGTTCACTCTGAATTAAACATTTCCGCGAAGATTTCCGAAACGACAAAAACGTTTCTAAATTGAAACATCCGGCGTTTTTAAGTATGACTTAATCGGCGATGCGGATTAAGTCAGACGATTATCTTGCGCGGCGGTAACAGACACGCACACGGACACTCACGCGCAGCGTGACCACCGCCGTCACATCATCCGCGACTCGTCGAGCGCTCCGCGTTCAACTGCGGCACGGCGTGCGCGCCGCTCATCACGCTTGCGACGCAGCGCCGCGAGACGCTGCCTGCCGTGCGTCAGCGAGGCGATCGCATGGAACGCGACCGGCGAGAACACCAGTCCGAACAGCGTGGCGGCCAGCACGCCGCCGAACACGCCGGTGCCGATCGAGCGGCGGCTTTCGGCGCCCGCGCCGCTCGACACCACCAGCGGCACGACACCGAGCAGAAACGCCGCGGAGGTCATCACGATCGGCCGGAAACGCGCGCCGGCGGCTTCGGTCACGGCACGCGTCAACGGCACGCCACGCCGATGCAGATCGCGTGCGAACTGCACGATCAGGATCGCGTTCTTCGCCGCGAGGCCGATCACTGTGATCATGCCGACCTTGAAATACACATCATTGGGCAGGCCGCGCAACAGTACCGCGGCAACGGCGCCGATCACGCCGAGCGGCACGACCATCAGCACGGCGAGCGGGATCGTCCAGCTTTCGTATAGCGCGGCCAGCGCCATGAATACCGCCAGCAACGACAAGCCGATCAGCAAAGGCGTGAGCCGCGCGGCGACGGTTTCCTCGCGTGCCGCGTCGACCCAGTCATAACCGACGCCGACCGGCAACGAAGCGGCGAGCCGCTCCATCTCCGCCATTGCCGCGCCCGAGCTGTAGCCAGGCGCCGCGTGGCCGCTCACGTCGAGCGACGGGTAGCCGTTAAAGCGCGTCAGCATCACCGGACCGATGGTCCACTGGCGTGCCGCGATCGCCGAGAGCGGCACCATGCCGCCCGTCGCGTTGGGCACGGCGAGCGCGAGCAGATCGTCGTCGGTCATGCGCGCGGCCGCGTCGGCGGCGATCATCACGCGGCGCATCCGGCCGCCGGCCGGAAAGTCGTCGATATAGGTCGAGCCGAAGGTGCTGCCCAGCACCTCGGCGATGCGGTCGAACGACACGCCGAGCGCATACGCCTTCGCGCGATCGACGACGAGTTCGACGCGCGGCGCGTCCGGCAGCGCCTCCGAATGCACCGAGGCCAGCACAGGGCTCGCCTTGGCCTGCGTGAACAGTTGCTCGCGCGCGGCCTTCAGCGCGTCGAGCCCGACTCCGCCGCGATCCTCGAGCCGGAATACGAAACCGTCCGAATGCCCGAGGCCCGGCACGGAAGGCGGCAATTGCGCCTGCACGTCGCCGTCCATGATCTTCTCGAACTTTTCGTTGAGCCTGTCGCGCAGCGTGAGCGCGCCGGTGCCGCGCTTGTCCCAGTCTTTCAGTTCGACGAAGGCCATCGCCACGTTCTGCCCGCTGCCGGAGAAACTCCAGCCGATCACACTGGTGACGTTCGCGATGGCCGGCTCGCCGTGCAGGATATTTTCCATGCGCCGCACGACGGCCAAGGTACGCGCCTGCGTGGCGCCCGCCGGCAACTGCACCATCACCTGCAACTGGCCCTCGTCCTCGCTCGGTAGAAAACCGCCGGGCATCTGCCAATAGAGCACACCGCATACGCCGACCAGCACGGCGTAAACCGCCAGCATCGGCCCGATACGGCGCAGCGTGCGCGCGGTGAGACCGCGATAGCCGTGCGCGGCGCGATCGAAGCCGGACGTGAAGCGGCTCGCCGCGCGCGCGGCGAAGCCTGACAAACCACGCCGCGCGTCGCGTTGACGAACCGACTGCGTGTGCGGCTTCAGCAGATTCGCGCACAACGCGGGCGTCAGCGACAACGCCATGAACGACGAGACCAGCATCGACGCGATCATCGCCACCGCGAACTGCCTGTAAATTCCGCCGACGCCGCCCGGAAAGAACGCCATCGGCACGAACACCGCCGTCAACACCGCGGTCACGCCGACGATCGCGCCGCCGATCTGCGACATCGCCTTACGGGTGGCCTCGCGCGGCGGAAGATGTTCTTCTTCCATCACGCGATGCACGCTCTCCACCACCACGATCGCGTCGTCGACAAGGATGCCGATGGCGAGCACGAGGCCGAACATCGTGAACACGTTGATCGACAGCCCGCACGCATACATGGCGAGGAACGCGCCCATCAGCGTGACGGGAATCACCACGGTCGGCACGAGCGTATAGCGCAGATCGCGCAGGAACAGCCACATCACGAAGAAAACGAGCACCACGGCTTCCGCTAGCGTGACCAGTACTTCATGAATCGCGATCTGCACGAAATGCGCGTTGTCGAAAGGAATTTCGACGGCGACGCCCGGCGGCAAGCCTTTGGACAGTTCGGCAAGACGCGCGCGAATCGCATTCGACGTTTCGAGCGCATTGCCGCGCGGGCCGAGCTGAATGCCGACCGTCGCCGCTGCCTTGCCGTTCAGGCGCGACCAGTACGAGTAGTTATCGCGCCCGAGTTCGACCCGTGCGACGTCGCGCAAGCGCACCGCCGAGCCATCGGGCCGCGCCTTGATGACGATCTGGCCGAATTCGGCCGGCGAGATCAGTTGCCCTTTCACGCTCACCGAGGCCGTCAGTTGCTGGCCCGGAACGAACGGCGCGTCGCCCAGCGTGCCCGCCGTTACCGCGGCGTTTTGCGCGGCGATCGCGGCGTTCACTTCGGCGGCGCCGAGGCCGTACTCGCGCAGCTTCATTGGATCGAGCCAGATGCGCAGCGCTTCGTCGGCGTCCCACAGTTGCGCGGAGCCCACACCCGGCGCGCGCTTGAGTTCGCGCAACACATAGCGGCTCAGATAGTCGCTCAATTGCACGGAGTCGCGCGTGCCGTCCATGGACGTGAGCGCGACCAGCATCAGGAACGTGTTGGCCGACTTGAAGACGGTGATGCCCTGCTGCACGACCTGCTGCGGCAAACGCGGCTCGACCTGCTTGAGCCGGTTCTGGATGTCGACGAGCGCGAGATCCGGGTTGGTGCCGGGCGCGAACGTTGCGTCGATTTCGAGTTCGCCGAGGCTGTCGCTGGTCGTTTGGTAGTACAGCATATTGTCGGCGCCATCGAGGCTTTCCTCGATGATGCTGCCGACGTTGGCGTCCACAACTTCAGTCGACGCGCCCGGATACGTCGCGGCAATGACGATGCGCGGCGGCGCAAGACGCGGATACTGCGCCACCGGCAGCAGCGGAACGGCAAGCGCGCCCGCCACGACGATGGCGAGCGCGACGATCCACGCGAAGACCGGGCGGTCGATAAAAAAGAAAGGCACTCAGAGATCTGCCTGGATCGGCTCGAAGCGCGGGGCGTCGGCGAGGCGGGCCATATGCAGCGCATCGGCCAGCACGCCGTCGCGCAACGCATAGCCGCGCGAGCGGCCCTCTTCGACAAAGCCGAACTTGCGATACAGCGCGATCGCCGGTGCGTTGTCGACGAACACCCTCAGTTCGATGCGGCGCAAGCCGAGCGAAGCGTCCGCGGCTTCGGTCAACGCTCGCAGCAACACGGTGCCGACGCCGCGCCCGTGATACGCATCGTGCACGGCGAGGCCCAATTCAGCGCTGTGCGCACGGCACGGCCGGTAGACCTCCAGGCCGGCTTGTCCCACCATGCGGCCGTCCAGCCACGCGCCGACGTTCACGGAGTCTTTGAACCGGCGTTCATGCCATGCACGCAGCTTTTCAGCGGTGCGATAACCGATGGTCAACGTGCCGCGCCGCACGCCGCGTTGGCTCATGACCTCGGCAAATTCCTCGATATCGGACGGTTCAAGCGCTCGCACCGTGATGCGGTTCTCCACCGCTGTGTTGGCGGTTTGCGACGTTTCCTCTTTCATGGCTTTATTCCGCTGCGGTTACGGCTGCCGAGTGCGTCGACATCAACGGCGCGGGTTCACGCAGCCGCGCCATGAAATAGCAGTCGATCAGCATGCCGCCGCGCAACACCGCGCCGCGCTGCCGCGCCTCGATTTCGAAGCCGAACTTGCGGTATAGCGCGAGCGCCGCGTGGTTGTCGGCGAACACGTGCAATTCGACGCGGCGCAGGCCGAGCCAGTTGTCGGCCAGATCGAGCAACTCGGTCATCAGCGCATTGCCGATACCGCGCCGATGCCATGCGTCGTGCACGCAGATGCCGATCGAGCCGGTATGCGAGCGGCGTCCCTTCAAAGGCGTCAGTTCCGCTTCACCGACCAGCGTGTCGCCGATCGTCGCCGCGATCACGATCTCGGTGGGCTCCAGTTTCTCGATGTACTCGCGGGTGCTGGCGAGCGTTTGAAAAGGTGCGTGCGGATTACCGCTGACCACCACCGGCAACTGCTGCATGGCGTGGAATTGTTCCGCGTCGGCGAGGTGCAGTGCGCGCAGCGTCAGGCCCTCGGGCACGCTCTCAGGTTTTTCTGTTTGGAGGTTTTGATCCATAGGCTCATAACGTCAATTCAAACGATCTCACCAGAATGCCGGGCAATTGCATGCCGCCCGTGGCGCGCTCGCCCCAGGTCGAATCGCTCAACAGCAATTCCGCTTGCTCGCCGAGTTGTTCGAGTTCGCTGCCGAGCAGACGGTAAAGACTGTCGTCGAAACGCATGGCTTCGAGCGGCGCGACGATCTCGCCGTCTTCGACCCAGAAAGTCGCGAAACGCGTCATACCGGTGAGGCGGCAATTCATGCGGTCCGAGAAATTCACATACCAGAGATTGCCGATATAAAGGCCGGTGCCGATTTTCGCGAGCACGTCCTCTTCCGGCAGATCGCCGGCTTGCATCGAGAGCGCCGCCGGCGACTCGCTTGCCAAGGCGCCGTTCGGCGTCAAACCGTATTCGCGCGCGCTGCGTGCGTTGGTCAGGCGTTCGGCGCTGCGGCCGGCCTCGATCAACGGGACGGTGTCGCGCAGGTAGCCGTCGTCGTTAAAGCCTGGCGTGATGCCGAGCGTCAGATCTTCGCTGATCGTCACGCGCGGGTCGAGTACGATTTCTCCCACATGCAGCTTGTACAACTCGCTGCGCGAACTCGCCTGGGCGCGTGCGGAGAAGCCGCTCCACGCAGTCGTGCCGAGCAATTCCGCGAGCGCGGCGGGCGCCAGATACGAGCGATAACGCCCCGGCGCCAATGCGCGCGGCGTGCGTGCGAGCACGGCGAGACGGTTTGCCGCCTGTTCGAGCTTGTGCGCGAAAACAGCATCGCTCCAGTCGTCGCCGGCGTAAGTCGTCTTGATTGCGCGGCCGCTCGGGTCGTAGAGCGACCAGCTGAAATTGAAGTTATCCACTTCGTACCAGCCGCGGCTGCCGCTCGTGGACGCAAAGCCGCGCACGATCGTGCCGCCTGCGTAGAAGCCCACGAAATCGAGGCCTCGCGCGCATTCTGCGACCGTGCGCAACAAGCCGCCCGGGTCCGGCAGCTTGCCGGAGCGCTGCGTGGTGCGCTGCCATGCCGACGTGTCGAACAGCAGATGCGGATCGTCCGCCGCGTCGCGCAGGCCTTCACGCAAGGTGGCGAGCGCCGCGCTCACGTCGTCGAGATCCTGCTGCAGATCGCCGCATACGGTCAGCGTCGAATAGGCCTGGCGTGCGCCGTCGATCAGGCGCAAAGTCAGCTTGCCTTGCGACACGCTGCCGGTCTGCCGCACCTTGCCGCTATTGAAGCGGATAAAGTCCGACTGCTCTCCGGCAAACGAACTGAGCGTGGTTTCCGCGCCTTGTTGCAGGCGCTCGATCGCATCGGCGAGCGACGTGAAGTGCTGTTGCCAATCCACCGACATGGCGGCGCGCGAGGACATGAACTGGCTCATCATGCGCCTCCGAACACGTCGACGTTGCTGAACACGCAAGCCGGCGACGCATGGCCGACGCGAATGATCTGCGCGGGTTCGCCCTTGCCGCACATCGGCGTGCCGTACACCTCACGCGTGGCGGCATTGCCGACCGCGCTCAGGCTGCGCCAGAAATTCGCCGAGATGCCGCGATAGTTCGGCTGCTTCACCACTTGCGTGAGCTCGCCGTTTTCGATCAGCTGGCCGAATTCGCAGCCGAACTGGAATTTGTTGCGATGGTCATCGATCGACCAGGACGTGTTCGTGCGCATCAGAATGCCGTGCTCGATGTTACCGATCATCTCTTCCAGCGAACTCTCGCCGGGCTCGATGTTCAGATTCGCCATCCGGTCGATCGGCGGCCGGTTCCAGTTCGACGCGCGCGAATTGGCGACGCCCGGCATCTGCGCGCGCTGTTGCGACAGCGCGCCGCCGAGCGGACGTTCAAGCACGCCGTTGCGTATCAGATACTGCTTGTGCGCTTCGGTGCCGTCGTCGTCGAATGCGTACGAAGCGGCTTCTTCGCGCAGTTCAGGATCGAATGTGACGTTCAGCAACGCCGAGCCATAGCGGTACGAACCGAACATCTCCTGCTTGACGAAGCTCCAGCCCGCGAAGTTGCGCTCGTCGCCGAGAATCCGGTCGAGTTCGAGCGGATGCCCGATCGATTCGTGAATCTGCAGCATCATCTGAT
>WNGR01003486.1_pt1 | contig 21454 bp, 19 predicted proteins | sample 5407581 | NCBI WGS metagenome assembly WNGR01 (sample SAMN13153383, study PRJNA577476) | soil metagenome | isolation source: 80 cm soil or saprolite under Garry oak tree replicate 2 | place: USA:California | collected 2016-06-15
GGCGCGGTTCTGGGCGCGCGGGACTTGCGTGGTGGTGCCGGGGATGTGGCGGCTTACGCTGCCGCTGAGGTGTCGTGCGGTCAGGCGGCGGCTGTTATGGCGGGCCGGCGGCGAGGCTGGCGAGGGTCTTGCGGCGGCGCTTGAGGGTTCTGGGCGGCTGGCCGAGCGCGGCTCTGCGCGCGGTGTCGGCCTGGCGGGTGTCCCATGCAGCGAGGATCCGCTGGTTGCGGACGGCGAGCAGGCAGGCCTGGCGGGTCCACTGCCGCTGGTCGAAGATGACCGGCGCCGTCGCGTTACTCCCGGCCAGGCCGGTCTCGATCCGGTAGATCCGTGCTCCCCATGCCCAGGACGCGATCAGCAGCCCGGCCGGGACCGCGGCCGGCGCGCACAGCGTGAACGCGGCCAGGGTGTTGCCGAGGCTGAACGCGTCCACCCGGCCCGCCACCCGAGGTACGGGGCGGCGAACACGGCCGGGAGCGACCTGGTAGTGACAGCCTGGGCGGTAGGCGGCGGTCATCGGGGCGGACCAGGCGGCAGCGCGGCGCAGCTGGGCAGGCGGCCAGCCGCGCAGCCACGCCACCGTGACCGCGCTGATGGTCACGACGGTGACCGGCGCGGCGGCGACCATGACGGAGGCGGCGATGGTCCATTTGGCGAGGCGGGCGGCCTATTTCAGGGCGTGCTGCCATATCAGGAGCTGGACGTAGAACCAGATCACAGGAGCGCTCCTTCCGGGAGGTCGCGGACATCGAGACGGGCCGCCAGCGGGGCGGGGAGGGTGGCGGCGACACGCTGGACGGTCGGCAGGGCGTGCGGGGAGCACAGGTAGACGACGTGGTCATACCGGGCCGCCTGGCCATGCGCAGCGGGCGTGGTCTGGGTGAGCAGGCCGGTCATGATCGCGGCGGTGCGGGCCGTGCCCTTCGGGGTCAGCTCGGCCTCGATCGCCCAGCACTCGTCCGGGTAACGGCTGGCCGGCACTGGAGGCCAGTGCACTTCGGCGTCCGGCACGTGCCCTGTCCCTGGCCGTCCGGCCCGGGAGCGGATGTGGCGTTCGCTGCGCCACCACGCCTGGCCCGCCTGGAACGCCTCGCCGGCCTGCAGCGAGCCGGCTAACCGGCGCCGCCGGACTGCAGAGCTGCCAGTTGCCGGCACCGGCACCGAGGTCGTGGTGGCCGGGTCATCGCTGCGGACCGCCCCGGCGACAGGCTGCCGCGGGAGCGGCGGGGTGGTCGCGGATGAGGGTGGCTGCGGCGGCCGGGTTGGCCGCGGGGCAGTCGTGGCCGCTGGGGAGGTGGTAGGCGGTGCCGTCGGACGTGGCGATGGTGGTTCCGGCCGGGGTGAAGATGTGGAGCCGGGGGTTGACCTGGCCGGACGGGGCGCACGGAGCGGCGGGCGGGCGGAGCACGAGTCGGTGTGTCCTGGCCAGGACGCTGCGGATGCCGAGTCGGGCGAGCGCGGTCTGCAGGTCGGACAGGAGCATCAGCCGGCGGGTGGCTTCGGGGCCGGTGAGGATCGGCTCGGGTGGCTGAGCGCTGGAGGCGTCGGTCGGCACGGTTCTTGGTGTCCGTTTCTTGTCGCTGTCGGCCGGGGTGCTGACCGCGATGCTAGGCGCGCTGGAGATCACTGCCTAGGTATGTTGCGACATGTTGCGTCAGCACCACGCCAGCACCTTGACGCCTATCCGGCTGCGTCAGATGCTTGCTGTGCGCAACATTCCGCAATCGATCCTGAGGAGTATGTCATGCGGTTAACGTTCATCGGCAAGGACCCGGAATCCAACCCGACCGGTTCGCCCACGGTGTACCGCACTGACCGGGGTAGCTGGGTGGTGCAGGGCTGGGCGGTCACCGACCCGGAAGCGCTCGCGCAGATGAGCGTTCCGGACGGCGAGACATGCGTCGAGATCCCGGACAGGATGGCGCCGTTCTTCAGGCAGGAGGACCGTGACCCCGGTATCGGATGACGAGTTCAGTGAACTGCTAAGCAGCTTCGGGCGAGAGGCCGATCACCTGGAGACGCGCGACGCTTACGGGACGGCGGTCGAGCTGCCGCACATGGCGCAGTGGCAGGCCGGCGAGCCCGACGACCTGGAATGGCTCCAGGGCTGGTGCGCCGTGCTCCGCGAGCACGTGCGGGCCGGAAGGTCGATCCGCCGGGCACGGATAGTCTCCGAGCCGCTAAGCGACTATCAGCGGTGGTCCTACAGCATCGCCTATCCGATGGTGGAGGCCGGCGAGGATATCCGGTGGGTGCCCCGCAGGATGGTGTCGCCGGTCGCGGTGCCGGGCAACGACTTCTACCTGTTCGACGACCAGCTGGCCGTGTTCCTGCTGTATTCGGGCAGCGGCCTGGCCGCGGGCATGGCCAGCTCGGCCGACTCTGCCGTCATCCGGCTCTGCCGGTCGGCGTTCGAGGCCGTGTGGAAGCTCGCGATACCGCACCGTGAGTACGAGCCCGTCTAGCTCGGCCCGGCAGGCTCAGCAGGCGCTGGGTGCCCGCCTGCGGGAGATCCGCAAGGATGCGGGCCTGACCGGGCGGGTGCTGGCCGTAGCCACCGGGCAGCACTTCACCAGGGTGAGCAAGATCGAGAACGGGGTGCAGGCCCCGGCCGACCAGGACATCCGCGACTGGTGCCGGGCCTGCGCGGCCGAGGAACAGGTCCCTGACCTGATCGCCACGGCCCGCGCCGTCGAGTCCGCTTACCTGGAGTTCCGCCGGCAGGCCCGGGCAGGGATGAAGCGGGTCCTGGGAGCCCATACGCTCCCGCTGTACGAGCGGACCAGCGTGTTCCGGATCTACGAGCACAACGTGATACCCGGCCTGTTCCAGACCGTCGCCTACACCACCGCCATGCTGTCGTTCTGGATCAGGTTCCTTGAAGTGCCCAACGACATCGACGCCGCTGTCGCGGCCCGCGCGGAACGGCAGCGGGTTCTCTACCAGCGCGGAAAGCGGTTCGAGGTAGTGCTGGAAGAGCAAGTGCTGCGGACCTGGTTCGGCAGCGCCGACGTCCAGGCCGGACAGCTCGGCCGGCTGCTGGAAGTGATGTCGATGCCGACCATCTCACTCGGCATCATCCCGATGATGACCCAGAGGACGGCAGTCGCCTCGGCGGGATTCTGGATCTTCGACCATTCGCTGGTCGCCCTGGAAACACCGACCGCCAGCCTCGAAGTCAGCCAGCCGCAGGAAATCGAGCTGTACGCCAGGATGTTCAGCCACCTCCAGGCCGCGGCGCTGTCCGGCCCGGCAGCCCGGTCGCTCATCATCAATACCCTGGGCGAACTGGCCCCGTCTGCCCGGCCAAGCTAGGACACCATGACCCTGGCCGTTTTATCCGTCCTCACAAGGATCGCCACGGTAACCAATGCGAAAGTAGAACGGGTTATAGCACTGGCTATCGCAGTTGAACCGTCGCGACGCGCTGGTCTCGATTCGAGCTGGCCGGGTTTGGTTGAGCTATGGCCGGATTTCGTTCCATGAAGGGAGCTGGAATCGGCTGAGTGCCCAGTCGAGCCATGAGTCTTCCGGGCCGTAGATGTCGACCCAGGAACGTGCTTGCTGGCGTCCGGTGTCATCGGTAGGGATGATCATGGCTTCTCGTGCCCGGGCGCCTGGCAGGGAGCGGCGAAGTGCGTAGCAGTCTGCTGCTGACCGGGCCGATTCCCCGATGACCTGGCCGTAGGCGAGTCCGTCACTGTTCGACAGGACCGCGCCGTTGATTGACGTGTACAGAGCAAGCAGTTGCTTGACCTGGGAGGCGATCGCGTCGAGCTTGGCGCGCAGGCCGGATCGTCCCCATTGCGTGACGGCCCATGTTCCGTCCAGGATGTCGGCTCGGAGCCAGCCGCCTCCTGAGGCCTGGGCCTGTTCTGCTTTCCGGGCCAGTTTTCCCGCGATGCGGGGCCAGCTGTCCGACTCCGGCACGCTGAACCGGAGTCCGTCGCCGCGGCTGCCTGGCGGCTGAACACACAGCTCGGCCTGGTTCAGCGTGACCGGTTGCTCGTTACCGGTTGCCATTGCTTTCGAGGCGGCGGCTTCCAGTCTCCGGAGCAGGTCGGCTGCGTCTTGGTCGGTCATCGAGCCGGTGATCGTTCCAGAGATCGGCGTTTCGTGCGTCCATTCGATACGCATGATCATCCGGGAGATCCGCAGCCAGAAGGCGTCGGCCTGCTGCGTTTGCTGATCGGGCGTGATCGCGAATGTCTCGGTCCGGATCACCTCGTCGCTACGGCGCAGGATGACATCGCCCGGGGGCGTAGCTGGCTGGACGCGTTCCTCGAAGGCCGCTGCGTAGCCTGCCCGCAGTGCTAGCGCGCCTACTTCCAATTGCAGGGCGCAATGATGCCGGCGCTCATCCCTGACGTCGTTCTTCATCTCCTTCTGCACCTTGCCGGCTCCGGGCAGGCCGTCGAGGACGGCGAACCGGAGCGTGAAGTCGAGCAGCTTGGCGAGCGCGGAGACATGGGCAGAGCCGAGGTTGACCTCGGGCGGAACGTGGCCGGCCTTCTACGTGCGGGGAGTCCAGCATCTCGCGGTAAAGATCGAAAGTCGGCGGGTCGTCGGTCCGGGGCCAGCGCGGTCCGGCCACGGTTCCGTCCGCCTCGTGCGGACCGGAGCTGGCGACTGGGTGTGTGCTGGTCACGCTGCTGGCGGCTGGTTCGGTTGGCTGGCGAGCACGTCGCTCATGTCGAGGAGGAGCCGTCGCCTGGGCCTGCCCAGTCCCAGCCGGTCGCATCGCCGCCTGCGGCTTGAGCTGAGGCGATCAGGTCAGGCATGAGGTCGGGCAGGTCGGTGAGCTTGCGCACGATCTGGGTCTGGTTGCGTTCGCCGGCGTGTGAGGTGGTCAGGAAGTGAGCCATCTGCTTGTCGGGCACGACGACGTGGCAATAGGGCACGGCGAGGCTGACTGCGTCGATGTCGCTGATCGCGCTCATCTTCCAGGGCGCGGAGGTGTCGCGGAACAGCTCGACCTTCAGGTCGGTGGCGATGCGCACCAGGGCATCCGGTCGGCGAACGCGACCATGCTGCTGCGCGAGATGTTCGGGCGGGCCGGGTCGTATCCGAGAGCGCGGCTGAGGCTGATGCGGTACTCGGCGAGCAGCTCGCCGAACAAGCGGATGTGCTCGTGGCAGATTTCGCGAGCCTGCACGCGCACACGCAGCTCGGCCCGGCTGACCGGGTCGTCGGCCAGCAGCCCGCGGTAGGTTTTCTCCCACCCGAGCCTGCCGCGCTCGACATCTTCGGTGTCCTCTAGCCGGTAGCCGAGCTTGCGGAGGTCTTCGAGTTCCTCGTCCGCCGGGCCGGCCAGGATGAAGTACTCCCCGAACTGGTTCGCCTTGCGCAGGAACTCGGGCATGCCGGGGATCGTCGCGGGGTCGATGCGGCCGGACGGGCCGCGCAGGGCCAGGGGTCCCTGGTTGCCAGTGAAGGCCCAGATGACGCCGGTCCCGAGCGGCTCGGGAGCCTGGGGCCGGAATGCGGGCCGGCCGAACGTCAGGTGCATCGCGCAGAGCATCTGGTGCCGCATCAGCACCCGCGCTGAGCGGAGGGTCCGGCAGCGTGAGATCGACGCCATCGTCCGCGCCAGGGCGGCGCGCTTCTGCGGGTTGGTGATCTTGCTGGTCTCCATGTAGTGGGTCGAGGACAGCGGGAACGCGACCCCGGCGCCGCTGGCCTGCCGCACGGCGGCCAGGACCGCGAGGTCGGAGGCCTCGCGGGGCTCGCCCTGGTCGGCCTTGGCGAGCCGGAACCAGACCCACTGGTCGAGGTAGACCGAGGGCCGGGAGGTGTGGAAGTCGATCTGTGACATGGCCGGACCGCTGCCCGTCTTTCCGCTCGAAGGATGCTGGTCGCGTTAGGAGCCGCGCTGCCTCGGCGGCCCGAGCTAATCCTTGCAGCACCCTCCGACATGGAGCCACGCGTTTGCTCTGCGGCGGCGCGGAGTGCTGGCCCCTGGCACGTGCGCAAGCAGCGTTCGTTGGTGACAGGCCGTGCGCCCTGCGAGTGCCGTCGGCCATAGGCCGTCCGCTGTGGGGGCGGGTGGCCGGGGGCTGTTAGCGGGATTCAGGCCGGGCGGTTCCGGGCGCGCGCGTCCCAGGCCACCGGATCGGGCGGCCTGGGACGAGGGTGCGGTGTTACGGGGTTGTGGGTAGCTGGGTCGGTGCGGAGGGTTTGCAGGAGCGGGGTGAGGCGGGAGTAGCGGACCGGGTGGCCGGCCTGGCGCATCCTGGCGGCGAGGGCGTCGCGGGTGAGCGGCTGCCCGTCGCGGCTGAGCGCATCCCGCGCGGCACGCGCCGCCGCAGTCAGGTCAGCCGTGCCGGGCACGGGCACGGTGACCGCTCCTGTGACCGGCGGGCGCCGGATGGCACCTGCGGGGGAACGGGAACGCAGGCCAGGCCGAGTGCTGGCCGCCCGCGTCCGGGCGGTCTCGCCGTTCCCAGTGCCGGCCGCGTTCCCGGTGCCCGGGGCCGTGCCGGGAACGGTCGGGGCCGGCCGGTGCTCCAGGATGCCGGATAGCAACTTGACCGCGATCAGAAGCGCGACGGCCGGCCATCCGGCGATGATCCGGCTGACGGTGCCGTGATCGGCGGTGGCGATGTTGGCGGCCAGGCTCGCGGCGGTGCCGATGGTCAGGGCGGCCCAGGGCAGCCACCCGGAATTGCGTCCGGCGCGGCGGTCAGCGAGCAGGACCAGGGACGCGACGATCTCGACGCCGTCGACCGAGAGCGGGAAGGCGTGGGCGTGCCAGCCGGTGTCGCCGTGGGCGGCGGCGAGCTGGCGCATGTGACTGTAGGAGATGGCGCCGGCGATCCCGGCCAGCCCGGCCACGGTGGCCGTGGCGGCGCGGCTGATCCACTTGTCGGCCCGCTCGAAGGCGGGTGCGGGCCGGGTCACTTCGCGGCCCTGGGCGTGCGTGGCCTGGTCAGGCGGACGGGGAGCGGGTCACCTTCGATGAGGATGCGGTTCGCATGGCGCATCGTTCGGTGCTCCCAAGTCATGGATGTTCTTCGAATACAGAACCGAGCACCTGCCTTCGGGTGAGTGGCATTCGAGTGGCAAACCAACGCAGGACGGGTGCTTTTTGACCAGGCGTTTGGCGCCCGAAGGTCCGCGTAGGCCGGTGTCTGGGGAAGAGGTCTTGGTAGTCAGCGCAGGGTCACTGCGTTCGAGAAACTGCCATAACGGCGGCGCTGGTGCACGGCTTGGCTTTCCTCGCCCAGGAACGAGCTGAGCGATATCCGCTCTCGGCGCATGACGGCATCCCCTGCACCCGCGCGCAGCGACCACATCTCCCGCCGTCGGCGCGCCACACGGGTCAGTGTCCGCTGTCATCGAGGGCAGCGCCCGGTACGCATCCGCTCTTGGGGCACGAGCACGTGGCAGGACGTCATGGGCGACACCGGCTCCGCACCTAGGCCTTGAATGGTGTCTGCTCGTTCGGATGGTTGCCTTGGTCGTCAGGGAGCAGGTCATGGCCGTTCCAAGTGAAACGGGCAGTGGTCACGGCTTCGTCGCCGTCGCCGCCGGTGATCAGCTGGTGAATGCCGATGCCACTGAGCTCGGCATAGGTGCACCATTCGTGATCGGACGTAAGTACGAGGTCCAGGTCGAGCGCGGACAGCAGGGCGAACACCTGGCCGCGATTGCTGGTGTCCACGCCCACGAACACCTCGTCGAGCAGGATGACACGTGGTGCTTCCGGTACCGCTTGGTAGTGCGCGGCCACCGCGGCGAACAACGGCAGGTGCAGGGCGATGGCCTTCTCACCGCCGGACAGCGCCCCGTGCAGCTTCCTCGTCAGCAGCTGCCAGCCTGTGCCATTGGCCCGGTCCACCTTGACCACGAACTGGTGCCAGGCCGTGTAGTCGAAGACCTGGCCTAGCTGCTCCTCCCAGCTGGCCGCGGTGTTGTCGGCCTTGGCCTGCTCGATCCGCTCCCGGAAGAAACGGTGCAGCGACTCCCGGTCCGCGTCGGTCAGCCGGACCGGCTCCTTGAGCAGCAGGTCGCGGGCCGCTTTGGTGCCGGGCGGGAGGTCCGGGGCGACCTGCCAGACCAGCCGGACCGCCACTTTGGACGCGGTGCGGACCCGTTCCAGCCGCGCGTTCATCCGGTCCACGAGGTCGTTGGCCTGGCGGATCCGGTCGGCCAGGTGACGGCGGGTGTCACCGGTGAGCGTCTGGTCGAACAGTTCACGTTCGGCGTCGGTGATCTCCTGGCGGCTGCGTTCCGCCTCCTCCCGCAGGACGTGCAGCAACTCCGCGGCACCGGCCCGGACCCCGTTCACCACGGCGCTGAACACCTGGACGTCCTGGTCGGTTTCCAGGTCGAGATCAGACCGGGCGCTAAGCGTGTCGCGGCAGGCATGCACCGACTCCGACAGCCGGTGCAGGGCGTCGCCCAGGTTGTTCGGCGCGTACGGGATGGCCGGCCAGGCGGCGGCGGCCTGCCGGGCGGCGTCGAGCGCGGCGCGCACCCCATCGGAGCTGGACAGGGTGGCCTGGAACGTGGCGAGATCCTCCAGCCCGCTGTCCGCGGCGAAGACCCCGCCGGCGAGATGGCGGAACCGGTGCGCGGCCGCGTCACGGGCCGTTGTCGCCGCATCGCGGGCCGCCGCGTCGGAGGCACTCCGGGCGCGCAGCTCACCGAGCCGGTCGGTGAGGTCGACGACGTGCTGCCGCCCGATGCTGAGCTGCTGGCGGAGGTCCCCGAGGCGCTTCCGGAGAGCGGCCAGCTCGGCCAGTATCTCCCGGTAGTCCACGCCGGCCGTGTCTTCCACGGCCTGGAGCATGGTGGCCAGTTGCCGGTGCCGGGCCTCAGCGTCACTGGCTTCCTGCTCGCGCTGCTGGGCGAGCTCTTCGGCACGCTCCGCCTGCCTGGTCAGCGTCTCCAGGTTCGTCCGGGCCATGAGGAGCTGGCCATGACCATCCAGCCAGGTATCTGCCTGCTCGCGGAACCGGTCGATGGCCTCGGCAAGCATGGTGAGGGCGGTGCGGTCAGCCGGCAGGCCGTTCTCGGCGGCGAGCCGGGTCAGGGCCATCAGCGCGCCGGCGACCTGCTTCTCCCGGTCGGACACGGTGTCCAGCCGCTTCCGGACGGTCCGGTCCGCGGCGTCGACCCCGGCTGACGCGCTCAGCACCGCCTGTGCGGCCTCGTTCAGCTCGCGGTGGTCCGGGCGGGTGGCCCGCTCGTTCGCGACCGCGGCCCGGCGGGCCGCCAGGGCGCTGAGCCTGGCGTCGAGCATGGCGATGGTGTCGTCGAGGACGCTGATCTGGCTGGTCAGCTCCTGGATTCGGCGTTCCCTGGCGCGCTGCCGGGCGGCCGCGCCCACATGGGCTGGCTGGTCCCGGTGCCAGCTGCCGTGCAGGTTACCCAGCCGCCAGCTCCCGTCGGCCCCGATCGCGGCCGCGTGATCGGCCGGCAGCTGCTCGCCGAACGCGATGGCCGCCAGCAGTCGCTGGATCGCCGCGTCGGGCACCCAGGGATGGTGTTCGGGAACGAGGACATCGGCCAGCGAGGCGCCCGGCGCCGGGACCAGCGCCGCTGGGTCGGCAAAGGTGTCGTGGCCTGCCATCGAGCCAGACGGCCCCACCCACGCGTCCAGCAGCCCGGATGCCTGGAGGGCAGCCTCGATCGGGCCCCGCGCCGCTTCCGGGATCTGTGGACTGAAATCCACCAGCCGCCAGAACGGCGCACCGGTCATCGCGGCGCGGTCGGTGGTCCGGGTGGGTGGCGGATCCGGCGGCAGGTCCTGGTCGGCGGCCAACTCCCGGACCTGCCCGGCGAGTGTGTCACGTTCGGCGCGGCTGGTGTCCCGCTGCGCTGCGGTGGCGGTCTGCTCCTTGACGATGTCCTCCAGGACCGCCGCCGCCACCGTGTCGACCAGGGCGAGCAGGGCGGACTCCGGCTCTATCGCGTCCAGCAGTGCGCCCGGGTCGGGGAAGGCCAGCTCGCGGCAGGCCGCGGCCCAGTCCGTCAGTCTGGCACCGAGCTTGGTGAGTTCGGCTTCATGCCGCTGAGTGGCCGCCGCCTGCCGGGACCGTGCCTCGGACATCTCGGTGCTCGCGTCGTCCAGGTCGGCTTCGGCCTGCCGCCGGCGGTCCACCGCCCAGTTGTGCTCGTCCAGTGCCTGCCGGACCGTGGCCAGCTGGCCGTGCCGGCTAGCCGTGGCGGCGCGCAGCAACGTGTGGGCCCGCGGGGGCTGGGCCTGCTGCGGCTGGGCGTCGAGGATGGCCGTGATCTCCTCGTGCACGCTGACCAGCCCGGCCCGGGTGGCCGCGTGCCGGGTCTCGGCCCGCAGCCCCCGGGTCGCCTCGGCTCGCTGATCCGCCAAACGCTGGCTGTCCTGCATGGCCGAGGCGTCGGCGTCCGCGTCGGACCGCCTGCGGTCAGCGTCGGCGCGGAGAGCGACGGCCCGGTCCCGGGCTTGCGCGGTCTGCTGCCGCAGGCCGTCCAGCTCCCGGCCTTGCTGGTAGCCCTCACTCTGGATGAGCCCGGTGATCCGCGCGTCGGCGGTGGCGGCATCACGGTCAAGGTTTTCGTTATGAAGCTCCCCCTCGGCCTTGGCCGCGGCGATGAGTTCGTATTGCTCGGCCGACTGGCGGGCGGTCCGGGTGAGGTTGTCCAGTTCGGTAGTCGCGGAGATCAGGGCGGCGGCACCGGCGCGCAGCACGCGCTGGGCGTAGGAGCGCTGCCGCGCGGCCAGGGAGCGGGCGGCCGCCACCTCCTCGTCCAGGTGCACCAGCCGTTCCCGCTGCCGGTCGAGACGCTCGAAGCCCTCGGCCAGGTCGGCGATCTCCTGGTGCCCCAGCGGCGGCAGCGCCCGGGACAGCAAGGTGGACAGCAGCGCGGGATCCAGCCGCTGGGACAGCTTCGGTGTCCGCAGCTGCAGCAATGCGGTGATCAGGGCGTCGTAGCGCTGCTCGGTCAGCCCGGGGAAGAGCGCCGCGCGGATGGCGGCGCGGTAGTCGCCGGCATTCCCGTACACGACGCCGCCCTCACCGAGGCGCTCCTCCAGCGCGGCCTTGGTCAGCGGCTGGCCGGCCTCGTTGACCAGCGCCACACCGTCGCTGGTGCCGATCCGCTCAGTCGTGGTGAAGTAATCGGCGTGCACGGTAGTGGTGTGCGTGCTGGCCTGCAGCCGCGCCCCGCAACAGAACCAGCGGCCCGGCGCACCGCCGGATCCGACGTCCGCGGCGGGCAAGCCAAACTCCAGCCAGACGTACCCGACCCGGGTGGTGCCGGACGCGCCTTCGCCCATGAGGTTCCAGTGCATGCTCCGCTCGGCGGTGCCGAACGTGGACAGCCGGCTTGCACGCAGGCTGGCATCGAGCAGGAACGGCAGCAGCAGCTCGAGGGCCTTGGACTTGCCACTGCCGTTGGGCCCCCGGAGCAGCAGGCGGCCGTCGTGGAAGATGAAGACCTCGTCGTAGTAACGCCAGACGTTGTGGATGCCGGCCCTAGTCGGCATCCACCTGGGGGTGCGGGGCTCCGGCTTGGCGACGGCGAGTGGGCGGGGCAGCTCGGTCACGGTCACGGCGCAGGCTCCTCGGCGGCGGATTCGGTGCTCCTGGGGTCGCCCGCGGCGTACCGGGCTGCGGCGGGCAGTGGCCGGACCAGGCCGCCGGTCGCGCTGACCAGACCGAAGCCCTGCAGCACGGCCAGCGCGTCGGAGACGAGCTGGGCCGGCCCGTCGTCCTCCCGGTAGCTCCTGGCCCAGCGCGGGAATTTGGCCAGCAGCGCGGTCGCCGCCACCTGCAGCTGCCCGGTGGTGCACGGCCCGTCCATGCCGTCGAGCAGCAGCAGCGCGGCCACCTTGGCGGTGCTCGCGTCATCGGGGAATCGGCTGTCCGTGGCGATGCACTCGGTGTCGATGAGCAGCATGCCTTCGGTGCGGTTCTCCAAGACGAACCCGCCCTGCTCGGCGGCGCGGTGCAGCAGCTGCCGGCCGGTGGGGGAGGCCAGGTAGGACCGTTCCTCGATCGACAGGTCATCCAGGTAGAGCACCGGGTCATCGGTGAGCCGGCGGAAGATCGAATGCCGCAGCCACAGGTTGCGCTGGACGTCCGAGGAGGGCACCGGGTCCGGGCCGTCGCCGGCCACGGCGCCGTAGCGCTGTTCCCGGGTGGCCATGGCGAGCAGCTCATCCAGACGCAGCGGCACCTCATCGGGTGGGATCCCAAGCTGGGACGGACCGACTGGGGCGGCCAACAGCCGGAGCAGCAACGTGGAGTCGATCCGGTACAGCACCTTGGCTGTCGCCGACTCCACGAAGTTCTCGGTGCTGCCGTCAACAACTTCAAGGACGCCGAACGACTCCAGCATCCGGATGACGTCGACGAAGGCCATTCGCTCAGCGCGGCTGGCCGAGTCGAACGTGTTCACCACGGGGTCGGCGCCGCTCGCCCGGCTGACTCCGTCGGCGAGCAGCCCGATCGTGGTGACCGGCACCATGAGCAGTTCCGCCGCGACGAAGCAGAGCAGGACGTAGCGGCGCCGGTCGAACGGGGCACGGCCCGATCTTGCCCGGCGGGCGGGCCGGCTGGGGTCGGTGGCCGCCCGGACCTTGACCAGCCGGGCGTAGCCGAGCCGGGGCTCAACGATCAGCGTCCAGCCGCAGTAGTAGTCGAACCATTGCAGGATCGGCTCGCGGCGGCGCCGGACCAGGTCGAACCAGTCCGCCGAGGTCCGCTCGCTGATCAGCGGGTTGGCGAGCAGCAGGCGGATGCCGCGGGCGACCTCGTCACGTTCGGCGATAACGAGCTGATTGTTCAGGCTGCTCACTGGCTGGCCCCTGCAAGCTGGGCCGAGAGGGATGGTTGGGCCGGGACGGGGCCGCACGCCCGGATCTGGATTTCGTAGTCCGGTCCCTGGAAGGTGCCGCGCGGCGTCACCAAGGTCGCGGTGGCCCCGTCGGGCGGCGCCTTCAGCAGGACCTCGATTCGGCCGTCGGCGGTCGAGCCGCGCCGCAGGCCCGAGCTGTCCGGGCTGCTGGCCAGGGCCCGGCCCAGCAGTTCCAGCAGCCGCTCGAACAGCGCATGATCGAGACGGCCGAACGCCGCCAGCCGGACGGTGCCGTCGGTATCGAGCATGCTCCACGCGGCCTCGAGCTCTGCCCGTTCGGCCCGGGCCCGTTCGGCCCTGGCCGCCTTGATCGCCTTCACGTCGCGGACCCGGCCGGTGCGGCTGAAGCGCTCGGCGCGGCCGGCGGAGCGCAGCAGCGGTGATACCTCCACGGGCGGCGCGTCCCGCCATGACATCGAGGAGCCGGCCAGTTCTGGGTCGGGCAGGCTGAGGTAGGCGTGCCGGGCGGGGCTGAGTCCGAACATGGTTGACCACAGCCGGTGCAGGTCGTCCTGGCTGCCTGCCAGGCTGAACCAGCGGGCCAGTTCCCGGAAGTCGGCCGCCGCGCTGCTGGTGCGCCGACGCGACTCGGTAATCCGGTCGAGAACCTGCAACAGCGTGATGATCGCCCGGCGGGCCACCAGGTGCAGCTGCTCCACCCGGGGCGCTGAGCCGTCGTCCGGCAGGAACCAGGCCCGCAGCCCTGCCCAGCGGGCCCGCCGGTGTTCCAGCCACGCCGGGCCAGGGTCAGCGCCGGACATCTGGGGCAGCTCCGCGCCGAGGAGGGCGCGCTTATGCAGCAGGCCGACCCCGTGCTCCTCGACTTCGCGTATCCCCGTTGCGATCGCATGGCTGCGGCGATCCAGATTGGTCAGGAATTCCTGGAGATACGCCACGGTGGCGGCCTTGACGTCATGGAAGGTGGCCAGGTCGGTGCCATCAGCTCGTAGCAGGCGCTGTAGTTCGCCGTTGAATTGCTTGGTGTTGCCCCGCAGGGCCTCCAGATGGCCTTCCAGCTCCGTCAGCGCGGTGAAGATCCGGCGGTCGGATCCGTGCTCCATCTCGTGAATCAGGTCCCGCAATCGGTCAGCGATCGCATCGAGCACAGCCGTCTGAAGCGCGCCGGTCGAGGCCAGCATCATCATCGCGTGGGTCACCCCCGCGAGAGCAGCCTCACCCTGCCTGGTCAGGGAGTATTGGAGATTGCGCCGCTCGTACTCACTGGCCGTCCGGTAGTCCACCGCATGGTTTTGGATGACGTCGATCAGATTCCACAGCCGGAGCTGCCCGAGCGCCGCGGTGAGATCGTCGTCATCCAGGGCGTCCAGCCAGCCGATCGAGCGCAGCCGCGCGCGGACATCGTCGAGCCCCAGGGATGTTTCCAGGCGCTCATTTGCCTCGCCGAACGCATGCAGCATCGAGACGTAGAGGTCGGCTCGGTCGGCGTGGGTGAACCGGAACATCTCCGGCGGCACGCGGAGCTGCTCCATGCGGCCTCCTGCCGGTCGGTATCTGCTGGACGGTGTCGTCAGACAACGGTAGGACGCGGTGCCGACAGCGCTGGGTCTTCTGGTCCGCTGCCCCCGGTAAGTCATTGATCAGGGACGCTTATGCAGCGGTGCGGCGCCCGCAAGCTCGTCGAGGAGGCTGGGCGCGACCCGCTCCTCGGCCACCGTGACGCCGACCCGGGCCAGGTGGCCCGCGAGGCTGGTGTCCCAGGGCACCTCGCTGACCCGGCCCACGGGCGGCCCTTGCGATACCGCGCTGAGGTAGTCAGCGCTGGTCAAGTGCCATGGCGTGGCGGTGATCCGGGCCACGACGGCCGCCGCGATCCGGAGCCCTTCGCCGTCGAAGTCGCCGTGGTAGTACAGCCGGGTGCCAGCCGCCGCCAGCTTCTGGAGCAGCAGGACGGCCGCGCTGTTGGGCCAGCCCGACGTGACCACGATGGGCGGGCATCGGTCGCCGAACCTCGCCAGTGCGATGGCCAGCACACTCGGGTTCTCGAAAACCCAGGCCTCCGCAGGCAGCCGGCCCAGGTCACTGGCTACTTTCAACTGACCTAGGGTGAGGGCGGCCGCGTGGCCGCGCTCCGCGCACAGTCGCAAGACCTGACCCGCCACGTCATCGCCGGCGGGCCAGATGCCCGCGGCCAGGACCACGGGGGACAGCTCGTCGTCGGCTACACCGGCCTGCTCCCAGAGCGCCCGCCGGCGCTGCGCGTTCTCCGGAACCGCGACATCATAGATGGCCGCCAGGGCGCGGAGCACCAATCCAGCGAGGCGGGTGCCGTCATCGAGCGCATGGGTATTGCCCAGCACCCGGTCCGCGAGCACCGGCAGCGGGATGCCCGAGGCGGGAAGTTCCGCGATCACCCGCAAGGCCTGGCCGATTTCTTCCTGCGTCCGCGCCACCGAGCCGTTGATGCCGGCGCGCCGGACAGTCGCCGCCCAGGACTCGAGCGCGGGCTGGTCGCCCAGCACCGGATGACTGTCCAGCCAGGCCCACAGTGCGGCACGCTCTGCGGCTATGCGCTGACGGTCCCCGGCACGGTCACCCAGTGGCCCGATGAGCCGCGTCACGACCTCGCGCGTCCGGGCACCGACGGATTCAGCAAGGATCTGGTCCAGCTCGGACAGGGAGACCGTCGGGTACTCGCCGGGCATCCTGCCGATGCCCAGCAGGTCGGCCAGAGCGGCTTGCTGCAGGCTGTCGAGCGGGCCGAACCGCACTCTGCTCACCGGGCGGCCAGACGACAGCCGGTCGTGTGCCGCCTGCCAGAGAGGGGCAAGTTCGGGTGGCAGGTTCGACAGCGGGTCCACGAACGTGCAGCATAAACGCCACGCCGCCTGTACCGGTCGTTTCCTCGCCTGCGGACGGGACCGGAGCCCGCGGTCCGCGAGAGTCCGGCGCCCACACATCAGGGGCCAGTGAGGGTGATCTGACGCCCGGTTAGGTTGTGCCGGGGGGCGCGTCGGGGTCTTCTTCCTGCAGTGAGCGGGTCAGGTCTTGGACGGCCTGCTCGAGGTGGGGAAGGTCTTTATCGACGGTGGCCTGCAAGATCGCGTGCGCGGTGTCGAAGTAGCGGTGGGCGAGGTGGTCGCGCATGCGGGCGATCTGCCGCCAGGGGATCGATGGCTGCGCGGCAAGCAGGTCATCGGGCAGTGCTTTGACTGCTTCGCCGATCTCCAGCAGGCGGATGCGGACCGCGTCGAAGATCAGCCCGTCGGTCAGGTCGCCGCGTTGCAGGTGGGAGCGGATTGCATCGATCGCAGCCTGGATATCGGCCAGCCGCTGACGTTCCCGGTAACTCATAGCGCGATCAGGTCAGATTCGACTCGTTCCCGGACGCCCGGTTTGAGGTCGGCGGCGGGGATCAGGTCGACGCGGGTGCCGATGATGCCTTCGAGGTCAGCCTCGAGGCGGCCCAGCCCGAACAGGCTCAGCCCAGGCGGGAAGTCGGCGAGCAGGTCCACGTCGCTGTCCGGGTGGTCTTCGCCGCGGGCCACGCTACCGAACAACCGCAAGTTACTGACCCCGTGCGCGGCGGCTGCGGCGACCAGGTCCTTGCGGTGGCGGCGGACGCGGCGGCCCACCGGACCGGACAGCCGGCGCAGTCGGCCGGGCGGCCGCCGCAAGCCCAGCGTCACCTCGAAGCCAGCCGCGCCGACCAGGCGGGCGAGCGCTGGGATCGAGGGCTGCCGCTGCCCGGACTCATATGCGCTGATCACGCTCTGGGTCACACCCGCCCGGGCGGCCAGGTCCACCTGGGACAGGCCGGCCTGTTTGCGTGCCTGGCGGAGCAGGGCTCCTGCTGTGGCAGGTTCCATGCTGTCAGTATAGCGAATCGTCGATAGTCGCGTATCTGAGGGCTCTACGGCCGCGAGATAACAGTGACCTCGCCACCGGGCCGATCGCACCAGGCCCGCCCGCCCGAGGCTTAAGGATCGAGCGCCGGAGGGATGGCGCCGCGTTCGGTTCGCACGCCACCGCCGCCGTTCGGCTCTGGGTCTGTGAGGCTGGCGCGAGGCCGAGTGCGCACCGGCGCCGACGTGGCCGGTCCGGCAGGTCAGAGGAGAACGCCCGGGCGGCGTTGCGAGCCCGGGTCGGCCAGCCAGAGACAGTCGGATGTCGCGCCGTAGAATCTGTTGACGGTTGCTGAGCCAGCTGCGGTTCCGGGGCTGGCTCGCCATCTCGGCGTCGCGGCCGTGCCAGTGGGGTGAGCCGCTGATGGACGAGCAACCCATGGTGGTGACCGCGCCGATTCTGTTCACCGCGACCAAGGTCAAGCACGTTGGCGGCCAGCTTCGCGCTGCCCTCGCTCGCCGGCCAGTTGCCATAGCCGACCTGACGCGAACATGGGCGTGCGACGTCGCTGCTATCGCCGAGCTCGGCATGGCGCACGAACAGGCCAGAGCGGTCGAGCGGGAACTGCGAATCGTGATTTCGTCCGCGTCGATTCTGCGCCAGTTCGTGCTTGCGGGACTTGATGCGCAGCCGCTGATTTACCCAAGTCTGAACCTGGCGAGCAGACCGGGCCGAGCCACCTCCGTAGGCCCCGGTGGCCCGCCGCGCCAGGGGGCCAGGGCCGACGGGCAGGCTGCGCTGTAGCTCGGCGGGAGGGGCGCTTGGGCGGTCCTGCGGCGGGCGGGTCGTTAGGGCGTCTTGCGGCCAGCGGGGCGTTTAGGCGGCCTTGTGGCGGGCAGTCAGGCACCGTCCCGCACCGATGGCACGCGGACCGGAGCTGGGTATGAATGACAACGGCACTGGCGGCGCCCACCGCGGACTCCTGACGGGATACGACCACGCTGGCGATCGTAACTGCGTGCGCCTCAGCCCAGCCGGCAAGCCCGGCAGCCGGGGCGCCGGGCTGCTAGCCGCGACCGGTACTCACCTCCGCGCTCTGACCGTCAGCAGGTTGCGTTCCGCTCCGAGCGCGCCGAACCGGGCGGGCGCATGTGGCCCGGCGGACCCATGCCTCTTGCCGGGTGTCCGCAATGCGTCGGCAGCTAGGCGACGGGATATGTCACGCGAGGAGGCGCTCGAGGGGCAGGCGGAGCCTTGGCCGCGGAGCACAACGCAGCCACGCTGGCTCGCGGTGCCGGGCCAGCATGGCTGGCGATTCACGTGGCGGACGCTGGGACAGGCAGTTACCCGACGTCGCTGGCTCGTCCCGCCACGCCGACGCCGGGCTCTGGCGGTCGCGCGGGCAGCGGTGCAGCTTGGTCTCGCGATGTCCGTGCTAACCAGCCGGCGCGTGCTGCCTGCACGCAGGCTCCGTCGCCGGTCTCCGGCGACAGCGACACAGCCAGGCGGCCAGGGTACCGGCCGATCCCTGCAGCGGCGGAACCGGCGCCGGGGCGCAGTCTGCCCGCGTCCTAGCCGATGCGATCTCCGCGCCGTCCGGCCCGCCCGCCAGTATGCAGCAGCCGGGCAGCTTACCGGCGGCATCCGCCCGCGTATTCCGGCGGGGATGCGCCACCGCGGGCCGCGGGAGTCACGAAATGAGGCGATTCTTGGCGACGCCCCTGCGCCGCCAGTACCGGCAGTACCGGCAGTCAGGAAGTCCGGCGGAGGCCAACTGGCGCATCTGCCGCGGGATCGCGGGACGGTTGTCCGCCAGCCGGCTCCAGCCAGGCTGGGACCGTACCGGCTGCTGGAGCCGATCGGGGAGGGCGGCATGGCCGTGGTCTACCGAGCCGCAGGCCCGGACGATCAGATGGTGGCCGTCAAGGTCTTGCGGCAGCTGGCTGCCGCGAGCGAGGATGCCCGCTGCCGGCTCGCCCGCGAGGTCCAGGCGATGCGCCGGGTCCGAAGCCCGTTTGTTGCCGAAGTGACCGATGCCGACCTGGCCGGCGATATCCCCTACCTCGTCACGAGGCTCGTGCAGGGCCGCACCCTCGCCCAGCTGATTGACGACCAGGGCCCGCTGCGCGGCACGGCATTGCAGCGGCTGGCCTACGGGCTGGCCGACGGGCTGGCGGCCGTGCACGCCGCTGGAGTCGTTCACAGGGATCTTAAGCATGGCAACGTGATGATGGCCGCGGGCGACCCCGTACTGATCGATTTCGGCATCGCCTGCCAGGCGGACAGCGCCCCGATCACCCAGACGGGCATGTGCATTGGTACTCCTGGGTATATCGCGCCAGAAGTGATCCAGGGCCAGCGCGCCCGGCCACCCGCCGACGTGCACGCCTGGGGAACCACCGTGGGCTATGCCGCGCGCGGCGAGCCGGTGTACGGAACAGGCGGATATGACGTCGTGGTCTGCCGGATCCTGCTTGCCGACGTCAGCCTGGACGGAATCCCCGCCGCGCTGCGCCCGCTGGTCGGCGGGGCGCTGTCGCGCCGGCCTGAGCAGCGGCCGAGCGCGGCGCGGCTTGCGGGCGAAGCCGCCCGGCTTAACCTCGAGATGCCAGCTGCGCCGCCAGCATGCAGGCCGCCGGCGCTGGCCAAGGGCGGCGGCGCGGTAACCGCTCCCATGCCGGCGGGCTCCCAGGCTCCGGTCCGTCAGCGGATCGTTTACCAGTGCCCAGAGGAAGTTGCCGACCTCCTTCCCGCGGTCCGGTACGCGCCAGTCCGCAGGACGGCACACCCCAGCCGGCCGAAGGCAACGGCAGCCCGCGCTCCGCGCCGGCCGTCCCATCCGATGCTGGCTTTCGCGGCGCTGGTGATGGCGGTGAGCACCAGCTTTCTCCTGCCGCTCGCCGGCACCGTCACGGTCGCGGCGCTGCTCACCCTCCTCAGGGCGGGCAGCAAGGCGCGAAGGGCGCTGGCGCGACGCCGCGCCGGCGGGCCGCGGGCGTGGGACAAGGTCCTGCTCGTCTTGTCAATCCCGTGGCTGCTGCTGACGTCGATCACAGAGACAGCCCTGCTCGCACCCCTGCTGCTGACCGCCGCCGGCGTGGCCGTCGTCGCCGGGACAATCGCCGCCCGCGACTCTCACATGCTCCCGGCCTGGACCGCCCTCGCGGCGACCTACACGGCCGTGAGCTGCATCGGCCCGCGATCGCGGCCCGCGCGCCGTGAACTGAACCGGGTCCTCGACGCCATCGCCTCATCTCCGCTCGCCGCAGCCACGACGATGCTCATGCTGAGCCTGCTCGCCGTCACCATCGCAGGCCTGGCCATCACCAGGACACCGCCGCTGTGGCCACTCCACGGCCTGCACGGCATGCACGTCCACCTTCCCAGACCGAACCGGGCAAGCCTCCACGGCTAGCCGCCGGAACGACCGCGACGACTACTCCACGTCACGGCCACAGAGCCATGGATCACCTGCGAGGTGGTCCGGATCGCCGAGATTTGCTGAACCAATGTCCGGGACCTGATCGCTGGCACCCGCGCAGACCGTCCTTTCCGAGCGCGGCATGACACCTCTTACGGGCTCATCGCTCCGGAAGTCCGTAGGTCCGGCAAAATTCTAGGTCGCCCAGTTTCTGCCTGTCGGCCTCAAGACGCCGGAGGGCCCTTTGCGCCTGGCGGCCGGTGCCAGCGTGCTGGAGCAATTGCTCTTCTCCCGAGGAGCTAATCACGACAACTGCCGGGGCGTCAGTTTCATCGATCTTGTCTTGGTGCGGGCCAAGCAGCAGTTGGAGCACGAATGATCTCGCCATGTAACCCTGCTTAGCAGCGCGTACTTTGAGTTCCACGCGAGGTTCCTCAGGAATGGCCCGCCCCTGCCCGACACCGTTATGACGCGTTCTGGCCGCTGGCGTAATAACACCCATTATGGCCACTATAGCAGTATTCCGCCTTCCCGATCACCGCATCGCGCCGATCCGGACGCTCAACCGCGAGCCGCCGATCGCCGGATTGCGGCCGACCGGCCTTTGCTCGCAGCCATCTGGGCGCCAGGCGTGTCGAAGCTCTCTCGTGTTCCGCGCTGCCGGCACGCCGCGATCGCGGCCACGCCGTTCCCGGTTGCGGCCCGGAACGCCGTCACGGGCTCTTGCCGAGCCCCACCGCCAGGACCCGCAGGCCTGCGGCGAGCGACGACCGCGCCTCGGCCGCGGCCGCTTGCCGGCCACCTGCAAGCCATCGCTCAGCCGCCGGCGCCAGCCGCCGGCTCGGCCAGCTGCCAGCCAAGCGGTCGCCGTCGTCGGCCTCAGCGGGTTGGCGACCGCGCAGCGGGATCACTCGTCGTCCCGAGCGAGGTCTGAGCCTGCAATCGCCGTTCAGCCCCGTTGGCGACGCTCGCGCGTGCTCCGGTGATCATGCCGTCGCCGCCCTGTGGTGCCGGCCGCGGTGGCGCATGAGGCAGGAGGGCGCGCTGCGGCTGTCCGGCCGCGCGCGGCTCAGGCGCAGGGGCCGGTCGTAGGCCCGCATCGCCTGTCGCGATGTCAGCTGCCCGGCCGCGGTCAGCAGGCGGAGGACGGCCTGCTCGCCTCCCCGCGCCCTCGCCATGTGCACGAACGGGTCGTCGGCGGCCGGCGCCCGGGCGATCGCCGCGAGCATCGCCGCCTGCCCCCAGGACAAGCCGGCCGGGTGCCGCGCGAAGTAACGGCAGCTGGCGGAGGCGAGCCCGGTGTAGCCGTGGCCGAAGTCAGTGATGTTCGCGTAGAGCCCCAGGATCGTGGCCGGGGAATACCTGAGGTCAAGCTTGATCGCG
>WNGR01005190.1_pt1 | contig 21453 bp, 13 predicted proteins | sample 5407581 | NCBI WGS metagenome assembly WNGR01 (sample SAMN13153383, study PRJNA577476) | soil metagenome | isolation source: 80 cm soil or saprolite under Garry oak tree replicate 2 | place: USA:California | collected 2016-06-15
TGTCGATTGAGGTGACTGGAATGAATCTGCAAAGCCTGATCGAAGTGAATCCAAAGAAGATGAGCGGCACTCCCGTCTTTCGCGGAACAGGAGTTCCTATTCAGAACTTGTTCGACTGTCTTGAAGAAGGCGAAACGACCGATCAGTTTCTCGATCAGTTTCCAACCGTCACGCGCTAACAAGTAAACGGCGTCCTGGAACTCTCCAAAGAAAGGCTGCTTACGAAGAGCGCAACGCCACCTGATCTTCCGAATTAATGTTCAGCACTCGAATCGTGGTCCTGCCCGTGGTTGTTTTGCCCGCCAAATATATTCCCTGCCACTCGAAATGGTCTTCCCATTTTTGGCGCCGTGGATCAAATAACTCGGTCAGCTCATTAGTTTGTGAATCGATGCCGGTTAGATTCGTTCCTTTGTGAAGGTTGCAATCAACGCAGGCGAGGGCAAGGTTGTCGATGTCATCGCTACCACCATGAATCCTGGGAATGATGTGTTCGACATGGAGTGCGGCCAGCGGCGAATCATCCTGATGCAAATGGCAATACTCGCAAGCGTTTTGAGCGCGCTCGCGAACCTGAGCCCAGACCTGTGAGCTGATCATCTATGGGTGGGAGTTTGCTAGTTGCTGCGCTTGTCGTTTGAGGATGGCGACGAACTTGTTCGCCCGCACATAACCGACGTATTCAGCCCGCTCGTCTTCCGTCAGGTCGCCCTCCGTAGATTTTCGGGCGAGTTCTTCGATGCGGGCTTGCAGTTCAGGGTCGGCGCGAAAGCCGATTACTGCGTCAGCTTTGCCCGGTAAGACAAGTTCCAGCATCGGCCGCACGCCGCGATCAAATGCGAGACTTTCTGAGTTCGTAACCATGTGGCGAACTTACCACGCAGTCCGTGGTTTGGCAAAACGCGTAACTCGCACAGTTGGAAGTCATTGCGTTTGGCTGGGAGGCAGGGATTCGAACCCCGATAGGCGGATCCAGAGTCCGCAGTCTTACCGTTAGACGACCTCCCAACAGCGAAATCGAATTTACGAACCTGCGCCGCAATTGTCAACACGGACTCTGTTCGGACTAGCTCAAATTCACGCACGCGCTTGCGCGTGATTCAGCGAAACACCGCCCCTGCCAATCTTTCAAACTAAACAACGATCTGTCACGCGCGTGTTCCGAAGAAAATTTTGCTTGCGCTCGTAAGCTGATGGTCCCAGAATGATGCGGACGACATCGCCAAGCGGCCAACTGAAGCGATGACGTCGCTCGCTCAACAGAAAATTTAAGAACCGAATCGCAGGAGAGCCAGGGAATGAACCCCAACAAGTCCGCGTCTGGTGAGGCGGCCGCGCAGGTATCTGCGCCGGATGCCGATCAGACAACCAATCAAATCGATGTCGCGCAGCTAATTACGCGCGTGCGTCATGAGATTAACAATCCTCTTGCCGCCCTGCTGGGCCAGGCACAACTTCTCTTGCGCGATGAATTGAGCGCCAGCGCGCGCCGTCGCGTGGAAACAATCGAGAGTCTGGCGATTCGAATTAAGGAGATTGTTGCTGAGTTGCGAACTGTGCAATAGTCCCGCGCCGCTATCTATCCACAAAGTCACGGCCGAGTGTTAACGTCCAAAGGTTCAGGCGAGATCGAACAATAATAATTCGGCGTTTTCGCCGGCGCCGATTTTCAGCTTCTGTTCCGCACTTACGGCTGCGCCGTCACCGGCTTTCAATTCCAGGTCGTTTACTGTCAGAGTGCCCCGAGCTACTTGAATCCACGCGTACCGGTTTGGCGGCAATGCGTGCTCAATTGATTGACTGTGGTTGAGAAGTGCCGCATAGACTCGCGCGTCCTGATGAATCCTGACGGAACCTGCGCTCCCGTCCGGCGAAGCGATTAGTCGCAACCTCCCGCTTCGGTCGTCGGCAGTGAAGAACTTTTGTTCATAACTCGGCGGCAAGTTGCGCCCGTCCGGCATAATCCAAATTTGCAGCAAGTGAACGATCTGGTCACGCGAAGAGTTGAACTCGCTGTGCGAAACACCACTGCCCGCAGTCATGCGCTGGACGTCGCCGGGGCGAATTACCGACCCGTTGCCCATATTGTCGCGATGCTCCAGCGCGCCTTCGAGAATGTAGGTGATGATCTCCATGTCGCGGTGAGAGTGCGCCGGAAAGCCCTGGCCCGGCGCCACGCGGTCTTCGTTTATGACACGCAGACTGCGAAAGTGCAGGTGCGCGGGATCGTAATAACGATCGAAAGAAAAGGTGTGATAGGTATCGAGCCATCCAAGATCAAAGTGGCCGCGATCTTCAGATTTGCGGAGGGTAATCATAATAAGAACTTACGGAGCTCCGGCATCCTGGCGGCGGACCGCAGGCATCCCGCCTGCAATTAGGCGTTGGCCGGCGATTCTGTCGATATAATCGACCAGCTGCTGAATCTCGCCCGAGGTAAAAACGGTCATGCCGTTAAGGTTCAGTCCGTTTGCCAGGGCAGCCCGCCACTTCTCGAATCTCTCGATCGTTGTGCGGCGATCCGCACCGTCAATCGCTGACAGGTACAGCGCGTCGGCCCTCGCGAGTGTTCGTCGCGCAGAAGTCTTCAATTTGTTCTCGCCGGCGCGCGCGCACATGATTGCAAAGTCGGCATTCACGTAGTCCAGGAAGCTGTTACCCTCGACTAAGACGCCGGCGGCCTTCACCTTCGCCAGGGCGCGCTTGATTCCTTCTTCCACTTGATTCTCTCCCACGATCACCCAGTGAACATTCGCGGCGCCGGCATCCCAGAAGCGGCCCGTATCTTTGCCCTTTTCATAGTTCGCTTCCCGCCCTGAGCGAATCAAAGGCTCGTCGCGTAAAAGATCGCTGACACAACAGCCGTTCGGATCCTTACCGCAGGATCGATAATGACCACGGGTCAGTTTAATCGCTTCCCAACCAGGCAGCCGTGTCAGCAGTTCGCACACCAGCGTTGTCTTGCCGGTATTCGACGACAAGCCGCTGACCGCGACGATGATCGGTTTTGCGTTTGCGACGTCTACCATTCTCTCAATCTTTACACATCCGGCTGCTTTAAATATATCGCGTCTGCCGGGTTGTCGGACTCCACCGATTCCACGAATATTTTGGCGAGCCGTTCGAGGCCTAAGGCGTCCTTTTCGTCAAATCTCGCGAACGAAGGACTATCAAGATCGAGCACGCCAATCAACTGCGAATCTTTCACGAGCGGAACGACGATTTCGGAATTCGAGGCGTTGTCGCAGGCGATGTGGCCCGGAAATTCGTGAACGTTCGGCACAATCACAGTTTCACACGTGGCCGCACTTGCGCCGCAAACCCCCTCGCCAATTCTGATCCGGACACAGGCAGGCTTTCCCTGGAATGGTCCCAGCACCAGCTCGCCGTCTTTCTTGAAATAAGCGCCCGCCCAGTTCAAATCGGGAAGCGCATGGAAGATGAGCGCCGAAAGATTCGCGGCGTTGGCCGTCAAATCCCGTTCGCCGGCGAGCAGGGAGCTAAGCTGAGCGGCGAGTTGATCGTAGAGTTCGCTTTTGGAATTCCCCATCCGCTTTAAGTAGTCGCACAAAGAACCGGGCTTTGCGGCTTTGCCTCAAAAGTCTGAGAGTGCGACCTCTCATTCACACCGGGCTTCAGCCCGGTGTCAGGCGTCCTAACAAATTAGGAAACCGTTTCAACGGTTTACAGAATCGCCGCGGAGATGGAAACCGTTAAAACGGTTCCGCCCCTCTGGTTGCCGTTCATCACGGGGCTGAAGCCCGGTGTGAATGAGACGTCAGAGTTTCCTTTTGAGGCAAAACCTTCTTTCGCGCCTTACGGCGCTGTTAACGTGCGTCATATCATGAGGCGCTCTTATCGATTGTGCCATCATCGCTCGGCCGAATACTAATCACCACGGATTTTGATGCCGGCGTGTGGCTCTTGTCGGCAAAGTGGCGCACCGGCACCAAAACATTTGCTTCCGGAAAATAAGTGGCGGCGCAACTGCGCGGAATACTGTAGGGCACAATTGTGAAGTGGCGCGCAATGCGTTCTTCATCTTCAAAGTGGCTGATCAAATCCACTGTCTGACCATTGTTCAAGCCCGCCAGATGAATGTCTTCCTGGTTCAGGAAAACCACCCGGCGGCCGTTGCGAATCCCGCGATAGCGATCGTCCAATCCATAGATTGTCGTGTTGAATTGATCATGGCTGCGCATCGTCATCATCAGAAACTGTCCCGGTTTCAATTCATGTCGCGGCAAAGGATGGACCGTAAAATGAGCGCGGCCATCTTTGGTTTTGAATTCTCGCTTGCGGGTGGGGCTCGGCAAATAAAACCCGCCAGGCTTGCGCACGCGTTCGTTGTAGTTTTCAAAACCGGGCACTACGTGTTCAATGTGTTCGCGAATCCGTTCGTAATTCGCCGCCAGGCCGTCCCAGTCAACTGCACTGCGAGCGCCCAAAACAGCCGTGGCCAGATTGCAAACAATCACAGGTTCACTCTTCAGATATTCCGAGGCCGGTGGCAAACTGCCGCGCCACTCTTCAACTACGGCCATTGAGTTTTCAGTAGTGATAAACTGCGGGCCGGCTTCCTGCTGATCGATCTCGGTTCGGCCAAGACAGGGTAGAATCAATGCTTCCTTCCCGGTAATCAAATGCGCGCGATTCAGTTTGGTCGAGACATGCGCCGTCAAACGACAGCGCCGCAACGCATCGGCGGTGTACTCGGTGTCCGGGGTCGCGGAAAGAAAATTTCCGCCCAGGGCAAAAAATATTTTTGCTTTGCCTTCGTGCATTGCCTGAATCGCATGCACCGTGTTGTAGCCGTGTTTGCGCGGCGGTTCGAAGTCAAATTCTGCGGCCAACTTGTTGAGAAACTCCTCGCCCGGCTGTTCCCAAATCCCCATCGTGCGGTCACCCTGAACATTGCTATGACCCCGGACCGGACAAAGACCCGCACCCGGCTTGCCGAGCTGGCCGCGCAAAAGCATCAGGTTGACGATCTCCTGTATGTTGCCGACCGCGTTCTTATGCTGTGTTAGCCCCATTGCCCAGCAAAAAATCACCCGCTCGGATTCAATGAAGATGCGCGCGGCGTCTTCAACTCGAGCTTTGCTAACACCTGCTTGTTCAAGAATGTCACCGAGATGCACGCGGCTCAGGGCTGCTTTGAAGTCTTCGAAACCGGTGGTGTGCTGCTTGATGAATTCGTGATCGAGGATCTCGCCCGAATGACGCTCTTCCGCATCAAGGACTTCTTTCATGATGCCTTTGAGTAAGGCCACGTCGCCGTTGACACGCACCTGTACGAAAAGATCGGCGAGCTTCGTGCCCGCGCCGAGCCAGGTCCAGAACTCCTGCGGATGTTTGAAGCGCGTCATCCCGGTTTCCGGCAGGGGGTTGATGTGGACGATTTTGCAGCCGCGCCTTTTCGCCTGGAGCAGAGAAGTCAGCATGCGCGGATGATTCGTTCCCGGGTTTTGACCTATGACAAAGATCGCATCTACCAGATCGAAATCATCCAGCCTGACTGTCCCTTTGCCGACACCGAGCACTTCGGTCATGCCGGTGCCGCTTGATTCATGACACATGTTCGAGCAGTCAGGCAGGTTGTTTGTTCCGAATTGCCTGACGAAGAGTTGATAAAGAAAGGCGGCTTCGTTGCTGGCGCGACCTGAAGTGTAAAAGATCGCTTCGTCAGGTGAAGCAAGCGCATTCAATTCACGCCCGAGCAGCGCGAACGCTTCCGGCCAATCAATCGGCTCGTAATGATCGCCGCCTTCGCGCAGATACATCGGATGAGTGATGCGTCCCTGCGCGTTCAGCCACTGATCAGATTGCTGCGAAAGCGCGGGCACCGACCATTGCTGAAAAAACTCAGGGGTGATGCGTTCCTTCGTCGCTTCGTCCGCCACATGCTTGGCGCCTTCCTCGCAAAACTCGAAGTGCGAACGTTCGCCGTCCGGCTCGGGCCAGGCACAGCCGGGGCAGTCAATCTGTTGCTTCTGATTCAACTGCAGCAGCGTGCGGGTGCCCCGGACGACGCCCATTTCGCCGAAGGCAAATTTCGCGGCCGTGAAAGCTGCGGTTGCGCCGCCCGCTACTTTGCTGATCGGTTTGACCCGAACTGAGGACGATTCTTCGGGAGATTGAGCCGAAGGTTGCTGAGCGAGTTTTTCTTTCTCCAGCGCCATCGAAATTAAGAAACACCTGATCGCCTAAAATAATTTGTTTGCGTGCAATTATATTTGATGGAGCAGCGCGATGCGAGGAGCGCATCCAGCAACGGTGCGTATGCCGGTTGACTTAAGACGCGCCCTTTGGCATAAAGCTGCTTCAATCCCTGGATTGGCATTATCGTCCGACGCGATTTGCGACGCTAGCGAACGCTCACCGGCGGTTATCTTCTTCAATCGATTCTGAGGTCAGATAAATGAACCGTAAAACCTGGGTAAGAACAATATTCGCTGGACTCCTGCTGATTTTCTTTGCCGCACAAATCGGAAACGCACAGTACAAACTGATGCGCGACACGAGCCAGCCGGTCGATGACGAATATACGAAGAAGATTCGCGAGTACACCACCGAGACTTTCTTCAACTCGCCATTAACTGACTATCTGCCGGCCTCTGCCACGGTGCCAACACCGAAGACGGTGCTTGGTGACGTGGCCGGCGCGCCCGGCAAGCTGCCTTATTCTGCTGAGGTTTATCGCTACATGCGCATGCTCGAGAAAGCCAGCCCGCGGGTGAAAGTTTTTTCCATCGGGACGACTGAAGAAGGGCGCGAGATGATTGCGGTTGCGGTGGCGTCTGAATCGTTAATTACAAAACTAGATGAGAATCGGGCCCGCCTGGCAAAGCTCGCCGATCCGCGCACAATCAATCTTGACGATTCCGAAGCCGATCGACTGGTCGATCAGTCTTTCCCAATCTATTACATCACCGGAACGATCCACTCGACGGAAACCGGCGCGCCGAGCGCGCTCATGGAACTCGCTTATCGGCTGGCCGTTGACGAAAGTCCGTATGTGAAAGCGATTCGCGAGGGCATGGTCACCCTGATTACCCCGGTCGTGGAAGTCGATGGCCGCGATCGGATGGTCGATATTTACAAATGGCATCTGGCGCATCCCAATCAAAACTGGCCGCCGCTCATATACTGGGGCCATTACGTTGCCCACGACAATAATCGCGACGCGATGGGCATGTCTCTGAAGCTGACGCGGAATGTGCTGAACACTTACATCGGTTGGAAGGCCCAGGTGCTGCACGACCTGCACGAATCTGTGCCTTATCTTTATGACAACACCGTCGGCGATGGACCCTACAACGCCTGGGTCGATCCGATTCTCACTGACGAGTGGCAGATGATCGGCTGGAACAATGTTTCCGAGATGACCAAGTTCGGCATGCCTGGAGTTTTCGCGCACGGCACGTTCGACACCTGGTCGCCCGGATATTTGATGTTTATTGCCGCCACGCATAACGGCATCAGCCGGCTGTATGAAACCTTTGGCAATGGCGGAGCGGACACCCTCGTGCGTACGCTCTCCGCGGATGAATACTCGCGCACATGGTACCGGCAGAATCCGCCTCTGCCTCGGGCAAAATGGTCCAATAACAACTACGAAGAAACGGCGTTGCTCATCTCGCTCGATTACTTCAATCGCAACAGCAAATTGTTCCTCAAGAATTTTTATTTGAAATCAAAACGTTCAATTGAAAAACCAAAGAATGAAGGTCCGGCCGCCTATGTCTTTCCCGCCGATGACCCACGTTTAGCCAACCAAGCCACGTTGTTGCGACTGTTGCAGGCGCAGGGGTGCGAAGTTCACCGGGCGACGGCGCCGTTTACCGTCGTCGTGAAAAAGAAAAAGTCGGGCCGCAGTGCGGCGCCGCGAACCGCAGGTACGCCGGCGCCCACTCCGGGATCGGCAAGCGTTCCGCAGTCTGATGCGGTCCCGCGCGCGGCTGCCAGTCCGCCTCCTTCAACTTCTCCCATTCCCGAAGCTGTAAAGACGGCAGAAACTGAAACCCGCACTTTTCCCGCCGGCAGCTATATCGTGCGCATGGACCAGCCATACAGTCGCATCGCCGACGCTTTGCTGGATTATCAGTACTGGAGCCCGCGCGATCCGCAACAGGATGTTTACGACGACACTGGTTGGACCTTCGGTGAACTCGGCAACCTTCAGGTCGTGCGGGTCAGCGACGTCAAAGTCCTGGACGCGGCAATGGAGCGCATCAACGGCGAGGTCCGATCTCCCGGCGGCATTAGTGGCGCCGGCTCGATTTTTGTCGTCAACCATAACGCGGATAACACGCTGATTACTTTGCGTTATCGACTTAGGAAAGCATCGTTCGAGGTCGCGGAAGAACCCTTTGAAGCGGCCGGCAGAAAATTCAATCGCGGTTCTTTCATCATTCGCAATGCTTCGAGTGATGAGGTGGGAAAGGCTTTAACTGATCTCGGATTGCAAGCGGTGGCGATCGATCAAGCGCCGGCGGTAAAAATGCACGTGATCAAAGTTCCGCGGGTGGCGATCCTGCACACGTGGCTCAACACCCAGGACGAAGGCTGGTGGCGTCTGGCGTTTGATCAAATGCAGGTTCCTTACGACTATATCAGCACTCAGGAAGTAGCGAAGGACGCAAATCTGAGTTCCAAATACGATGTGATCGTATTCGGTCCCATTGGGACCACGGCCAACGCGATCATTCAGGGCCGGCCAATGTACGGCAATCCTCTGCCGTGGAAAAAAACTGACTTGACGCCGAACCTGGGCGGCTTCGCGTCAACGGATGATACTCGTCCCGGCCTGGGCTTAACCGGTCTCGCGAATCTGCAAAACTTTGTGAGAAACGGAGGTGTGTTCATCGGCACGATGGACACCGCCGACTTTGCCATCTCAACCGGTTTCACACCCGGGGTATCGATCCAGCGCTCGCAGCGCCTGCGCGCGATTGGCGACATCCTGAAGACAAAGTTTGTTGACGCGACCAGTCCGATCGCCTACGGCTATGGCGATTCACTTTCGATCTATTGCTTCAACGGACCCATTTTCAACATCAGCAATGTTGCCGGTGGTGGCGGTGGCGGGAGGCGCGCGCGAGGGACGGATCGCGCTACAGGCCGCGGCACAGTTGACGATCCCGATGTGGTACAGGGCCGTCCACCGGCCGAAGTGCCTGAGCAGCCGAGCTGGGAGGTTTGGGAAGCGGCGCCAATTAACGAAGAGCAACGGCGCAATCTGGTGGGTTTGATTCCGGTTAATCAACGGCCGCGGGTGGTTCTGCGTTACAGCGATTCGCGGGAGCTACTGGTTTCTGGACTGCTCGATGGCGGCGATGAGATCGCGCAACACGCGGCGTTGATTGATTCACCCTGGGACAAAGGTCACGTCGTGTTGTTTTCCAACAATCCGTTTTGGCGAGGGCAGACTTCGGGCAGCTACTTTCTGGTCTTCAATGCGATTCTGAATTTCGATAATTTGAACGCGGGCAGGAAGGTTGATTAAGTAGATTTCCAGCGTCTACTGACAGACTGTTTCGGCTTACCGTCAACAATAACGATATCCGAGAAGGGTAAGCGCGCGGCGGCACGCTCTCTCTTCAAAGCAAGCAGCCTCTTTTCCTTCTCCCCCATTCCGCTCACATCTATGACGAGATAGATTGCGTTTCGAGTCCGGAGTTTGCAGTAAGCTCGAACTCGACGTTCTTACAATAAGCTTTGTTATTTACATCTCAGCAATTCCTCACCAATTCACCGGCCTTAACTCCGGCCCGCAGATGTGGCCGAACTCACCGGGCGGCTCGGCAGCAACGTCGTGCGTCACGTGGCCGGCGTACCAGATCACCACGTCGTGATCGCTGATTGGCTCGCCGTTTACAAAGCTGTCGATGTTCGCCTCAGTAACGCAGCCAAATCCGCCGGTGGTGCAATTGACTCCGTCGTCAAGCTCCGTAGCGTGATAGCGAAGAATCCAAACATCGCCGCGCCCGTAGGGCGAGTCGGGCGAAGTCGTGGCCACGCCATCGTCGGCTCCGGGAATAATGTCGTAGCCTTCGCCGGTCACCGTGTTCTCGACCCGCCATCTGCGGTTTCGCGCGGGATCGCGCGGCCGCATTATCTCGAAGGTCTTGGTGTGCCAGTGTGATTTGCCAATTAGCGGAGGATTGTTGTATTCGCGCACGCGGTTGTTTCCAGGCGTGCGAATGTCGAAGTCGAAACGCCAGTAAGGATGATGATGATGAACGTTGCAGACGCATGAATTCTGCACAGCGGAGAAACCAAACCGTGGACGAATTGTGCCGTTCGCGTGCAGCCGCCACTCGCTGATGTAGCGATACCAGCCGGCCTCCATCTCGCTCACCAGAACCACTTCCAGTCCCTGCACATAGATGGCAACGCCGAGATAGTTTCCGAGATCCGATCCGGTATCAAAAATTGTGGTGGCCGGCGCCGGACAAACGCGGAATCCGGGAGCGACATCAGCGCCAACGGCCTGGATCATACTTTCCGCATACTGCCAGTCACGATACGGGCCACAGGCGTTGTTGTCGTAATGGACGTTGAGGATTGGCACGTGAGCGCGATAAAGGACGCGCTTGCCGCGATAGTCAACGAAACGCAACTCGACGCCAGAGCCGCGCGTTCCCGAAGAAGCGGCCGGCCTTACGGCTAGAAATTTCCAGAGGACAGTGCCGCCCTGAGTTACTGTGATCCAGACCTGTCCGGCGTCGCCTTTATTCGCGGTCGGTTGTTGCACAAAGGGTGGTCCACAAATTGGATTATGCGCGGCTGAAGCCCTGGGCGCCCGGCCTTCAAATCGCACCGGCTCTCGCCGAACCATGTTGACTCCCACGATTTCATGACGCGCGCCTTCTTTAAGTGGAAGTAATCCGACACCGACGGTTCGCTCGATGCGACCATGGGCCGTTTCGACGTCGATGAGCGGAGGCATTGGCGGATATGGCTGGACTTGCTTTTCTCTGATTGCGGGACCAAGGTTCGGATCCTTCACCAGGACCCTCACTGCTTCCTGAAACTCTTCGTAGTTGGGCAATGGCTGAAAGCTCGATTCCGAAACGGTAACGCGCTTTGGTTGATCGAGATCTCCGTCGACGAAAATCGTGCGGTTGTTCGTGTAATCGTAAAAGGTCGCGCGGTAAGCATGCGGTGGCGGCCCTGGCCGCGCGGACTTTGTCTCGACCTCTGGTTCGACCAGTTCGAACGAGAGCATTCGATTTCGAGTCTTCGCGAGGTATTTCTGCACTGAAGAATGCTCAATCAAAGCTGATGATATTCTTTCGATTCGGGCCTGGTCAGGACCTCGCGGCTCGATCTTCAGTTTCAATTCATCTGGCGCAGCACCCGCCGCTGCTTTTCGTGGCCGAGTGGTCTTTCTTGCTTTTTTCTTCATGGGATTACTCCTTGAACTTTTGAGGTTGTTGAGTGGTTAGGTAAGGTGACACGCATGTGTGCCTTTTTTAAGGATCGGCTGGCGAATTGAGTGATCCACGCTGCCCCAATGCTGAATCAATCGGCTGGAGCGAAAAGGATGCGGCTTCGGTCGCAGGCTCTGGGACCAGCCTCTCGAAAAGTTTCGAGTATCGAGTTCCGCATTTAGAGTTAGTTTTGAGTTAGACGGAACTCAATTCCACCGGGTTATACGAGGCGGGCGAAGCATATTCCTGCTTCGCGCCGAAGTCAATCGCAATTAATCGCGGGTTCTTTCCTTCAGTACAATCCGAGATTTACTTTTCTTCTATTAGACAAAAGAGATTCTGCCGCCACTTCAGGGCTTGAATAATCTCCTGGGCCTCGATCTCAGGGGGCGTGCTTCGCGCTTGCGATGGGCTACCATATTTCACGCTTTCAGCGTGATGGCGAACACTCGAACCTCTTATGTGTACAGATCATCAGCGGTATGCCATTCATGAGCGATATTTCGCATGATTAATGCATGATCAAAATCGATGGTTCCCTCGGGAAACTTCATCTTATCCGAGAAGTAACTTGAATAAACCTTCGTAACTTCGAGCGGCTCGACGCGCCACTCTTTCGTTTCCAGCTTTAGTCCGTCCAACCGATCCTGATCTCTCGTGACGGAATATCCAAGAGATCCACTTTCAAAGAAGGACGATGCTTCTTTCACGCTCGAAAATATGGATGATGGCGGTAACTCGTACGCCGGGATCCCCTCAATCTCTACAGCCACTGCTCCATCAACAGACTTCATCGCAAAGTCTATCTTCAAATCTGAATCCGTCACGTTGAACGACGCGTGGTGATGTTCACCAGGAAATATTCGCCCGCCCAGGAAATGATTCAGCTGCGAACTTGTGTCTCGGCGCGAAATGAAGACTCCTTCCCGTGTCGCTCCATCCTCATCCCAAAGGACTGCCACGCGATGCGCGGCGTTCTCGCTGTTAAGTCCCACGATTTCTGGCATTAGCTTAGGCCGGATATGCTCGAGGCGAATCAGACAAATGCCGGCGACCGCAAATCCATTGTGAAGCTTCGGCCGGAAGCGCGAAGGCATGTGCCGTTGCATCACGTCAGGATCGATACGAAAGTTAGCCAGAATGCGCCTGCGAATGATGCCTTGAATTGTTGGTAATCTCATTTATCTTTGCTGCTCGAAGTCATAGTAGATCCCTACGCTCTTCACGCCTGCCAATCCTTCAATCCATCCACCACGCGCAAGACTTCTGCGCGCTTCTTCTCGAATACGGCGAAGGTCGCAATGATCAGCGCCCCGGTGATGATGCCGGCGACATACCACAGCCAGGTCCAACCGAAATTCGCTGAGGCGTAATAAATCATGGTGGCGATTGCCAGCAGCAGAAACACCGAGCCCAGGATCAGAAAGGCGCGGACGCGAAACATGATGCCGCAAAAAACGCCGGCGATTGAAAGCGCTGCCAGAATTGGCGGCAGCCAGGGCGATTCGGCCACGCCGTTGATGAAGATATCGGCAGTCGAGGAAACATAGATTGTTACCAGCGCCAGATAGCGAATGGCGGTCATCTGTTGTTCCGAAAAATCTTTCCGGTTCAGTCGCGCGGCGATCAAAACGGAGACGGCTACCGGAATCAGCCAAAGCTGTGGATGTTGCAGAAAGCGATAGTCCTCGCTGTGATGCAGCAGATACCACAACCCGCCATTGCCCGAAATAGCGGCCAGCATGCCAAACAGAAATGAACGCCGGAGGATCGAAAGCACGCCGTAGAGTCCGCCGACAATGAAAAGCAGCAGCGAATAATCAACCTGCGAGTGGAGCACCCAAAAGCCCAGTACCGGCAGCAGGGGCAGTAACGCACCCGTGCGCGCGATTGGTTCTGCCAGGACAAGGACTTTGCGACGCCGCAATAACTCGCTGGTGGCAATTCCCGCATAGGCGATCAGCATCACCACTAGCGGCCAATAGCGCTCAAAGAATCCCGTAAATAGCCAGGGCATTGTCAGACGTACGTGCATGAACAAAAGCGTGAGTACTACTTCCGCCAAATAGACGTAGCTGGAGCGGCGGTGCTCGGGCAGATTCAGCGGATCGTGTTTTGGTGAGAGAGCAAACCAAAGACAAACAACGGCGACGGCAGCGAGCGTCAGCCCTGTCGTGATCAGAGCCGGGGTGTTCGTGCGTACCTCGCCGAACTGAATTCGTTGGTACACTTCATCGCTGAGAACCAGCACCAGCGCCGCCGCGCCAACTCCGGTCATCCAGGGCACGCATTCACGGATTGCTATCGTCCAGTCGGGTTCCCGTTCAATCAACTTGTCCAGCCCGGCGCCGAACAAGGCGACGAGGACGAACATTTCGGTCATTAGAATCACGCCGCGATTGAGCCAGGTGCCGCCGGCCCCGGGCTCCAGGAAGGACCAACCGAGAAACACCACGCCAATTATGAAAGCCGCCGCCGCGGCGCGCTGCCATCGCGCGCGCCAGCGGCCCTGGGCCATAAAGCCAAAAGTCAACGTTTGCGCGCTTACCGCGAGGGCCGCACTGGCCCGCAATGTCCATTCGAGGAATTTCAGATCGATCGCGAACGCGAGATATACGACGAGGGCAACCACCGCAACATTGAAGAACATCAACCAACGCAGTTCAGGCGCAGACGGATCCATCCGCGGTGGAATATTCAATTGCGTCGCCCACTTGATTAGGGTTGCGCGACCGCGGCACATGAGGCTCGCCACTAAAGCATGAATGGCGAGAAAGATCATCGCGGCCCAGGTGAGGCGGCGGGGCGGGAGCTGCAGATAGTCCAGGATCAATCCCGCCAGGAATATTCCAATTACGTAGACCCCGGCCACGGCGTACTCAGCATCGCGATCCCAGAGACAGGCAAACATCAAAATGCTAATGGAGATGAGTGCCAGCCAGTCGAAGAGAAACGAGTGCGAAATCGGAATGCGGCCGGCGTCGGCTGTAAGGGTGACGGCGACGATAACTCCCACGACAAAGGTTGAGAGAAGCACGGCCAGATTATGGAAGGACAACGCCGTCTTCCTTCCGCTCTCCGTGGAGATTCGACGCGCGCGCAATTCGAGCCAGAGCCAGAGCAGACTGGATAGAGACAGGGCGATGACGTTCGCCTCGAAAAATTCCCGGCCACTGCTGGTCCGTTGCGAATGATATTTCACTAACCAGATAACAAACGAGGTGTGAAACAGAGTGGCTGCCGCATAGAGATATCCACGCTTTATTGTCCGCCACTGCGCCGCGGCCGCCAGGGCGCTGATCAGCACCAATGACCCAATTGACCACCAGGCGCCCGTTGGGTCGCTGAAAGGGCCTCGCAATGCGAGGAGTACAGTCACCGTCCCGGCCACCGATGCAAATAACGCGGTTTCCCATTCCCAATCATCGGCAGTCGAAATCCACCGTAGCCAACCGCGCAGGGTTTCGGAGCGGTCGCGTTTTGCCGGCAGATCGCGCGCGAGAAAAACGATCCAGGCCGTGAGCGCGCATGCGGCGAGCAGCACATGAAAGCCAAGCCAATTGGCAACGTCGAAGCGAGCGACGCTGAACGCCAATGAGGAGCCGACGGCCAGCAAAGCCACGCATAATGAACTAACCCTAATTGATCGCTGAAAAACCTTGTCGAAGGCGAGCGCGACGCCGATCGTCAGCAGCAAAGCCAACCAGGCGTTGGAATCACCCGCTGCGAACGTGCCGATGCCGGCCCGATCGGGCAACATCACCAGACGCAGAAACACTGGGACGATTACGAGCGCGTTTAGCAATACCGCTATCTGCGTTTGCACTCTCAAAAAAGTTTCTGACTGCAGTTCGTTGCCGGGCCACCAACTGCGCGTCGCCATCCATACGAGCGCTACCGCCGCGGACGCGATCGCATTCAGCTGGATTGTGTGGGCGAGTACGACCCGATCCATCAGGCCGTTGGCTGCCACGACGGTCAGCAGATGAACGACCGTGACGGTAAGATTCACAAACAATCCGGCCGCAAATGCGAACGCGGGCGCGCGCTCGCGCACTGCATGAATTCCGAGCGCGACCGCGGCGAAGATCAGCGGCCCGCTGTAAAGGGCCAGGTTACCGATCCAGTGGAAAAAACCTGATTGCGGGCCGTGCGGCGGGTGGTAATTGATCTCAGAAATCACCGGCACCATGGTTAGAAACAAGAGCGGCGCGAGCGTGATGAATAGAACCACCGCGCGCAAGTCGGCCGCCAATTTGTGACCTCGAAGCGACGACGAATTCCCGATCGCGAAAACTCGCGCGAACTGATCGCGAAATGAAAATGCAACGGACGCTGCGAGCAACAGAATTGCAGCAGACCAGCGCCACGTAGATGCGGTGGCGACTTGCTCTTCAAATCGCCCGGCGAATAACGGGCAAAATATGCCCGTGACTATTACGGCGCCTACAGCGAAGGCAGGACGCCGGCGCTCCCAAAGACTTCCGAGCATGACCGAAAGCAGAATCGCCCAAAGGATCCATCCGCCACTGTCAAAAATTGTTGTGTGAGAGAAGCTCGCAAGATCTCGAACCGGCGCGAGAGAGGAATCAGTTGCCAGTTCCTGGCCAACTCCGGTCATCGTCCCGTACACCACAAGAATTCCGAATGCGATCACCAGTCCCGCAGCTACCAGATGATCGAAGGCCAGCGGCATGTCCAAAACCTTCCACGCTTCGTAAATTTGTCCGGCAAACTTTTGTTCGCCGGAAAGATCGGACGGAGATGATTCAAGCGAATGATCGACAAACTGAGACTTGCCGGGCACTCTTCGACTGCGCCAAATCAGTCGCAACGCGATCCAACCAAGACAAATAAATCCAAGCACACTGCCCTGAATCTCCAACGCCCACGGGTGGAGCCATGCGTCTGGTTGAAAGGCATACCACTCAAAGCCCTGCAGTGTTGATTTGACGAAAACCGCGACGCCGAGAAATGACGTGATCTGAAATGCCGTGAAAAAAATCGGGGCGCGACTCAGGACGAGCAACGCGAGCCAGATCGCGGCCAGCCAAAACAGCCGCGTCCACAGAAGTGCTGCCGGTTCGAATGCGCGCGAGGTTATTTCGGCGATGATGAATAGCGAAACGATAAGTGATGCTGCGACTGCCGCGCGGCGAAGCGGCTTAACAAAAATGTTCGGCTCAGTCCTCACCCAATCGATTGAGGAGAAGATTGCCCCTGCCGCGCACGCCGAAGCAAACAAGAGCAGTGCTGCCTGCCACGGGAATCGAACTGCCAGGAAGCTCGTGCAGAATTGCGCGCAGGCAAAAAACAGCATCGTCGCGCCTGCCCATGAAAACATAACCGAGCGCTCGCGATGGGCGAACCAAAATGCTCCGGCCGCATATAACGCGAAAATCGCCCAAACGTTATGCGGATCGCCCGGCAGCCCCAGGCCATAGAAGCCGACAAAGAGCAGGCTGACCACGCCGACAGCGCAAGCGGCCACGAGATAAGAATATGCATCACCTGTTCGCAGCCGTTTTCTTAGCCACTCTGACGTGAGGATAAATAACACAAACGGAATTGTCAGAGCTTGTCCTGTACGTACGCTCATCGTCACCCGGAGCAGAGAAGTGACGCGCAGGTTCTGCCAGCGAACGTTGCCCGCGATGACGTGAACCAGGACAACATACGAGAGCGTCAAACAACCGGCGGCAAATGTGTGCGCTGCCGGAATCTCGAGCAGCACGGCAAGCGTGGTTAGGATCGCAAAGTTGAATAATGCCGCCGGCACAATGCTGCCGGGATTCGGCCATGCCAGAATCATCCCCGCGAGTACCACGGCCATTCCCAAAATCGCAATGCTCGTCCCGGCGGTGCGCGAGGCAATTAATTCTTTCTGCTTAACCCGGCGCCAGATCAGCGTGCCGCTCGCGAGCATCGGCGTCCCGGCCAGCGTCACCAGTGGGGCGAGATACATCATCGACATGGCAATTGGGCCGGAGCGGTAAAGCAATAGCCCGAAAGGTAAGATGGTCGCGAAAGTGATCGCGCCAAGGGTGACGAAGATCGCGTTTGTCTCTCCTTCATCAATCTCGGCATCAGCCAGAGCAATGCGCAACATCCAGGCGGCGGCCGCTACGTAACACAAAATCGGAAATGCTCCGAGGGCGAGAAGCAATTCCGGGGGATTCTCGGGCGCCGCAAAATGTCGAATCAGCAATTGACCGATTGATGAACCAAGCACACCTGCCGCCAGAAGGTGCGGCCAATCTGAAGTGATGACTCGGCCCGCGAAATAAACCAGACAGAGAAATAATGCCGGCGCGATGAGTTCGCTGCCAATTACCAGGGTTCCGGCCGGAATCGTACTGCCTGAGACCGCGGCAATCGCCAAAAAGTTCAAAGGCACGAGCAGGGTGGCGATTGTTAGTATTCCGCGACTGGTGGTGGGCAACTTCCAACGATGTTCCGTGTAAAAGCCCACGCCGAACAACGCGGCCGTCACGGTCGTGAAGATCAAAAATTTCAAGACCGGGATGCGCGAAATCTGGGCCCACAAACTGACCACCAGCGCAGTCGAACAACCGATAATCAGAAGGCCGCCAATAATCTCGCCCCAGCGAATGTTGCTCTGCTCCATGAACGCAGCGAGCACTTCGGAAAAAGGTTTGCGAGGCGCTCTCGTGGTTTCAGTTGGTATCTCAGCGGCAAAAGGCGCATGCGCAGCTGCGGGTTCTGCGAGGGGCGGCGGCGTGAAGAGGGATGGTGGAAAGTGCTCTTCTGACGATGACGCGATTGACTGCTGGGTAATCGATGGCATGGCCGGAGCCGCTTTGTCGCTCGTGAATAACGGCGCCTGCGCGCGCGTTCCGGGCCGGCCATTGGGAAAAATAATCAGCTCGCGCTCTTTCTCGATCCTGGTTCTTAATTCGAGAAAATTAACCTGATCAATTGCTCCGATGTCATGCATCCGAGTTATCTGCAGCAATGTAATCTCGAGATCGCGGACGGACTTGTCCTGCTGTTTCGTTAAGAAACGTGCGCCGCAGATCGGACAGAACTGCGCGCCGGCAGAAGGCCGCCATTCGCAATTAACACACTGCTGCGCCATGGGCGGCTGCGATGGCAGCGACAACGTCTGCGTCGCAGCACCCGATCTCCCGTCGGACAAACGCCGCACGAACCAGCGAACGACTACGAACAGTCCGATGCAGCTAAGAGCCAGGACCGTGATCAGAATGAGCAGAAAGAAAAGAATGATTACGCCTTCGTCCATAAAAATTGCAGCGTTGCCAATCAGCAATTGACGCAAAGTGCAAAGCAGGAAGTTTTCTGGGAAGTAAGGACGCTTCGTTTCATGAAGGGCGGCCTAGCGCGCATGTGAAGCACCTAATCGTGATTTGACGAAACGAACTATACTCCTATTTCGTTTGGGCCACCAGAAAACCGTATAATCTGCCTCCACATTCGCTTGAGCGTTTTTACCATGGCTGATTTCAATCTCTTTGATGCTCTATTCAAGAGTGACCGCGACGAGCGCGTGGCGTTGCTGTATGAACAGCGGGCCATTACTTATGGTGCGTTGCGCGGCGAAGTCGTACATGCTGCTGAGGTTTTGAGCGCCCTTGGGATTTCGACCGGTGATCGGGTGGGAATGCTTTTGCATGACTCGCCCGAATTCATAGCTTCGTTTGTAGCGGTCATTTCGCTCGGCGCCATTGCAGTTCCCATTAACATGGGACTCGGCGCCGAAGAACAGCAGGTTATTCTGAAGGATTGCGGAGCGCGTTTGGCGATTGTGGAGGGAGAAGCCTGTCCGTCGCTGTTTGAGAATTCAACGGCTGCTGCTGATGAGTTCGATACATCTGTTCCCTTCGCCCTCTGGGAGAAAGCGAGGGACACGGGGCCAATAATAACCGAATCCCGCCGGGACAAATCTTTTTCACCTGCACTGAAAGACTTGCTGATTGTCAGACGCGGTAATGGTGTTTCCTCAAGCGTCGCCGGATTGAGGACGCAATCGTGGGAAAATGCCATGCGGCGTCCTCTGACACAGAATTTCCCTGTCCGCCTCGACGTCGATTCGCCCGCGTTTATTCTTTACACTTCGGGCAGCACCGGCGAGCCCAAGGGAGCAATTCACACTCAAGGGCATATCGACTACACAAACCAAACTTACTGTGCAGAGGTCTTGCAATTGCGGGACGACGACCGCTTGTTTTCTTCTTCGCGCTTGCCGTTCGCATATGGGCTTGGCAATGCATTCACATTTCCGTTACTGAACGGCTGCACGTCGATTCTTTGTCGTGAGAAGCCTTTGCCCGAGATGATTGCCGGCGTTTTCAAGGAACATCGCCCGACTATTTTCTTCGGCGTGCCGGTCGTGTATCGAATGCTGCTCGATCACCATCGCAGTGTAGGCGCCCTTGACTGCTCGAGTTTGCGAGTGTGCGTCTCGGCCGGCGAGGCATTGCCTGCGAATCTTGGTGAGGAGTGGCAGAAAACCTTCAGTGTCGAAGTGCTTGACGGCATCGGTTCGACAGAAATGCTTCACATGTTTTTTTCGAATCATGAAGGTCAAGTCCTTTACGGCAGCAGCGGCACGCTTTTGCGCGGTTATGAAGCGAAACTAGTCGATCATGAAGGTAGCCCAACACCGGATGGAGAAGTCGGCAATCTTTGGATTGGCGGCGCCAGCGCGGCGAATGGTTATTGGCAGCGACCTGAAACAACGGCTGAGACTTTTGTCGATGGCTGGGTACGCACTGGTGATCTTTATCGACGTAACGACAACGGTTACTGGTGGCACATGGGCCGCAGCGACGATTGTTTCAAGCCAACCGGACAATGGGTGTCGCCCGTGGAAGTCGAAAGCGTGCTGTTGCGGCACGAGAATGTCGGTCGGGCAGCGGTAGTTGAAGGTTTCGACGATTCAGGTTTGTCATGCGTCTGCGCTTTCGTGGTGCTTAGTGATAACGGTTTGGAGGTGGGCGTCGCTGAGAAACAATTGCGAGCGAGTTGTGAAGACGCATTGCCGCGATTCAAACGACCGCGGCGCTATATTTTCGTTTCTGAGTTGCCGTACACTGCGACCGGAAAGATCCAGAGATTCAAGCTGCGAGAACAATTAAGGGCGCAGCGAACATCTGGCTAGGCAGGCCTGGTCTTAACTTTGCGAACTGCTTTGTGTCTTGGCGGCTTTGCGAGAATTGGTTCACGCCAAGTCGCCAAGTCGCCAAGAAAAGCCCGCAGGACAAGCCAGAAGACTGAAATGAAATCTTCAACCAAAAAAAGTCTTCAGGAAACTTACGCACCCAATAACGCGTGTTTTGGCTGCGGTCCGGCGAATGAAAAAGGTCTGCACATTCGCAGTTTTCCCGAAGGCGATGAAGTTGTGGCTACCTTTCAACCGGAGAAATACCAGGAAGCTTTCGAGGGCATGTTGAGCGGCGGGATCATCGGCACACTCCTGGACTGTCACTGCAATTGGACCGCGACTTATTACTTGATGAAGAAAAGCGGGTTGGATCATCCGCCATGCACAGTCACGGCTGATTACGCGATTAAGTTGTTGCGTCCAACACCGACCGATCAGCCGGTTCAGTTGCGTGCGCGGGTGATCGAATCAACGGAGGATCGCGCGATCGTTGAAGGTGAGTTGATCGCGCATGACAAAGTCACGGCCACGTGTCGCGGTACTTTTGTCGCAGTGAAACCTGGCCATCCGGCTTATCATCGCTGGTAGTTTTGGAATGCGCCGGCCGAGTCCCGACTTATCGGGACGGCGACGGCGCTACGCTTCGCACCCTCACCCTAACCCTCTCCCAGTGGGAGAGGGAATACAAAGCGGTGTCGCTGCGCTTGCCACCGCACTGCAAATGAGGACGTTATGATCACCACCATCTTCTTCGATATCGGCGGCGTCCTGCTCACTGACGGCTGGGGACGTGAAGCGCGGCGCGGAGCCGCCGAGAAATTTCGTCTCGACTGGGATGAATTCAGTGACCGGCACGAAAAGCTGGCGCAT
>WNGR01002431.1_pt2 | contig 21428 bp, 26 predicted proteins | sample 5407581 | NCBI WGS metagenome assembly WNGR01 (sample SAMN13153383, study PRJNA577476) | soil metagenome | isolation source: 80 cm soil or saprolite under Garry oak tree replicate 2 | place: USA:California | collected 2016-06-15
GCACGCGTTGTACGCACTGGCACCCCAGCTTTCTTACGCTTCGCTGGTGTGCCAGGCAAGTAGTTCTTTACTCTTCCAATACAGCTTTCTTACGCTTCGCTGGTGTGCCAGACAACCCATATACTGCGCCGTTGCGTCAAAGGCTTCGTATTAGATAGAGAATAATTTACATGATGCCAGTATGGCCGGGTAAGGTTGCAAGTAGAGGGTGTGGAGCGGTGCAAGCAGTTGGTAGACCTTTGCGGAACACGAAACTTCGCAAGGATGGCAGCCACATTTGCGGCAAGTGCGATGCATGTGATGATCGAGTTCCTAAGGTCCCGCGTGAATGCAGCACACTGGGGAACAAAACCAATCAGCTGCACTGAGGTCTGCTGAGATATAGGATGCAAGGGGCTGCGCAGATTTCTGCATGGTACGAAACGTCGCAACAGCTGCTCAGTCACTTTCCAGTTTGGAAATGCGTAGTGTTTCTAAGGCGGCGTGCGAGTGTAGCAGCACTCTGAGGAACGTGAACAACGAGCTACACGGCTTGGGGCCTCCAGCCAAGAGAGGAATTTCGTCTCGAAGAAAGCTCGGAGATTTCAAAACAGATCGGTTTCAAAATCAAGGAGTTCTAGATGATTGTAGTAGAAACGACAGGCATACAACAGAGCAGGTGGTAGATGTTTGGCAACGCGGGCTTCAAGGCCTTGAATGTCTTTGTTGGCGAGATATGATGATTCAATATTGCAGATGTTGAACCTGAGGTCGCGAAGCATTAGACCGAGACAGGAATGGGCCAATCCATAGTGGGCGTCCCGAAGAATAATAGAAAAATCACCGCTCTTCTCTTTATTTATCAGGAAATCGCGGAATGACGTGTGGAGAGGAACGATGGGGGGGATGCCATCAGGCGAGTTAACATTACTAAACAACGAGCCTAGGCGACGGAGCATTGTGACAACAGAATCGGCATCGTCGTTGTCATTGGAGGCGTGTCCTCGCAAAGTTGTCAGGGAGCGAATGGAGAGGGGTTCGGATGCAGTAATAAGCTGTCCCACCACGGAGCGGAATAGAAGCCGTGCTTTTCGGTGTGTGATGTATCCTTCAAGGACTTCCTTGTATAACTCGTCCAGTGGGTCTTGTCCATCGCGATCTGTCGTGAGTTTCAAAAGATGATTTATGCACTGTTTCTTGCTAAACGCGAAGCATTCAGGAAGGTCTAGGACGAATCCACCGGCAACCGCTGCCCACTGAAACAATCCCTCCGCCTTTTTTACCAACGCAACGCCATGCTTTTCGAACTCATCTAAAGGAAGTAACCTCTGAAGGTAGGTGAGTATATCGTCATCCGTTCGAGCTGCCAGCTCAGAATCGTTCATATATTTGATCCTGGCTGACGGCGCTCCATCGAACGCTGATTGGATGCCATTCTCCGACCTCGAGGTGATAAGCACACGAAAGTTCGATGGCAGTTTGGAGAGGTTTTTGGCAAGAAATGTGTGTAACCCGTTTCTACCAGTTGCGTCTCAACTCTCGTCCAAGGCGTCGATTACAACAAGAATAGGACCGACGATGTGCAGACCTTCAAGCGGTTTGAGGACAAGGGCCTCAAAGAGTGTTGGGTAGTCACGGGTACGAAGTCGAAGAGAGGAGTTGCCCTTAACAATGCTTCCAAGCGCGGCCTTGAACGAAGGGTAGCGGTCGGAGAGATCGTGAGCCAGAGTCGTGAAGAAGTGGTAGGCCTCGTGTTTAGATTGCTCCTTCCGCAAAAAAATGAAGGACGTTGTAAGACGGTGCATTTCGTCGAAGCGACGCGCGATCTCGTGTGCGATGGATGACTTTCCGGTGCCCGCCTGTCCGAACAGAACAAGACTACGCTCGGAGCCGGGACTGTTCACCCAACTGACGATGAAGTCCAAGAAAGCTGTGCGCGTTCCCGGAAGACAGCCTTTCTCAGGCATGAAGCGCGAGCCTGTCCCATACGGTATTTCTCTGATTTTTGCATCTAGCTCTGTGACAATTATTAGTTTAATAACCCCCAAGTTATCAGGACTACGTACCAGCGTCCGAAACTTGGCTCGATACCTACTTCAGCTGAGTAGCCGCCCCATCGAGCCGAGTAGCCACCCCATCAAGCCGAGTAACCACCCCATCAAGCTGACTAGCCATCTCGTCAAGCCGACTAGAAATCCTACCAACATTGGCCGAAATTATTATCATCCAGAATCTGGAGCGCAGTTATCTCTGTAGTAATGGTAGCATCATCCAAGAAAGCCTTTCGAAGTTCGATAAAAGTGGTGCGGAAGTCCCCAATTTGTTTGTCGACTTGGCTGCCGAGATTGTCCAACGTGCGCTTCCCTGCATATTGCGTGTTTACGTCGGCCAATGAAGTAGTTGGAGATGACGTACAAAATCGCGGTTCCTTTGCGTAAGATTGGATGAAGTCACTGCAATTACAGACATGCTAGAATATGAGCGTAAGGATTCGGGCCTGCTTGGACCCGCGCTTGATAGATTTCAAAATGTCCTCCCAGTTTGCAAAATCAAACGCATCGTGCATGGCGACAAGTAGGGTTCGGACGTTGTTGTCACTTTGAAACTGTTCTAAGAGTGTCTAGCATCCAGAATAACATGGCATCAGCGTTTCCTCTCGACAATAACGCAAATAGATGCACCTTGGGAATTGCTAACAGCAGGCCACATGCACTGGAACCGGGAATCGGTCTTTCGGTGAAAAATCCGTAAACAAAAACCAACTTAGACATAAAATTCGCACAACTAAGTCAGACTTTGAGTCTTTCATGGAGGACAATGGCAGAGGACAATGGGGACGTCAAAGACTTTAAGTTCTTGCCACCATGTGGAAACCTTTATGTTCTTTTAGGTATTTTTCACAGTTTTATCACGAAAAGACCGATTCCCGGTTCCAGTGATGTCATCTTTGCGTACGGGTGAAGCTGAGAGCCAAAGTCGGCTCGGTTAAGCACAAGGTAAAAGGACATTGCGTGACGTACTTCTGCAGCTGGGCTCACAGTATCCATCACCCACTTGATTCTCGCAACTGCACCTTCCCACGTACTTGGGAGATCAATCGCCTTGGTAGCTTCACCAGCGTTACGGAGAGCGTTCTCGGCAGGTGACATCGCTGCCCGGACATCGGGCACTGGTGGTATAAGGGTGCTAGTCTCGATGGGAACGTGATCAGTCGGAGGTGAAAGAGGCTCGGGGGCAGTGGCGACTACAAATGGAGTGGTTCCGATGGAGTCTTGAGCCATAATGGGCTTCGTAGCTTGTTCCATGGGCGAGACGTCTACTTCAGTCGCTATATCGTTGGTGGCATTGACGGCAAGATCGGACGGGAAGTCGCGCTCGCCGACACAGTGATCGTCAAGTAGAGTATAATAGGCTGGACCGACTGTCCAGCTTGTCCGTCGCCATTGCCGAGCACAAAAGGAACGTCTACAAAGCGAGACATTCAGCTACTAGTTAAATGAGCAGACAATTCTCGCAAAAAACAAACCACTTTGGGATTCGACAGGTATCGATGACTCATGTATTCCAATAAGTGTATCGGGGTGCGCCAATCGCTTCGCATAAAGACACGATAAGATGTGAAGACGGCTGCACAAAACTGAACAGAACTCTCAGCCGGAAAACAGGACTAAAACACATTTCTTACAATGCATCAAATTTCTGATTCCATTGCACCGTCCGGCTCTTAATCGCAACGCTTACTGTCTTCTTCGTTGTTGCCTGATTGGTCACGGTGACGAAGAACTGACTCTTCAGGAGGAACCGTTTCGCAATATTAGGGACATCATGCGCTCGGAGGACTAACAAAGGGATTAAATACTTATCGAGGCATCGACCAGTGAGAATTTAAGCACATACCCGTCACCTCAAGACGAAGCTGAGAAGGGATGCCCTGCGGGCAGTCTGAGTGCTGCCCAATGACGTTTCTGGATACAACGTTACAAAAAAAAAACAGGAATTGACCCGCCTTGTTCCAGGATTTTCCGATCCACAGGGATCTGGGCTGGAACGATGGGTCATTGGCTGGAGAGTCACAGGTCAACGGACATTTACGCACGAATGCAATGTCGTGTCCTGGTGTTCCATTTCTTTTTCAAGGGTCACACAAGCTATATGAGAGTCTTCTGTAGATTCTAATATCTTGGGGGTTAGAGTGAGTGTATGAGTCGACTCGAGTGTTAAGGTAAACACGCGCTGTCCGCATGCCAACTTACCTGTAGTAACTTACTGCCCGCGCGCGGGTATCACCGATTCCCACCGTCAACAAGATAAATGTCGGCCGAATCGACTGAGCTGCAGACGTGTTCGCCCGACGTCCAGCAGGTCCTCACTTAAGGTCGCCTCCAACCAACCCGATTACCCTCTCAACCAAGACTAAGACAATCAATTACTGACCTACGGTCCTGGTCAGCTCATCGCCTTCTGGCTTTGGGCGTCCTGCTGTGGAGCTTAAATGCAAAGTCGAGGCAATCCCCCGTAGCGAGTTATAAATCCATGACACAGTTTGCACAGGATGGATCTCCGACTCCTCTCAGTTACCAAGTTGCAACAAGAAGCTAGCGGAGGCCCTTGGAGGAAATGTCGATACAAGGTCGTCATCGAGAAAAGAGCACCACATTGGCTCACCCCCAGAAATGCCCCATCAACCACCTTCTGCGCTGCCTCCCTACACTTATCCCCCAATACCAACGGCCCTGGTGCCCACACCGAATAACGACGACCACCTTCACCTCTTCACCTTGCCACAGTGGTACACCCTCGGTTGCCAGGTCTCTCAAAATCGCCATGTTGGCCACTGCCAGCCCTGCCAGAGCCAAGGGTCGACACCGACCGTTTAGACGCGGATGAGCCCCTTGCGAGCGGGTCTCTATCATCACTTCGGGATTCCAGTTCGTCGCCTTCCTCACACAAACCCTCTTCCTCGCCTCCCCTTGCCTCTGGATCTTCAGGCACCCGCACCCCAAGCACCATTCATTTATTCCCCTGTTATCCCCACTTCAGCCGTCCAGACCACGCTTTTTCGTGAAGCAGTTCGCGGACCGCGAAGCCCAGAGTGTAGTGAACGATGCGAGGCTCCAAACTAAAGAAGAGAAACATGCTGTGGCGTTGGAGGCGGCGAAGAGAGCCGCTGCTGAAGCACACACTCTCCCAGCCGCGACGCAATCGAATGCTAAAGAAGCGGTCAGATCGAACGTATGGTCCTTGCTGTCGTGTCATCTCCCCTCTGACGATGAGTACGATCCTATCTTCAAAAATGCGCCTAAATCTGCGAATGCGGTCGTCTCGACCTCGCCGTAGTCTTACAGGAACCACTCATCGACGGGAAGTCCCCGGATTATTTGACCATCCTCAACGGACCCTCGACGTCTATGCAAGGCAGTGACGCGGCTTTTGATACCCCACCGTTGCCCTTTTTGGCGCCTGCCAGCCTCTCAATGACACCACCATTACTTATATTCGCCTTGCATGCGTGTTGACGGCGAACAATGTCACCTTACACACTTGTTCCGGCGCTTTCCAGCTCTCTCTACTCACCTCGGGTAATGCTATTCTCTCCAGCTCGGCAGGCGGAGGTGGATCCGGACCTTGTCATCTCGGGAAGCCCGCCATCCACCAACGAAGCCGATAACCATGAATCTGCCTTTACTATCCCTATATGCTGTGAAGTGTGCGAGCCCAAGCCGGGGTCTGAAAGTGCGGTCGGGATCAGATTGACGATGGGCCCACGTGTCCTCATTTACTTAATGAGTGTGTCAACATGTGTCCATTTTACCTTTTCTACCGACGTTGACCCCTCGTTCCAAAGGTCACAGGCACTGGTTGATTCCGATGGAACCCTCCACACCAAATTCACTGTCAAGCTAACACGACCCATGCGCTCAAGTTTCCTGTCTCCCAGCATCGGTCTTTCTGACACCGCAAGTCAAACACCTTCAGCGCTGGATGCCATGACAACAACAACAAGCTCACTGTCAGAGCCGCTACGCTCTCCGATCAGTAATATCCGGAAGACGCGGGCTCGAGACCTTACAGAGCCAGTTTATGCAACTCTACGCAGGGGCTGCCGCTGGACTCTTATGCTCGAAATCTTGTGATACTTCACGGTTATAGTCTTGGGGACTCAGCTAGCAAAACCCTATAACTATATAGACACTACCCCCAGTAACTAGCAGGAGTAGACGACTGCGACTTTGCAGACAAATACTGTAAGGACTGTCCTCACTGGGCTCGAAACGAGTTACTCTTTGATTACTAAGCTCGCTTTATATACCTCACGTGTCTGAAAATAAACAACATGCTTTTACTTCTGCGTTAACGATTTCCGTCCGTGTCTGCGTCACGTCTCCGTCTCCGTCTCTATTGTGTTTCCTGTTCTCCCCTCTCTTACTACTATCTACGCTTCCCCTCGGGTCGAAGTCTATTACTCGCTACAATACAGAGTGTCTGCACATTTTTATTCTAGGAACACCGTTTGTCCTCCTATGCGGAGCATCGGTGTTAGTGAGACGTCCCGTTCTGGCAAGAACCATTTCGAGAGACCGTTATATGGACCCGAGAGGCCTAAGCGGGGTGCAGACGGTGACAAAGTTGCGCCTTCACGCACTTGATGGGATCTGACACATGGCTAGCAAGACTACAATGAGTTTTCCGTAGGGTCCGTCTAAGCCATTCGAACGTAAGGCCGAAGCCACAGGACAATTCTGGGCCGCCAAGGAATGAGCTCATATACTTACTCCCGCTGATTGACACGCATTATTTGCGGGTCCCCCCCATGGGTCCAATCTCTATCCTTAGACACACACACACAGGCACACAGGAAAGAGCTAGAACTCGCTAAATCATCGATGAGTGCGCTGCGCTGTATCCTCTGATGCAGTGCCAGCCGGAAGGGGTCTGAGAAACGACAAGAAGTGTCTTCCTTCAGAGGGCCTTGATGGCACGCCGCGCTCGTGTTTCCGCTCGCTGGTCGCAAGAGATGCACCGATCTACGATTTCAACGGAGGACGCCGGACCTCGTATCTCTTCCTTCTCCATGCGTCGGCGAAAGCGTCGACTCGGAGGCGAGAAAAGACCCGTGTGTGTGGGGCGTTCCTTGACACTGTGGAGCGCTTCATAGAGCACGCGCTGCAGAGTGGGCCGCGGAGATGGATCAGTGTGTCACAGGTTCCAGCCAACGACCCAACGAGAGAGGCTCGAGGAGCGAACGGAGCGCCGAGGAAGCAGCGCCCAAGGCTCGAAGACTGGCGCGGCAGGGGCCAGAATTTGAACGTCTGGGGCCTGAGCTCGAGTTCCAGTTGCGGACGGGAAGTGCCTGCCCCAAAGAAGGAGCGGAACAAGTGAGCGAAGGTGTCCCGACATTAAATGAATTGACCGAACCATAGAACTTGCTCAGTCCGTCCGTCCTTCTTTCCCTTTCTTTCTGGCGTCACGGTTCACACCATGTGTGTATGGACCGTGATCACGAGTCACGGAGCCCAGCTGTCCCATGGCCGAGCAGAGCAGAGCGATAACAACAACGGACCGTGGCCAGAGAGTCGACTCCCGCAGCAGCGGCCTCTACGTGGTCAATATGTCAATCGTTATCCGGAACTGCAAGTTCACCGACAATGGGCCAGTAAGGGGGGAGGCACGGCCGCCATTTTTCCGAGCACGCCCCGCGCGTCGCGACTTCGCGCGATATTTCTCCGGGCTCGTTTGCCGTACTTGCTATCTACCTATCGTCATCGGGCCAGAATTCAGCTGGTCCGCTCAATGGGATCTGATCGACCAGCCGAGAAAGACTAACTTAGTACGCAAGCATCAGTGGCCGCCGTAGCGCCGCCGCCGCCCGCTGGGTCGTACATGTTCGACGAACGGTCACCGTAACCGGGAAGAAGGAAGAAGTGACCTGTGATCGTATGACTGAACGCTTCCGAATCGGATCACACCCAGACGGGGGACGCATGGCAGAAAGTGGAAACTGAGAAGTGAGAAGTGGGGAGGAAGCACGTCTCAGAACCTGCCCACCCCTGGATTCCCGCTATAGATTGGCTGACTGGGAATTCGACGCCCGTCCGAGAGCAAGAGCACGACATATCTGGCCGGCGGCAAACGATCGAAGCGGTGAGGGAGAAGAGGCAAGCCGCCATGCGCACGAAGCAACTCACGGGAACAAGACCACAGGCCACTGGCTCGGAAGGAGGAGGCGCAACACCTGAGTGAGACCTGATGCAGGCCTGATGGCCTGAGGACGAACCGCTTTGGGAGCAACTTCGCTAGTCCCAGGCAGGAGCCGTACAGTGTCCACATGTTCCGAGTCGGCAACAAGGACGCACGGAACCCGCACGCCACGCCGCACATTTGCCGCATTGGGGTGCCAGACGGCGTGCTCTCTGGTACGATCTCCCCCGCTCGTTGGAAAATCTCCCCATATATTAGGTTGTGGGTCACTAGTGCAAGTGAAAAAAAAGGTACGCCCACCACGGGACGACTCGGGAATGACAAGGACGTGTGCGGTGAGTGCCCCCTGCCAACCACCTGGCTATTTTGGCAAGCCCGTCTGAAAGGCAAAAAGGGCCATGGAAGCAGGCACAGGACATGCATAGTGACATTGCCCCTCTCCCGCCACTCACTGCGTGCAAAGCAGAGATTTCAGCCTAATAGAACTCATAGAAAACTCTGTGAGGTGTTAACCACTTATCAGAATTTATTTTATTGAAAAACTTTGAAAAAAAAAGTTTAAGTTTTATTTGGGCTACTGGGCTACCACTAAAAAAGAGGTAAACTCTTTTTTCTCCTAACAAATCACATTGACCACATGATACAGCCTGAACAATTGAAGTCTTTTGTTTGGGCTGATCATGTGGTCTGTGAGGAGAAAAAAGCGTTTACCTCTTTTTTGGTGGTGGCCCAGTAGCCCAAATAAAATTTAAACTTTTTTTTCCAAAGTTTTTCAATAATATAAACTCTGATAAGTGGTTAACACCTCACAGAGTTTTCTATGGGTTTTATTTGACTGAAAACTCTGCTTTGCATGCAGTGCACTAGCACGGTACTCTCAGTGTTTACCGAGCAAGGAGGCGCGTGACACCTATCTCTGTGTGGCAGAAGAAAAACACAGAAAGACACGGAGAAAGAGATACCGTTACGGTGAACAGGTGACGCCAATCGCTCATTCGATATAGTAAGTATGCGGCACTTGTACCACGGACGCAAAGAACGATACATGCTCAAATCTGACGAGGCTAGTGTGGGCGTCCCTGACTCAGAACCTGTACTCTCGCGCTAATCCGTCGGGGAATCCATTCATTCACTCGTTCTGTTCTTTCCTTCGTTCACTCGATTCGTTACACGTCCGCTCTTCGTGCGCTGTATTGCGTCTGGAGAAGCGAGTTTTGCCCGCGTAGATGACAGGAGGGACAAATTGCCGCGCCAACTGAATGACTGCGCGCCTCGCGCACGGAACGGAACCGAGCCAACAACGTCTCCCCAACCCCTTCTTCCGGAGCGAGTGGGGATAGAGGAAGAAGGCCTGCGGCGCGGGCATACCGTAACAATTGCCCTCTTGGCTCGATCTCTTTCTGATTTGCGGCGGCCCCATGGGGCAGAGCTTTCTTCCTTCGAGCGAAGCACGATTCAGGGGCCACGACCACTACTGAGTGTGCGACCGTGCATGCGTACCTGCGTCTATGGCAGTATGGCCGCGCGCACACCCGTTCCTGCCCTGCGATGCGTGCGCGCGCGATGTTTATCGCGTTGACTTAATTCCGGTGGTTCCAATTCGACGGGCGCGTATGTATGTTTTCTTGTTCTTTTTCTTTCTTTCTTGATAACACGCTCTCTCCAGGCCGTCAGGTAGTAGTGCAACGCGATGCCGACCGACCGCTGACTCTGACTCGGATACGGGAGTTTCGCTTTTGAGTAGCAAAGTAATACGTGCGTGACCCTCGTTCGGATCTTATGGCAGGCAGAGTGGCCCCACGGTCATCGTCCGATCGCCCACGTAGCTGCTGCTCGAGGAGACTCACCTACCGAGCAGTGATACCGGTGCTGTGGTGCATACCATCAGTAGAGGTCTTCCTTCGCCCTGTCGAGCCCCCTCCGTGTGTTCTATCACCTTTATGTTCCGACAGTCATCACGTCGAGCCATGACACCCCTCTAGCGCACGCTAGCTAGGCGGCGGAATGACCCTAAACTATTCACCAGAAGAATCATCGTCACGATGCATCATTACAGTACTCGCGCCGAGGACATCGTCTTACAGAATAACAATAACCAAGCAGAAAAAGAAGGACAATGCTAAAAGTTCGGTCACTTTGGTACTCCTCCGTGGGCCCGACCATCGCACGACTGCGGCACACGCGTGCCCGGCCCCTTTCGACTGTTCGAGCTTCGAGGAGTTTTTCGTCCGTCGACGTGAAAACACAACATGACCGTGACTGGGGCCATGTAATGGGAACATGAGAAGCAAAATGAGTCGAACACTGGAACTCTGCCCCGCTGGCACTTCGATGAGATAAGGATGGTGCTACTTGACGCGATCGGGCTCAACCCCAGGCGGTGTTAATTATATACCGTGTTAAAACCATAACCGAAAATACATTACAGTCGTTTTCACCAACGCCAGGCGGTAATCCCATAAAGTAATGTATCAAGCATACTCAACACAAAGGTAACCCCGCCCAGATCACAGCACGCCAGTAAGCGCAAAGAAAAGGTTATAAACAAGAGGAAGGTCAAAGGAGAAATGCTTGCTATGTATCCTGCTGCCGCCATTATGAGGCGTTGCGTTTCGAGTGCGAGCCACCGACCAACAGAGCGTTCATTCACGCAGTGGAATGAACATAAAAAACAAAGGAGCGTGTTTCTCCGACGGATCGGGTATCGTGAGGGGGAAGGGGTAAACGGGGTAAACGTAGGAAACGGGAAGTATACTGTACTGGTTGTGCATTTAGAAAATCGTTCGGGCAAAGTGTCTGCTCCCAAGTCCGCGTGTATGCTTTGGAATCTACCCAGCCTCCGCTCAAAACCCGCGCCGCGGCTCCCAACTGTGCTCACCACACCTAGGCCAAAACGAGCAGTGCACCGCCAAGTAACCCTCCTACTGCGGTGATACTCGCAGTTGCCCACCGGCCGACGGGCGGTGCGTCGTTGGTCGAGCGTTTCGAAACGCTAGACGATGACGACGAGGGAGTGGAGACATTGCGTAGTGGCTGTGTGGGGAGCATGTTTGGCGTTGTGGAGACTTGGAACATGGGCGGAAGTGGGGATCCATCAAACTGGAAGATGTGGAGCTTGGGCCCGTCGGTTGCATCTACGAAAATTTGCCACAACTGGTATAGCTCCGTGTCGTTGTAATTCTCCAAGAAATTGGAGGTCGCGGAACATGGCGCCTGGATCTGCTGGAAGCCGTCGCCAAATGGGTACATGGTCAACGACCCATTGGAATTATATGTAAATTTGCCATGGGTCCAGTTCATGACACCGGTGATGCATTGGGGAGCTGAGCCTATAAGTGGACAGTTGAGCGTAGGAGAGGATATATCGAGGCAGCGAACTGTGGATACTCACCATTGCCAGACATCCGGTATCGTGCAATCTCATAGAACCCGTCTTCAGTGCTAAAAGGGGATGAACATCAATCGAATTTTTGGTCATTTTCGAAAAGAGAAGAGTTTACGCACAAAGAAAAGGAGATGCCTGTCGTCCGGGGATAGTTGAAGCTGAGGTTGGCAGGATTTACGAACGACTATTCCAATTCCCACCAGTGAACGACTGCTCGTGCAAGAACGCGGACACACAATACGCACAGAACCAGTGATAACGTTCTTTGAACCTGACGCCCATGTTCCGCCAATGGGAGTGGCATTGTGTGCCGAGTCGTACTGCGCGAGGGCAGGGATGGTCGCGAGGGCTAGGAGAGCGAGAGAGCTGACAAACATGGGAAAGCCGAGAGCCAGGGTATTAATAGAGGGAAAGGAGGAACGGTTTTCTTTGCACTCGCAGGCCAACGAAAAATGAGTGGTCTTGAGGGCTTGAGGGGGACGCGAGTGCGCGTGGCGACGAGGAGGACGTGGACGAGGTGAAGATCAGTAAATAATGACTGCGCTGCCAGAGGACGGGTTGAGTTTGTTCCTGTTTTGGGTCTCCTTCCCAACCCGGCGTGGCAACACCCACGGCCTCACAGGCTCACACACAGTCATATGCCAAGCAATTGCCCATGCGCCAACAAAGAATACATGACACTAGTTATTAACAAACAATATGACGATGTGAACGGAGGCCAGTGGCGGTCCATTGTGATTGCAAAGAACCAGTGGGATAGTATTATACAAAGGACTAGTCTTTCTTCAAATCTCGTTTCAGTACAAACACCCTCTCACCATCAGCTGCTGAAGGAAGTTCCTGCGGTCGTAGACCCGCTACCGCGTCGGGTAAGGTCCGTCCCTTCGCCAAAACGATATAAATCTCTAGGCCATCGCCAACCTGGCAAGTGGGACGTGATCGATATGGTCATCAACGGGGATGGTTGGGGAATGGAAGCGTACCTCGATATGACGCTCCGTTGCGCTGGTGAACGAGTCGATCACGATAGACAGAACATCTGGTAAAGGCAAGTGTGCCGGGTGTGGCGAAGCCTGCGCAGGTGTCTGGTTCTTGAAGTAGATCTTATCGAGAAGGACGGAGTTAGCAAGAGGTCCGGAAAATTTTCGGGAAGAGATCGGAGAGACGGAATGGAGGGGGCGGGTCGCGCGGTGTAGGGCAATCATTTCGACAACGGTATATTCACCTGGTTATCGAGGAAAGGTTGTACGAGGGACTGTGCCGCTCCCGCGGCACGACATGTCTCGCGTTCATAGGATCCCACGGGATCAAAGGAATAAACGGCGCCTGTACCTGCATATTAAGGAATGCGGGAGTGAGTGCATGCTTGGCAGGGGCCAACAAAATGAGCTTACCGTCTTCCTCGATGCCGCCAAGAATGTTGTAAACATAGTATGGGAAGAAGCGTTGCGCGTAGAGCATCGTTTGGATTAAACGCGCTATCGCGCGTAGAGGCATGTCCTTTGCATGAGCATGCCGATACCACTGGAACATCGGAATGAACAACAGCCCCAGGGTAGGGGGAGGGGGAAGTACCTCGAGTCGTTGCTTGACCTTTTTCACGAACATATTGCCGTCGGCAGCGAAGCCATTGACTGCGAGTACAGCCCGGTCGGTCCTGAAAGGGACGCATCAGCACGATGCGAAATTGCAAGGTGTATAGCATACAATCTGAAAACCTTGGGGGCATAGCGGGTCTGGATGCTGTAACCCTCGCTTTGGCGGGTGTCGCCGGCAATGACCGTGAAGTCAGCGCCTGCGATGGCGAGGATTGTGCCGCCATTTTCGGCATACGGGTTAAACTGCCTTTGTTGCGGGTTAAGAATAGCGGACATGTCTGGCATTGGGGATTATGTGGGGGAGGAAGATGGAAGGGGGAAAAGAATAGAGAACGGAAGAGTAATCGAGGCTGATATACGCACCCGACGCGCGTCATTGTAGCAAAGGGGACGACGAACTGCGGGTGTGTCGGAGTTTGAATGCATCAGGCTTAGTTACTCCGGCCGGTGTCTACTTCCCTAGTGCGGCAATCTCCCGACGACTCCCCGGCTTATCTTATCTCTAAACAAGGCAATCCATCTCTTGGCTGTTGCTCCGCTTCCCCGGCATTCGGCCGCCCTTCTATTCTCACAACGACTCTCTCCTTGCGCTCTCACCGTTCTGGCCCACTGCCTATCTTTCCCCGCCTTGCTGGTGCCCTCTAGATTTCCCATAGTTCATTCGATTTCGGCTATGCAATCTCGCCTCGACCCATTCACCGTCATCGTCTACTTTAGGCACTCCACCGGTTCACCATTCGTCTTGTTGTTTAACATAGAACTGAGCCCGATCACTTCTTTTACGTCCTTGGCACTACATAAGCCACCCGGTGGATTTAGGCCGCCTCCATTAGGGCGTCAAAACACCCTCAGCACCCAAAATCCCTTTTCCAGGCCCTTCCCCTCCACGCTTCTCTTGTCTTGACGTCCCTGGCCTCGAGCATCGAACGGCGCGCGACAGCCTCCATCTACTCGGTATACAATTACTTGTTTCACCCCGAATAGACGTTTTTCCCTCACCCTTCGTAGCACAGCAGAGCTACCAAAAGCGGTCACGGGCGCGTAGCTGGCACCTCCGCTGCGAACATGTGCCAGGTGACTGATCAGTGCAATGGAATGGTGCCCTCACAACCATATTCAGTCGTGATCGTGATTTTGACGAACACGCAGTGCCCTCGGATTTGGTATCCCCGACCATTCTTGACCTGTGTTAATCTACGCCCTAAAGCGTTGTAGTTCATAAGATGACCTAGGGCGTAACCTCCAACCTCGAGGCGGTGACACATGGTGACTCTTCGGCGCAAACATCCCAACGACCACCTTCCGTTTCATTCGAAGGTTCTAACCTGTGCTTCCTTGTGCGCGGTGAGCATGCATCGCGCGGCTTTGGATTATAATCTTCGCAACGCGCAACTTTTCCTCCTTCTGGCGTTTATGGCATCCACCCACCCATTCACCTTGGCTTCTTTGCGAGTGGGTTCGGAGTCAACCCTGCAAATGGCCTTTTCTCCGTGTCTCTTCTTTTGATCTATTCGGACCGTTACGGCATGTCTCAACAACTCCGTTATTCTCGCTTGCCGGCGGATACAGTACGTATACGAACATGCATTCAATCAGCGCCACTGTTGACGATCTGCCCTTACTTAGTGTACCAAAAAGGATGTAATTTAGAGTCGACTCGAAGAGTCGCCGCGGGCATTCCCCAATCACGGAACAGTCCGAATCCTGATAACATATTTGTGTTTCCAGAGATCCTTGGCGCAACACGTGCGTCCAAAGACTCGTATATCCCCCACCCAGCGCTGGCCATACGGGTAGTAGAACATGCCAGGTGATGTCCCTAGTAGCTCCGCCCGCATCCTGCAGTATCTTCCAGTCCCTCACCTCGCACCATACAAGGCTGCAGCCGATCCCAGGTTCGTGGCTCTCGGGTACTGATTCATGATCTCTGACTCTCAATGATGCTCCAATCACAAGTCCCGCGTTTTTTTCCGGGGAAGTCCGAGGTGGCGCGGGTGTGTTCACGGCGCCCGTCCTTGTTGATGTTTTACTTCAATCTTTTTTTTTCAAGTTCTATCACTTTCGTGGACTGAAAACCGCTTATTGCCGTAATACGCAGGAGGGCTTTCCCATACGAACACAGCAACTGAAGAAACGATTGCTCTCTCGGGGCAGGGGGTGGTGGTGTCTTACGGTAATGTTGTGTCGAGTCTGCTCCCTGCTCCCTGTTCCTTGCCAACTTCGTTTCTCGCCCCTGGGTTTCGCTTGTTCGGTGCTGAGCGCCGCCTTCGCCGTGGCCAATAAGCGAACGTGTATTCCTAGCTCAGACCCCATCGAAATTGGGCTACTGTACCGTAACACAAACAACGCATTTGTCTCAAAACCACACGGCTTCCGATGCACCACCACCTTGGAGGAAAAAAAAAAAAGGAAGCGAAGCAACACTGATGCAACGTGATTTGTTACAGATGCAACTCAAACCCGATAGGGGCTTTCTTCGGTGTCTCTATGTGCCACTTGCGCCACTCTGCACAAGTTATTTTGGCAGCGTACTGCATGCAGCATACCGTAAATGAGAGCCTGCCAATTCTTTTGCTTTACTTTCATTTCTTCGCAGTCCCCTCGCGGCAACATGGGCGCGTGGGTTGCGTGTGGCGATGAGCAATCTGCACTGCACGGAAATTACACCGCAAGCACCGATCGCACTGATTACTCTACCTTAGGAGCTACCAATACCACTTTAACCCACCACTGGCAGGCCGCGGGCATTTGGGGTACTGTAACAACACCTACGTACTTACGTTTACGTGTAACTGCGCGTTCGCCGGCTTGTACTAATTGATTGATATGGGTGCGACTTTTAACAAACAAAGGATTTACCAGTGGCTCCCTTACCCCAGCGATCCGTGCCATTTTCCCCGCAGTTTCACCGAACTTTCGCCTTGTCCGAGCGCCGGCTTGCGCCGCCGTCCGGGCCAACAACTGATGTGGATGCGGTGTGTTACAAAAACCGGTCGTGTTGTATCGTCGTGTTCATTCGATAAGGTGAATAACGTGTTACTGTGAGGGAAAGGATGCAGCTCGAGTGCGGGCCAACACCTTGCAACTGAGTCGACACATTCAGTGGCAATGACGGGCTTCCCCTCCCCGTCTCCCTCAATCGGCTATGCACGTTATGAGTCGCATTGATTGTAACCCGTAACACCCAGATGATCGTACCCTAAATTACTGTACGCGTACAACGACAACAACTCATATCGGCGCCGGACTTCCGCACGCACTATTTCCCCTACATGTATTACTGTACACAATTACACAACACGGGGGCCTAGATCCGCGCGGGGGCCTCGAATCGCGCCACCACATCGGGCGGCAAGCAGCTCTTCGCTCCCGCGTCCTTCTTGCGCGCGTACACGCGCAGCTCGCCGCCTTCGCACACGAGACTGAAGCTGCCCGCGGGGCCGGGGCCGCGCGCGATCGCGAGTTCCTGCACGTCCTCGAGCAGCCTCGCGAGCCGCACGATCTGCACGCCCGTCTCCTGGCGCTGCGCCGAGATATCCGGCGCCTTCGCGGCGCCCGTTCTCGTTCCGGCGCGTGGTGGTCGTCCGTCGAGCTGCCACTCGTGTAGCTGGGAAAACACACCCCGCTCGTGCACGCCCATGTGCAGCGCCGGCGTCTGCGAGAGTGCAAGCTGCGGGTAGAGCTCGTTCCAGTCGAGTTGGTCGAGGAAGTACGCCGAACGCGAGGTCAGCTCAACCAGGGCTTCTTGTGGGACTTGCGTCCCCGCACGGACGATGTTGACGAGTGGCGATGACGAAGAAGAAGCCGTCTTTGTAGTCGTAGGAGTGGCACGCTTGATGTTCATGCCGCCGAGCGCGTCCGCTAGGTCGTCGACGGACGCCGTTGTCGTCTTCGGGACGCTGGAGCCCGCACTAGGCAAGCACGCGTCAACCTCGAACCGAACCACCATCTTAATATCAAGCATATCCTATCATGAAAAAAAGGCACGTTTAACCCAAGAAAAAGGAAACGCTGTGGCGGCGCACATATGTGATTGCCCGATGATGACCCGAGGGAGGACAGCCCGGCGCGGCGCGCGTCGTCGCGTTCTCAAAACCGAACCCATACGTGCGACCGGTGGGCGGCTCGCGCGTGCTGCCCTCCCAGCGGCCCAGCACAAGGGTCTTGGTCCCCACGAGCTGGACGTCGATCCTGAAGTCGCGCACCTCTCTGCCCGGCGACGGGTTGAGCCAGCGCAGGAGCTTGCGCAGGCCGTTGCGGTCCGTGATGACGTCGACCGTCGGCCAGTCGACGGGCGCTGCCGCCGCCTTGGGGCCGTGTATCGCGTCCGCGGCGGCGAAGAGGGGAAGCATCGGATACTCGGACAGCCGTGCGCTGTTCTGGTCGACAAAAACGGAGCCGTCGTCGGGCTGCAGCGTGAATGGGACGGCATGCCCTGTCCATATGGCCGGCGAACCTACGATGATTTGATATCAGACATGGAAAGAAAAACTTGGTGTTGAAAGAGGGAAAATGTGTCGCACCTGGGACTACGATCGTCGGTTTCTCCGTGTCGATCCAATTGTACGACGCGACGTATTTCACGTTCTCGATGGGGAAATCCTCTGGCGCGCTGGCGCGCGTTGGCTGAGGTATCGTCTCGATGATCTTGGACGTGTCCAAGCCCACTTTGACGTTGACCTCGGGGAGGGTGTCACGGGCAGGTCTGGTGGTGGCGCCTCCCCGCCCCCCACGAGAACTGCGGATGTAGTGGCTGTTTGCATGGTCCGGCCTGTTGCGGCCGCCGCCACGTGCAGCTGAGCCAGTGAAGCTAGAGAAGCCGAGACTAGGCTGTTCGCGCGACATATTCAAATGTGTGCCGTCTTAGAGTCGAGGGAGATTCTGAATATCGAGGCAGGAGGTTGCAAGATCCATTTATAAGACGGTGTTGAGCAGCGGCGAAGACAACGGTGGGAGTGAAGAGATGCCGCAGTTGGACATGTGTTGGCGCTTTGGGGAGGGCCATCGCTGCGGCCGCAGGGGCGCAAGTATTATTTCCACATCCAAGCAGGAGTGAGGCTGCGGCGTAGTAACGGGTGCGTCTAGAAGAACGGTGACGGTGACGGTGCACCACACTTGCAAGTTGACTTGACTGTTCCGTTCGCTCGACTCAAATGAGAAAGATGCCGCCACCAGCGTCAGCCCTCACAGCCATCCTTTTACTAGACGTTGTATACCAGCCTGCGTGGTCATGATGTCTAGCCCAGTCTAAGTCCAGACCAGCCGCCGAAGTCCCAACTAACATATCTCACACGGCGTCGTGTACCTGCCAACAAGAGATGCGAGCAGAGATTATCACATATCGATTTTGCAAACTAAGGAAAAGCTGCTATCGGATTAGTCGCCGGACCGAGGACCTCTTCGCCGCAGGCGTCGAGAATACCCTCTTGTGGTCCATATACACCCGACACGTATTAACCCAAAAGGTGAAGCAACAGTACCACTGAGAGGAAAAAGAAAGACGAGGATCACCACATCTTGAGATGCAACTTTTCAAGGTGTAGATGGTAGCTGCGAGATAACAGCCCTACAGGGCGCGAGTAAAAATGGACAAACCGCTGGACTAGACAGATGTGATACGATCAAATTCTCAAGCCACGAAGGTGCTCGACACCGCAGGAGGGGTGGCAGCAGAGGCCTTGTCGATGAACATATCTGCACATTCTTCCTTTTCCCGCGCCATCGCCTTCCTCGCCGCCGACTTTGCTCGAAGCTCCTCGATTTCTTTCGTCAAGTCTTCCTGTATGATGAAGTGAATCAGCTCCCTTTGACCAGCACCGGATATTGTGAGGTGAGAAGCACACGCGCACCACGCGACTTTCCAACTCGGCCTTTTCAAAAATGGAATATGGCGCTGGGGGCTTGGGCGGCTGTTTATCACCTATATAACGAGAACGCATGTGTGCGTTAATTACCGCCCGGTGCAGTCGCTACGGGCAACGAAACTGACCGAATGCGGCGTACGTAAACACCTCGTTCATAAGCTCGTGGTTCCGCCTGTACCGCGTCAGCGCGAGCGTCCTCGTCGATATGTTCTCGAGCTCGTCAGCCGAGTCTTCCTCGTCGAGCCGCTGCGGCTGCGGCTGCGGCGGCGGCTGCTGCCTCTGCATACGAACCAGTCAGAGTCAAATATGCCAAGGTGGCCGCAAAGACGCGACGCACCGGTCCTGGGTTCATGCTGGCGCTGCGCTCACGCTGGCTGCGACGCTCCAGCGCCTCCATCTCGCGGTTCTGCTGCAAAAGCATCGCCTGCGCGTCGGGCCTTCCGCCCACTCCGATCCCGACCCCAACGCCCACGTTGGGCGGCATGCCCGCCGCGATGGGACCTCCGGAAGGAATACGCTGGCCTTGCCGTTCGCCGAGAACGAAGACGGCAGGCTCGTTGTGCTGGCGCAATGGGTACTGTCGGACCGGCTGTGCTTGCAGAGGCGGTGGGACAGCTATTTTAAAATAAAAAAAAGAATAGCGTCGGTGTGGCATGGAAAGTGAGAGAGAGAGACTGACGTATCGACTGCCCGCGTGAATAGTGCACAAGGACGAGGAAAGGATGACCGCCCTTGACAAGACGATACCGCCTGCGGAAGCGCGAAGCGACCATCTCCCCTGAAAGAGGGATAAACCCGTGACGTGCCTCGACGACTTCCAGCTCCTATCGATAAGAAAAGCGCGTTACAGGTGTACGGGTGGATGTAAAAGGGTCAACGTACGCGTCCGCCTTGAATAGGGATAGAATAGCGCTGCTCCGTCTCCATATACCTCACCCCATCTAGTGGGAAGTTTACGCCGCCCGGAATAAAAAGGAGATAGATTTGGCCATCTGTGACCGTGTCTAAGTGATACACGACGATGCGCAAGAAGGAAGAAGCGCACCCGGTGGTTTGTCGATGTAGCTTGGCTGAAATGCGATTTGTGTTGCGAGGCCGACCGCACGAGCGAGCATTTGAACGGCGACCTCATGTGTGAGCGACGAGTGCGGCGGTAAGTTCTCTGGAAAACGGAGGCAAAGACCTTCTGCTTGGTGGTTCGCTGACGTTGACATGACCGCGTCCGAGAGAGGAAGCTACCTCCTTCCCTTTTCGCTGCATCGCCAGGTTCAAGTAGAACAAATGGACGACTCGACAAGAGGTTTACTCAAAATCTTGCCCAATGAGCTGATCACACATATCCTCGCGACGCTGCATTACCGAGACCTTGCCTCTTGCACCCAAGTGCGTCTTCGGTCTTTCCTATCCTGCTGTGACGACTAGCTTAGTGCGGTTGATGCCTGGAAGAGTCTTCGCTGGTCAGCCTGCATAGACGTGCTGAACATTCCCGATAATACATACAATAAAGTGAGCATTGCTCCAGGTGGGATTCTCACTTTTATCTCTGGGAGAGAAAGCAAGATCACCTTTGTGCAAATTCCATCCAACTTGCGTGGTATCTCTATGCGGCAATGGGAACTTTCCTTCTCTTTACTTCCACGCGCATGTGCTCTTGATCCTTCCGAGGACATTCTCGTTGTATTGCGGCTACATAAGTTAGTGGCTTTAGACCCTATTGCACCCATACTTATCCACATCTTGTAGATGCTACCTCCAATTTTTGTCGCTCAGTACCGGACAACCTCACCCTCTAGCCGCCGCCCCTCCTCTTTGTGACTACTATTCCATTTTCCATGCTATAGAATTCGTGGAAATTAACGTAGCTCAAAACTATGTCGCCGTCCTGATAATAAACCAACGACTCAGGGTCTGGAATTGGAAAACTGGACAAATATTGCTGGTACGTTAGAGGACCGTCACGAGACATGTGGGAAGGAGGATCCTGACTTAAACCCAGGACATCACTCCCAAGAACGTCCGAAGCGTGTCATTTCTCCCAGAGAATCGCATCTTGGTTTCTACTGCCTTCCTCACGGATGACTTTGCCCCGGGAGCAACCCCCGTCGGAGATGGGAAACGCGCGGCTCTAGTATGTACGACTTGGATCAGACGTCTGCCTCGCAGCAACAGGGAGCTGCCGCCCCTCCGACCACCGTCTTTTCTCTCGAACTCGGGCACGACATCATTCCCGTCCACCTAACTCTCCATTACCACCCCAACGTCCCCCCCTACTCCCACGAGGTCGCCGTCCCGTTCTTCAGCGCTCCAACGGACCATCTAATCGCCCTCCAAGTGACTGGTATGCTCACGGATGATCGAAGCCTCGTACTTGGCCACGTTCTCCTCGTACCCCTGGTCAGGCTC
>WNGR01005378.1_pt1 | contig 21412 bp, 17 predicted proteins | sample 5407581 | NCBI WGS metagenome assembly WNGR01 (sample SAMN13153383, study PRJNA577476) | soil metagenome | isolation source: 80 cm soil or saprolite under Garry oak tree replicate 2 | place: USA:California | collected 2016-06-15
TTGCTGCTGCCCCTCATGCTGGCGCTGACGGGACGTTGGCGCACGATCGCGGCAGCGGCAGCGACGATCGCGGCGTTGGTGGCTGTGACCACCTGCCTGTTCGGCGCCAAAATTTGGGCGGCCTACCTCAACGATGCGATGCCGGTCCAGACCCGGGTCATCCTCCAGGACGTGGGCCACTACATCGTCCACATGCCGACTGCATTCATGAATGCGAAGGTGGCTGGTCTTCCGCTGTCAGTCGCGGTCTGGGTGCAGGCGTTGGTGTCGGTGGCCAGCGTGCTCGCGGTGGTGTGGACGTTCTCGCGCCGGCGCGATCCCGATCTTTCGAACGCGCTGTTCGTGACCGCCACCTTTCTGGTGACACCCTATGCCTTCAACTACGACATGGTGGCGTTTGGCTGGGTGATGATCAAGCTCATGGATCGGACCGACAACGACGCGTGGGACTTCGGACTCATGCTGGCTGTGTGGACAGTGCCTTTCCTGACGGTTCCCATGGGCATCGCCGGCATCGGTCTATCCGCCCTGCCGATCCTCGCCCTTGGCGGCAAGCTGCTGTGGCGGATCTGGAAGTCCGAGCAGGACCTTCGGCTGCGCTCAACCGACCCCGCGCGCTCCGCGCCTGGTTGCCCGCACGCCAATCGCACGCCTGCGACAACGTGATTGATCTGGGAGCGCCCTTGCTGCATGGTCTACATCTTCTCGCTGTGCCGTAAGCGTGCAGTGATCGGTACAATGCCCGTGTAACCCGCCATGATCTATCGACGTGATTTTCTCGCCGGCGCCGCTGCAGCCGGAGCGATTTCAGCGCTTCCTGCCCCATTTGCAAGCCCGGCCCAGGCGGCGGACGATGGGTGGAATGCCGGCTCGGTCGAGCATCTGCTGCCGACGGTGAGCAACAATCGCATCCTGTTGAAAGCCTCGCTGCGCGAGCCGCCGGCCGGCAACCCCATTCTCCTGGTGGATGGACGACCCTTCGTCGGCGAGCGGACGGACAGCACCGGATTGTTCTGGCAATTCGATGCGCCTGGCCTCGAGCCGAGCCGGCTTTATAAATTGATCTTGACCGATGTGGCCGGCCGTCCCCTGTGCGGCGAGTGGCCGCTCGCGACCTTCCCGGCTCTCGACGACCAGCCGACGGCGCTCAGGCTGTTGCTCTTCACCTGCGCCGGCGGTCATGACGGGCTCGGAAGGCATCTTCCAGTCGCGACCCGCGTGCGCCTGCTCAAACGCGGCCTTTCGTTCGAGCCCCACGCCATCATCGCCAATGGAGATCATGTCTACTGGGACCAGCGCACGCGCCGCTCCAACCAATCAGGCGCCTCGGCCGAGGCCGCGGTGATCGCCGGCCGCTTCGACCGCACCGCCCCGGTCCTCGGAAGCCCCAATGAGGCAGTCCTGAAGAAGGCGGTCGGCCCGCAGATCGTGCCCCTTTACGGGACGCTCTGCCGCTCGACCCCGGTCTTCTTCATGCAGGACGACCATGACTATTTCGAGAATGACGAGGCGGACGACCGCTTCATCAGCTTTCCACCCGATCCCTTCATGCTGGCGGCAGGCCGCGCTTCGCAGCACCTCTACTACCCGGAATTCCTCCCCGACCCGATGCGTCCGCTCGGCCTTGCTTCCGGCTCCGCGCCCGATCGGCCCGCGCGCGTGTCGGAAAGCTATGGCACGCTTCGCTACGGGCGCCTCGCGGAGGTGCTGATGTACGACTGCCGGCGCTACATGACCATGCATGGGCCGAGCGCAGTCTTCGTACCGCTCGAGGTCGAGGCCTGGCTCAAGGAGCGCATGGCGAGGCCCGATACCGCCCATGTGATCAACATCCCCTCGACCCCGCCCGGCTGGAGCGCGGGCAAGTGGGGCGAGTGGTATGCCGACATGGAAATGGACGGCGGCGTGACCACGAGCAAGCCAAAACCCTACTGGCAACCCGGCTGGCGGGCGCAGCACGACCGACTCTTGCAGGCGGCCTCGGCGATGCGCGGCATCCCGCTGTTCGTCAGCGGCGACCTGCACGCGATCGGCGAGACCCGCATTGCGGCCACGAACGCCATCGATCTCAAGCGCAACCCTGTCATCGCCGTGCTCTCCGGCCCGCTCGGAACCGCCGGTTACGGCTGGCCCTCGTTCTTTCGCGGCACGCGCGGCATGACGCCCGGCGCCCTCGCGGTCGATGAGGTGCAGCCGACGATCGAGGAGAATGGATTCTTGATCGCGGACCTCACGCCCGATGATATCACGTTGCGCTTTTTCAAATGGCGCTTCGATCCCGTGGAGGCGATCGAGCAACTCGCGCCGTTCCGGACCTCGCGGCTCGAGCGGGCCTGAACGGGGTCCGCGGAGTCCAGCCGTCGTTCACTCCGGCACGATCGCGGGCTTCGATGGATCGGCCACTTATGACGGCAGACGAGCTTCTTCTCATTCGCCCGGCTTGATCCCGGCCGCCTTGATCACCTTTGCCCATTGCGGAAGCTCGCGCTCGATGACGTCGGCGAACTCCGCGGGCGAGCCGCCGATCACGTCAAGCCCAAGGTCGAAGAGCTTTTGCCGCACGTCAGGGATCGCCAGCACTCTCACCGTCTCGCGGTGCAGCTTGTCGATGATCGCAGGCGATGTCCCCGCGGGCGCCATCAGCCCGAACCATGGCACGGCTTCGAATCCGGGATAGCCGGATTCGGCCATGGTCGGCAGATCGGGCGCGACCGCGGAGCGCTTGCGCGAGGTGACCCCGAAAGCCCGCAATTTTCCTTCCCGCACCAAAGGCAGGGCGTTCACGATGTTGGCAAAGGACATGGTGACCCGGCCGGCCAGGAGGTCGGGCAGCAGCGCAGTCGTGCCGCGATAGGCGACCGGCGCAATGTCGATGTGGGCCATGGATTTGAGCAGCTCGGCGGCGAGATTCTGCGAGGTGCCCGCGCCCGCATGGGCGTAGGTGAGCTGGCCCGGCTGGGCGCGCGCCAGCGCGATGAGCTCGGGCAGAGTTTTCGCCGGCACGTCGTTGTGGACGACGAGGACATTCGCGGTCACGAAGACCTGGGAGATCGGAGCAAAATCCTTGATCGGATCGTAGGCGAGCCGGTCATACATGCTCGGACTGAAGATGAGAGAGGCATTGCCCGCCATCAGCAGCGTATGGCCGTCAGGCGCGGCCTTGGCGACCCTTTCGGTCGCGATATTGCCGCTCGCGCCGCTCACGTTCTCCACCACGACCGGTCTGCCCCAGGCCGCGGTAAACTTGTCCGCCAGGAGGCGCCCGGTGATGTCGGGAGCCACGCCTGGCGTGAAGCCGACGAGAATCCGGACCATCTGCTCCGGATAGTTCGCTTGCGCGCCCGCCTCGCCCCCCGTCAGCGCGAGCGACAACCACAGTGAGAGCGCGATGACGATCCTGAAAGTCGTTTTCATTCGGCTCCTCCCCTTCGGCAAACTTGGAAACTACCAGCCTCCCGTCCGCACCGGAAGGGTAAACCCGAGTTCGGCTGCAAACGGGGAAGGCCCAGTGTGGCCGGAGCGCAAATCCCGTATGCTCGGCGCTCCACCGCGAGCGACCCACCGAGAATGACCGCCCCGGATCCAAACAGCGTTCTCGCCGCGCTTTGGCGCGCGGCCGAGCAATCCGAAGCTGCGCTCGATGCGATCGAACTCACCGGTGCCGAGCCGGCGCTGCCCTCCTCGTTCGCGGTCGGCACCGCGGCCCAAGCAACCATCGCCGCCGCAGCGCTGGCCGCCGGCGAGCTGTGGCGCCTGCGCGCGGGTCAACGCCAACCTGTCAAGGTCGAGATGCGCGATGCAGCGATCGAGTTCCGCAGCGAACGCTATTTGCGGGTCAATGGGGAACCGCCCCCTGACTATCACGACCGGATCGCGGGTCTCCATCGCTGCGGCGACGGCCGGTGGGTGCGGCTTCACACCAATTTCCCGCATCACCGCGACGGGCTGATCGCGCTCCTTGGCTGCGACAACGACCGCGCGGCGGTCGAGCGCGCCCTCGATCGATGGCAGGCGGAGGCCTTGGAGACCGCGGCAGCCGAGGCCGGCCTCGTGGTGACCGCCTGCCGGTCGTTTGCCCAGTGGGATGAGCATCCGCAGGCCCGCGCCATCGCGCGCCTTCCGCTTTTCACCATCGACCAGATCGGAGACGCACCGCCGAAGCCCTTGCCTGCGGCCGACCGCCCCCTCGCCGGCGTCAAGGTGCTCGACCTCACCCGCATCATCGCCGGCCCGGTGTGCGGGCGCACCCTCGCGGTGCATGGCGCCGACGTGCTGCTGGTCACCGCGCCGCACCTTCCCGCCTCGCAGCCGCTCGTCATCGACACCGGGCGAGGAAAATTGTCGACCTCGATCGATTTGCGCGCGGCCAAGGGGCGAGAGACTCTCGCCGCCTTGCTGCGGGAGGCAGACGTTTTCGTCCAGGGTTACCGGCCTGGCGCCATCGGCAGGTTCGGCTTCGGACCGCAGGAGGCCGCCCGGATCCGGCCCGGGATCGTCTACGTCTCGCTCTGCGCCTATGGCCACGAAGGGCCCTGGGCCAGCCGGCGCGGCTATGATTCGCTCGTGCAAACCGCGAGCGGCCTCAATATCGCCGAGGCCGAAGCGGCAGGCGCAAGCGAGCCCAAACCGCTGCCGGCGCAGGCGCTCGATCATGGCACCGGTCACCTGATGGCGTTTGCCGCGATGTCGGCGCTCGGGCGCCGCGCGAGCCACGGCGGGAGCTGGCACGTCCGGGCCTCGCTCGCCCAAACCGGCTACTGGCTCCGCAGGCTCGGACGCATCGATGGCGTGACCTGTCCCGATCCCGACTTCGAAGAGGTGCGCGACCGTCTCGATGACAGCGCCTCCGATTTCGGCCGTCTGACCGCGGTGCGCCACGCCGCGGTCATGAGCGAAACGCCGCCCCGCTGGACGAGGGCAGCGGCTCCGCTCGGCACCCAACCGCCGGCTTGGCCGAGCTAGCTTCAGTAACACTGAAATTGCACTTGTGCTGAAAATTCGGTCATGCTATGGGTCTCCCGGCGATCGGAGACTCGAGCATGTCCAGGCTCGCCAAGCCCCGCCTGCCCAGGATTTACCTCGCTGGCCTGGTCGACAGGGACACTGGTCGCTACGACCTCGCCGCGATCAGGCACGCCATCAAGACGCTGACCAGGCGGCCCGCCTATGGCTGGTCATTCCAGCGTGCGCTGGCCGCAGTGTTGCAGGAAGCGCGGATCGAGGCCGAAGGGGTGCAGGCCGCGATCAGGCGCCGCCCCGAGGCCGAAGCAAGGCTCGCTGTCGATCGCCAGGCCGCCGAGGTCCTCGCTGCCCGCTACGACTATGACCCCGACGCCCTCCTGTTCGAGGTCAACCGCCGCAGCTTCGGCTCCTTCCGCACCACCAACGCGCGCCACAGCCTACCCCTGTTCCGCCAGGCCTGGAAGATCGCCAACGAGCGTCAACGGGCCGCGCGCGAAGAGGCGCCGGCCATCGCCGCGGAGTGACCACGATGGCCACTGTCATCACCTTTCACGAAACGAAATCGCTCAGCGCCGAATTCGATGCTGGCCCCTCCTCGGCCTGGCTCGATCTCGCAGTGATCGACCAGCGAGGTCAGCAGCTCGAAATGACCTTGTTCTTCCGCGACCAGGACAAGGCGAAGGCGCTCGCCGAGGCCATCAACGCCATCTTCGCTGATCCTCGGTCGCGCGTCGCGCTGGCCGAGCAAGCGGCGGAGTGAGCTGCGCCATGACCGTCATCGAGCGCTTCCTTCCGCCGTCCGGGCGGAATGCTGCGGGCGACCTGGCGCTCCGGCCCCGGTCCGGCCAGGTCACCAATGCCCTTAGGGTTGCAGCCCTGGAATCAGCGACCCTCAGGCGGACACTGGTCAGTGCCGCGCAGGCCTTCATCGCCATGCAGCAGGCCCGATCGAGCAACGATGTCCCAGCCTTCTGGGTCGCGGCCCAAGAGTTCCGCGATGTGCTCGACGCTGCCGATGTCCGGGCATTGGCGAGGCAGATCGCCAGGATGGCGGATGTCGTACTGCGCGAGCATCGGCACCGCGGGCATCGGGACGCCGGCTGAAGCCCCGCTGGGCGCCTCGAGCCCCGCGGACGGGCGACGCCGCCCTGTCGGGCGACGCCGCCCTTGCCAGATCGGGCTGGGGGCCGTAAGAAGGGCCTGCTGAAGGTTTCGAGTTCCGGTTGTGCCGCGTTCGGACACCCCGGCACGTCGCGCAGGAACCGCTCCCCGACGATCGACGGGAGGGGACTTCGCGGCAGCAGCGGCCCACGGCGTGCGCGCGTTCGGCGCGACGCGGCGGGGCCATCAAGGCCGATGCCCTTGTAGAGCACAACCGGTGGCGCGCGAGGCTCATCCCTCGCGCGGCGACGAGGCGGCAGCCCTCATAAAAGCCGCCCCGAATCGAAGCCCGTCAGCCAAGAGAAACGGCGGCGGCGCTCGCGCGCTGCCGCCCCGTCACGGGCCAAGGTCATGCAAGGACCGCGCGTCGAGAGCCAACCCGAGAGCCGAACCAAACGCTGTCGCACCCCCATCGCGTCGCGGGGCGACGCCGTTCTGGGCGATGCGTTCGGCTCTCCCGCGCTCAAGGCCCATCCGTTCAACCCGAATGAGCGAGCCTCGTCCTCGCACCGTCCTCCCTCGCCCGCGTGGCGCAGGCAGGCAGCGGTGCGCCGCGAGGCCGTCAAGAGATTGGTCAATGCCCAACAAAATGCTGATCGATGCGACCCACCCGGAGGAGACCCGGGTGGTCGTTCTGCGCGGCAACCGGGTCGAGGAATTCGACTTCGAGTCGGCCAACCGTAAACAGCTTCGCGGCAATATTTATCTCGCCAAGGTGACTCGCGTCGAGCCGTCGCTGCAGGCGGCCTTCGTCGATTACGGCGGCAATCGCCACGGCTTCCTCGCCTTCAGCGAAATCCATCCCGACTACTACCAGATCCCGGTCGCCGACCGGCAGGCGCTGATCGACGAGGAGGAACGCGCCGCGCGCGCCGCCGACGCCGAAGCCGACAACCGCGCCCGCCGAGGCTCGCGCCGCGAACGAGGGGCGCAGCGGCCGGGTGACGAGATCAGGAGCAAGCCGCTCGAGTCGGTCGAGCCCGAAGATCGCGGGCCGGATGACGAAGCGGCGGCCATGGTGGCGGCTTCCGAAACGATGGCGCCGGAGGCCGGCGCGGACGAGGAGACGGCCCACGAGCCTGTCGCGCCGCTCGAGGAGAATCCCCCGGACGCGCGCACCGACGAGACCATGCCGGAGACTCACGCCGCCCCGTCGGGGGGCATCACCGAGCCTCCTCCCCTCGCCGCGTCCGAGCCCACGATCGATCTTGCTCGGCTCGAAGCGAGCGCTGCAGCCGAACTGGTCCCGCAGAGTGGCGATGAGCCGCACGCCGATGAAGTCCCAGCCGTACCCAGCGAGACCGATGAAGCAGGCGATGCGGCCGAGAGCGCCGCCGTCGCGTCGGTCGAGCATGATCAGAGCGGCGAAGGCAGCAACATCATCGAGGTCAACGGCAATGACGCCGGCGGCGAGGACGAAATCGTCGAATCGGTCGGCGGTGCCGACGCGATGGAGGAAGTGCCCGAGCGCATGCCGCGGCTAAGGCGTCAGTACAAGATTCAAGAAGTGATCAAGCGCCGTCAGGTGATGCTGGTCCAGGTGGTCAAGGAAGAGCGCGGCACCAAGGGTGCGGCGCTTACCACCTATCTCTCGCTCGCCGGCCGCTATTCGGTGCTGATGCCGAACACGGCGCGCGGCGGGGGCATCAGCCGCAAGATCACCGATGCGATCGATCGCAGGCGGCTCAAGGAAGTCGCCCAGGAGCTCGAAGTGCCGGAAGGCATGGGCGTGATCCTGCGCACCGCCGGTGCCTCCCGCACCAAGACCGAGGTCAAGCGCGACTTCGAATATCTCCTGCGACTATGGGAGACGGTGCGCGACCTCACGCTCAAATCGACGGCGCCGACGCTGGTCTACGAGGAAGGCTCGCTGGTCAAGCGCTCAATTCGCGACCTCTACAACAAGGACATCGACGAGGTCCTGGTCGCGGGCGAGGAAGGCTACAAGGACGCCAAAGAGTTCATGCGCATGCTCATGCCGAGCCATGCCAAGAACGTGAAACTCTTTCGCGACACGCTGCCGATCTTCACCCGCTTCGGCATCGAGAGCCAGCTCGACGCCATGTTCCAGCCGGTGGTGCAACTGCGCTCCGGCGGCTATATCGTGCTCAACCAGGCCGAGGCGCTGGTCGCGATCGATGTCAATTCCGGCCGCGCCACGCGCGAGCACCATATCGAGGACACCGCGCTCAAGACCAACCTCGAGGCGGCCGAGGAAATCGCCAGGCAATTGCGACTGCGCGATCTCGCCGGGCTGATCGTCATCGATTTCATCGACATGGACGAGAAGCGCAACAACCGCACGGTCGAGCGGCGGCTCAAGGAGGCGCTCAAGCACGACCGGGCGCGGATCCAGGTCGGGCACATCTCGCATTTCGGCCTGCTCGAAATGTCGCGCCAGCGCATCCGCTCGAGCGTGCTCGAGAGCTCGACCGAGAAATGCCCGCATTGCGGGGGCAGCGGCCATGTGCGCTCGGTCTCCTCGGTCGCGCTGCAGCTTCTGCGCTCGCTCGAGGAAATGCTGCTCAAGGGCGCGACCCATAATCTCATCGTGCGCACCCGCACCGAGGTCGCACTCTATCTCCTCAACAACAAACGCGCCCATCTGCGCGCGCTCGAGGAACGCTTCCAGCTCGCGATCACGGTCGATGCCGACCCGACCATCGGCGGCCAGGTGTCCTATGTCATCGACCGGCGCGAGCAGGTGCACAGCCTGGAACAGGCGAGGGCGATCGCCGCACAGCCGACGAGCATCGCGCCGGTCGCGCACGAGGATGAGATCGAGGACGAGGAGGATCTCGACGAGGATGAAACCCTGGCCGTGCCCGAAGCCGCGCCCGCCGAGGGCGAGCCCCCCGACGCCGAAGGCGGCAACGGCCGGCGCCGGCGCCGGCGTCGGCGCGGACGCCGCGGCGCCGAGGGCCGCGAAAATGGCGCCGCCGCGCCCGAGCGGATCGCCGCTCCCGCCGCCGAGCCGGTCGAGGTCGAAGCCGAGAGCGAGCAACAGGACGACGCCGCGTCCGGCACGGGGGCGGAGGTTGCCCAGTCGGAGGAAGAATCGCGCGCGGAGGCCGACCGCCGCCGGCGCCGACGCGGACGGCGCGGCGGACGGCGCAATCGACGCGGCCGCGAGGACGAGGCGCCGCGGCCGCCGTCCGATGCGGTCGCGGCATTCGAGGCGGAATTGAGCACGCCCGCATCCAGCGCGCCGCCAGACGTCGAGCCGCACTTCGAACAGCGCGAGGAGGAAGCCTTACAGCCGCGCGCAGACGAGAGCACCCGAATCGCCCCGCCGCCGCTCGACCGTGCGTGAGCCGGCACCCGTGGGGTTCACGGTCGAGTCGGGCCCGTCGGCGCCGGCTCCGCTTTCGCAGCCGCCGCAGCCGCAGCCGGTCGTGTCGAGCCCAGGCGAGAGCGAGGAGGCCGATCGCCCACGGCGCTCCGGTTGGTGGAGCAAGCGGGCCCTTGGCAAGGGCTGACCACCGGGCATTGCCTCCGCGCGGGAGTTAAAGCGATGCAGAGCGGGTGGGTCGAGCGCGACTCACAGGCGATCGTCGAGCGCTACGCCCGCGAGGGCGTGGACCCTGATCTCGCGTTACGCATCTATACGACCCGGCTCCTCGGTCGCGAACCCAAGCTGGTTCTGCACGGCGGCGGCAATACCTCGGTCAAGACGGTGTTGCCCGATCTCATCGGGGAGCGGGTGGACGTGCTCTGTGTCAAGGGCTCGGGTGGCGACATGGCCGTGATCGAGCCGGCCGGGCTGCCGGCGGTGCGGCTCGACCGGCTGCGCAAGCTGCGCGGGCGCGCGACCCTGACCGACGAGGACATGGTGCGAGTGCAGCGCGAGAATTTGCTCGATCCGATGGCGCCCAACCCTTCGGTCGAGACGCTGCTGCACGCCTTCCTGCCGCACAAATTCGTCGACCACACCCACTCGACCGCGGTGCTGAGTCTCGTCGACCAGCCGGACGGCGAGGCTTTGTGCGCCGAAATCTATGACGGTCGCGCGAGCGTAGTACCCTACATCATGCCGGGATTCGCGCTGGCGAAGAAGGCGGCCGAGGTCTACGAGGCCGCGCCCAAGGTCGAAGGCCTGATCCTGATCAAACACGGGATCTTCACCTTCGGCGCCAGCGCGCGCGAGGCCTATGAGCGGATGATCGAGCTGGTCACGCTCGCGGAGGCACGCGTCGCGCTCAACCGCAAATCCGTGTTCGCCACCGCACAATTGCCGCAGCGACTTGCGCCGCTCGGCGACGTGGCGCCTGCTCTACGCGGCGCCTTGAGCCTCAAGGACGAGAAGGTCGACGGCGCCTGGCGCCGTCTGATCCTCGACTTCCGCGCCACGCCGGCGACCCTCAATTACGTCAACGGCGCGGAGCTCACGCGCTACAGCCAGGCCGGGGTCGTGACGCCCGACCACACGATCCGCACCAAGAATTGGCCCCTCATCGTGCCCGCGCCCGAGGAGGGCAAGGCGCACGATTTCAAGCGCTCGGCGCAGAAGGCGGTCGCGGCTTTTGTCGAGAGCTACAAGGCCTATTTCGCGCGCAACAATGCCCGCGTGGGCGCGATCAAGCGAATGCTCGATCCGCTCCCGCGCGTTACGCTGGTCCCAGGTCTCGGCCTCTTTGGCCTCGGGCGCACGAAAAAGGAGGCGAGAATTGCGGCCGATCTGGCGGAGGCAGCGATCGAGACCATCACGGACGCGGAGGCGATCAGCCGCTTCGAGTCGATCTCGGAAGCGGACATGTTCGATATGGAATACTGGTCGCTCGAACAGGCGAAGCTCGGCCAGACGGCCGAGAAGCCGCTTGCCGGCCAGGTCGCGGTGATCACGGGCGCGGCGGGCACGATCGGCGCCGCGACCGCCAAGGTTTTTGCCGAGGCCGGCGCCGAGGTCGCGCTGCTCGATCTCGACGAAACGGCGGTGCAGGCCAAGGCGAAGGCGATCGGCGGCGCGGCGCTGGCGATCCGCTGCGACGTCACCAGCGCCGCGTCGGTGGGCGCGGCCTTCGGCCGCGTGGTCGAGGCCTTCGGCGGCGTCGACATCGCGGTGTCCAACGCCGGCGCAGCCTGGCAGGGCCGCATCGGCGAAGTCGACGAAGAAACGCTGCGCAAGAGCTTCGAAATCAACTTCTACGGCCACCAGCGCGTGGCACAGGCGGCGGTCAAGGTGATGCTGGCGCAGGGCACCGGCGGCTGCCTCCTCTTCAACGTGTCGAAGCAGGCAGTGAATCCAGGCCCCAATTTTGGCCCCTACGGGCTGCCCAAGGCGGCGACGCTTTTTCTCGTGCGCCAATATGCGCTCGACTACGGCGCCGACGGCATCCGCGCCAACGCCGTCAATGCCGACCGCATCCGCTCCGGCCTCCTGACCGACGCGATGATCGCCACGCGCTCGAAGTCGCGCGGCCTCTCGGAGAAGGATTACCTGAGCGGCAATCTGCTCGGCCGCGAGGTGACCGCCGAGGACGTGGCGCAGGCCTTCCTCGCCCAGGCGCTGGCGCTCAAGACCACGGCGGATGTGACGACGGTCGACGGCGGAAATATCGCGGCGGCGTTGCGGTAGCGCAGCGAATCGTCGCGCGGCGAGGATGTTTTCCACCCATCGCCGCCGCCGCTACGGCCGCGTCAACCAGTTGCCGATCCGCTCGACCGCCTCGTGCATCTCGGTGGCCGCGCCTGCATAGCAGAAACGGATGAAGTGCTTGCCGTGGACCGGATCGAAATCGACCCCCGGCGTGACCGCGATGTGGGTCTCTTCGAGCATCCTGGTGGCAAACGCAAAGCTGTCGGAAGAGAAACGCGACACGTCGGCATAGAGATAAAAGGCGCCGTCGACGGGAAGAATTTTATCGAGGCCAGCCTTGGGCAGGCCATCGAGCAGGATGCGGCGGTTCTCCTCGTAGCCGTGTTTCACGGCTTCCATCTCGGCGCGGCCTTCGAAGGCGGCCTCGGCCGCGATCTGCGCGAGGGTGGGGACCGAAATCGCGAGGTTGCCCTGGAGCCGGTCGATCGGCCGCACCAAGGGCTCCGGCGCGACCATCCAGCCGATGCGCCAGCCAGTCATGCAGAAATATTTTGAGAACGAGTTGATGATGACGGCATTGTCCGACAGCCGTGCCACGGTCTCGGCCGGGAAGGCGTAATCGAGGCCGTGATAAATCTCGTCGGAGATGAACTTTATTCCCTCGGCTTCCGCGGCATCGAGCAAATCCCGCAAGGCCGCTGCCGTCATCATGGTGCCGGTCGGGTTGGCGGGGCTCGCGACCAGCAGGCCCTGGAGCGGACTCTGGCGGTGGACCCCGATCAACGTCTCAGGCGTGATCGCCCAGCGCGTCGCTTGCGTGGTCTCGACGGCGACCGGCTCGCAGCCGAGCGCCTTGAGAATATGCCGGTAGGGCGGATAGCCGGGCACCGCGACCGCCACCCGATCGCCCGGCTCGAACAAGGACAGAAAGGCGAGAATGAATCCGGCCGACGACCCGGTGGTCACGATGACGCGGGAAGGGTCGACCACAATCCCGTAGGTCTCCGCGTAAGACCGGGCGATGCGCGCGCGCAGCGAAGGAATGCCGAGCGTCTCGGTATAGCCCAGCCGCCCCGAGGCAAGCGCCGTCCGCGCCGCCGCCATCGCACAGGCGGGCGCCGGCGCCGCCGGCTGCCCCACCTCCATGTGGATGACCCGGCCGCCCGCGGCCTCGATGCGCCCGGCCGCCGCCATCACGTCCATCACCATGAATGGGGGGACGTCGCTGCGCGCCGAAGGCGTGATCAGTCGTCTTGCCGCTTCCAGCATCGCTTAAGCCATGCCCAGGTGGACGCAGGGTCAAGCGCCTGCCGCGCTGTTGCCGCATTCGGCGGCTTCGGTGCGCCGGGTCGGCAGCAGGGCGCGAAACCCGACAGGGCGACTAGCAACTTGTCGGGGCCGGGGCAATGGTCCCTGGTGCGGGGTGCGGGCGGCCAATTGACGTGGTATCGATGTCGGTGGCGCCCGGCAGCCCGGCAGCGCAAGGATCGAGATTCCTCGATGAGCGCAGGAGACACAACCATGACCGCGCGCCGCCGCCAGCCGGCCTCGCGCCTCCTTGCGCTGGTGACGTCGGCTGCCATGGTCGCCGCGAGTCTTCCGGCACAGGGCCAGGGCAGCGAACCGCAAAAAGGGCCTCCTCTCATCCGCGACGCCGAGATCGAGCAATTGCTGCGCGAATACACCCAGCCAATTCTCCAGGCAGCCGGCCTTTCCAAACAGAATATTCAGGTCGTCATCATCAACGACCGTTCGTTCAACGCCTTCGTCGCCGATGCCCGCCGCATCTTCATCAATGCGGGCACGCTGATGGATGCGCAGACGCCGAACGAGGTCATCGGTGTGCTGGCGCACGAGACCGGCCACATCGCCGGGGGACACCTCGCGCGCCTGCGCGAGCAGCTCGCGGCGGCGACGACGCAATCGATCATCGCCCTGCTGCTCGGAATGGGCGCGCTGGTCGCCGCCTCCCGGAGCAGCGGCAGCGCGGGCGGCGGCCAGGTCGGCATGGCAGCGATCATGGGGCCGCAGGCCATGATCCAGAACTCGCTCCTTGCCTATGTGCGCACCCAGGAGGATCCTCTATTCGACCCGCTACATCGACCCCTACATGCAGTCGCACCCGATGCCGGCCGAGCGCGTGCGTGCGCTCGAGGCGCTGGCGAGGTCGAGCCCCTACTGGGACAAGAAAGACTCGCCGACGCTGCAGCAGCGCCACGACATGATGCGGGCGAAGCTCTTTGGCTTCATGGACCGGCCGGACAGCGTGGCACGCCGCTACACCCCCGGCGACAACAGCATGCCCGCGCGTTATGCCCGCGCGATCGCGGCCTATCGCTTCTCCGATCCCAACGGGGCGGTCGCGCAGATCGACGCGCTGATCCAGGCGCAGCCGCAAGATCCCTACTTCCACGAGCTCAAGGGCCAGGCGCTGCTCGAAGCGGGGAGGCCAGCCGAGGCGATCGCGCCGCTGCGGCGCGCGGTCCAACTTGCGCCCAATCCGACATTGATCCAGATTATGCTCGGGCAGGCGCTGCTCGCCACCAACGATCGTGCCCATGCCGAGGAGGCCGTGAAGCTGTTGGAGACGGCGCTGACGCGCGAGCCCGAATCTGCGGACGCCTACGCCCAGATCGCGCTGGCGTATGGCCGCAAAGGCGACCTTGCGCATGCCGATCTCGCGTCCGCGCAGGCAGCCTTCATGCGCGGCGATCTGCGAACCGCGCGCCAGCTCGCCGCCCGCGCCAAGACCCGTTTCCCGGTGGGATCGCCGGGTTGGGTGAAGGCGGACGACATCGCCAGCTACCGGCCGCCGACCAGTGCGCGGCGCAACTGATTCCCCGTAGGATTCCGAAAGGATGATGACAATGACCTTCAACCTTCGCCCGCTCGCCGCCGCGCTCATCGCGATCGCCCTCGCCGTGCCGGCGGCGGCGCCGGCGCGAGCCGAACCGTTCACGCCCGATCAGCGCGGGGACATCGAGCGCATCGTGCGCGACTACCTGCTGCGCAATCCGGAGCTGCTCAAGGAGGTGCTCTCCGAGCTCGAGAAGCGGGAGGCCGCGGCCGACATCGAGAAGCATCGCGCGGCGGTGCAGGAGCACGCGGCGACGATCTTCAATTCCCCCCGCCAGGTCAATCTCGGCAATCCGCAGGGCGATGTCACCATGGTCGAGTTCTTCGACTACAATTGCGCCTACTGCAAGCGCGCCATGGCCGACATGCTCGATCTCCTCAAGACCGACTCGAAGCTCAAGATCGTGCTGAAGGAATTCCCGGTGCTCGGCGAAGGCTCGGTGCAGGCGGCGCAGGTCGCGGTGGCGGTGCGCATGCAGGACCGCACCGGGGGCAAGAAATATCTCGAGTTCCACCAGAAGCTGCTCGGCGGCCGCGGCCAGGCCGACAAGGCGCGCGCGCTCGCGGCTGCCAAGGAGGCCGGCCTCGACATGGCGCGGATCGAGAAAGACATGGCGAGCGAGGAGGTGAAGACCACGCTCGCCGAGAGCGGCAAACTCGCCGAGGCGCTCGGTCTCAATGGCACGCCGAGCTATATCGTGGGTGCCGATGTGGTGGTCGGCGCGGTCGGCCTCGCAGCGCTGCGCGAAAAGGTGAACGGCGCCCGCTGCGGCAAAGCCGCTTGCTGAGCGCGGGACCCTCGGGCTTTGCGGCGCTCGCCGCGCGGCCGCTCCGATTTACCCCTTGGAATTGCCGTCTCGCCCGCAGACCAAGGCCCGGCTTCCCCTTGGCGCACGAGGTCCGTATAAGGCTGCAGCCCATTGTCGCAGCGGCGGAGCCATGGCGAAATCCGTCTATGTCCTCAACGGCCCGAACCTCAATCTGCTCGGCGCCCGCGAGCCAAAAACCTACGGGCGCGCAACCTTGCAGGACGTGGAGCGCCTCTGCCGCGACGCCGCCCAGCGCCACAAGCTGGCGCTGGTCTTTCGGCAGTCGAACCACGAGGGCGAGCTGATCGACTGGATCCAGGAAGCCGCCGCCAACAAGGCGGCCGGCATCGTGCTCAATCCCGGCGGCTATACCCACAGCTCGGTCTCGATCCGCGATGCGGTGGCGGCGGTCCAGGTGCCCGTCATCGAAGTCCATATCAGCAACATTTTCGCGCGCGAAGGTTTTCGGCACCATTCCCACATCGCGCCGGTGGCGAGGGGTACGCTCGCCGGGTTCGGCGTCGGGGGCTACGCGCTGGCGATCGACGGGCTTGCCGCGCTCATCGGCAAAGGCAAGAGCTGAGCATGGCGCGCGAGCCCAAGAAAGCGACGGCAGAAGCGACGGCAGAAGCGACGGCGACGGCCGCCGGCGCCGTGGGGAAGCCCGCGATCGATCACGACCTCATCCGCGAGCTGGCGCGGCTTCTCGACGAGACCGGCCTCACCGAAATCGAGTTCGAGCGCGATGGCCAGCGCGTGCGCGTGGCGCGGCAGACGCCGGCGGCGGCAGCCGCCCCGCCAGCCCGAACAGCGGCCCCATCCGAGGAGAGCGCGTCAGTCGCATCGGCCGAGGCCGATGACGCCGATCCGGCGAATCATCCGGGCACCGTCACCTCCCCGATGGTGGGCATCGCCTTTCGCGGGCCCGAGCCGGGCGCACGCCCCTATGTCGAGGTCGGCGGTCGCGTGCGCGCCGGCGACACGCTGCTCATCATCGAGGCGATGAAGACCATGAACCAGATTCCGGCCCCGCGGGGCGGAACGGTCACCCAGATTCTGATCGAGGACGGCCAGCCGGTCGAGTTCGGCGAGCCGCTGATGATCATCGAATGATGCTCCGATGTTCGACAAGATCCTGATTGCCAATCGCGGCGAGATCGCGCTGCGGGTGCTGCGCGCCTGCAAGGAGCTCGGCATCCAGACCGTCGCCGTGCACTCGACCGCGGATGCCGACGCCATGCATGTGCGGCTCGCCGACGAGAGCGTGTGCATCGGCCCGCCGAGCGCGCGCGACAGTTACCTCAACATCCCGGCGCTGCTCGCCGCCTGCGAGATCACCGGCGCCGATGCCGTCCACCCAGGCTATGGCTTCCTGTCCGAGAACGCGCGCTTCGCCGAGATTTTGGAGGAGCACAACGTCCATTTCATCGGCCCCAAGCCCGCCCATATCCGCCTGATGGGCGACAAGATCGAGGCCAAGCGCACCGCCAAGCGCCTCGGCATTCCGGTCGTGCCCGGCTCCGAGACCGGCGTCTCGTCGGACCAGGAGGCGCTCTCGATCGCGCGCTCGATCGGATTTCCCCTGCTGGTGAAGGCTGCCGCCGGCGGCGGCGGACGCGGCATGAAGGTCGCCTATTCCGCCGACGAACTGTCGCACGCGCTCGCGACCGCGCGCGCGGAGGCCAAAGCGGCCTTCGACGACGACGCCGTCTATCTCGAAAAATACCTCGAGCGCCCCCGCCACATCGAGATCCAGGTGCTGGGCGACGGCCAGGGGCGCGCCATCCATCTCGGCGAGCGCGACTGCTCACTGCAGCGCCGGCACCAGAAGGTGTGGGAGGAAGGCCCCTCCCCCGCGCTCAATATCGCCGGCCGCAACTCGATCGGCGAGGTCGTGGCGAAGGCCATGCGCGAGCTCGAATATCTCGGCGTCGGCACGGTCGAATTTCTTTACGAGGACGGCAAGTTCTACTTCATCGAGATGAACACCCGCATCCAGGTCGAGCATCCGGTGACCGAGGCGATCACCGACATCGACCTCATCCTCGAACAGATTCGGGTCGCCGCCGGCGGCGAGCTCGAGCCGCGCCAGCGCGACGTCAAGTTCACCGGCCACGCCATCGAATGCCGCATCAATGCCGAGAACCCGGTCTCGTTCCGTCCCTCGCCCGGCCGCATCGTGCATTATCATCCGCCGGGCGGCTTGGGCGTGCGGATCGATTCCGCCGTCTACCACGGCTACACGATCCCGCCCTATTACGATTCGCTCGTCGGCAAGCTCATCGTCCATGGCAAGACCCGCGGCGAGTGTCTGATGCGGCTCAAGCGGGCGCTCGACGAATTCGTCATCGACGGCATCGAGACCACGATCCCGCTGTTCCAGACCCTGGTGCGCGAGAAGGACATCATCGACGGCGACTACCACATCCATTGGCTCGAGGAATTTCTGGCGCGGGCGGACGACGGAAGACGGACGACGGAAGACGGACGGCGGAAGACGGAGAGTTGAATCTAGCTGTTCCGTCGTCTGTCGTCCGTCATCCTGGACCCCGGCGCAATCCGTTTCGCCGAAACGAGATATTCGAGCAGCGGAGCGAGGTTGAAAGGATCATAGGGCTTGGGCAGGAACATCGAGCCTTCCACCGGATCGAGATGCTCGATCGTCGCGCGCTTGCCGGACGTGTACATCACCGGCAGATCGGGGCGTAATTCCCGCGCACGCTGCGCCAGCGCCGCGCCACTCATGCTGCCGGGGAGATTGACGTCGGTGAACAGCACGTCGATCGGCGAGCCGGAGATCAGATAGTGCAGCGCGTCGATCGCGTTCGACACCGCCCGCACCTCGAAACCCTGCTCCGCGAGGATTTCGGCGGCGATGTCGCAGATCATCGGCTCGTCCTCGACCAAGAGGACGCTCGCCCGCTTTTCGGTCGGAGGTTGCTCGGACATCGCCATTCCTCTGAGACCAGGCCGTGAACTGGCGCGGCCCTTTCGGCGGGAAAACGCGCGCGAGTGTCGACAGTTTCAAAGTTCCGAAAATTTGAGCCGATCCTGGATAACAATCAGTTAATGCGGGTCTTTGTTGTTGTCGTTCCGCGCGAGCCGGGCCATTCAATAGCACTGCTCGCTGGTCGATTTCGCGGCAGGACACGATGGGATTTCGGGCACCTTCAGGGCGCGCGCGGCAGCTCGACCTGATCCTCGATCATCACCTTCTCGAAGTCGCTGATGAGGATTTCGACCCGCAGCATCCAGCGTCCGGCCATGGGTATGCGCAGGTCGTCGATCCGCCAGCTCGCATCGCCCTCGCTGATCGCGGACCGGCGGATAGGCTCGATCCCCGCCGCGGGCCTGGAGAAAACGAGCGTGACCTCCTTCACTGTGATCGGGTGCAGGTCGTGGTCGAGCACCTGCACATGCGCCTCCGCGCCGCGCGCGCGCACGGGCTCGATCTCGATCTGGGCCATTGCCCTCTGGTCGTGAAAATGGATCGAAACATGCTCGTTGGCGGCGGCAAGCGCGCGCGGCGGCGGGGTGAAACGCCAGGTGGCGACGACGGCGAGGATCGCAAAGGCGATGGCGAGCTCGACCGCGATCGAGGTCGCAAGCGGCCGCGATGCCCCGCCGCCCTGAGCTTCGAACCGGGGCACCAGCCGATACCGATTGGCCGCCGCGAGCGCGAGCAGCGCAACGATGGCCGCAAGCTTGCCCGAGAGCACCACGCCGTAATTCGTGGTCCACAATGCATCGATACGATCGAGCTGAACGAAACAGAGAAACACGCCGGTCGCCGCAAGCGCCGCAAGCGGATATGGAATCACGCGGGAAAAGCGCCTGAGCGAGCCATCGCCGCTCGGCGACGCTCGCACGAGCACAAGGAGCGGCAGCAGCGAGCCGATCCAGAATGCGACGCAGACCGCGTGCAGGAATACCGAGGGACGGCTGATGAACCGCGGCCCGGCCGTGGCCGCATGACCACTCACCGCAAGCGCCAAGCCCAGGCCCGCGAGCGCCGCGAGAGCACTGCCGATCGCGAGCAGCCTTTGCCCGGTCCGCACCGCAACGAGCCCGGCCGCGAGCGACAGGAAGGCGATCACCGCGGTGAGACCATAAGAGGTGCCGAGCCCGACGCTCCAGACTTCGGGCCGCCAAATCTCCCACAAGGGCAGCGCCAGCGCGTCGAGCCCTTGCAGGGCGAGCGACAGCGGTGCCGCGATCAAGCCGCACGCCGTGGCGCCTGTGATCCACGCGTCCAAGCGCGCCGGCAAAGCACGCGGCTGGGCGATCAGTGCGCCGAAGACCGCGCCGCCGATGCCGAAGAAGAATCCGACATAGAGCACGAGCTTGGCAGTCCAGATCGCGGCCTTCACGAGCGGATCGGTGTCGACTGTTCCCGCGCCGGCGCCCCCGCTCGGCGCGCCGACCGAGAACAAGATCGAGCCGCCGACCGGATGGCCGTCGGCCGAGATCACGCGCCAGCTCAGCACGTGGGTGCCCTGCCGCAGCCGCGGCGGCATGAGGGTGACGGTCGTGTTCTCGGACACGACGTCGGGCGCGATCACCTCGCCGCTCGGCCCGATGAGGCGCATGACGAGCGGCGACACCGGCTCGCTGAAGGTCAACTTCAGGGTCGCCGGCGGCTGCGCCACGATCGCGCCATCGGCTGGATCCGCCCGCACCAGCGAGGCGTGGGCCCAAGCGTCGGCCCGCGCCAGAACGAGCAATCCCGCAAGGGCAAGAACGGCGCGGAATAGGCCGCTTCGCAACCGCACCCGCATCACCGCTTGGGCAGCAGCCTCAGTCCTGGCGCCGGCGTCGAATCCCCTTCGCCATGCCCTTCGGGCGCGCCTGCGGCCGGGATGTCGATCCAGCGGAGAACGCCCTTCTCGCATTCCTGCACGACCGGGAAATAGACGGTCTGGCCCGCCTTGAGCTCTTCCGCGATCGCGCCCGTGAACACGAACTCGTCGTAAAAGGCGTCAGGCAGCTTGCCGCTCGACCAGGAAACCTCGGTCACCCCTTCGCTCACCTTGGCGCGGCCGAGCGTGTAGGGCTTGGGGTATTTGCCGGTGACGGTGTCGAGCTTCCAACCCGGCTTGGGCATCGGCTTCACGCTGATGAAGCCTTCAGGCATGCGGATGCGAAGCGACGTGGTGGCGGTGCCATCGCAGCCATGCGGCACGCGCATCACCGCCTTGTAGGAGGCGCCCACTGGCGCCTGCTGATTTTCGAGGCTGATATGCGCGGAGGCGCAGGACAGGCCGGCAAGGACGCCGGCGGCGCCGAGAAGAATTTTGCGAAGCATGGAACATCTCCAAGATTTGAGCGGAAAGGCGAACCGGCCTCCGAGAACCTCTCGCGCCCGATGCTACCATAGTGTATTGGGGCGATGCATCATGGGCGAGCGCCCGGAAGGTCGAGAACCCTGCGCTATCGGTTCTTCTGCACGACATGAGGCTTCGGCGCGAATAGCGGCGGCAAAAAATTCAAGCTGAGGCACTACCGAACGTCCGCAGTCGCGGTCGAGAGCGAACACCATGGCCAATCGCGAATCCTCCTTCATCGAGATCACGCCTGAAGTGCTGCTCAAGGCCTATGCCTGCGGCATCTTCCCGATGGCCGAAAGCGCGGAGGATCCTGCGCTCTACTGGATCGAGCCCGAGAAGCGCGGGATCATCCCGCTCGACCGCTTCCATGTTTCGGGGCGGCTCGCGCGCACGGTGCGGTCGGACCGCTTCACGGTCGCGGTCGACCGCGACTTCGACGCGGTGATGGAGGGCTGCGCCGAATCCCGGCCCGGCCGCCCGCGCACATGGATCAATGCCCGCATCCGCACGCTCTATCGCAAGCTCTACGACCGCCGCCATTGCCACAGCATCGAGGTCTACGACGGCGAGACGCTGGTCGGCGGTCTCTACGGGGTCACGCTCGGCCGCGCCTTCTTCGGCGAGAGCATGTTCCACCGCGCTCGCGACGCCTCGAAAGTGGCGCTGGTGCATCTGGTGGCGCGGCTGATCGCGGGCGGCTTCGAACTGCTCGACACCCAATATGTGACCGAGCATCTGCGCTCCTTCGGCGCCGCCGAGAT
>WNGR01002228.1_pt1 | contig 21408 bp, 16 predicted proteins | sample 5407581 | NCBI WGS metagenome assembly WNGR01 (sample SAMN13153383, study PRJNA577476) | soil metagenome | isolation source: 80 cm soil or saprolite under Garry oak tree replicate 2 | place: USA:California | collected 2016-06-15
CCTGCCGTTGGCCTGGGTAACGGCGCCGATCGCGCGCAGCAGGTTGTGGCCGATGGTCGGCGGCGCATCGATCAAGACAACACCGTCTTGGGTGGTGAGGAACATGGCCGTGTAGAAAGAGTCGGTCACCCAGTACAGGGCGCCCTTGATCTGGCCGACGAAGTAGCCGTCGGCGTTGACCGGGGGCCCGAGTGCCCTTTTGGGCACCGGCGCGAATTGGCCTGGCGGGCAGACCGGCCCCGCCGCCCGGGCGGTACCCGCCAGCGGCCCGCCGAGCAGGGCGGCCGCGGCCGTGCCGGCCGCCGCCCCCGTGCCGGCGAGGAACGTGCGGCGGCTCGCCGGCGGTTTGGCAGATTCAGCAGTCATGGCCCGCACCTCACCTGCATGTGCCGACTTTCGACGGTCATGGCTGCTCCCTTCTGCCTCTGGTCGTCGGCTGGCGTGCGCATCCGTGTTGCCTGCGGGTGCTTGCCAGCGGGCGCCTGCGCGCTGCCATCGTCATGCCGGGAGGGCCGCGCTCGTATCCGCCAAGTGGCCGGCGCACGTGGCCAGCCGTGGCCGGGCGGCGGCTGGCTGGTACGCCAGCGGGTAGCGGCCGCGGCGGCACGACCGGGATTACCTGGATAAACGCGCTCCGCTCCTGGCTGGCGTCGCGGCTGGTGCGCTGGCCCAAGGTGCGGTATAGCGTCGGTGTCGTGCCGGGGTCCGCAGATTCGCCGATGCGGGGAGGCGCGGCGCAGTTGCTGGGCCATCGCGCCGAACGTGACGTGCTGGACCGGTTCCTGGCGCGGTCCGGGTGGGTGAGAGCCGGACTCTGGTGGTACGTGGCGAGCCGGGCGTGGGCAAGACGGCGCTGCTGAAATATCTGGCCGGGCGGGCATCGGGCTGCCGGGTGGCGGCCGCCACGGGTGTCCAGTCGGAGATGGAGCTGGCGTTCGCCGGGTTGCATCAGTTGCTGGCGCCGATGCTGGATCGGCTGGAGCGTCTGCCGGGGCCGCAGCGTGATGCGCTCCGGACTGCGTTCGGGATGAGTGCCGGACCGGTGCCGGACCGGTTTTTGGTCGGCTTGGCCGTGCTTGGCCTGCTGTCCGAGATGGCTGCGGCTCGGCCGCTGGTGTGCCTGGTCGATGACGAACAGTGGCTCGATCATGCCTCCGCACAGATCCTGGCGTTCGTGGCGCGTCGGCTAGGGGCGGAGGCGGTCGGGCTGGTATTCGGGGCCCGTGTCCCGAGCGGTGACCTGGCGGGATTGCCGGAGCTGGTGGTAGGCGGCCTGCGAGAAGACGATGCGCGCGCGCTGCTGGGTTCGGTGCTGACCGGACCGATGGACGAGCGGGTGCGCGATCAGATAGTCGCCGAGACGCGCGGCAACCCGCTAGCGCTGCTGGAGCTGCCACGCGGTTTGACGGCCGCGGAGCTGGCTGGCGGTTTCGGGCTGCCCGGCGCGCTGTCGCTGCCACGGCGGATAGAGGAGAGCTTCCGGCGGCGCGTCGAGGCTCTTCCGGCCCGGACCCGGCTGCTGCTGCTGCTCGCCGCGGCCGAGCCCACCGGGGACCCGGTGCTGCTGTGGCGGGCGGCCGGGCAGCTTGGGATCGGCGCCGAAGCGGCGGGGCCCGCGGCCGAGGCGGGCCTGGCCGAGTTCGGCGCCCGGGTGCGGTTCCGCCATCCGCTGGTGCGTTCGGCGGCCTACCGGTCGGCGACGCTGGAGGAGCGACAGCAGCTGCACCGCGCCCTGGCCAAGGCCACCGATCCGGCGATCGATCCGGACCGCCGCGCCTGGCACCGGGCCCACGCCGCCCCCGGGCCGGATGAGGATGTCGCCGCGGAACTTGAGCGCTCAGCCGACCGGGTGCAGGCACGCGGCGGGCTGGCCGCCGCGGCGGCGTTCCTTGAGCGGGCTACGCTCCTGACGCCCAATCCGGCGCAACGGGCCGGGCGGGCTCTGGCCGCGGCGCAGGCCAAGGTCCAGGCGGGCGGGTCCGGCGCGGCGCTGGACCTGCTGGCCATGGCCGAAGCCGGGCCGCTCAGCGAGCTCCAGCGTGCTCGTGTCGATCTCGCGCGCGCCCAGCTCGCGTTCGCCACCAGCCGGGGCAGCGACGCCGTACCCCTGCTGTTGCAGGCCGCCAAGCAACTGGAGCCGATCGACGCCGGTCTTGCCCGGGCGACCTACCTGGACGCGATGATTGCCGCGAACTTCGCTGGCCGCCTCGCCGGTCCCGGTGCCGACGTGCTGGCGGTGGCCCGGGCGGTCAGTGCGGCGCCGCCACCGCTGCATGCGCCGGGCGCATCCGATCTGCTCCTCGACGGCCTGGCAACGCACTATAACGAGGGGTACGCGGCCGCATTGCCGATCCTGCGCAGGGCACTGATCGCCTTCGGCGGCGGCATGCCCGCTGACCAGGAGCTGCGCTGGCTGTCGCTGGCGTTTGCGGCGGCGATACACATCTGGGATGACGATCGCGCCGAGGTGCTCTCCAAGCGGTACGTCGAGCGTGCCCGCAAGGTCGGCGCGCTCATTGAGCTTCCTTTGGCCCTCAGCAGACGCGCATACGTGCTCCTCTCCGCTGGTGAGCTGACCGCCGCGGCAACACTGGCCGAGGAGGTGCAGGCGGCCACAGAGGCGACAGGGATCAACTTCACGCCGTATGCCGCTATGGGCCTCGCCGCCTTGCGAGGTGACGAAACCGAGGCGTCCGCGCTGATCGAAGCCACCCTCAAGGACGTGCCATCGCGAGGCGAGGGACTCGGGATAACCGCGGCCGAGCGCGCGAACGCAGTGCTGAACAACGGTCTCGGCCACTACCAGAACGCCCAGGCCGCGGCCCAGCGGGCCACCGTCAACGACCGGGAGCTGGGCTTCTCAAACTGGGCGTTGGCCGAGCTGATCGAGGCCGCCACACGCAGCGGGATAAGCGAGACAGCCGCCGGTGCCTACCGGCGGCTCGCCGAGATCACCAGCGCCAGCGGCACCGACTGGGCGCTGGGGGTCCAGGCGCGTTCGCACGCGCTACTGAGCGAAGGCGAGGAGGCCGAGGGCCTGTACCGCCAGGCGATAGCCCGCCTCGGCCGGACCCGTGCCCGTACCGAGCTGGCCCGCGCCCACCTGCTGTACGGCGAATGGCTGCGCCGGGAGCGCCGCCGCGCCGACGCCCGGGAGCAGCTGCGTACCGCCCACCGCATGCTGGAGGCGATGGGCATGGAAGCGTTCGCCGAACGGGCCGGGCGCGAGCTGCGGGCCACCGGCGAGACCGCTCGCAAGCGCACCGTCGCCACCACGGTTGAGCTGACTGCACGGGAGGCCCAGATCGCCCGGCTGGCCCGCGACGGGCTGTCCAACCCGGAGATCGGCACCCGGCTGTTCCTCAGCCCGCGCACCGTCCAATACCACCTGCGCAACGTCTTCACCAAGCTCGGCATCAGCTCGCGCGGCCAGCTTTACCGCGTCCTCCCCAACGGCCGGGCTGCCGTCCCGCCCCGCTAGCGGGACCAACACGTTGTGACCGTGCGGGTTGCAGGCCGACACTCCTGATCCGCCTGACTGGATGATCTGCGTGCGGCTAGCGGGCTACCGGGTCCCAGCCACGCAGGTGCTTCACCAGCGCCCTGGCGGTGCCCGGCGGCCGCGGGGCCGGCGTCATGGTGTTTACTGGTAGTGGTTGTAGTGGAAGTTCGTGTTCGTGTCACAGCGCCTGCGAAGTTCTGACAGCGGGCGCCTCTGATTTCACAGTCCGGCTTTCCAAGCCAGGCGGCCCGCAGCAGCCCAGGACCCGCGCACGCGGATCCCGAAGGTCGTCTCAGCAGGAGAAAGCACAATGGCTCAGGGCACAGTGAAGTGGTTCAACGCCGACAAGGGCTATGGTTTCATCGCCCCCGACGACGGCACCGCCGACGTCTTCGTTCACCACTCCGCCATCAAGACTGACGGTTACCGCAGCCTCCAGGACAACCAGCGGATCGAGTTCACCGCCACCCAGGGCGCTAAGGGCCCGCAGGCCCAGGACGTCCGCCCGATCTGACAATCCGGCGCAGCGGCGGAACGCGCCGACCGGCGGCGGAACAGCCCCGGCCCGAGACAGCCGACCGCTGACCCCAGGCGCGGGCTTCGGGGTGCATGCGTAGCGCGCGCGCCCCGGAGACCTGGGCACCCTCTGTGATAGCCACGGATGCCGGCCAGCAAATATCGGCCGTTCTGGCGCGGCAGCGGCTGCAGTCCAGCCCGGCTGGCCTCGGGTGGCAGCTCGGCCGGCGAATGAGAAACGACCCGGTGTGGTGACAGCATGGTGAGCAGGACAGGCAGCTAAAGGAGACGTCCATGACCCAGGTCCCGAGCGGGCAGCTCAGCCTGGGTGAGCTTGCCCGCTGCCACGAAGTGATCCGGGCACAGTTCGGCGGGTACGAACGCTGCCACCGCGAGACTGGCCATGAGCCACTGCCCCACCACGTGCGGGGCCGGTCCTGGTCAGGGAGCTGGTCAGCTGGTACAGCGCGCATCCAGTTCGGGGTGGGCTGCGATGACAGGTGCGGGTTCGCCGACGAAGTGTCGATGTGGGGTGGCCCGGGTGAGGCATTCACGGCGGCGCGGCGGAAGCGGAGGCACCCACGCTGACAGCCAGCAGGTCCGAAGGCGACTCCCTGAACTAGGCCATCGTGACCGGTGCAAAATGGCTACGCCGGCTGTGTTTGCCGATGCCGGATGGTGCCGTCGGCCATGATGTCGCCGTCGGGGCACCGCCATTGGACCTTGCCGCCCTCGAACTGCTCCTGGTACAGCGACGCGTACACGCCGCCTTGGCGCAGCAGGGAGCGGTGGGTACCGGATTCCACCACGCGCCCGGCATCGATGACGTTGATGACGCCGGCATTGACGATGGTGGACAGGCGATGGGCGATGGCGATGGTGGTCCGTGACCCCATGAGGGCATCGAGGGCCTTCTGGACCTCCCGTTCGCTGGCCGTGTCGAGGGCGGAGGTCGCCTCGTCCAGGATCAGGATGCGCGGGTCGTGCAGCAGGACCCGCGCGATGGCCAGGCGCTGTTTCTCGCCGCCGGACAGGCGGTACCCCCGCTCGCCCACGATCGTGTCGTAGCCGTCGGGGAACTCCATGATCCGGTCGTGGATGTGCGCGGCCCGGGCGGCTTCCCCGACCTCCGCCATAGAGGCGGCGGGACGGCCGTAACGGATGTTGGCCAGGATGCTGTCGTGGAAGAGGTAGCTCTCCTGGGTCACGAAGCCAATGGCGGCGGCCAGTGATGCCTGGCGGACGTTCCGGACGTCGGCGCCGTCGACCTGGACCGAGCCGCCGGTGACGTCGTACAGCCGCGGGATCAGGTAGCTGATGGTGGTCTTGCCGGCCCCGCTCGGCCCGACCAGCGCCACGAGCTGGCCGGGGCCGGCTTCGAGGCTGACGCCCGCTAGCGCGTCCACCGGCGCGCCGGGGTAGCGGAAGTGGACCTCCCGGAGAGCCACCCCGCCACTGCTGATCGCCGGCAAGTCGACGGCGTCGGGAGCGTCGACGATGTCGGGCACCACGTCCAGGTACTCGAAGACCCGTTCGAACAAGGCCAGGGACGAGCGCAGCTCCACTGAGACCTGCAGTAGCTGCCCGATCGGGAAGTACAGGCGGGTCTGCAGCGTGGTGAACGCGACGACGGTGCCGGTGGAGATGGCCGTGCCGTGCGCGAGCAGCAGGCCGGCGACCAGGTAGACCGCAGCCGGGGTGATCGACAGGAACGACTGCACGATGGCGTAGAAGCCTTGGCCGATCATCTGCTGGCGGACTTCCAGGCCGGCCAGGCGCTGGTTCTCCTCGTGGTAGCGGGTGGCGTCGCGCGCCTGGTTGCCGAACACCTTGGCCAGCAGCACCCCGGACACCGACAGGGTTTCCTCGCTGAGAGCGCTCATCGCCGCCAGCGACTCCTGGGTCGAGCGCGCCACCTGGCGGCGCCGCTCGCCGACCATCTTGGTCAGCCGGAAGAACACCGGCACGGTGATGACCGCCACGATGGTCAGCTGCCAGCTGAGGATGACCATGGCGACGATGGTGGACACGAAGATGACGACGTTGGCCAGGATGGTCGAGGCGGTGGTGGTGACCACCGACTGGACACCACCCACGTCGTTGGCCAGCCGGGACTGGATCTCGCCGGTCTTGGTGCCGGTGAAGAAGGCGAGCGAGAGCGTCTGCAGGTGCGAGTAGAGCCGGTCGCGCAGGTCCCGCATGACTAGCTGCCCGACCCGGGTGGTCTCGTAGGTCTGCAGGATGCCGATGGCGCCGTTGATGATGGGGACAACGGCCATGATGGCGACCAGAATGACGAGTAGCTGGAGGTTCGGGCCGCCGGGGACGAACAGGGCCTCGTTGAATACCACCTGGATCAGCAGCGGGTTGATGATGCCAATCGTCGAGGTCACCACGATCAGCCCGACAACGGCGGCCACCTGGGCCCGGTAGGGCCGAAACAGAGGCACTACCCGGCGGGCGGTGTCCCGGTTCACATGGGCGGGCACGGCCGGATTCCCGCTGACGGCCCCGGACCGCGGCCCCGGGGCTGTCATGTCACCCGCCAGCGCGCCGACGTCGTGCCCGGCACAAGCCCGGCCCCTGCGCACAACTTCACCTTCGGCCTCCTCGCAGCGCGCTCCACGCAGCCCGATCCAACCGAGTGCCTACCGGCCTTCCCGGCCTCGGGCGTGCTCGATCGTTGCGGGATGCGCCCTAACCCGCTTTCCTCAACGACCTTCTCAGCAAGCGCTCAATAGGGCTAGCTGGTCGCCTTGACGAGGAACAGCCACGCGTTGACCACGCCGCCAAGCAGGCTCGCCACCGCGGCGGGGATCAGCCAGTACAAGCCACCACCGGCCTTGAACAGGGCCCGGCGCCCGGGAGAGCGAGCAGCAGCAGCCTCACGGGACGGCTAGGTCGGCCGGGATGACGATATCCCGCTTTTGGATCTTGCCGGTGGTGCCCTTAGGCAGCGCGTCGGCAATCCACACGTGCCGCGGATACTTGTAGGCCGCCACCTGGCCCTTGACGTAGTCCCTCAGTTCCTCGGCACTGATGACGGCACCCGGCTTGAGGACCACCGCGGCACCGACCTCCTCGCCCAGGGCCGGGTGCGGCAGGCCGATCACGGCGGCCTCCGCGACCGCGGGATGCTCGTAGAGCACTTCCTCGATCTCCCGCGGGTAGACGTTGTAGCCGCCGCGAATGATCAGGTCTTTCTTCCGGTCCACGATGTAGAAGTAGCCGTCCTCGTCGACGCGGGCCAGGTCACCGCTGTGGAACCAGCCGTCACGGATCGCCTCGGCGGTGGCTTCGGGGCGATGCCAGTAGCCCTTCATCACGTTCGGCCCGCGGATGACGATCTCGCCCACCTCACCCTGCGGGACGTCGTGGTCTTCGCGGTCCACGACACGCATCCGGACGTCCCGGATGGGCGTGCCGATCGAGCCGGGCTTGCGCTCGCGGCCGGGGTGGTTGAACGACGCGACCGGCGAGGTTTCCGACAGGCCGTATCCCTCCAGCACCGGGACACCGAACGCCTCCTCGAACCCGCGCAGCACCTGGACCGGCAGGGCCGCGCCGCCGGAGATGCACATCCGCAGCGCGGAGGTGTCGTAGTCCGCGCGGTCAGGCTGGTGCAGCAGTGCCACGTACATGGTCGGCACGCCTTCGAAGACGGTAACCCGGTGATCGGCGATGATCCGCAGTGCGTGCTCGGCGCCGAACCGTGGCAGCAGGGTCAGGCACGCCCCGGACGCCACCGCCACGTTGAGCGCGACAGTCTGCCCGAACACGTGGAACAGCGGAAGCCCGCCGAATATGACATCGTCCGGGCGCGCGCGGACGATGTCGGCGCGCGCCACCTCGGTATTGCTGAGGAGGTTGCCGTGGGTGAGTTCGGCGCCTTTCGGGTGGCCGGTTGTGCCGGATGTGTAGAGGATCACCGCGGTGTCCTCGTCGTCCCGGTTCGCGACCTGGTCATCCGGGGCGGCCGAGGCCAGCAGATCGGGGAAGCTGGCCCCGTCCACGATGATCAGTTCGGCCTCGGCCCGCTCCGCGCCGCCGCGTGCCTGGTCCGCGAACGCGTGCCAGGCGAAGATCAGCCCGGCCTCGGAGTCGCCGAGATAGTAGGCGACCTCCCGCGCCTTGAGCAGGGGGTTCACCGGGACGACCACGCCGCCGGCCCGGAGCACGCCGTAGTACAGCACGGGGACCTCGACGACATTGGGCATCATGATGCCGACCCGGTCGCCGGGCTTGAGGCCGCGCTCGTGCAGCAGCCCGGCGACCCGGGCGCTCGCCGCGTCCAGCGCCCGGTACGTCATCGCCGCGTTGTCCACCCGCACGGCCACCCGCCCGGCGTATGCCCGGGTCGTGTCCGTCAGGTTCCTGGCCAGGTTCGTCACGCTGCTATTGTCCGGCCCCAGGCCCTGGCGGTCGTCGGTCCCCGGCATCAAGCCTGTCCCCAAGCGTTGGTACAGCGGAACAACCGTTGTGCCCAGGCTGACGCGGGAGTGGCGACGTTCGACCGAGGCGGCGCTGCCTGTCGCGGCATCAGGTACCTACGTGAAGGCGCCGATACCGGTGACGGCGCGGCCGACGATGAGCGTCTGCATGGTCTCGGTGCCCTCGAAGGTGTGGATGGCCTCCAGGTCCACCATGTGCCGCATGACCTGGTAGTCGAGCAGGATGCCGTTGCCGCCGAGCATGTCGCGTGCGTCGGCGGCTATCGTGCGGGCCTTGCGGGTGTTGTGCATCTTGGCCAGCCCGGCCACGGTGGGGGTCAGCCGGCCGGCCTCGGCCAGACGGCCGATCTGCAGGCAGTACAGCTGCATCGCGGTCAGGTCCGCCAGCATGGATACCAGCCGCTGCTGGATGATCTGGAAGCTGGCCAGCGGCTCGCCGAACTGGCGCCGCTGCAGCGCGTACCGCAGCGCCGTGTCGTAGACGGAGGTGGCGTGGCCCAGCGCCGCCCAGGCGCAGGTGCTGCGGGTGGTGGCCAGGACCCGGGTGGTGTCCTTGAACGAGCGCGCCCCGGGCAGCCGGTTCCCGGCCGGCACCCGCACCTCGTCCAGGGTGATGTCGGCCTGCCACACCGAGCGCAGCGACACCTTCCCCTCGATGACCTGCGCCTGGTAGCCCGGCGATCCCTTCTCCACGACGAACGCGTTGACCTGGCCGTCGTCGGTGTTGCGGGCCCAGACGACGACCAGGTCGGCGACGGTGCCCAGGCCGATCCACCGTTTGCGGCCGTTCAGCACCCAGCCGCCCCCACCCGCCTCCCCATCCCCCTTCACTCGGCGGGCCGAGGTTTCCAGGGCGACCGAGTCCGAGCCGTGCTCCGGTTCGGTCAGCGCGAAGGCCCCCAGCTTGGTCATCCGAGCCATGTCCGGCAGCCAGCGCGCCTTCTGCTCCTCCGAGCCGCACATCGCGATGGACTGCATGGCCAGGCCCGCGTGCACGCCGAGGAACACGCCGAGGCTGCCGTCGCCGCGGTGCAGTTCCATGGTGACCAGCCCGCACGCCATCGGGCTCATCCCGGCGCAGCCGTATCCCTTGATGTCCTCGCCGACGATGCCGAGCTCGGGCAGCCGTTTGACCAGTGGCCAGCAGATCTCGGCCCGTTCCCAGTACGGGCCGACGACCGGCACGACCTCCTCGTCTACGAACCGCCGGACGGTCACAAAGTGCGACCATTGCTCGCCGGTGAACTGCTCACGGACGGAGAAGAAGTCCGTCCCGAGGGATTCCCCGAGATGCGCGCTCGTCACCTGCGTCATCGCTGGCTTCCTTTCATGGCCTAGCTCTCCGGTGTGGCGGGGTCGGCATCGAGGAACGCCTCCACGACCGGAGCGATGCGTTCGGCGTCTGCTACCAGTTCGAGGTGGCCGCCGTGGTAGATGTGCAGCTCACTTCGTGGTATCAGCCGGTGCATGATCCTGGCGTTGATCAGCGGGATGATGGGATCGTCGTCGCCCGCCAGGATCAACGTGGGCTGCCGCAGCTTCGGCAGCCGCGGGAGGCTGGTCCAGCCGATGCCGGAGATCAGCTGGTAGTAGTAACCCCTGGCCGGGCCCAGGCGCGTCGTCGCGTGCAGCAGGTCGCGGGCCATGGCCGGGTCCACCCGCACGCTCCCCCCGTACAGCTCGCCGGCGACGCGGGCCGCGTATCCCGGGTCCCGGTGGCGTCGCGGCGTGAGCATCCGCAGCAGGGCGCGCGGATGCCCGGGGACCATCAGCGCGCCCGGCCCGGTCGCCACCAGCACCAGGCGGCGCACCCGGTCCGGGCGGCTGAGCGCGAGCTGCTGCGCCAGCCCGCCTCCCCACGAGATGCCCAGGACATCGGCCCGCTGGTAGCCGAGCTGGTCGAGCAGACCGGTCAGCAGTGGCGCCGACGCGGCCAGGTGGTAGGGGATGACCGGGGCCGGCGACCCGCCGATGCCCGGCATGTCGAACCGGATGACTCCCCGCCGCGGATCGAGCGCATCGACGAACGGCTGGAGCAGCTCCAGGCTCGCTCCGATGCCGTTGCACAGGAGCAGCGGCGGCCGGCCAGGGGTTCCATCCCGCGCCGCGACGCGGACGGCACGGCCGCCGGCCGTGAGGCTCCTCATCCGTTCGGCCGACTCGGCCCGCAGCAGCCGGCGTCGCACGACCCGGGCAAGGCCGGTTCCCGGGCGGTCTTTCCCGGCCGGCCGGGGACAGGGCATGTCAATGGTCATAGACGTATGTTCCCGGCGCGCCGCAGATCGGCGCCAGACCGCTGCCGCCGGGCTCATCCGGGGCCGCCTTCTCCTCACCACAGTGCTCGGCCAGCCAGCCCGCGTAGTCCGGCCACCAGGAGCCCACACAGGTCTCTGCGAGCCGGAGCCAGTCCTGCGGATCCTCCGGGTGGTCCTTGGCCACCTGGTATCTCGCCTTGTCGTTTCCGGGTGGATTGACCATCGCGGCGACGTGCCCGCTGGTGGACAGCACGAACCGACTGCGGCCGGCGAGCAATTGGGTGGACCGGTAACAGCTCTGCCAGGGGCAGATGTGGTCGGTGATCCCGGCGACTATGTAACTGTCACGGTCGATCAGCGCCAAATCCACCGGTGAGCCGAGCATGGTCGCCCCGCCGGGCCGGACCAGCGCGTTCGAGACGCCCAACCGGAGGAAGTCCCGGTGCAGGCCCGCGGTCATCCGGGTGGTGTCCGCGTTCCAGAACAAGATGTCGAACGGCGGTGGCTTGCGTCCGAGCAGGTAGTTATTGACCCAGTAGTTCCAGATCAGGTCGTTCGGCCGCAGCCAGGCGAACACCTCGGCCAGCGACCGGCCGTCCAGGTAGCCGCGGGCCCGGGACGCGGCCGCGGCCAGCCGCACGGTCCGCTCGTCGATGACGGCGCCGGCCAGGCCCGCCCGCGCCTCGTCCAGCACGGTGACCATGAGGGTGATCGCGGCGAGCCGGTCCTGCTCGCCGGTGTGCGCCAGGTGCGCGGCCACCATGGCGGCGATGACGCCGCCCGAGCAGGCCCCCATGAGCGCGGTCCGCTCGCTCCCGGTGATCCGCGCCGCCGCTTCCATGGCGTCCAGGACGGCCTGCCCGTACGCGTCGAAGTCCCATTGTGCGTGCCGGGCGTCCGGGTTGCGCCAGGAGATCATGAATACCTGCAGACCGCTGCCGACCAGGTACTCCGCCAGGCTCCGCCCGGGCGCCAGGTCCATCACGTAGAACTTGTTGATCGTCGGCGGCACGATCAGCAACGGGACCTGCCGCACCGCGGGCGTGGCCGGGCGGTACTGGATCAGCTCGAACACGGGGGTCCGCAGGATCACCGACCCGGGCGTGACAGCCAGGTCCACCCCGACTTCGAACGCGTCCGGCTCGACCATCGACGGCACCCGGGGCGCCGCCGCCATGTCGGCAACGAAATGCCGCAGGCCCGCTACGGCGCTGCCACCACCGGTGTCGACCGCGGCCTTCAGCGCCGCCGGGTTCAGCAGCGGGTTATTGCTCGGGGCCAGCGCGTCGATCAGGTTCGTCACGACGAAGCCAACGCGTTCAGAGTCCGCCCAGTCCAGGCCGGCTTCGGCAACTAGGCCCTCCACGGCGCCCGCAGCAGCCAGGTACATCTGCATCGCCCGGCGCAGCAGCGGATTACCCGTCCACCCCGGATCGGCGAACCGGCGGTCCCGCCGGGACGGCTGCACCTGCGAAGTGCCCACCGCGATGCGGGCCAGCTCACTCACCAGCCGACGCCCCCGTCCGGCGACAAGCCGAGGCCGGCCAGCTAGCGCCGCAGCCAGGCGCAGGCCGGAACCGCCCGGGTTCACCCGGCGCAGCACGCCGATGGCCGCATCGGTGAGCAGCAGGTCCAGGGGTGCCGCCGCGGCATCCGCCGCGGCTGATCTGGTCGTGTCACTGTCGGGATTCATGATCTCCGTCCTCCACCCGAGCGTAAGCAGCGGGGCGCGTTCTTCCATTGGGCGCTCGTCACAAACTCGGGATCAGGCATGGTTCCGCGGGCACAGGCGGTTCCGGTGAAGCTGACCGCGAACGGCGCCGGTGTCGCAGGTGCGGCTGACCGCCGCGGCAGCCGAGGCACACTCGCCTGAATGTGTAAGAATCCGCAGGTGGACACCGATCGTCCCGCAGTCGCCGAGCTGATGGCCGGCGTCGCGGCGGCGGTGGCCCGCCGGGCCGCCGCGGTGTACGAGGATGTCTACCAGGTGATACTCCGGGAGATCCCGGAACTCCGCGAGGACAGGCCAGTGCTGGCCCTGCTCGGCTCGAGCATCGACAGTAACGTCGATACCTGCCTTCAGGTCATGCAGCACCAGATCGACCTGGCTGACGTGCAGGCCCCGGCCGCGGCCGTGGAATACGCGCGCCGGCTGGCGCAGCGCGGCACGCCGCTGACCGCGCTGCTGCGCTCCTACCGGGTCGGGCACGCCTGCTTCTCCGACTGGCTGCTCAGAGAGCTGGCCAGGCAGGCAGATGACGCCCAGATGATCACCGCCGCCACACTTGGCATGTCCAAGATTGTGGCCGGGTACATCGACCAGACATCCGAGGAGATCGTCGCGGCCTATGCCCGCGAAAGGGAGAGCTGGCTGCGGAGCCGCAGCGCCGCCCGGGCCGCCCGGATCCGCGACCTGCTGGCGGGTGCGCGGGTCGATCTGCGCGCCGCGGAGGCGGCCCTTGGTTACCGGCTGCGCCAGTACCACGCGGGCGTGGTGTGCTGGTCGGACGACGCGCCGAGCGCTGTCGACAACATCACCAGGCTTGAGCGTGCGGTCAGGGAGATGGCGGAGCAGGCGGCCTGCTCCAGCGATCCTGTGTTCCTCCCGCGCGACGAATCGAGCGCGTGGGCGTGGCTGCCGCTAGGGATCCGGGACACGTTCACTTATACGGCGGCCGGCCTGGCCGGTGTGGACGGCGACATCCATTTCGCCTTCGGCGATGCGGCCAGGGGTACGGCGGGGTTTCGCCTCACCCACGAGCAGGCCGTCGCCGCCCAGGCGGTGGCGATGGCTGGCGGCTCTCCCGCGCCGCGGGCGGTGACGTTCGGCGAGGTCGCGCCCGTGGCGATGATGCTCGGATCTGCCGAACTGCTGCGGGCCTGGGTGCTCAGCACGCTGGCCGGACTGGCCGCCGACGACGAGCACCATGCTCGCCTGCGCGACACCCTGCTGGTCTTCCTGGAAAGCGGGGGCAGCTACAAGACGGCCGCGGAACGGCTGATGCTGCACAAGAACACGGTCCAGTACCGGATCCGTAAGGCGCAGGAGAGTCTCGGCCGGCCGGTCGGCGGGAACCGCCACGACGTGGAACTGGCGCTGCAGGCGAGCCGTTGGCTCGGCGCGTCCGTACTCCAGCCGGTCGCCGGGGGCCATAACCGGGAGCGTGCGCCCTGACCCTGACCGGAACCGTTCAAGCCAGGCGCTAGGCGCGCCACAGTAGGTCGTCCTTGGCGGGGAAGTGCACCGTGACGGTGCGCGCCGGTGCCAGCCGAGCCCTACTCTTCGGCGGTCCGGCCAATGCCCTGGATGGAATCGCGTATCGCGGGATGGAGCAGCTGAAGCAACGGCGCGGCGGCGTCCTGTAGCTGTTGCATGGCGCCGCCAAGCCTGTTACCCGGCACCGCAGCGCCGTCCGCTGACCTGTCTATCACTGCCAGCGCGCCGGCCATTACTCCGCCGAGGTACTGGGCCTGCTCGAGGAAACGCCGCGCGACCGGATCGTCGATGAGCACCGGCGCGCCGATGAGCAGCATCATCATGTAGGTCCGGAAGCCATCGGACGCGGCGCCGCGGTCGCCCGAACCGTCGATCACTGACGACACAGCCTGGGCCGAACGCGTGGCCTGGGCCACCATGATGGCGGCCTGTGCGGCGACCGCATGGCCACGTTGCCGGGCCTGCCGCCTGTTGAGCAGCTGATTCACGACGAGGATGGTGACCAGCAGCATGAGCAGCCCGGCCACGGTGTCCGTGGTCAGCGGGCGGGCCGCCCACCAGCGCCGCTGCCCGGCGTCGGTGAGTTCGCCGGCGACCAGCGTCAGCGTGACCAGCATCGCCAGGATGGCAGCGGGCCACCCGATCAAGCGCGTCGGCACCAGACGACTCTACGGGAGCAAGACCAGGTCAATCCCGGGTCGGCCACGCCCGCCCCGTCGCAGGAACGCGATTCACCAGGATCAGGTGACAGCCGTTCACCCTGATGGTCACTATTCTTCCAGCTAGCCCCAACGTGCTCCTCATCCCCGGGACCGGCTCTATCGCCCACCTACGGGAGAACCTGGCCGCCGAAGGAGTGACGCTTGATGACGAGGCACTGCGCGAATTGGACGGCGTCGGCGCCTGACTCGGGCTCGATGAGCGCTTGTTAAGGTGCAGAACCTGACCCCGCGGGCGCGCCGGGAGCGCTGGGCCCGGCTGCGCCGTTCCCTGTGGCAACCGCCGCGCCCGCACGGCGAGCAGCCGCGCGAGCGCGTGGTCGGCCCGCTTGAGCTCTTCTACGACCTCGCCGTGGTCGTGCTGGTCGCCCAGGCCGCCCGCCACCTGGCCGGGCACCTGACATGGCGCGGGCTCGGCGAGTTCGCGGCGGTGTTCACGCTGGTGTGGATCGCCTGGGCCAACGGCAGCCTCCACCACGAACTGCACGGCCACGACGACGCCCGCGGCCGCAGCACGTTCCTGCTGCAGATCCTGGTGCTGGTCGCGATGGGTGCCTTCATCCCCGAGGCGGGCGGCGCGCGAGGAGCAGCGTTCGCCCTCACCGCGGGCGTGCTGTTCGCGATACTGACCGTGCTTTGGCTGCTGGCCGCGCGCGGCGACCGCCCCGAATACCGCCGGACTAGCCGGCTGTTTGTCACCGGGACGGCTGCCTGCGCCGTCCTGCTGGCCGGCACCGCCCTCCTGCCAGCCAGCGCTCGCATGCTGGCCTGGGGCCTGCTCGACGCCGCCTACCTGGCCGGATTCGCAGCCGTGATCCTCACGGCCAACTCTGCGCGGACGGCTCCGCTGACCATCACCGACGCGCTCATCGAACGGTTCGGGCTGCTCACCATCATCGTGCTCGGCGAGACCCTCACCGGTGTCGCCAATGGGCTGGCCCGCGAGCCGATCAGCGGGCTCACCCTCAGCGTCGGGCTGGTCGCCGTCGTGGTCGGCTTCGGCGCCTGGTGGACATACTTCGACTTCGCCGGGCACCGCCACCCCAGACCAGGACCGGCAGTCGGCCTGCAGTGGATGCTCGGTCATCTGCCGCTCACCGCCGCTATCGCCGCGATGGGTGCTGCGATGGTCAGCCTGGTCGACCACGCCCATGACGCTCGCACCCCAGCCGGCACGGCGTGGGTACTGTGCGCGGGTGCCGCTGTCGTGCTGGGCGCGACGATGCTGGTAGCCGCGACCTTGCAGGCCTGGCGCCGCGACCGCGGCCTGTACCGGCCGCTCGCCCGCATCTGCGCGGCCGTCGCTGTGGCGTGCCTCGGCGTCGGGGCGGCACGGCCAGCGCCGCTGTTCCTCGGCCTCGCGCTCGTAGTCCTGCTCTCCATCCCCTGGGTATTCGCCGTCGCGCACCGCCTGGCCAGCGACACCGGGTCAGAGCGCCGTTAGTGCCTCCGATCTGGTCACGAGCCGGCCCAGGGCGCCGTATTCGTGCAGGTCGCCGTACATCTCGATGCGGATGGACTGGTCCAGGCCGCCGACGCGGACCGGTTCATAGCCACCGGCGCGGATCAGTTCGGCGACCAGATCGCCTGCGGCGCCGTCGTCTGCGGCGTAGAACTGCACCGCGCGCTCAGGCTCCCGCCGCGCGGCCGCGGACAGTGAGCCGGCAGACAGCGTGCCGAACGCCTTGACCAGCCGTGCTCCGGACGGGAGCAGCCCGGCCAGGATCTGGCCCGAGGACTCCTGCTCGCCGATGACCTTGCGGTAGCCTCCGGCGCCGTCCGGCCCGACCGGGTTCGACGGGTCGACGATCACCTTTCCGGCGAGCCGCTCGCCGTACTGGGCGATGAGCTGCTTGAAGGCGTCGAGCCAGACGGCGAACACGAGCACGTCGGCCCGCTCGATCGCTTCGTCGACGCTCACGACCTCCGCATGGCCGTCGAGGTCGGCCGCGAGCTTCCGGGCGGCCTCCTGGTCGCGGCCCGCCAGGAGGAAGTCCCGACCGCCGGCGGCGAAGTTCGCCGCGAGCCTGCTGCCGATGTTGCCGGTGCCGATGATGGCAACCGTGGCGTCCGAAATAGTCACCTTGGCTCACCTTTCGTGACGTGGATTCCGCGGAGCAAGCCGGTCTGCGCCGGCCGCCTTTGCAGTCTTGTGGCCACCCTGGTGAGCGATCGTCACCTGATCCTGGTGATTCACCGGCCTGGCCACGGCACCGGCTCCCGAAATCACCAGGACCTGGTGACAGCCGCTCACCTTGATCGCCAGTGGCTTCAAGCGCACTCGATCAGCCAGCTAGCTACCGGGGACTCCCGTCCTCATCCGCCAGCCGGTCGGCTTCTGACCTCCGCCGGGGCGGCCGGTGGTGCCCCGGCTGGCTCGAAGGCGGCGGAGAACAGGTAGCTGGTCGCGAGGCTGCGGTAGGGCCGCCATTTCTCGGCGATGCCGAGGACCTCCTGCTGTGCGGGGAGGTGGTCGAGCTGGTAGGCGGCCCGGACGGCCTTGCGCAGCGCAAGGTCACCGGGCAGCACGACGTCCTCCCGGCGGAGGGCGATGATGAGCGCGCCTTGCACGGTCCAGGGACCTATCCCCGGGATGACCGTCAGCTCCGCCATGAGCTGATCGTCGGGCAGGCTGCTCAAGACGTCCGGGTCAAGCCGGCCGTCCGACATGCGCTCGGCGAGGTCGCGGAGTGTGCTGATCTTCCGCCACGACAGCCCAGCCCCGCGGAGCGTGCCGGGATCTGCGCCCAGCAGCGCACTGGGCGAGGGGAGCTGGCCGCCGAACAGGGCCTGGAGGCGGGCCAGGGTCGCCCGGGTCGCCGCGACGGACAGCTGCTGGCCGGTGACCTGGAACAGCAGGGCCCCATAGAGATCCATCGGCGGCAGCTGGGCCAGCCACGCCTGGGGGTCGAAGGCGGGCCGCTCGTCGATGAGCCGCGCGAGCACGGGGTCGGCGGCGCGCAGGTGGGAGCGCGCTTGCTGCAGCCACGCGGCGCGGCCGGAATCATCGGTCACCGAGCCGCTCCTGTCCCCTGGCGGTTACGCACGCCACGATGGGCCTGGCAATTGTGGTGGGCATCATTGTCTCCCCATGTTCGTGTTGCCGCCAGACTGGCGTTTCAACGGGCGTTACGCCAGCCGTTGCGGGCCACATTGCCAGGGGCGCTACTGCTCCTTCAGCAGGCGGTCGGTGAGGACGATCTCGATGATCGCTTGGACGGTGTCCTGGCGGGCCCAGTCGCGCTGCAGCTCGACCGCGAGCGAGACCCAGCTGATTGGGTGGCCGCCGGCTTGCATCACGCGGTCAAGGCCGGCGCGGTGGGCCTCGGGCGAGGTGCCGCCGATCGCATCGACGACGGTAGACCTCATACCCTTCGCGCAGCGCGTCGAGTGCCGTGAAGGCGCGAAACTAGTGGCCATCATGGTGAGCGGCTGTCACCTGATTCCGATGATTCGCCTTGTGCGGTGAGCTGGCGGACCTCGACGAGGTCGAGGCCGAGCGCTTCGACCTCAGCCAGTACGCCGTAGAGTGCCGACCGGTCCAGGAGGGCGGTGAGCACGGTGTCGGCGCCGTAGTGCTGCGGCACCAGCGCGGGGAACGCGGTCAGCACCGTCGCGCCGAGGTGGCCGTGGATCCGGATCGCATACCGGACGGTTGCTGGGCCCATGAGGCCATGGTCGAGCGCTGGCAGGTGAACCCTCATCACCAGGATCAGGTGACCGCCGTGCTAACGCGTCAGGCCCGCCGACAGCAACCGCAGCTCTCGCGCGCGCTGCACTGCCGAGGAGCGGTCACTGGCCTGGAGCTTGGCGTAGATGTTGCGGACGTGTGTGTTGACCGTGTTCACCGAGACGGACAGCTCGCTGGCGATCTCGGGCCTGGACAGGTTGGTCGGCAGATATCGCAGCACCCTGAGCTCGCTTGGGCTGAGCTCCTCCGTTTGCGGCGGTGGCTGCTGGCCTTGGGCCGCCAGGGAGGAGCCGTGCATGACGTCGAGGATGTCGGTGAGCAGCGCGGCGTGCGCGGTCTCATGCCGCGGCAGCGCCTCAAGCAGCTCCCTTGACCCGGTCATCACGAACGGCATGACCAGCCGGTCGGGCTCGGCGAGGCCGAGCGCACGTTCAGCGGCCTGACTCGCCGCGCGCTGGTCGCCAAGCTCGCGGTGGGCGAGCCCGGCCAGCAGGTGAGTCTCCACGACCGTGACGTAACCGATCACCGGTGCCGTGCCGTCCAATACAGCCGCCGCGGCGTCCAGAGCCGCGGCCGGATCGCCTTCCGCGAGGCAGATCACTGCGCGGGCATTGCCGATTTCGCCGGAGCCGGCCCGCTCGCCGTCGAGCGCCGCGAGAGTGGCGCGGGCTTCGCCGGGCAGCCCGATGCGGGCTCGGGTGGCCAGCATCCAGCCGGTCACCTGGCTCGCCAGCGCGTGCGATCCCTCAAGCTGCGATCGCAGCTCTTCGGCCGCGGTGAACTCATCGAGCGCCTCGCGGTGGCGACCGCGGCTGGCGTGGAGCATGCCGCTCGCAATGTGCACGAGCAGTCTGATATCCGGCCCGGTGTCCGTTTGCAGGGCCCTCTCGGTGCGCTGCAGCGAGCGCTCGCCTTCGTCAAACTCACCCGTCCAGATCAGGTTGGCGGCCAGCGCTACCAGCGCAGGCGCGACAATGGGCTCCTCGCCCCAGCTGTGCCGGTCGGCGAGCGCTATCGCCTCGCGGCAGCGCCGGCGGGTGGTGGCGAACGGGCGGATCTTCGATGCGAACCCGAGCTGCGCCAGGCAGGCGACTTCGAGATATGGGCGGCCGATCCGCCGGGCCAGGTCGGCGCCCTCCTGGAGGTGGCGTTCGGCGTCCGGCAGCCCCAGGGACCACGCCTCGACGATCCCCAGATTCATCAGCGCCGCCGCCCGCAGGTCGCTGCCGAGCGCGATGTCCTCGTCGGATTGGCCGCTGACCGGCAACTCAAGGAACTTGACCTGGTCGAGAACGCGGGCGAAGTAACCGCGCCGTCTGGCCAGCGACAGTCTCAGCGAGGCGACCGTCACTTGAAGGCGATGCTGGCGATCTGGTGGCGCCGCCTCGGCGTAGGTCTCGGCGACCGCCAGGCGCGCGGCCGCCTCGTCCAGGCGCCCCTGGACCAGGTCAACCGTGGCGTGTACCAGGGCCAGTTCGGGGTGCTCACTTCCCGGCGGAAAGGCCTGCAACAGCGCCTCGATGGTCTGCGTTTGCCCGTCGAGCGACATGCTGAACGAGTGGTCGGCGAGCAGCCGTGCCGCGCCGGGCCAGTCACCCGCCGCCTGCGTGTGCCGTATTGCATCGACAAACTGGCCCTGCCGGGTGAACCAGCCGGCGGCGCGCAGGTGCAGCGCTGGCGCTTCTTCGGCCAGCGTCCGGCGCAGCTCCAGCCGCAGCAGATCCGCGAACAGGTGGTGGTAGCGGAACCAGGTGCGCTCGGGGTCGAGCGACACGACAAACGCGTTCGCGTCCTCGAGCTCAAGCAAGATGCGTTCCGAGCCGGGGCGGCCGGTCAGCAGATCAGCCAGTTCACCGTTGACGCGATCGAGCAGGGAGGTGCGCAGCAACAGATCCTTGACGTGGTCTGGCTGGCGTTCCAGCATTTCGGCGAGCAGATACTCGGCGACCGTGCGGTTGCTCCCGGAGAATTCCGCGACGAAACGCTCGGGGTCAGGATGATCGGACAGTGAGATCGCCGCGAGCCGCAGGCCTGCGGCCCACCCTTCCGTTCGCTGGTGCAGCAGCGCCGCTCCGGCTTCGGACAGCGTGATACCCGAGGCATCCAGCAGCTCGCGCGTTTCTCGCTCGGTGAAGCGCAGATCTGCGGCGCGGATCTCGGCCAGCTCGCCTTCGAGGCGTAGCTGAGGCAGGCGCAACTGGAGATCGCGGCGGGTGGCCAGCACCGCGTGCACGCCGCCGGGAAGGTTCGTCAGCAACCGGGTGAGCTGGGCGAGCGCGTCCGGGCAGTTCAGCGCATGGAGATCGTCGATGACCAGCATGACGCGGCCGCGATGGCCGGCGAGTTCCGACAGCACCCGGCCGACCATGGCCGGCCCGTTGAACCCGGGCGTCGGGGCTGGGGATTCCGCGTGGCTGGTTGTCGCGCAAGCATGACGAATAGCGCTGAGCAGGGTAAGCCAGAACTGCTGCGCGTCCTGCTGGTCGCGCTGCACTTGCATCATGGCCAGCTGGTATGGCCGATCCGGACGGTCGGCCCACGTGCGCAGCAGCGACGTTTTCCCGCTGCCGGCCGGAGCCGAGATGATCGTCACCTTCCTCGCCGCCGCGCGATCAAGAGCAGCGAGAAGGTCACCGCGGTCGATCAGCCGGGGAGTTGCCCGATCCACCGCCGGAAGCCTGCCCTTACCTGCACCTTGCCCTTTCGGCACCTAGCCAGCGTACGCAGTGCCACGCGCGAATCACCACGATCCGGTGATGGCTCCTCACCTGGCTGGCGGTGAGCCTGGGCCCGTCGCGAAGGCGCGCAGCACGCGTCACCGCATAGCGAAAGGCAGATCGCAAGGGATGCCGGTTAGGTTGACTGGTATGGCGGCTGTTGACATTCCCGTGCCGGGTACCCTGCCGACGGTCATCGGGGTGCGCGGGGCGCGGCACAACAACCTGCGGGATATCGACGTCGATGTGCCGCTGTGGCGGACGGTCGCGGTGGTCGGCGTGTCCGGATCCGGCAAGACGTCGCTGGCCATGGGCACGCTGTACGCCGAGGGCATGCAGC